>ERZ1066123.1630-NODE-1630-length-13030-cov-7.337495_pt1 | contig 13030 bp, 10 predicted proteins | sample MGYA00382770_ERZ1066123 | MGnify/ENA primary metagenome ERZ1066123 (study PRJEB33369, sample SAMEA5778353) | biofilm metagenome | biome: Industrial cooling water; feature: Water cooling tower basin; material: Biofilm | place: United Arab Emirates | collected...
CCTGCAGGACCAGGTGGTCGAGCGCATCGGCGGGCGGACGCCGATCAAGGTGGATGTCCGGGTGGTCTCGGCCACCAACCAGCCGCTGGAGGAGCAGGCCGAGCGCGGCGCCTTCCGGGGCGACCTGCTGCATCGGCTGAACGGCGTGCCGGTGCGCATCCCGCCGCTGCGCGAGCGCGAGGGCGACGCCATGCTGCTGGCGCGCTGGTTCCTCGCCCGCTTCGCCCGGGAGTTCAGCCGCAGGCTGCGCGGCTTCGACGAATCGGCGGTGGCGGCGATTGCGGCGCATCGCTGGCCCGGCAACGTGCGCGAGCTGGAAAACCGGGTCCGCCGCGCCGCCCTGATGACCGAGGGCCCGATGATCGGGGCGGATGACCTGGAGCTCGCGGTGCCCGCCGGCGATCCCGGCGCCCGCCGCGGCGCCGCCCCCGCCGGCGGCGAGGACGACGACATGACGCTGCGCACCGCCCGGGCCCGGGCCGAGCGCGATGCCATCGATCGGGCGCTTGCCCGCAGCAGCGGCAGCCTCTCGGCGGCCGCCCGCCTGCTGGCGATCAGCCGCCCGACGCTCTACGGGCTGCTCGATGCGCACGGCATGTCGCCACCGCGCCAAGCCGGGGGCGCGAACGAACCGGAGTGAGGACAGCCACGCGCCAAGGCCGGCGCGGGACGGGGCAACGGCTGCGGCGCGAGCAGGTCTGGACGTCGTCGCCTGCTGGGCCAAGCCGGCCGGGCGGCTGCAACTCATGCGCGACGCCCGTTCTTTTTCGTGCAGTGTTTGCTAATTGCGCCGTGCCGGCCTTGCCGTCGGCTTACCGGAGGGACCCCATGGCCCTGTCGCCCGCATCTCCCAGGATGGTTAGCCGGTCCCGTCGCCGCGCCGTGCCGCAGCCGCTGCTGCAGGCGGGTCTCGCGGCCGCGGCCCTGCTTGCAATGCCGGCATTCGCACCGATGGCCGCCTTCGCCCAGGGTACGGCCCAAACCGGCACGGCGCAAACCGGCACGGCGCAAACGGCCGCGGAGGGCCAGTTCGCGCGGGCCGCGCAGCAGAGTGTCGACAGGGCGCGGGCCGCACAGGCCCGGGGCGACCTGCGGACGGCGCAGATCGAATACCGCAACGCCGTCCGGGCCGATCCGAACTCCGGCTTCCTGCGCCTCGCCTTGGCGCAGGTGAGCCTTGACCTCGGCGACGGAGACACCGCCGAGAAGGAGGCCCGCGCCGCGCTGGAGCGCAATTTCGATCCCGGCGCCAACGCCACGGCACTCCTGCTGCGCACCTACGCCGCACGCGGCCGCGCCGCCGAGCTGCTGCGGGATTTCCCGATGCCGACGGCGCCGACCAATCCGCCGGCGCTCGGCGCGCAGATCGGCGCCGCCCGCATCGCCGCCCATCTCGGCGGCAACGACCGCACGGCGGCGCGGGCGGAGCTGGCGGAGCTGCTTCGGCTCGCGCCGAACCTGCCGGAAGCCCACCTCGCCGCCGCCGGCGTCGCCGCGGTCGAGGGCAACCGCGCGGAGGCCGCCGCCGCCATCGACCGGGCCCTGGCGATCGACCCCGACCACCCCGAGGCGCTGCTGCGCAAGGCGGGCTTCCAGCTCGAACAGAACCAGCGCGCCGAGGCGATCGCCACGCTCGACCGGTTGATCGCGCGGTCGCCCAACATGGTGTCGGCCCGCATCCTGCGCGCCGAATCCCTGCTGCGTGGAAACGAGCTGGCCAAGGCCAAGGAGGACGTGGACGCCGCGCTGCGCACCTCGCCGAACAGCGTGTTCGCGGTCTACCTGCGCGCGCTGCTGCAGACCCGGGCGCAGGAGTGGCGCTCGGCGGACGAGACGCTGGCGCGGCTCGGCCCGGCGCTGGCCAATATCCCGGACGGGCTGCTGGTGCTTGCGACGGTGAAGCGGCAGCTGCGCCAGACCGAGCAGGCGATCGACGCCGCGCAGCGCTACGTCGCCCGACGCCCGGAGGATCCGCGCGGGGCCAAGCTGCTCGCCATCATGGAGCTCGAACAGCGCCAGCCCGCCGCCGCCGCCGGGACGCTGGAGCGGCTGATCCAGCGCGCCGGCACCGCGGACGCCGAGACCTACGACATCCTGGCCCGCGCCCTGATGGGCGCGGGCCGGCCGCGCGACGCCCTGGCGGCCATGCAGAAGGTGGTTGAGCAGGCGCCGAACGATGCCGGCGTGCAGACGCGCCTGGCGGCGGCACGGCTCGCCTCCGGCGACACCGCCGGCACCGTCGAGGCGGCGCAGGCGGCGCTGCGGCTCGCGCCCAACGCGCCCGGGGCGCGGGAGCTGCTGATCGTCGGCGCGCTGGCGCGCGGCGACATCGCCACCGCGGAAGCCGAGCTGCCGAAGCTGCCGCCGGACGCCCGCCGCAGCGAGCTCGCCGGCGTTGCCGACGCCACGCTCCGCATCGCCAAGCTCGATCTGGCCGGCGGGCGTGCCGCCTTCGAGGACGTGCTGAAGCGCTATCCGAACAGCACCGGCGCCCGGCTCGGCCTGGCGCGCATGGCGGCGCGCAGCGGCGAAGCCGAGGAGGCGCAGCGGATCTGGACGGAGGTGGTGCAGCGCGACCCCGGGAACACCGAGGCGCTCGGCGGCCTTGCCGTGGCGGCGGTGGCGGGCGACGAGGGGCAGCAGCGCGGGGAGCGGCGCCAGCGCCCGTGCCGCGCTGGAGGCGGCGCAGGCGGCGGCACCCGGCGCGCCGGGTCCGGCGTTGACCCTGGCGAACGTGCTGATGCGCGGCGGCGAGCCCGAGCGCGCGCTGGCCCTGCTCGATTCCGATGCCGTGCGCAACGGCCCGCTGGCGCGCGCCGCCGCGGTGCACCTGATGCGGTCCGAGGCGAACGCGCTGCTGCGCCGCTTCCCCGATGCGGAAACGGCGGCGCGGAGCGCCTTCGCGGACGACCCCGAGAACTCCATCATCCGCCGCCAGCTGGCCCTGGCGATGGCGCGCAACAACGACGCGCGCGGTGCCGAGGACCTCGTGCGTCTCGGCCTGCGGCGCCGGCCGGCGGATGCGGTGCTGCAGCAGACCCTGGTCGCGCTGGTGCGCGAGGCGCGCGGGCTGGATGCCGCGCTCGCCGTCGCCGACGAGCTGTCGCGGCAGCCGGATGCGCTGCCCGCCGCCGCCTGGCTGCGTGGCGACCTTCTGCTGAGCGCCCAGCGCCCGGCGGATGCGGCCGCCGCCTATGCCGCGGCCTATGCCGCCGCGCCCTCCGCCACCCTGGCACAGCGTGCCGCCCTCTCCTGGCGGCAGGCCGGCGATGCCGCCAAGGCCACCGCCGCGCTCGAGGACTGGCTGCGGCGCTCCCCCGACGATACCGCATCGCTTGGCCTGCTCGCCCAATTCGAGCTGCAGGCCGGGCGTGCCGAGGAGGCCGAGCGCCGCCTGGCGAGGGTGGTCGACCTGGCGCCCACGGACGCCACGGCGCTGAACAACCTGGCCTGGGCGCTGGCGCTGCGCGGCGGGCCCGAGAACCTGGCCCGCGCCAAGACGCTGGCGGAGCGGGCCTATTTCCTGTTCCCGACCCCTGAATCCGGAGACACGCTCGGCTGGGTGCTGGTGCGCAGCGGCGAGCCGCAGCGCGGCCTGCCGCTGCTGCGGGATGCGGTGGCGGCCGGCCGCATCGGCGCGCCCGGCCAGCCCGGCGCGGCAGCGCCGACGCCTGATCCCGGCATGGTCTATCGGCTCGCCTATGCGCTGAACGAGACCGGTGATCGCGCCCAGGCGCTGAGCCTGCTGGAGCCGATCCTCGCCGACCGCAATGTCAGCTTCCCCGAGCGCGCCGATGCCGAGCGCCTGATGGGCACGCTGCGCGGCGGGGCTCGATAGCGGGCGCGATGCGCAGCTGCGGCCCGGCTCGATGACCCGCCGCCGGCCCCGAGCGAGGTCTCGGGCGACACGCCCGCCGGACGCGCCGCAGCGCGTCCGGCGACGCCTTGCTGACTGCCCGCGCAGCCGCCTCGGCCGGGGCGCCTGAACCGGCTTTCGTGCCCTGAAGGTGTCTCCCATGGCTCTCTACCTCGTGACCGGTGGCTGCGGGTTCATTGGTTCGCACTTGTCGGCAGCGCTCATCGGCCGGGGAGACTCGGTGCGGGTGCTGGACGACCTCTCCACCGGCTCCGAGGCGAATCTCGCGCCCCGCGCCCACCTGCTCCGCGGCGACGTGGCCGATGCCGCGCTGGTGCGGCGGGCGATGGACGGGGTGGCCGGCTGCTTCCACCTTGCTGCCGTGGCCTCCGTGGAGCGCGGGGTGCGGGATTGGCTGGGGACGCACCGCACGAACCTGAGCGGCAGCATCGCGGTCTTCGATGCGGCGCGCGCGGCGGGCCCCGGCGGCCGGCCGGTGCCGGTCGTCTATGCCTCCTCGGCCGCGGTCTACGGCAACGCCGCCACCCTGCCGATCGCCGAGGATGCGCCGACCCGCCCGCTTTCCGCCTATGGTGCGGACAAGCTCGGCTGCGAGCAGCATGCGCGGGTCGGCGGTGCGACGCACGGCCTGCCGACGCTCGGGTTGCGCTTCTTCAACGTATTCGGGCCGCGGCAGGATCCGCGATCACCCTATTCGGGGGTGATCTCCATCTTCTGCGACAGGCTGGCACGGGGCGAGGCGGTGACAGTGTTCGGCGATGGCGGCCAGACGCGCGACTTCATCCATGTGTCCGACGTCGTCGCGGCGCTGCTCGCGGGGCTGGGCGCGGCCACGACGGACGCGCCGGTGCTGAACGTCTGCACCGGGCAGCGGACATCGGTGGCGGAATTGGCGGCCGCGGTGGCGACGGCGTGCGGCACGCCGCTGCAGCTGCGGCACGAGGCGGCGCGCGCCGGGGAGATCCGGCATTCGGTCGGCTCGGCGGCGCGCGCGGCGGCGATGCTGGGTGTCGTGGCGCGGATGCCGCTGGGCGAGGGGCTGGCGGGGGTGGTGGCTTGGCTGCGGGCCGGGCGCCCGGGCCTGGCATAGCAAACACCGCGGCACCGGCACCACGCGGTCCGGAGGCCGGCAGACGCGCGGCGCTGAGCAGGCTTTCGTGGCTTGGCCCACACGTCGTGCGGCCCAAGCCCCTGAGATGCAGACCTGCTTGGGGTCTTGTTCGAGCGCAAACCTCCAGAGGCCTGCTTGGGCGCCGCCCGGGCACGGCCGACGGGCGTCAGCCGAACAGGCGACGCAGACCGAGACCGATCCCGAACCACAGCCCAGCGGACAGAAGCAGCACCAGGAGGGACGCGGCCGGCCAGGCGAGGCGATCCGGCGCGGCGCGTTCGGCCGTGGCGCCCGCGCCCCCGCCCGGGGCCGGCGCAGCAAACTTCCCTGCAACGTCGCTGCCCGACATGGCATGTCCTTCTTGCGGTGCCTGCAGTCCTGCCCTGATCAGTCCGTCCATCTGCCATCGTCCAATAGGGTTGCGGCAGGAAACCCCACCTTCGACAAGCCTACGGCGCGACACGTATTGCATTGGTTAACGACCATAGGTTGCAAGTCAACCGAAAACCTCAAACAGAGTTGAACATACTTCGTTCGACACGCGTTCGGAGCGACCCGCGATACGAACCAGGTCGGCGGCGGCGCCGCGCAACTCCCTGTCCCGCGCTGCTCCCGGTCAGGTGCTGCCTCAAGCCCTGGTCCGCAGCGAGGCGAGCACCGGCCGACGCCTGCTCCGGCCCCCTGACCGGCCGAATTGCCCATGTCACCGCAACCATAGGTTGTTATCATGGCCGCGGCCGTGCCGCCCAGGATCCTCGCCCGTGCGATCCGGCAACCGCCCGGAGAGCCGCATGGGCTACCGCCCGGCGTCGAGCCGGTGCTGCCAGTCACGCTGGGACGGGGTCTCGGCGGGGCGCCGCCAACGCATCTCGTAGAAGGGTGCATAGTCTTCGAAGGTCTCCGCCACGCCGCGCAGCGCGACGATGGCGCTGTCCGAGAGATCGACGCGCAGGTCGCGGACCAGGTGCAGCTCGCCCGGCGCCGCCACCTTCAGCCCGGCGGAGCGTTCCGGAATCGGCCCCTCCGGCCCGTGCTGGCCGCCGGCGGCGCGGGCGCCCTCCAGGGCGCGCAGCAGGCGCTCGGCGAGCGGCTCGCCGGCGGCGGCCTCGAAGGCGGTGATCATGCCCCGTACCACGCCCTCGCCCAGCAGGACGTTGCCGCAGGCGACGCAATGCCGGCCCTCGGCCTGGCCGCTCCAGGGGCGGGTGCGCGGACCGGTGTGCCCGATCGCGCGCCCCGCCCCGTCGACGAGGCTGATCTGGCGCCAGGCGAAGTCGGGGTCGGCGGCGCGCAGCCGGTCCATCGCCTGCGGCGCCGACAGACCCTCCTCGCGCAGCAGGTGGATGCCGAGCGCGCCGAGATGCGGGCTGGCATAGCCCTAGCTCATGATGGCGCCGCGGCCCCCGGCGGCGTGCGCCCGCGCCCCGCAGGCCAGCGAGAAGGTGGCGACGGCGACGCCGACCTGCCCGGTGCGGCCGCAGAAGCCGGCGATGCTGAAGGTCATGGCGGGCGCCCCCTATCCTGCCCGCGCGCCGGTGGCGCGCAGGATCGGCAGCCAGGTGTCCATCTCGCGCCGAAGGTGGGCGCCGAGCTCCGCCGGGCCGCCGGCGACCGGCTCGACGCCGCTGGCGGCGTAGCGCGCCTGCACCTCGGGCTCGGCCTGCACCTCGGCGACGGCGGCGGCGAGGCGCGCGAGGATCGGTCCGGACGTGCCCGCCGGCGCATAGAGCGCCTGCCAGGAGGAGGCGGCGTAGCCGGCGATCCCCGCCTCCTGCAGCGTCGGCAGCTCGGGCAGAAGGCGCGAGCGCGTGGGCGTGGTCACGGCCAGCGCGCGCACGCGGCCGTCCCGCGCCAGCGGCGCCAGCAGGGTCTGGCTGTCGATCATGAGGTCGGCCCGGCCGGCCACGAGGTCGGTCACCGCCTGCGGCGTGCCGCGATAGATCACCACCGTGAAGTCGACGCCGGCGAGCCGCTTCAGGAGCTCGCCCGAGAGGTGGGAGGCGGCGCCGATGCCGGTGGTGGCGAAATTCGCCTCGCCCCGCTTCGCCCGCAGCCAGGCGAGCAGGGAGCGCACGTCCTGCGCCGGGACGTCCGGATGCACCGCAACGACGAAGGGCTGGTTGCCGAGCAGCGCCACCGGCGCGAAGTCCTCCAGCGGATCCAGGCCGGCATCGGGGTAGAGGGCCGGCATCACCGCCTGCGCGGCGCCGGTGAGCAGCAGCGTATGGCCATCCGGCGCCGCGCGGGCGACGGCGCGCGCACCGATGGTGGCGCCGCCGCCGGCCAGGTTCTCCACCACCACTGGCTGTCCGAGACGGCGCGCCGTCGGCTCGGCGAGGATGCGCGCGACCACGTCGATGACGCCGCCGGGGGCGAAGGGGACGATGATGCGGATGGGGCGCGCCGGCCACGCGGCCGGCGCCTGCGCGGCAGCGGCGGCCGGCCAGGCGAGGCCGGCGGCGCGCAGGACGTCACGGCGAAGCAGCGGCATGGCGGCGTGGTCTCCCGGCATCCGCCGCAACCTATCGCCGGCGCTACTCCGCGGACAGCCGCTCCAGGAACTGCCGGGTCCGCGCGTTCACCGCCGTCCATTCCGGCGAGCCCTCGGGCTGGCTGGTGCCGAGGTGGCCCCGGTCGGTCTGCACGGTGAGCTGGTTCACCCGCGGCAGCAGCGTGACCACCTCCGCGGTCAGGTCGGGGAAGATGGTGCGGTCCGAGCTGCTGGCGATCACCAGCGCCGTCGCGCGCACGCGGCCCAGCGCCGCCGCCATGTCCCCGCCATAGGGCTTCGAGACATCATGGTTGCGGCTGGCGTGGTAGCGCCAGAGGATGGAATTCGCGTCCCAGGCGCGCGCCCAGCCCTCGCCGAAGGCGAATTTGGCGCGGTCGAACACCGCGTCCTCGCGCAGCGCCGGCCCGGTCATGAAGGAGTCCGAATAGAGCCAAGGAAAGTAGATGATGCCGGCGCGGCGGATGCCCTCGGTGGGGTTCGTCGCGTAGCGTCCGCCCTGGTAGCCCGGGTCGAGGGTGATCATCGCCTCCACCGCGTCGACAATGGTCTGGAAGCGCCGGTCGCTGCGCGCCGCCGGCACCCAGAGGATGAGGCCGCGCATCATCTCGGGGTAGGTGACGCCCCACTCGATGCCCTGGAAGGAGCCCATGGAGGGGCCGCCGACCGCCAGCAGCCGCGTCAGGCCGAGGCCCTGGGTCACCAGGTGGTGCTGCGCATGCACCATGTCGCGGATGGTGTAGCGCGGGAAGTCGGGACCCATGCCGTCGGCGGGCTTCGAGGAGTTGCCGCCGCCGATCGGGTCGGCGCCGATGAGGAAGTGGCGTTCCGGATCGAAGGCCTTGCCGGGGCCGATGTAGCTCTCCGCCCAGCGGCGGCCGCCGGAGGTGCCGGGGACGAGCAGGATGGCGTTGTCGCGCCGCTCGTTCAGCCGGCCCCAGGTGGTGTAGCCGACCCGCATATCGTCCATCGCTGCGCCGTTCTCGAAGGTGAAGCGCGGGATGGCGTGAACGGCGTCGGTCTGCGCCGTGGCGGGCAGTGCGGCCAGACCAAGCGTCAGCAGCGCGGCGGCGCCGAGCACGCGGCGGGCGATGGCGTACATGGGTTCCTGCCGGCGGGCCGCTGCATGGCCCGCATCGGGCAGGCTAGGGCAAGCGGCGCCGGCAGGGAATCACGCGGGCAGCGCAGGCTTCCGCAGTCGCCGGCCATGCCGGGTGCGATGCGGCCTCACCGCCCGGTCCACCGCGCCGGGCGGCGGGCGAGGAAGCTCTCCACCCCCTCGCGGAAGTCGTCGCTGGTGAAGCACATCGCCACCAGGTCGTCGCCCTCCATCGCGCGTGCCGCCGCGCGCAGCCGGCGCATCGCCTCCTTCGTCGCGCGGAGCGTCAGGGGCGCGTGGCCGGCGAGCGTCGCGGCGAGCGCCGCGGCGCGGGCCTGCAGTGCGGCATGGTCGGGCAGCACCTCGGACACCAGGCCGATGGCGCGCGCCTCCTCGGCCTCGATCAGCCGGGCGGAATAGATCAGCTCGATGACGCGCGCCGGCCCCAGCAGCGCGGCGAGGCGCGCGTAGTTCGCCATCGACAGGCAATTGCCCAGCGTCTTCGCGATGGGAAAGCCGTAGCGCAGGTTGGCGGCGCCGAGGCGGATGTCGCAGACCGCGGCGATCGCGGCACCCCCGCCGGTGCAGGCGCCGGCGATCGCCGCGATGGTCGGCTTGGGGCAGGATTCGATCGCCGTCAGCACCGTGTCGATCCGGTGCTCGTAGGCCAGCGCATCCTCGACGGAGCGGAATTCGGTGAACTGGGAGATGTCGGTGCCGGCGGCGAAGGCCTTCTCGCCGGCGCCGGTGATGACCAGGGCGCGGATCGCCGGATCCTCCGCGATCTCGGCCGAGAGGGTGCGCAGGCGCTCGTACATCGGGAAGGTCAGCGCGTTGCGCGCCTGCGGACGGTTCAGCGTGGCGAAGCCGACGCCGTCGCGCAGCTCGTACAGCAGCTCGTCCATTCCGTTCCTCCCGGCCCGCGGGATAGGTGACGGCGGGGCGCCGCCTGTGCAAGCTGCGCCCGATCGCAGGAGAACCCCGCCGATGCTGCCGCTGTCCCGCTTCACCGTGCTCGACCTCACCCGCGTGCGCTCGGGGCCGACCTGCGTGCGCCAGCTCGCCGACTGGGGCGCCAACGTGGTCAAGATCGAGGCGCCGGAGAGGGTGGATACCGGCGGCGGCATGGGCGGCGACCGGCACGGGCCGGATTTCCAGCACGTACACCGCAACAAGCGCGGCATCACGCTCAACCTGAAGCACCCCGATGGCCTCGCGCTGTTCCGCCGCATGGTGGCGAAGGCGGACGTGGTGGTGGAGAATTACCGCCCCGACGTGAAGGACCGCCTGGGCATCGGCTGGGAGGCGCTGGCGGCGGTGAATCCGCGCATCGTGCTCGGCTCGATCAGCGGCTTCGGCCAGCACGGGCCCTATGCGGGGCGGCCCGGCTTCGACCAGATCGCCCAGGGCATGGGCGGGCTGATGAGCGTGACCGGCCTGCCCGGCGGGGGTCCGGTGCGCGCCGGCATCCCGGTGGCGGATCTGACCGCCGGCCTCTACTGCGCGCTCGGCATCCTGGTGGCGCTGCTGGAGCGGGAGGCGACGGGCAGGGGCCGCTGGGTGCACACCTCGCTGCTGGAGGCGATGGTGGCGATGATGGACTTCCAGGCGACGCGCTGGACCATGGCCGGAGAGGTGCCCGGCCAGGCCGGCAACGACCATCCCACTACCACGCCTACCGGCCTGTTCCGCACACGGGACGGCATCGTCAACCTGGCCGGTGGCGGCGCCGAGATGTGGCGGCGCATCGTCGGGACGCTGGGCATCGCGGAGCAGGCGCGGGACCCGGACATGGCGACGGACGCGCTGCGTTCGCGGCACCGGGTGAAGGTGAACGCGCTGCTGCAATCCGTGCTGGAGACGCGCACGACGGAGGAATGGGTGCGCGCGCTGAACGCCGCCGGCGTGCCCTGCGGGCCGGTCTATTCCATGGACCAGGTCTTCGCCGACGAGCAGGTGCGGCACCTCGGCCTGGCCTGGCCGGTGCCGCATCCGGTGCTGGGCGAGGTCACGCTGGTGCGATCCCCCATGACCCTCGAGGGCACCGCCCCGCCCCGCCGCCCGACGCCGGAGCGCGGCGAGCACACGGCGGAGGTGCTGGCCGAGTTCGGCGTGGGCGCGGAGGAGCTGGCGGCGCTGCGGGCGAAGGGCGCGGTGTGAGCCTCCCACCCGCACCCCGCGTCTGATATGCTGCCCGCCGGAGGATGGGCAGATGGACGGCGACCGCGCGACAACCGGCCTCTTGGAGCGCAACCCCTGGGTCACACGCCGCAAGTTCGATGTCGGCGAGTACTACCGGCTGGCCGAGGTCGGAGTCCTGCACGAGGACGACCGCGTCGAGCTGATCGAGGGGGAAATCATCGAGATGGTGCCGATCGGCAGCGATCACAGCGGCACGGTGAACCGGCTTGCCTATGTGCTGTTCCGGCGCGTGCGCGATCGGGCCGTGGTGACGGTGCAGAACCCGCTGCGCCTGTCCGATCACACGGAGCCGGTGCCGGATTTCCTGCTGCTGCGCCCGCGCGCGGATTTCTACCAGGGCGCGCACCCCTCCGCCGCCGACGTGCTGGTGCTGATCGAAGTCGCCCAATCCAGCCTGCGCTACGACCGCGGCGTGAAGCTGCCGCTCTACGCCCGCCACGGCGTGCCGGAGGTGTGGATCGTCGATCTCGCCGGCCGCGTGGTGGAGGTGCATCGCGGCCCCGGATCGGAGGGCTATGCCAGCAGTACCACGCATGGGCCTGGGCATGGCCCTGGCGACGCGCTGGAACCCACGCTGCTGCCCGGCCTCTGCCTCTCGGTCGCCGACATCCTCGGGTGACGGCGCCTCACGTCCCGCAGAAGGTCGCCGCCACCCGTTCCTCCGGCTGCGCCGGCGCCGCGTGGCGATCCCGCCCCGGCTGCCTCTCGAAGGGCCGCGCCAGCACCTCAAGCAGCGCCTCGAAGGGCGCGTAGTCCGCGCGCTCCGTTGCCGTGGCGAGCGCCTCCTCCACCAGGTGGTTGCGCGGGATGTAGAGCGGGTTTGCCGCACGCATCCGCGCCGCCGCGCCCGGCGCCTCCTCGGCGAGGCGCGCGCGCCAGGGCTCGGCCCAGGCGTCGAAGGCGGCAGGGTCTGCGAACAGTGCCCGGGCCGGCGCGTCGTTCCCGTCAGCCGCATCGGCGAGGTGGCGGAAGGCCAGCGTGAAATCGGCTCCGCCGGCCGCCATGCGCCGCAGCAGGTCCTGCACCATCTCGGCATCACCGTCGCGCTCGGCCTCGATGCCGATCTTGCGCAGGAGGCCGGTCCCGTAGGCGGCGCCGAAGCGCAGCGCGAACGCACCCAGCGCCTCCTTCGCGATCTCGATGGCGGCCGCTTCCTCCTCGGCGAGCAGCGGCAGCAGCGCCTCGGCCAGGCGGGTCAGGTTCCAGTGCGCGATGCGCGGCTGGTTGCCGTAGGCGTAGCGGCCCTGGTGGTCGATGGAGCTCAGCACCATGCCCGGGTCGTAGGCCTCCATGAAGGCGCAGGGGCCGAAGTCGATCGATTCGCCGGAGACCGTCATGTTGTCGGTGTTCATCACCCCGTGCACGAAGCCCACCAGCAGCCACTGCGCGATGAGGTCGGCCTGGCGCGCGATGACGCCCCGCAGGAAGGCCAGCGCCGGCACCGGCGCCTCCGCCGCCGCCGGATCGTGCCGGGCGATGGCGTGGTCCAGCAGGCGCCGCACGGAGTCCATGTCGCCGCGCGCAGCGAAGTACTGGAAGGTGCCGACGCGGATGTGGCTGCTCGCCACGCGCGCCAGCACCGCGCCGGGCAGCGCCGTCTCGCGGAACACGTGTTCGCCCGTGGTCACGACGGAGAGGCTGCGCGTGGTGGGGATGCCGAGGGCGTGCAGCGCCTCGCTGATGATGTATTCGCGGAGCATCGGCCCGATCGCCGCCCGCCCGTCGCCGCCGCGCGACCAGGGCGTGCGGCCGGAGCCCTTCAGCTGCATGTCGAAGCGCGCGCCGTCCGGGGCGATGACCTCGCCCAGCAGGTGCGCGCGGCCGTCGCCGAGCTTCGGGTTGAAATGGCCGAACTGGTGCCCGGCATAGGCCTGGGTGATCGGCTCCGACCCCTCGGCGATGCGGTTGCCGGCGAGGATCTCGACGCCCGCGGGGCTCGCCAGCGCCTCCGCATCCAGGCCGAGCCGCTCCGCCAGCGCGCGGTTCAGCCGCACCAGCTTCGGCGCCTCCACGGGCACGGGCGGCAGGCGCACGTGGAAGGGCTCCGGCAGCCTTGCGTAGCTGTTGTCGAAGCGGAAGCGCGGCGCAGGGTCAGTGGCGAGGGTGGGGGCGAGGGTGGGGGCGAGGGCGAGGGCGGTGTCCATGCGTCGCAGATCGGGCCTTGGGCGGCCGCGGACAAGCCCCTGGCCGCGCAACGGGGCGGCTGCTACGGCAGCCTCACGGAACAGGGAC
>ERZ1066123.1633-NODE-1633-length-13019-cov-7.172555_pt1 | contig 13019 bp, 10 predicted proteins | sample MGYA00382770_ERZ1066123 | MGnify/ENA primary metagenome ERZ1066123 (study PRJEB33369, sample SAMEA5778353) | biofilm metagenome | biome: Industrial cooling water; feature: Water cooling tower basin; material: Biofilm | place: United Arab Emirates | collected...
GGCCGGCTGTCAACTCGTCCCGCCGAATTTTTCCCGCCGCCTTCACGGGGGACACATTTGGTTCGGCTAAATGAATAGCCGAGCCCCATTTCAATTCGGTGGAACCCCGACCTCGATGCCCTCTCCGGACCCGTTTTGAGGTCCGGCTCGAATTCCATGTGAGTTTGCATTGTTAGAGACGGCGGCCGTGTTCGGCAACCGATTTTTCGCATCGCCGAGCCGAGGGTCACAATAACCTGTTGCAGGATCAGCAATTCGGGTTTCGCAACTTTTTCCCCGGACCCGCCGCCGGTACACTAGGTTTGCCTCTCTGCCACACCGATGAGGTGCCCCATGCCGGCTCGTGCCTGTCCGAAGTGCAAGGCGTTGATGGACGTGCCCGCGGATTTATTGCACCGGGCCGTCGAGTGCCCGACGTGTGCGAACACGTTTACGCCGCACGGCCCGAAGATGGCGACGGTTCTGGCCGCGAAGCCGTCGAAGCCGGTCGTGGCTACGGTCGCGAGCCCGAGGCGGCGACGGGACGACGAACCGGTTCGCCGCCGGCCGCCGCGGAGGGAGGAGTCCGGCAACGGCGGGAAGATCGCGGCGATCTTCGGGGGCACCGCCGCGACGCTGTTCGTGATCGCGCTCATCGGACTGAAGATTTACCTCCGGTCGTCGCGGGATCAGACGGCGACTGACGCTTCGACCGAGTCGCCGCGGGTCGGGAATGTCTCGCCGCCCGCGCCGGTGGGGACGCCCAACCCGCCGCCCGTGTCGGCCTCAGAGTGGCAACGGGTGCCGTTCTGCGAGGGGACGATTTCCGTCGAGTTCCCCGGCGCGTCGACCCGGTCCACCCTCACGACGAGCCCGGACGGCTCGCGGACCCGCACGGACTCCGTCGCGTTCACCTCGCCGGACCGAACGAAGGTGTTCACCTGCACCTCGGAGGTGCTGACGTCGCTGTCGGACTTCTCCGCGACGCCGAACGACCCGTTCCCGCAGTCGGGCGCGCCCGCCCTCGCAGCAAGGCTCGGCGGAACGCTGGCGCGAACGGCCGCCGTGTCGCACGGTCTCGGGACGGGGCGGGAGTACGACGTGACGCTCGCGAACGGAAGCGTCACGACGGTCCGGATGCTGGCCTTCGACGCCGCCACCCGCCCGCGGGTCGTGACGCTGACCGCCGGCGGAACCGGGGTGACGGCGGCGGACAAGGGGCGGTTCTTCTCGTCGTTGCAGGTGAGCACGGCCCCGGCGTTGCCGTCGCCGACCACGCCGCCGGTCAAGCCGCCGGTCGCGGTCACACCGCCAAAACCGAAGGGGGAACTGCCGGACGGGTGGGAGCGGTACGAGTTCCCGGACAAGTCCGCGTCGGTCGGGATGCCGGGCACGCCGGCCGCGAAGGAGGTGGACGTCGCGCCGGGGATTCGCACCGTTGCGGCCGAGTACGCGGCGAATAAGGGTGCGCTGACGTACTCGATCTCCTACACCGCCGAACCGTCCGACCCGCGGGGCGGGCTGACCAACTCGGCGTACATCCAGCGCGCCCGGTCCAGCCTGGAAACCGCCTTCGGCCGTAAGCCCGACCGCGAGACGCCGGTGGTGTTGCCGGGCCGGATCGGGCGGGAACTGGAGTTCCGCAACAAGGACGGCCAGGGCGTTCGGGTGCGGTACTTCAAGGTCGTGAAGGGGAACGAGACGCGCGTCTTCGCGATCACCCTGACGGGGGAGTTGCCCGAGGCGACGCGGCGGGATCCGTTCGCGGATTCGTTCAAGATCGACTGGTAGGGCGGGCCGTGGCGCTGTGCCACGAAGCCCGCCCTGCCGAAGGCGGGCTACCGTGCCCCGACCAGCCGGCCGGTGTGCTTGCCGTTGGCGCGGGTCGGGCGGATTTCCACCCACGGCGGGCACCAGTCGTTTTGCTCCATCAACGCCGCGAAGTCGGCGAGGTGCTCGACGACGGTCTCCGGGCGGTACGCGAACTTTGACAGGTCCTCGCGCTTCGTGCCGCCGCTCAGGACGAGGACGGTGTGGAACCCGAGCTGGACGCCGCCGAGGATGTCGGTGTCCATGGTGTCGCCGATCATGATCGTCTCGTCGGTGGACAGCCCGAGTTCCTTCCGGGCGGCCCGCATCATGACGGGGCTCGGCTTGCCGAGGCCGAACGCCTTCACTCCGGTGGCGGTTTCGAGCATCGCGACCATCGCCCCGCACCCCGGCCGGATGGTCCCGTTGGCCATCGGGCAGCTCGGGTCCATGTTCGTCGCGATCAGCTTGGCCCCCTTCTGGATCATCCGCACCGCGGCCTCCACCTGCTCCAGGTTGAAGGTGCGGCCCTCGCCGACGACGACGTAGTCCGGGTCGTGGTCCACGACGGCGTAGCCGTTGTGGTGCAAGGCCGTCAGGAGGCCGCCCTCGCCGATGACGAACGCGGTGCCGCCGGGCTTCTGGTCCGCGAGGAACCGGGCGGTGGCCGTCGCGGACGTGTAAACGTGCTCTTCCTCGACTTCGATCCCCAGCCGCGCCAGCTTGGCGGTCACGTCGCGGCGGGTCCGCTGGCTGTTGTTCGTCAGGAACATGAACGGGATGTCGCGGTGCCGCAGTTCGCGGACGAACTCGGCCGCGCCCGGCAAGAGTTCGGACCCCCGATAGATGACGCCGTCCATGTCGATGAGGAAACCGAACTTGCTGTCGACGGAAACATCGGTCTTCATTCGCTCTCACTTCGTCGGGTGATGTGAACCGCGGAATGGGCCGCGGGGGGTGCCGACCGGGGAGAAACCCAGGGTCGTCCGGAGAGCGGGTGGACGGCAAACTTCAGCAATGCACTCAACGTGCCGACGGATCGTGAATCTCTGGAGTGGACGCGAAACCCATTTGCGGGGATCGGTTTACGGCGAAACCACGGTCTGACACGTCGGATAACAAAGTGCCCAAAGCACGGGCAACTGCCGCAAGATCGAACACCCGCGGCACACTACGGCTTGCCGCGCCACCACCCGCCGAGCGTCTCCCCGAGCACCCACCGCGGCTTGATCTTCGGCCCGTAAGTCAGCCCGAACCGCGTCATCGCCACGTCGGTGACCGCTCTCACCACCTCGCCGGGGTTGTCGGACACGATGAGCTTGTCGAGGTCGTCCGGGGCGATCGTCTTGCCGTCCGCCATGCCGCGGATCATGTCCAGGAGCGGCCGGTAGTAGTCGGTCCCCATCACCGCGACGGGGAAGTCCTGCACCTTCCCGGTCTGGATCAGCGTCAGCACCTCGAAGAGCTCGTCCATCGTGCCGAACCCGCCGGGGAGCACGATGAAGGCGTAGCTGTACTTGATCAGCATCAGCTTCCGGACGAAGAAGTGCTCGAAGTCGATCCAGGTGTCCACGTAGGGGTTCGGCTTCTGCTCTTGCGGGAGGACGATGTTGCAGCCGATCGACCGGCCGCCGACGTCCTTCGCGCCGCGGTTGGCCGCCTCCATGACGCCGGGGCCGCCGCCGGTCATGACGGTGAAGCCGGACTCCGCGAGGTACTTGCCGACCTGCCGGCCGAGCTCGTAGTAGGGGTGGTCTTCCTTGTAGCGGGCGGAGCCGAACACCGTCACGCACGGGCCGACGAAGTGCAGCTTGCGGAAGCCGTAGATCATCTCGCGGAAGACGCTGATCGCCTTGCCGAGTTCGAACGTGCGCCCCTGCGGCCCTTGCAGGAACTTCGACGGCGGCCGCACGGGTTCCGGCCGGTCGCCCCACTTCAGGGCATCGGGAGAGGAGTCGGGGGCGGAAGCCGGGTCGAGTATGAGATCGGCCATGGGAGAGCCCTGGGAGAGGGCTCACACAAAGGCGCAAAGTCACCAAGAAAAATGTCCGGTCCGGAGCAGAATGAATTCCGTTCTGCCTTGGCGTCTTTGTGGCTTCGTGTGAGACACGATGTATTATTCCCGTCCGATCCCGGCTTGTTTCATCAAATCGGCGGTGGCCGAGTACGCTTCCGCGACCCACTCGGCGATTTTTTCCGGCTCGGGCGAATATTCCAGTTCGATGCTCATGGTCCCGACGCAGAGGTCGCGGATCTCCCGCAGGTACGGCACGAAGTCGACCACGCCCCGGCCCGGCGGCAGGTCGCCGTGAACCCGACCATCGCAATCGGAGATGTGAACGTGGGCCGCCCTTCCCTTCAGTTGCCGCAATTCTTCCGGCCGGGATCGTGCCAATTGCAGATGGGAAATGTCGACGTTCGCCTTCACCGCGGGGTGCGACACGTCGTCCAGGAACCGCACCATGCTCGGCACGTCGTTGAGCAGGCTCAGATGAAACGGTTCGAGTTCGAGGGCAATTTCCAGCCCCAAATCTGCGGCGTAGTCGCCGAGGGCCTTCAGGTGCTTCACCCCGGTCGCCCACTGCTCCGCGGGCGGGATGACCTCGCGCTGCCAGATGTACTCGCCGAGCACGAGAAGCAGGTTCTTCGCCCCGAGCTCGAACGCGAAGTCGAGGTACGCCCGGCACCGCGAGACGTGGAAGCGCTGCACGCTCGGGTTGAAGTCGATCAACCCGACGGCGACGCACGCCACGCTGACGACGGGCAGGTTGGCGGCCTCGCACTCGGTGCGGATCAGCTTGCGTTCCCGCGCGTCCGTGTCGAGCGGGTCGGCGAAGATGTCGATCGCGTCGAAGCCGATCGCCTTCGTCTGGCGGATGCCGTAGGCCGTCCCGCGGCCGGCCTGGACCCACGCGGAGTTGATGAGGCCGAGTTTCATGGGGGATCTCGGAAGGGGTTGCCACTCCTCCATTATGGAACACCGCTCCGCGGCGAAACCCCTGCCGCCAACTTCGGCTACCCACGCCCGGCCGGAAGGACTACACTTCGCCCACTCGGGAGGGTCCGGGTAGGAGGATGCGATGACCGTGAACTGCCGAATCGTCGCGTTCGCCGCGGGTTGCGTGGGGTTCTTCGCCGCTGCGGCCGCGGCCCAGGAAGTCGCCCCGCCGCCGCGGCCGGCCGACGCACCGGCGGAGAAACCGGAGAAGACGCCGCCCCCACGAGTGAAACTGCGGTACGTCGAACTCCGCGACCGGACGCCGTTCGCGTTCGCCGTCCAGGGGAAGGGCGAGTTCCTGAAGCCGGCGGGGGCGCTGCACTTCGAATTCCCGGAACGGTCGTTCCCGTCCGACGGGCTCGATCAGGACTTCCGCACCTTTTGCGCGGAGCCGTTCGTGCCCATCGCCGCGGGGCAGACGTACCCGTTCGCGGTCGAGCCGTTCGGCGACCCGGCCCACTTCGGCCTGCCGGACGACGAGGCCGGGCAGAAGCAGGCCGCGAAACGGACCAGGCTGATCCGCGAACTCTACGGCCGGTTTTACCAGGAAACACTTTCAGACCCGGCCCTCGCGAACCCGGCGTTCCAGGCGGCGCTCTGGGAACTGATCGCCGAGCCGACCTTCCCCGAAGACGGGAAAGCCTTTAGCCTGCACGCCGGCGCGTTCCGGGCGGCCCACCCGGCGGCGGAAGCCCCGGAGTTCGTCCAGCGGGCCGAGCAGTACCTCTCCGAACTCACCGGCGACGACGCGAGCTTCGACCGCAACCCGGCGTTGCTTCACCTCGAACTGGTGCGACTCACGGGGTTGTCGGAAGAGGACGTGGCCGCGCCGGAATCGCAACTCGCACTTCGGCGGAGGCTCCGGACCCCGGCGAGCGGCGACGGGTCACTCCTCAGCGGCGGGGGCGGCTCCATGCTCGGGCGGATGGCCGGCGGCGGGGGCGCACCGGCCGGCGGGGGAGGGGGCGGCGGGGGCGGGTTCGGCGGCGGCGGCCCCGGTTTCCCGAACGGACCCGGCGACCTCATCCCGCCGGGGAACGGCGGCGACAACAACGGCAGCGGGCCGCTCGACCCGACCACCCCGACCACGCCCGAGAAGCCGCCGGTCGACCCGCCGCCCGTGACCCCGCCGAACCCGGTCCCCGCTCCGCCGGGGGCGATCCTCGGTCTGGCGGCGGCCGGCGCGTTCGCGATCCGCACACTCGCCGGCCGGCGGTCGGGGAAGTAGCTTACCCGGCAACCGTCCGCCCGCCTTCCCGTTCGAGAGGCCGCCATGCCGCCGAAGACGACGTGCCCCGTCACCCGCCCGCAGTTCCGCACCAAGGCCAAGCCGGTGACGGTCGTCATCAACGGCGTCCCGCTGATCGCCGAGGTGAAGGAGTTCTCGACCGGGTCGCTCGGGTGGTACCTCAACGGCAAGACCGCGATCGACGTGGACGGCACGCCGGTGTCCGTCCAGATCGGGATGAACCTCACCGTCGTCGGCAGCAAGGACTTGCCGAAGGACGCGGAGACCCCCGCGGCAGAAGCGGAAGCCACGGGCTGACGCCATGACGCCCGCCCGCGAGCCGTTCTTCCACCTCAAGCCGGCCCCCGGCGGCGTCTGGCCGACGCTGCCCGACGCGCGGTACGGGCAGTTCTGGACGGCGTACCTCTCCCTCACGCAAACGCAGTGGCTGCCGGCGGACGAGATCGCCCGCCTTCAGATCGACCAGGCCCGCGAACTCCTTCGACACGCGGCCGCCCACGTCCCGCACTACCGGCGGACGTTCGCCGCGGCGGGCATCGACCCCGAACAGATCCGCACCCCCGACGACTTCCGCCGCGTTCCACTCCTGCCGCGCACCGCGATCAGCGACCTCGGCACGGACCTACACGCGGCCACACTCCCGGAAGGCATCCAGGCCGCCGGCGAGGGCAGCACCTCCGGAACCTCCGGCGTGCCGGTCACGGTCCTGCAAACGACCCGCGAACAGCTCTGGTGGCTCGCGTTCTATCTCCGCGACCTCGAATGGGCGCGGATCGACCCCCGGCAGTCGCTGGCATCCATCCGCCCGATCAAGCCGAAGTCCCCGGAACAAGAGCGAGCCCTTCTCGCCGGGACGACCCTGCCGCACTGGCACCCGGCGCTGGCCCCGCTGATCGAGATGGGTCCGGCGTACGCCATGGAACTGCGCCAAGACCCGAAGAAGCACCTCGACTGGCTGCGGCGGGTCGACCCTACGTACCTGCTCGGATACCCGTCGCACCTCGACCTCGTCGCGGAACTGGCGGCGAAGCACGGCCGCCCCTCCGGGTTGAAGGCGATTCAGGTGATCGCCGAGCGGCTCGCCCCGGAGGTCAAGGCCCGCATCGAGGCGGCGTTCGGGGTGCCGGTCGTGGACCTGTACAGCTGCACCGAGGCGGGCTACCTCGCGTCGCCGTGTCCGGCCGGGGACGGGATGCACGTCCACGCGGAGAACGTGCTGCTGGAAGTGCTCGACGACGCCGGGAACCCGTGCCCGCCGGGGGTTCCGGGGCGGGTCGTCATCACCGCCCTGCACAACTTCCGGATGCCGTTCATCCGGTACGACATCCTCGACGGGGCGGTGCCCGGCGGGCCGTGCCCGTGCGGCCGGGGGCTCCCCCTGCTGCGGCAAATCGACGGGAAACTGCGGCCGTGGTTCCGCCTGCCCGACGGGAAACGGAAGAGCACCAGCCCGCTGAGCATGGCGTTCCAAAAGCTGCCCGGCTTGCTGCAGTATCAGGTCACGCAGCGGTCGACGGGGCGGCTCTCCGTGCGGCTCGTGCCCGGGCGGGACTGGACCGCGGCGTCGCTGGCCAAGGCCAAGAAGGAAGTCGACGACTACCTCGAAACCCCCGGCTGGGCGGACATCGAAGTCGTGCCGGAAATCCCCCGGTCGGCGGGCGGCAAGGTCCGGGATTTCGTGGCGGAGGCCCCCGACCCGGTTCCGCCGGCGGTCCACGTCGCCCCGCGGCCGGGGAAGACGGTCCTGCTCGGGTGGGAACTCGGCGGCGGGTTCGGCCACGTCCGCCCGCTGCTGGCGGTGGCGCAGGCCCTCGCGGACGACGGCCACCGGCCGGTGTTCGCGCTCAAGGACGTGCTCTCCCCCTGGGCCGCGTTCCGGGACGCACCCTGGCCGGTGCTGCTCGCGCCGTCGTGGGTGAAGCCGCAGGAGTCGGGGAAGCCGTTTTCGTCCGCGACCTTCGGCGACGTGCTCGCCGTCCACGGGTACGCCCGTGCCGACGTCCTCGCTTCGCTGGTCGCGTGCTGGGACGGCATCCTGGCCGCCACCCGGCCGGACCTCGTCGTCTGTGACTTCGCCCCGACCCTGGTCCTGGCTGCGACCGGCCGGGTGCCGGTGCTGGACGTGGGCAACGGCTACTGCCAGCCGCCGTACCACTTGCCCAGCTTCCCGAAGACGTTCGAGGACCGGGAGCCGACTTACCCCGAAGCCGACACGCTCCGCGTCGTCCGGGGTGTGATGGGGGACCGGTTGCGGCCCGGCACCGACACGCTCCCGGCGGCGTTCGCCGGGGCCGAGCGGTGCGTGACGGTGTTCCCGGAACTCGACCCGTACCGGGGGATCCGGACGGAGTCGTGCCTCGGCCCGCTGGACCCGATGCCGCCGCCGCTGCCGCCGCCGGCGACGCCGCGGTTCTTCGCCTACCTCGGGGCCGAGGTCGCGAGCACCGAACCGGCGCTGCGGCTCCTGGCGCAGGGCGGGTTCGCCGGCGAGGCCTACGTCCGCGGCAGCGAACCCGCCCAGCGCGACCGGTTGCGGGCCGACGGTCTGACCGTCCACGACCTCCCGGTCCGACTCGCGGACGCCCTGGCCCGGTGCGGCGTGCTCCTCCACCACGGCGGGCTGTCCGCGGCGGAGGCGGCCCTGTGCGCCGGCCGGCCGCAGCTGCTGCTGCCGATCCACGGCGAGCACATGCTGAACGCCGCCGCCCTCCACAAACTCGGGGTGGCCCACGTCCTCTCCGGCGAGTACCCCGCGAGCGACGTGCTGGAGGCGGTCCGACAACTCGCGTTCGAGCCGAAGTTCCCGCGCCGCGCCGCCGACCTCGCCGCCCACTTCGCCCGGATGCCGCTCGGGGCCGCGCTGGAAACGGTCCGCGACCGGTGCCGGCTCCTGCTCGGCTGACCGCCGACACTTCGCGGGCGTTCCTCTGGAATGTGGCGAGCCGCCCACGCCAGTGGGCGGGTGGACGACTCTGACCCGCCCACTGGCGTGGGCGGCTCGCCGAGGTGCCAAAATCCGAAGGCACCCAAGGCACACCCGCCCCGTCCCCACCGCTTGCCAACGGCACGGGGCCGGGGCACAATAGCAACTGTTTCAATTCTCCCGGACGGCTGTCATGCACATTTTCCCCGCGATCGACCTGCTCGGCGGCCGGTGCGTCCGGCTTCGGCAGGGCGACTACTCGCGGGAAACCGTGTTCTCGGACGACCCCGTGGCCGTGGCGAAGGGCTGGGTCGCCCAGGGGGCGGACCGCATTCACGTCGTCGACCTCGACGGAGCGAAGGCGGGAACCCCCACGAACGGGGACGTGATCCGGCGGATCGTGGCGGCGGTGCCGGTGCCGTGTCAACTCGGCGGCGGGATTCGCACCGACGCGGACCTGGAAGCCGTCTTCGGCTGGGGCGTCCGGTGGGCCGTGCTCGGGACGAAGGCGCTGCAAGACCCGGCGTGGGTGCGGGCGGTCGCGATGCGGTTCCCGGACCGCGTCGTCCTCGGCCTCGACGCCCGCGACGGGTTCGTCGCCACCGACGGCTGGCTCGAAACCTCGAAAACGAAAGCGACAGACCTGGCGAAACAAGTCGAATCCGCCCCGCTGGCGGCGGTCGTGTACACCGACATCGCACGGGACGGCATGATGTCCGGCCCGAACTTCGACGCCCTCGCCGAGATGCGGGCCGCCACCCGGCTGCCGGTGGTCGCGTCCGGCGGGGTGTCCACCCTGGAGCACGTTCGCCGGCTGGCGGAAGCCGGCACCCCCGGCTGCATCATCGGCCGGGCGCTGTACGAGGGGACTTTCCCTCTGTCCGAGGCTTTGGCCCTGGTTCGGGCGACCCCCGGCATCCAGGCGGCGACTCCTTCGACGCGCACGACCTGACCGCCTCTCCGACGGCCTGTGCCGCGCTCGCGCCACCGAGCCACCACCTCCCTTCCGGGACGCCCCGGGCACCGTGCCCGCCGGGCCTCCATTTCCCGAAGGGAGGTAGCTATGGGACGCCATCTCGTCGACGACGTCCGGGACATTGCACTCGTGGGGCACCGCGCCGCCGGCAAGACCAGCTTGGCCGATGCTCTCCTCTACGAAGCCCACGCCGTCGAGCGGCTCGGCAGTGTGGACGACGGCACGTCCGCCGCCGACTGCGACGAGGACGAGCACCGCCACCACTTCTCGATCGACGCGCACGTCCTGCACGCCGAGCACGCCGGCAAGTCGCTGAACATCCTCGACACGCCGGGCACCCCGGACTTCATCGGGGCCGCGCTGGAAGGGCTCGCCGCCGTCGAGACCGCGGTGGTCGTCGTGTCCGCGACCGGCGGCATCGAGCCGACCACCCGCCGGATGTTCCGCGAGGCCACCGACCGCGGCCTGAGCCGGGTCGTCGTCGTCAACAAACTGGACGGCGAGAAGGTCGACTTCCCCGCCGTCGTGGAGGCCATCCGCGAGGCGTTCGGGAACCAGTGCGTGCCGTTCAACGTGCCCGACGCGACCGGGGCGGGGTTCAGCCGGGTCGACTGCGTCCTCGAAGGGGACGGGCCGTACCGTTCGCAACTGGTCGACGCGGTGGTGGAGGCGGACGAAACCCTGACGGAGCGGTTTCTCACCGAAGGAGACGTGTCCCCGTTCGAACTGGAGTCCGCGATCCCCGCCGCCCTCGCCGCCGGGACGCTGGTGCCGATCTTCTGCACGTCCGCGAAGAAGGACATCGGGGTGCGGGAATTGCTCGACGCGCTGAGCCGGCACGGGCTGTCGCCGGGCTACGCGAGGCGGCGGCTCGCGGGGTTGAGCGTCGGCGTGAACGGCACCGCGAAGCCGGTCGAGCCGACGGAAACCTCGGAGTTCCTGGGGCAAGTCTTCAAGGTGGTCAACGACCGGTACGTCGGGCACCTCAGCTTCATTCGCGTCCTCGCCGGGAAGCTGACGCCAAACCATCAAGTGTGCGACGTGAACGCGGGCAAGTCCGTCCGCGTCGGGCAACTGCTGCAAGTTCACGGGAAGACCACGACACCCGTGCCCGAGGCGGTGCCCGGCGACATCGTTGCCGTCGCGAAGGTGGACGGCCTCCACGTCGGCGACACGGTCGCGTTCCGGCCCGACGCCCCGCTCCTCCCGGCGATTCCGTTCCCCGCCCCGATGTTCGGGCTCGCCATCGCGGCGAAGAACCGCGGGGACGAGCAGAAGGTCGCGGCCGGGCTGCACAAGATCGCCGAGGAAGACCCGACGCTGCGGCTCCAGCACGACCCGCAGACGCACGAAATGGTCCTGTCCGGCGTCGGGCCGCTTCACCTCGACGTGGTGCAGGAACGGCTCAAGCACCGGTTCGACGTGGACATCGTCACGAAGGAACCGAAGGTTCCGTACCACGAAACCGTCACGCACCCCGGCTCCGGCGAGCACAAGCACAAGAAGCAGACCGGCGGCCGTGGACAGTTCGCCGAGGTGCATCTGCGGGTGTTCCCGCTCGACCGCGACATCCGCACGGAAGACGAGGTGAAGGAGCGGTTCGCGAACAAGTCCAACTTCGAGAAGTTGCGGCACGTCAAGTACGACCCGGCGTTCAACTTCGCGTTCCTCGACCACGTCGTCGGCGGCACGATCCCGAACCAGTACGTCCCCGCCGTCGAGAAGGGTTGCCGCGAGGTGCTGGAACGCGGGGCGCTGGCCGGCTACCGGATGCAGGACATCGCCGTCGAAGTTCACTTCGGGAAGGAGCACCCGGTGGATTCGTCCGAAGCGGCGTTCAAAATCGCCGGGCGAATCGCGTTCAAGAAGGCGATCCTCGCGGCCCGGCCGGTGCTGCTCGAACCGATCGTCCGCCTGGAAATCACGGCCCCGGCCCGGTTCACCGGCGCGGTCCTCGGCGACCTTCCCGCGCGGCGTGCCCACGTCGAGAGCCAGGACACGCTCCCCGGCGACGTGACGGTGATCGTGGCCCGGGCCCCGCTGTCCGAAGTGGCGAAGTACGCGGCCAAGCTCGGCGGCCTCACGCAGGGGCAGGGGTCCTACACGATGGAACTGAGCCACTACGATCAGGTGCCGGCGAGCGTGCAGGCCGCGGTCGTCGCGAAGGCGGCGCTGAAGGACGAGGAGGAGGAGTGATCTTGTAGGATGGGTCGAGCCGCTTCGGCGAAGACCCGCCGGAATGGCATTCGGCCGCTGCCGCTTCGGTGGGTCTTCGCCGAAGCGGCTCGACCCACCCTACAAGAAGCCGACAGCTCTCGGTATTGCTATGGGGGTCGCCCCCGACCCCGCCCGAGAGCCGGCATGAATGCCTTCGTCAACTTCTTCAAGAACGACTGGTACTTCGCGATCCCGATGACCGTCATGTCGCTGGTCGCGTTCGCCCTCGTCGCGTGGCGGTTCCTGCTCAACGTGTCGGCCAAGACGGACATGGACTCGTTCATGCCGGACCTGCAGGACGCGATCAAGAAGCACGGCGTGGCCGGGGCGCTGACGCTGTGCCGGGAGGAAAAGGGGCTCATCCCCCGGTTCCTGTTCGTGGCCGGCCTGGAGGCGGCGGGCCAGGGGGCGGCCGCGATGCGGCGGAGCATGGCCAGCGCCATCGAACTGGAGATCAACCCCCGGCTGAACTTCCTGCTGGCGATGATCCTCGCCATCGCGAAGATCGCCACGATGGTCGGGCTGCTCGGCACGGTGGTCTCGATGGTGCAGACCTTCAGCGCGATCGGCGACACGAAGGGCGGGGCCGCCGCGACGAAGAACGTGACGGACCAGTCCGAGAAGATCGGCCTCGCGCTGTGCGCCACGGCGATGGGCCTCGTCACCGCCATCCCGCTGGTGTTCTGCCACGTGCTCTTCAAGGACTGGAACCACCGCTTCGAACTGCGGATGAAGGCGGCGGCGCAAAAGCTCATCATGCTGGTGCAAAACAAGGGGAACCTGCCGAACGCGCCGCCGGAAAAGGCGGCGGTGCCGGTCGCGGCGAAACGGTAAACTTTAACTCCCCTCTCCCCTTGGGGGAGAGGGG
>ERZ1066123.1636-NODE-1636-length-13000-cov-6.733488_pt1 | contig 13000 bp, 12 predicted proteins | sample MGYA00382770_ERZ1066123 | MGnify/ENA primary metagenome ERZ1066123 (study PRJEB33369, sample SAMEA5778353) | biofilm metagenome | biome: Industrial cooling water; feature: Water cooling tower basin; material: Biofilm | place: United Arab Emirates | collected...
CGCTGCTCTCCATGGCTCGGGCCGCATGGCCGTCCGTCTTGCCACCGTTCCCAGCGCCATGCTGCTGGCCGCCGGCGACACTTGGTCCACGTGCCCGGCCTCGCCGCCAATCGCGCCCGGCAGGGCGGCGCCGACGGGCAAGCCAAGAGCAATCCCAAGGATGGCCGCATCATCGCCGGCCAGTTCCGCCTGTGCCCCGACGATTTCCGGCGAGTGGCGCTGCAGGATGCCGCCCTCACCGAAGCCGCCCATCCGGCGCCGCATCGACGTGCTTCAGGCACTCCGCAACTCCCAAATGCACTTGACCAACGCATCACTCTGCGGTGATGCCGGCGCTGCGGATCACCTCGCGCCAGCGATCGAGTTCGCCGCGGATCAGCGCGGTGTAGCCCTCCGGTCCCAGCGCGCCGGGCCGCACGCCGATGGCGGCGAAGCGTTCGCGCAGCGCGGGCGCGGCCAGCGCCCCGGTGATCACGGCGGTCCAGCGCGCGACCACCGCATCCGGGATTCCGGCGGCCGTCGAGAAGCCGAACCAGTTGGTGGACTGGACCGTGGGGAAGCCGGCCTCGGCGAAGCTCGGTACGCCGGGCAGGGCAGGATCGGCCGCCGCCTCGCTGCTGGCGAGCGGCCGCAGCCGGCCGGCACGGATGTTGCCGAGCGCGGTCGGCAGGCTCTCCATCAGCGCGGGAATCTGCCCGCCCATCACGTCGGTCATCGCCGGCGCCGAGCCGCGATAGGGCACATGCGTCAGCGTGATGCCGGCGGCGCGGGCGAACAGGGCGCCGGTCAGGTGGTTCATCGTGCCATTGCCACCCGAGCCGTAGTTCAGCCCGTCCCGCGCCCTGGCCAGCGCCACGAACTCGGCCAGGCTCCGCGCCGGCACCGCTTCGCCGACGCACAGCACGGACGGGAAGTTGCCCACCAGCGCGACGTGGATGAAGTCTCCCAGCGGGTCGTAGGGAACGCTCCGGTACAGCACCGGCCCGATGCCGTGCGAGGCCGCGTTCGACATCATCACGACATGCGCGTCGCCGCGTGCCTTGGCGACGATGTCGCTGCCGACCATGCCGCCGGCGCCGGGCCGGTTCTCCACCACGATCGGCTGCCCAAGCCCCGTGCCGATCCGCTCCGAGAGCGTGCGGGAGAGGATGTCCGCCGCGCCGCCGGGCGGGAAGTTGACGATCCACCGGATCGGCCGCTCCGGCCAGGTGGGCTGGGCACGCACGGCAGCCGGCGCGGCGAGCGCTGCGCCAAGAAGAAGCGATCGGCGGGGCAGGGCGGGCGGCATGCGCAGGGCTCCGGTTTGCGGCACGGGCCTAGCGTAGCAATGCCCGTGCCGGCGCCGTTCAGGGGAACATCGCCACCGCGCGGATCGGGCTGGCCGTGCCGCCCCTGATCTTCAGCGGGAAGCCGATGAAGGTGAAGCGGCCCCGGCCAACCAGCGCGTGCAGGTTCGCGAGGCACTCCATGTGGGTGATGCCGCGTTCGGCGCAGGCCATGTGCGCCTGGAAATTCGGCTCGCCCTCCGGCGCCGGGCTGATCGCCTCCACGCCGAACATGCCGATGCCCCTGTCCGCCAGCCAGTGCACGCTCTCCAGCGCCAGGCCCGGGAAGTCGTGCAGGTAGCCGGGCTTGCCGAGCAGGCGCTCGTTGGTCGCCATCCAGATCAGCACCGTGTCCTTCGGGCGGATGGTCTGGCCGGAATTCTCGACCGCGGCCGCCAGTTCCGGAACGGTGATGCCGTGCTTCAGCGGCACATGGCTGAGGTCGATGCAGAAGCCCTCAGTGTAGAAATTCTCGAGCGGCACCTGGTCCACCGACAGCGCGCCGGGCCGCGGGTCGAAGTGCACGGGCGCGTCCACATGGGTGCCCGCGTGGTCGCTCATCGAGAAGTACAGGGCCTTGCTGCTGAAGGTCGTGCTGCCCGCCACGCGCTTCTCGCTGTGGTCGTTCCACACGGTGAAGACCGCCGGCGGGTGGCTCGGGTGGGTCTGGGTGCGGTGGAACAGCTCGCGCGAGAGATCGATGAATTCCGGCATGGCGCCCTCCTCTGACGGACGGCGCCATGCTCGCAAGCGGCGCGCCCCGGGTCCAGCCCGGGTTCGGCCCTCAGTAGAAGAAACGCTCCTCGACGATCTTGCCGTCGCGCAGGGTGTAGAGGCCGATCTCCTCCATCTGCATGCGCTGGCCGCTCTCCTTGGCCGTCACGTCGATGTTGAAGCGCACGGCGAACTGCGCGCCGTTGACGTAGGGGCCATGCGCCTCGAAGGCGTGGATCTCGTGGTTGGCCATCCACCACTCGCTCTTGCCGCGCACCGCCGCCTTGCCCTGAAGGCGCGCCATCGGGCCTTCCATCTGCTCGATGCTGACGACGTCGTCGGCCCAGAACTCCTCGCCCGCGGCATCGCCCTGGCCCTCGCGGCACAAGGCGATGAAGCGGTCTGCGATCGCTTTCGTGTCCATGGCTGGTCTCCCCGCTGGTCGCCGCAGGCTACACCAGGTCCGGCCCGCGAGGCGATGATGGAATTGTGTCAGGGGCCGGGGATGTCGCAGAGATACTGGCGCACCGGATAGGGCTGCGCCGCGAAGGCCGGGCAGAAGCTGCGCACCACCGGATCCAGCAGGGTGAACAGCTCGCGCCGCTCGGCATTCAGCGCCTCCAGCCGCTCGCGCGCTGCCTCCGCCTCGCGCGCCAGCCGCGCCAGGTCGAGGGTCAGCAGGCGGCGGTCGCGCACGATGAAGCTGCCCGCGACCATCACGTGGCGGACCGCCGTGCTGTCCTCGGCGTGGACGAGCTGGTTCACCGTGCCGTTCATCGGCATGTAGTGCGGGTGCGCCAGGTCGAGGAAGACGATGTCGGCCTTCATTCCCGGCGCGATCGCGCCGATGTCCTCGAAGCCCAGCGCCCGGGCCGAGCTCACGGTGGCGGCGTTCCACACCTCCTCGGCGCTGGCCCAGAGCGCGGGGTCGGGCGTCTGCACCGCCGCCAGCTGGAAGGCCGCGCGCACCGCCTCGTACATGTTCGAGGTGTCGGAGGAGGAGACGCCATCGGTGCCGATACCGACGTTCACGCCGAGGTCGAGCGCACGGCGCAGCCGGAACATGCCGTTCCCCAGCCGCATGTTGCTGCCCGGGTTGTGCGCGATGGAGCCGCCCTTCGCGGCGATGATGCGGAAGTCATCATCGGTCAGCCAGATGCCGTGCGCCGCGGTGAAGCGCGGCCCGACCAGGCCCAGCGCATCCATGTGCGCGATCAGCGTCTTCCCATACCGCTTGATGCCGGCCAGCGCCTGCAGCTTGCTCTCGCCGACATGGCTGTGCAGGCCGACGCCGTGCTCATCGGCCAGGCGCTGGCAGCCGCACATGAATTCGTCGGCGCAGTGCAGCGGGATGGTCGGCGCGACCGCGGGGCGGATATCGGCCGAGCCCCAGCGCCAGCCGCGCAGGATTTCCGCCATCACGCCGAGAGTCGCCGCGAAGGGGGCGGGGCGGATGCCGTCGATGCGCGCCTTCAGCGCATCCGGCAGCGCGTCCATCAGCCCGGGGATGGCATCGAAGACCGTGCGGTCGGCGACCATGGGCGCGATGACAGCGCGCAGGCCCACCTCGGCATAGGCCTCCGCCGCCGCGTCCACGCCTTCGACACTCGGGATCGGCGCCTCGGCGTAAAGGTCGTAGCAGGCGGTCACGCCCTTCAGCGCCATCTCGGCCGCGCAGATCTGCACGGACAGCTTCTTGTCCTGCAGGCTGCGCCCACCCCCGGTCCAGGGCCCGGCGGCGAGCAGGCTCTCCAGCGTCCAGCGGTCGGCCTGGCCGCGCGCCAGCCCGCCATGGCCATGCGTATGGGCGTTGATCAGGCCGGGATGGACCAGCAGGCCCGTCGCATCCTCGATACGCGCATCGGCGGGCGCGCCGAGGTTCGCACCCACCGCGCGGATCACGCCGTCCGTCACCAGCACGTCGGCCGGTTCGGCGCGGCGCCGCGAGGGGTCCACGAGCCTTGCGCCGCGGATCAGCGTGCTGCCGGGTTGGACCTTCGCCATCGTTCGAGTCTCCGTCAGGCAGCCGGCGGCGCGCCGGACTGCGCGCCACTGGACCAGGGAAAGAACACCCGCTCGACCAGGGACACCGCCTGGAACAGCAGGATGCCGAGCAGCGCCAGGATCACCACCGCGCCGAACGCCAGCGGCGAGCGGAAGAAGGCCATCGAGGTCTGGATCAGGTAGCCGAGGCCGGCATCGGCGCCGACGAACTCGGCAACGACGGCGCCCACCACGGAGAGCGCCGCCGCCACCTTCAGCCCGCCGAAGACGAAGGGCACGGCGAAGGGCAGGCGGATGCGCAGCAGCTCCTGCACCCGCCCGGCGCGGCAGGCGCGGCCGAGCTCGACCAGCTCCGGCGGCGTCGCCAGCAGGCCGGCGACGGTCGCCACCACCAGCGGGAAGAAGGCGACGAGGAAGGTGACGATCACACGCGGCAGCTCGTTCGCGCCGAGCGCCACCAGCAGGATCGGCGCCAGCGCCACCTTCGGGATCGACTGCGTCACCACCAGCAGCGGATAGACCGCCGCCGAGATCACCGGCGAGGCGGCGATCAGCATGGCCAGCGGCAGGCTGACGGCGACGCTCGCCGCGAAGCCCAGCAGCACGGTGGTCAGCGTCGCCAGGGTGTGGTGCAGCACCGTCGGCCAGACCGAGATCGTCGCCGTCCAGATCGCGCTCGGCGCCGGCAGCACGAATTCCCGGATGCCGAAGCCCCAGCACGCGGCTTCCCACAGCACGAAGGTGCCGACCACGGCGATCCAGGCCGGCAGCGCGGCGCGCAGCCGGGCGCCCCAGGGGCTAGGCCGCCGCGCGGCGCTCGCCGAAGATGTGGGCGCGGATCCGGCGGGCGCAGCGCTGGAACTCATCGGAGCCCTCCTGATCGAAGCTGCGCGGCCGCGGCAGCGACACCTCCACCACGTCCGCGACCCGGCCGGGCCGCGGCGACATCACCACTACCCGGTCCGCCAGCAGCACGGCTTCCGGGATGGAGTGCGTGACGAACAGCACGGCCATGCGCCTTGCCGACCACAGGCGCAGCAGCTCGAGGCTCATCTCCTCGCGCGTCAGGGCGTCCAGCGCGCCGAAGGGCTCGTCCATCAGCAGCACGCGGGGTTCCAGCAGCAAGGCGCGGCAGATCGCCACGCGCTGCTGCATGCCGCCCGAGAGCTCACTCGGCAGCCGGCCTTCGAACCCGGCGAGGCCGGCGGTCGCCAGCAGGGCTCGGGCCTTCTCCTCGGTGTCCGGGCCCGCACGATGCATCAGGCGCAGCGGGAAGGTGACGTTGCGCAGCACGTCGGCCCAGGGCAGCAGGGTCGGCGCCTGGAACACCATGGCGGTGTCCTCGCGCGGCCCTGTCACCGCTTCGCCGTGCAGCGCGACCTCGCCTGTGCTGGCCGGCACCAGCCCCGCGACCAGGCGCAGCAGCGTGGACTTGCCGCAGCCCGAGGCACCGACGATGGCGACGAATTCGCCCTCCGCGACGTCGAGCGAGACATCTCGCAGCGCCTCCACCGCGCTGCCGTCGCGGCCGCGGAAGGTCTTGCCGACGTGGCCGATGCGGATCACGGCAGGAAGCTGAGGTCCACGGCCTGCGCCGGATCCCACTCCGCCGGCAGCCCCTGCGAGACCGCCACCTGCGCCCAGGTGAAGGCGAGGCGATCCGGCGCCTGCCGCCCGAGCCCGGTGGCGCGCTGGTGGTCGTTGAAGACGTAGCTCATCGTCGCGCGCAGGCTGCCCTGGCAGTCGTCCAGCTCCACCTCCGGGTTGCGCTGCACATGCAGCCGGCAGGCGGCCTCCTGGTTTTCGTTCGCCCAGGTCAGCGCGTTGGCGGCGCCGCGCAGGAAGCGGCGCACCAGGTCGGGGTTGCGCCCGATGACCTCGTCCGTGGTGATCAGCGTGGTGGCGTAGATCGCGAATCCGGTCTCGACGAAGGGCAGGACGACGATCTCCTCGCCGGCCCGGCGCGCCGCCTTGTTCTGGTAGTAGTGGTGGATGGCGAAGAACGGCGCGGCGTCCACCCGCCTGCCGATCAGCAGCGCTGCCATGGCGGAGGCATCGGTGTTCACCCAGGTGATGCGCTCCGGGTCGGTGCCGGCGCGGCGCGCGACCTCGGGGAAGTAGAGGCGGTGGCTGTTGCCGGGGGTGATGGAGATGCGCTTGCCCTCGAGCCCTCGGAAGCTGGTGATGCCGGAGCTGCGCAGCACGAACAGCGAATGCGGCGAGTGGGTGTAGATCTGCATGATCGAGCGCACGGGTGTGTTCTGCCGCACGCGCGCCGTCATCACCGCGCTGATGTCGGCGACGCCGAAGGCGGCGGTGCCCGCGGCGACCTTGGTCACCGTGTCGCCCGAGCCGTAGCCGCGGGTCAGCGCGAGCTCGATGCCCTGCTCGCGCCAGGCGCCGCGGGCGGCGCCGCTGAAATACGCCGCGTGCTCGCCGGTGGGGATCCAGTCGAGCTGGAGCAGGACGCGGTCCTGCGCGCGGGCCGGGAGGGCCGCGATCCACCATCCCGCCAACGCAACGAGAAGCGCGCGCGCCTGTCGTGCAGCCCAGAGCCTGCCTCGCATCGGGGGTTCCCCTTTTTGGTGTTCGCCGCGGCAGCGTCGTCCCGTGACGCCATCACAGGACGGAATCGGCGCGCCGCGCAAGCCCCCACGCCGCGCCCCGCGGCCGCATCCCAGGCCGTTTCCGCGCGACACGACACGAATGTTGCGATGTTTCGCCGAAGCGCCTCGAAGGCGAGCTGCGCAAGGGCAATGGCTGGACGCATCAGGGCCATATCCTCGCCGGCGCAATGTAGCGCGACGCCACTCGCAGCCGCGCGCATCAGGCATTCGTACCGCCGACCGCGGCGATCACCGCCTCCGTCACCTGCCCCGTTGTCGCCGTGCCGCCGAGATCCGGCGTCAGCACCGCGCCGCGCGCCGTTACCGCCTCCACTGCCGCCATCAGCCGCCGCGCCGCGGCGGGCTCGCCCAGGTGGTCCAGCATCATCGCGCCGGTCCAGAACGACCCCAGCGGATTGGCGATGCCCTTGCCGGTGATGTCGAAAGCCGAGCCGTGGATCGGCTCGAACATCGAGGGCCGCCGGCGTGTCGGGTCCACATTCGACGTCGCGCCGACGCCCAAGGACCCCGCCAGCGCCGCGGCCAGGTCCGACAGGATGTCGGCATGCAGGTTGGACGCGACCACGGTATCGACCGACCCCGGCTTCATCACCATGCGCGCGGTCATCGCATCGACCAGCATCCTGTCCACGGTCAGCGCCGGGTAGGCCGCGCAGACCTCGGCGCAGACCTCGTCCCACAGCACCATGCCGTGCCGCTGCGCGTTGGACTTCGTCACCACGGTCAGCAGCTTGCGGGGACGGCTCATCGCCACCTCGCAGGCGTGGCGGCAGATGCGCTCGATGCCGGCGCGGGTGAAGACGGCGACATCCATGCCGACCTCGATGGGCAGGCCGCGATGCGCCCGGCCACCGACGCCGGCGTACTCGCCCTCCGAGTTCTCGCGCACGATCACCCAGTCGATCTGCCGGCCGAGCTCCTCGCGCAGCGGGCCGCGCACGCCGGGCAGCAGCTTGGTGGGGCGGACATTGGCGAACTGGTCGAAGCCCTGGCAGATCGCCAGGCGCAGGCCCCAAAGCGTGACGTCATCCGGGATGTCCGGCGCGCCGACCGCGCCGAACAGGATGGCATCGAAGCCTTCGAGCTGCTTGAGCCCATCCTCGGGCATCATCCGGCCGGTGGTGCGATACATCGCGCTGCCCCAGTCGAAGCGGGTGAATTCCACGGAGAAGCTGCCCTCGGCCTCCGCGACGGCAGCGAGCACGCGCTCGGCGGCGGCGATCACCTCGGGGCCGATGCCGTCGCCGCCCATGCTGGCGATCCTGTGCGTGCGCATGCATCTACCTTTCGCCGCCGGGTGGGGACCACCCCCACCTCAACCCTCCCCCGCCAGCGGGGGAGGGACATTCTTCATCGCCGGAAGCGCAAGACCACGCCGCGCTCGCGCCAGCCGGCCTCGATCAGGTCGATGTCGCAGAGGCCGGAGGGGTCGGCCCGGCGCGGCGCCGTCGCCAGGCCGGGCGCGCGCTGCTCGCGCCAGATCGCCAGCAGCCGGCGCAGCTCCTCGAGCGGCGCGGCATGGTCGTCCACGCGCAGGTCGAGGTCGGGGAAATCCTCCGTCGTCACCAGCGTCATCGCCGCGCTCTGCCGTCCGCGACGGTCGCCGCCCACGGCCTCGCCCGCGTCGAGCGCCGCCATCAGCCGCTCCGGGAGCGGCAGCTCGGCGAGCCGCTCGAAGGCCGCCGCCGTCTCCATCACCACGGCCTCGCCCGCGAGCATGTTGCCCGCGACGGAGAAGCCCTGGCGTGGCCCGGCATCGCCGCACCACTCCACGCAATTCGCGCCGGTGAAGGCGGCGGCGCGGCCGTGCCGGTCCACTGCATGCACCTGGCGGATGCCGCGCCCGCGGTCACCGGCCAGCGCGCCCTCGATGGCATCCGCCGGGCCGAGGCCGCGCCCCATCGCGTCGAGGATCGCCGGGCCGAGGTAGCGGTTGGTGAAGCTCTGCGTGGAGACGGCGCCGACGCCCGCGCGGACGTAGGGACAGCTCGCGCCGACGGCGAAGGCGCAGGTGGTCACCGCCACGGCGAAGGCGCCGCTCGCGGGGTCATGCGCGACGATGGACCAGGTCATGCGAAGCGCTCCGCGCGGTACGGCGTGGGATCGAGGAAGGGCGCCTCGCCCGACATCAGCTCGGCCAGCAGCCGCCCCGTCGTCGGTCCCAGGGTGAAACCCTGGTGCGCATGCCCGAAGGCGCCCCAAAGCCCGGGCTGGCCGGGCAGGGGGCCGATCACCGGCAGCATGTCCGGCAGGCAGGGCCGCACGCCCATCCAGGGCACGCCCTCCACCCGCTCGGCCAGCGGGAAGAGGCCGCGCGCGATGGGCTCCGCGCGCTCCAGCTGCACCGGCGTCGGCGCCGCGCCGGGGCGGGCGAACTCGGCACCGGTGGTCAGCCGGATGCCGGCGCGCATCGGCGCCAGCAGGAAGCCGCTGCCGGTGTCGAAGACCGGACGGTTCAGCACCGCGTTGCCCTGCGCGCGGTAGTGCATGTGGTAGCCGCGCTTGCCGAACAGCGGCGGCGCGTAGCCGAGCAGCTTCGTCACCGCCGCCGCGGCGGCACCCAGCGCGACGACGGAATGCGCCGCCTCCAGCGGGCCATCGGCGGTGCGCACCCCCCAGCCCGCGCCGGCGCGGCGCAGCGTCGCCGCGTCGCCCAGCATCAGCCGCCCGCCCTCGCGCACGAACATCGCCGCATAGACGTTGGTCAGCCCGTGCGGATCGCTGACCGAGATCGGGTCCGTCCAATGCACCGCGCCGAGCCGCTGCACCAGCAGGTGCGGCTCCGCCGCCGCCAGCGCGGCCGCGTCCAGCACCCTGTAGTTCACGCCATGCTCGCGCCGCGCCAGCTCGGCCTGGCCGATCGCCGCGTCCAGCAGCCCCGGCTGGTCATAAAGGCGCATCCAGCCGATCGGGCGCATCAGCGCCGCGGCCTCGGCGCTGCCGCGGGCCTGGGACAGGTGCTCATCGAGGCAGGTGGCGATCAGCCGCGCATGCGCCTCGACCGCGAGGCGGTAGCGCGCCGGCCCGGAGTGCCACCAGTAGCGCAGCAGCGGCCCGGCCAGGCCCGGCAGCGCCAGCGGGTGGTAGGAGACATCGGTTGCGCGGTTGCCGGCCATGCGCCGCAGTTCGCCGACATCGCGTGGGAAGGGGTGCGGCAGTACCGCCTCGCGCTGGATCAGCCCGCCATTGCCGAAGCTCGCTCCCTCGCCGGGGCCCTGGCGGTCCACCACCGCCACGTCCCAGCCGCGCCGGTGCAGGTGCAGCGCCACCGAGACCCCCACCATGCCCGCGCCAAGCACGACCGCCGATTGCGCCATCCCTGCCTTCCGCTGCCACGCGATCGCCGTGCGGGCCGGCATCTCCCCACGCAAGCCATAGGCCGTCCGAGGTCGCCGGAGAAGGGGCCGGAGAAGGGGCCGGAGAAGGGGCGCCGGAGTGGCGCCTGGCGGTTGCGCCGCCCCGCCCGGGGCGCCACTGTCCGCCCCGACCCATCCCACGCACGGAGACGCCCAAGCATGACGCCGTACCGCATCGGCCGCCGCGCCGTGCTGGCCCTGCCGGCGCCCGCGCTGCTCCCGCCCGCCGCGCGCGCCCAGCCCGCCTGGCCGGAGCGCAGCGTCCGCCTGATCGTCCCCTTCGGCGCCGGCGGCGCCGTGGACACGCTGTCCCGCACCGTCGCCAATGCCTTCCCGGCGCAGGCGAACGGCCAGACCCTGGTGGTGGAGAACCGGCCCGGCGCCGGCGGCACCATCGCCGGTGCGGCGACCGCCCAGGCGCGGCCCGATGGCGCGACGCTGATGATGGCCGATCTCGGCGCCAACGCCATCGGCAAGGCGCTGCAGCCCGGCCTGCCCTACGACCCCCTCACCGCCTTCACGCCCATTTGCCACCTGGTGACCCTGCCGCTGGTGCTGGTGGTGCCGGCCGCGGTGCCGGCGGCCAGCGCCGCCGAGTTCTTCGCCTATGCGAAGGCGCAGGGCGACCTGCCCTACGCCCATCCCGGCATCGGCTACATCGGCCACCTGGCGCAGGAGCTGATGATCCGCCGTGCCGGGCTGCGCATGACCCCCATCCCTTACCGCAGCGGCGCCGAGGTGCTGCGCAGCCTGCTGGCGAACGAGACGCAGAGCGCCATCATCACGGTCTCCACCTCCCTGCCGCAGATCCGCGAGGGCAAGCTGCGCGCCCTGGCGGTGCTGAGCACCGGGCCGGTCGCCCTGCTGCCCGGCGTGCCGACCCTGGCCGAGACGCTGCCGGGCTTCCAGGCCACGGTCTGGCACGGCATCGTCGGACCGGCCGGCATGCCACCGGAGATCGTCGCCGCGGCCAACCGCGTGTTCAACGCCGTGGCAGGGCAGCCGGAGGTGCGGCGCAGCGTGGAGCAGACCCAGGCCGGCGTAGTGGTGGGCGGCACGCCCGCCGAATTCGCCGCGTTCATCCGGGCCGACTACGATCGCTGGGCCCCGGTGATCCGCGAGGCGGGCATCCGGATCGAATAGGACGCAGCTGCATGACCGACGCTCCCGTGAGGCAACCCGCCGTCGCCCGGCCGGCGGCGACCGTGCTGCTGGTGCGCGACGCGCCCGACGGCATGGAGATCTTCATGGTGGTGCGGCACCACCAGATCGAGTTCGCCTCCGGCGCGCTGGTCTTCCCGGGCGGCCGTGTCGAGGACGGCGATGCCGCGATCGCCGCTGCCGTGGCGCCGACGCTGCCGGGAGCCGCCTTCCGCATCGCCGGCATACGCGAGACCTTCGAGGAATGCGGCGTGCTGCTGGCGCATGACGATGCGGGCCAGCTGGTGGGCGCCGAGCGCCTGGTGGCGCTGGAGGCGGCGCACCGGCAGGCGCTCTGTGCCGGCGAGAAGCCCTTCGCCGCGGTGCTTGCCACGGAGGCCCTGACGCCGATCCCGCATGCCATGCTGCCCTTCGCGCATTGGATCACGCCGGCCGACATGCCGAAGCGGTTCGATACGCATTTCTTCCTCGCCGAGGCGCCGCCCGACCAGCTCGCCGCGCATGACGGCGGCGAGAGCGTGGACAGCATCTGGATCCGCCCCGGCGATGCGCTGGCGGCGGCCGAGGCGGGCACGCGCACCGTGCTGTTCCCGACGCGCAAGAATCTGGAACGCCTCGCCGGCTTCGGCCGGGTGGAGGAAGCGATGGCAGCGACGCGGGAACGCCCCGTGGTCAGCGTGCAGCCGGAGATCGTCACCCTCGCCGACGGCACGCGCTGGCTGCGGATCCCGGAGGAGGCGGGCTATGGCGGCTCGCTGTTCCCCGTGGGGCTGCGGGCGATGTAGTGCCGGTCAGCGCGTCGGCTTGCGCGCGCTGATGGCGACCGCATAGGCTTAGTCCGGCCCGGCGCGGCGGCCGAGGTCGCGCATCGCCTCCACGATCTCAGGATCCTCGTCGGTGAGGTGGCGCACGGCCTGGTGGAGGCCGGGCACGCCCCAGTACGGAAACAGGAAGATGCCGTCCGCCCGCACCGGCACCAGCCCGGCGGCGGCCAGCATGCCGCGCGTCTCTGCCCAGCCGAATTCGCGGATGTGCTGGTAGTTCGTGACGAAGTCCGGAAAGCCCAGGCGCCGCGTCAGCCGCTGGTTCAGGCTGTCGCGGTTGGCGACGGTGGCAAACAGCAGCCCGCCGGGCCGCTGCACGCGCGCCGCCTCGGCCAGCGCCGCGGCGGCGTCGCGGACATGCTCGATGGCGTCGACGAAGGCGGCGTCCGGCAACGCCAGGTGCTCGGCGGGCATCACGGCGAAGCCGAATTGCGGCAGTGCCGCCTGCCGCGCGCGCGCCATGCCGAGCGCCGCCGCGGAGATGTCCGTGCCCAGCACGCGGCGCGCCTCCGGGATCAGCCCGCCCAGCCGCCCCGTGCCGCAGCACAGGTCGAGCACCTCGAGCCCGGCGCAATCCCCGGCATGGGTGGCGACCAGCGCGTCGATCTCGGCGTAGTAGGTGCGGTCGCGCAGTGTCTCGTAGCGGTAGCCGCCGGCCTGCCAGAACCCGTCCATGGCGCGGCGCAGCGCGGGGTCGTCGAGCGCATCGAACCAGGCGATGATGTCGGGCTCCGGCAGCACCGGTCCGGCTACCGGCGCATTCGGCGGTGCCTCCGGCAGCGTGCCAAGGATGGCGAAGACGGCATCGAGGTGGTCGCAGGCCGGCAGCGGCGGATCGGCCGGCGCTGCGGTGCAGTCGAACAGCACGAAGACCTCATTGGCGAAGACCGCGCGGCCGCGCGCCACGGCGCCCTCGAGGAAGCCGCGCGAAAGCTGGCCATGGCGCCCTTGTGCACCAGCACTCAGCCATAGGCGGCACCGGGCGCCAG
>ERZ1066123.1644-NODE-1644-length-12900-cov-8.052627_pt1 | contig 12900 bp, 14 predicted proteins | sample MGYA00382770_ERZ1066123 | MGnify/ENA primary metagenome ERZ1066123 (study PRJEB33369, sample SAMEA5778353) | biofilm metagenome | biome: Industrial cooling water; feature: Water cooling tower basin; material: Biofilm | place: United Arab Emirates | collected...
CGCGCGCGCGGGCGATGATCTCGGGGCCGGGAATCCCCTCGGCGAAGAAGGGGATGTTGTGGCTGGCCGGGATCCAGGCGGCGCGCGGCTCGCCCGCGTCCACCACCTGCACGCGCCGACGGAACCGCGCCAGGTAGAGCGCCGCGGTCATGCCCGCCGGACCGCCGCCGACGATGAGGCAGTCGAGCAGGTCGTCCTGCGCCGGCACCGGCATGCCGCGGGCCCCCCGATCGCTCAGCCGCTGCTCTTGTGGCCGGGCCTGCCCCGGTCGGCCTTCGCGCTGCCGCTGCCGGCGATGCCGCGCTGATTTCCCTTTCCCTGCGCGGCGCCGGCGGAGGAGCTGCCGGGTCCCGTCGCGGTGCCGGCCGCATTGCCGAGGCCGCTGCCCTGGCCGGATCGCTTCTCGGACGCCTGCCGGTCCGCCTTCTTACTCGTCGTCATGGTCCAGGCCCTCCGCGTTCCGTCGCCCGCCTTCCAGCAAGGCGCCGGGAAGCTGCTGGTTCCTGCCGCCGGGCGGAAATAGGACCGGATCGCGGAGGGGAGCCATTTCCGGCACGGGGGCCGGGACGCCCTGGCCCAGGCGCCGCCGCGCCGGTGCCAGGGCCTGCCATGCGCCGCGACCGAGGCGACGGCACGCCCCCGTCGCGCGTTGGACAGGCCCGCCATGCACGCGCGGACCACGCCAGTGACCGAAACGCGCCTCGTCCGCCGCCGCGCCCTGATGGCGGGCCTCCTGCGCGGGGCGGGCAGGCTGCTGCCGGGCCTCGCCCTCTGCGCCGCCATCGCCGCGGCGGCGCAGGGGCTGCAGGCGCTGGAGCGCGGCCTGTTCGGCCATGCGTGGCTGGATGCGCTGGTGCTCGCCATCCTGATCGGCGCGGCGATCCGCACCGCCTGGGAACCCGCCCCGGCCTTCCGTCCCGGCATCCGCCGTGCCTCCGGCACGCTGCTGGAGGTGGCGGTGGTCCTGCTCGGCGCCTCGCTGGATGTGCGCGCCGTCGCCGAGGGCGGGCTGCGGCTGCCGCTCGTCATCGGGGGCGTGGTCGCGCTGTGCCTGGCCGCCGGCTATGGCGCGGGTCGGCTGCTCCGCCTGCCGCACCGGACGGCGATGCTCATCGCCTGCGGCAACGCCATCTGCGGCAACTCGGCCATCGCGGCCGTGGCGCCCGTGCTGGGCGCCGGCGCGAAGGAAGTGGCCTCCGCCATCGCCTTCACGGCGGCGCTCGGCGTCCTCGTCGTGCTGGCGCTGCCGCCGCTCGGCACGGCGCTTGCGCTCTCCCCGCCGCAATACGGCGTGTTCGCGGGCCTGACGGTCTATGCCGTGCCGCAGGTGCTGGCGGCAACGGCACCCTTCGGCAGCCTGGCGATGCAGGCCGGGACGCTGGTGAAGCTGCTGCGCGTGCTGATGCTGGGGCCGGTCGTGCTCGGCCTCTCGATCCTGCAGCGGCGCCGGGGGATGCCGGTGGATCGCCGGCTGCCGGTGACCCGCTTCGTGCCCTGGTTCATCCTGGGCTTCCTCGCGCTCGCGGCGGCGAATGCGGCGGGCCTGGTGCCGCTGGCGGCGCGGGCGCCGCTGCATGGGCTGGCGGGCCTGCTGACGACGCTGGCCATGGCCGCGCTTGGCCTGGGCGTGGAGCTGCGCGGGCTTCTGCGCGCCGGGCCGCGCATCCTGGGCGCGGCTGCGGTCGCGCTCCTCATCCTCGCCTGCGCCAGCCTGCCGGCGATCGTGCTGCTCGGCCTGGATTGAAGCGCGGGGCTGGGCCGTGGCGTCACGCGGGATTCCGGGGCGCGATCCCGGCGCGCATGCCCGATCGGCCGGCCGAGCGGCCCCGCCCTACCCCTTGAACGCCGGCCGGCCGAGGCAGCGCTTCAGCCACGCCTCCACATGCGGCCGCGCGGACAGGTCGAGCTTCGCCCCGCGCGCCCAGGCCAGCACGGAGGCGACGTTCAGGTCCGCCACCGTGAAGCGCCCGCCCACCAGCCAGTCCTGCCCCGCCAGGTGCGCTTCCAGCACATCGAGCGGCCGGGCGAGATCGGCCTCGGCCTTGGCCACCGCCTCCGGCGTTGCCGGGCTCATGCCGAGCGTGTTCATCAGCAGCGTCAGCAGCGGCTTCTCGATCTCGGTCATGACCCAGAAGCTCCACTGCGTCGCCAGCGCATCCTCCTCCAGGCTGGCAGGCGCGATCGGCGTGGCCGCGCCGTGCTTCTTCACCAGATAGAGGTTGATCGCCATCGACTCGTGGAGCGTGAAGCCGCCCGGCTCCTCCAGCGCGGGGATTCGCGCGTTCGGGTTCACCTTCACCAGCTCGGGCGAGTCCCGCGTCGCGCGGAAATGCACGGGCACGTTCTCGTGCTCCAGGCCCAGCTCGCGCGCCATCCAGAGGCAGCGCCCGGCGCGGGACTGCGGAATGCCGTAGATCTTCATGGTCCCAGTCCCCGTTCAGGCCGGCAGGATCGACATGTGCGCAAGGCTGCTGATCACGTCCATGCGCCGGTTGTGGAATTCCTCGGTCTGGCGGCAGTTCGAGAAGAACGCGAAGCTCACCCCGCTGGCTGGGTCCGCCCAGCAATAGGAGGATCCCACGCCGCCATGCCCGAAGGTGCGCGGATGCGCGATGGTGCCGAGGCCCCGCGCGACCGGGTGCTCGCCGCGCGAGTGCGGGCCGATGCCGCGGCACATCGGCAGGCCCATGTACTCGTCGATGCGGTCGCCGGTGAAGTTGCGCGTGACGAACTCGATGGTGCGAGGCGCGAGCACGCGCGCCCCGTTCAGCGCGCCGCCCGCCGCCAGCATCTGGTAGAAGGCCGCCATGCCGCGCGCCGAGCCGTAGCCGCCGCCGCCGGGGATGCCGGCGGCGTGGTGTGCCGCGGTGTTCTCGCCGGCGCGCGGCACGTAGCCGCCATCGACCTTCGGATCGTAGATGTCCGCCGCGCGGTCGAGCTGCCCGGCCGGGAGGCCAACGAAGACCTCGTCCGCCAGGCCGAGCGGCGCCGTGATGCGGTCCCGGATAAAGGCGCGGAAATCCATGCCCGTGATCGCCTCGATCAGCACGGCGGAGACCCAGTGCGCGGCGGCCGGGTGGTAGCGGACCTTGCTGCCCGGGGTCCATTCCAGCGTGAAATTCGACACGGTCTTCCGCAGCAGCGCATGATCCTCCCAGCAGGCTTCCGGCACCACGGCGGAGGGAAAGCCGCCCTGGTGGGTCAGCAGCTGCAGCACGGTGATCTCGCCCTTGCCGTTGGCCGCGAATTCCGGGACGTGCCCCGCGACGGTGTCGGAGAAGCGCAGCAGCCCGTCCTCCACGAGCATCCACACGGCGGCGGCGGTGACGACCTTGGTGTTCGAATACATCAGGAACAGGCTGCGCGCGTCGGCGGGCCTGCCGCCCGCATCCCCGTCCCGCGCGCCTTCCGGCGCGACCCGCGCCGTGCCGAAGCTGCGGAACAGCGCGAGGCGGCCGTTCCGCGCCACCGCGACCTGCGCGCCGGGATGGTGGCCCTCGGCGATGTGGCGCTCGATGACGGCGCACATCCGCTCCAGCGGCCGGGGATCGAGGCCGAGCGCCTCGGGGTTGGACTCGGGTAGCGGAAAGGCCATGGGGTTCCTCCCTCGGGGTCTATTCGGCGGCGGCCGCGCTGGCGCGGTGGTGCTCGCGCAGCGCCGGCATCACCTCGCGCGCGAAGAGCTCGGCGGAGCGCCGGCTCTCCGCCTCGGTCAGGTCGCCGAAGGCGAAGCGGGCGATGACGTAGTTCACGCCCGTCGTTGCCACCTGCGCCAGCAGCGCGTCGCGTACCCCCGCCGGCGTGCCGGCGAAGCCCATGCCGGCGGCCTGGGTCTCGGCGAAGTCGGGGCCGACGCGGGCGTTGACCGGGGCGCTGCCGTGCTTGCGCCACAGCCTGTGGAAGCTCTCCTCGTAGCGCCGCCAGCCGCGCTGCGCCGCCGCCATCGCCGCCTCCGTCGTGTCGGCCACCACGATGGCGCGCGACAGGCCGAGGCAGGGCAGCGCACCGCCGGGCCGCCCCGCCTCCGCCCATTCGGCGCGGTAGCGGGCGACGATCTCGGCGACGCGCGGCGCAGGCGCGTTGCACACCAGGTTCACCGCGTTGCGCGCCGGCCAGACCGCCGCCTCGGGCGTCGCGCAGGCGTACCACAGCGGCGGGTGCGGCTGCTGCCGCGGGCGCAGCACCACGGGCACGTCCTCGCAGCGCCACCAGCGACCCTCGAAGGTCACGCTCTCCTGCGTCATCGCCATCAGCAGCAGGTCCAGCGCCTCGCGGTACATGGCCGGACTCTCGGCGGCGCTCACGCCGTGGTAGCCGAGCTCATAGGGCGAGATGCCGCGCCCCACCCCCAACTCGAACCGCCCGCCGGAGATCTGGTCGAGCAGCGCCACCTCCTCGGCGATCTGCAGCGGGTGGCGCAGCGGCAGGATATAGACCAGCGGCCCGAAGCGGATGCGCCGCGTGCGCTGCGCCACCGCGCCCAGCCAGGCCCCCGTCGCCGGCGTGGCCGAAAGCGGCGTCGCGTGGTGCTCGCTCACGTGGTAGCGGTCGAAGCCGAGCGCGTCGTACAGCGCGACCAGGCGCAGCCGTGCCTCCAGGTGCTCCGCCATCGGCAGGGGGCCACGGTCGTTCTGGTCGAAGATGCCGAACTGCACGCGACGCCCTCCGCTCTTCCGGGGAAGCGTAGCAGGCGGGGGCGGGGGCGCCACCCCGGGTGCCTCGGCAGGCCGCTTCCGGCCGGGCGGTTCAGGGGGCGCGCTTCAGGCCGGCACGATGCGCGCGCGACGGATCACCGCGCCCCAGCGCTCGGCATCGTCGCGGATGGTCTCGGCCAGGCGCGCCGGGCTTTCCGCCACCGGCTCCAGGCCCAGCGCCACCAGACGCGCCGCGATGCCGGTGGACTCCAGCGCGGCCTGCACGCCGGCATCGAGGCAGGCGCAGATCGCCGGGTCGGTGCCCACCGGCGCGACGATGCCGTGCCAGCCCACCACCGGCCCGACCGGCAGCCCCGCCTCCGCCAGGGTCGGCACCGCGGGCAGGGCGCGGACCCGCTCCGCCGAGGAGACGGCGAGCGCGCGGAACGCCCCCTGGCGCACCAGGCCCGTCGCCGCGCCGATGTTCACCAGCGCCGCGTCCAGCGTGCCGGCGAGCAGGTCGTTCACCGCCTGCGCGCCGCCGCGGTAGGGCACGTGCAGCCAGCGCAATCCCGCGGCGTCCTGCATCACCTCGCCCAGCAGGTGCGCGAGGCTGCCGATGCCGGTGGTGCCCACGGCGGGCCCTTCGCGCCGCGCTGCACGCAGGAAGGCGGCAAGGTCGGCGGCCGCGCCGTCCGCCCGCACCACCAGGATCTGCGGCACCCGCACCACCCAGGAGACCGGTGCGAAGTCGCCCACCGGATCGAAGTCGAGGCGCGGGAAGAGCGTCTTGTTGATGGAGAGCCCGTCCGAGCCGGCGAGCAGCGCGGTGCCGTCCGGCCGCGCCCGCGCCACGGTCTGGAAGCCGAGGTTGCCTGCCGCGCCGGGCAGGTTCTCCACCATCACGACCTGCCCCAGCCTGGCGGACAGCGGGCCGGCGAGGATGCGCGCCACCGCGTCCTGACTGCCCCCGGCGGCGACCGGCACGACGAGGCGCACCGGGCGGGCGGGGCGCCACCGGGATTCGGCCCGGGCGGCGACGGGCCCTGCCAGACCGGCCGCAGCGGCCAGGGTCAGGAAACAACGGCGCCTCATGCGGTGTCCCCCTGGTCGATCCATGCCCATGAATCATTAATCCCTATCGGAAGAGTAGAGACAGTAAGAAAATGTCGGGGCCCCCGAGGGCGTTCCGCACGCCGCCGGAATGCCCTATGGCCGGCGGGTCCAGCCCTGCCGGTCCGCTCGCATGCCCCGCCCCCCCGCACGCCCGCCGGAGGCAACCGCCCGCCCCCGCAAGGCAGCGCCGGTGCACGGCACCGCCACCGTGCCCCGCCGTGCCCGGCGCATGAACGCCGAGCAGGCTGCCGCCTTCATCCGCGCCCTGGCCATGGCAAACCCGGCGCCCGAAACCGAACTGCTCTACCGGGATCCGTTCAGCCTGCTGGTCGCGGTGGTGCTCTCCGCCCAGGCGACCGACGCGGCGGTGAACCGGTGCACGCCCGCCCTGTTCAGCGCCGCGCCCGATCCGGCCGCCATGGCGGCGCTGGGGGAGGCCGGCATCGGCCCCCACATCCGCACCATCGGGCTGTGGCAGGGCAAGGCGCGCAACGTCGCGGCGCTGGCGCGGCAGCTTGTCGAGCGGCATGGCGGCGGGGTGCCGCGCGACCGCGAGGCGCTGGAGGCGCTGCCCGGCGTCGGGCGCAAGACCGCGAACGTCGTGCTGAACGTCGCCTTCGGCGAGGCCACCATGGCGGTGGACACCCACATCTTCCGCATCGGCAACCGCACCGGCCTGGCGCCCGGCAGGACACCGCGGGAGGTGGAGGACGGGCTGGTGCGCAAATGCCCGCCCGAGCTGCTGCGCGACGCGCACCACTGGCTGATCCTGCACGGCCGCTACGTCTGCAAGGCGCGGCAGCCGGAATGCTGGCGCTGCCCGGCAGCGGCGCAATGCAACTACCGCGACAAGGTCCTGGCGCCGCCGGGGTAGCGCCCTGGCGTCGCCCCTTGGCGGCCCGGCGCAACGGGTAGATGCTTCCGCCGACCCCATCCGGAGGAACGGCCCCCATGGATACCGGCATCGCCGTCTCGCCGCGCCCCGTCACCGGCCCCTTCGTCTGGACGGGGCCGGAGATGCAGCGGCGCAGGGATGAATGGATCCGCGACCTCGCGCCGGCGCAGATCGCCGAGCTGGAAGCCGCCGTCGCCGCGCTGGACGCCACGGGCATCGACATCGCCGGGATCGGCCCGGACGACCTGCGCGCCCCCTCCCTCGCGCCGCTGGTCGCCGAAGCGCGGCAGGCGCTGACCCGCGGCCGCGGCTTCATCCTGATCCGCGGCGTGCCGGTGGACCTGTGGTCGCCGCGGCAATGCGCGATCGCCTATTTCGGCCTGGGCGCCAAGATCGGCGAACCGGTGTCGCAGAACGCCATGGGCCACATCCTCGGCCATGTGAAGGATGTCGGCGTGGACTACGCCAGGCCGACGGGCCGCGGCTACCAGACCGCGGCGCGTCTGCCCTACCACACGGACAGCTCGGACGTGGTCGGGCTGCTCTGCCTGAAGCCGTCGAAGGCGGGTGGGCTTTCCTCCATCGCCAGCTCGGCGGCGATCCACAACGAGATGCTGCGGCGCGACCCGACCCTGGTGGCGGCGCTGATGCAGCCGGTGCACCGCGACCGCCGCGGCGAGGTGCCGGCCGGCGCGCGGGAGTGGTACGCCGTGCCGGTGTTCAACCCGACGCCCGATGGCGGCCTGGTTACCACCTACGTCCGCAGCGCCATGCGCAAGGCGCAGCGCTTCGACGATGTTCCCCGCCTGACGCCGGAAATCGAGGCCGCCTGCGACCTGCTCGACAGCCTGGCGGAGAGCCCGGAGATCCATCTCGACATGGAATTCCGCCCCGGCGACATCCAGTTCCTGTCGAACCACTGGGTGCTGCACAGCCGCACCGCCTTCGAGGACTTCGCCGAGCCGGAGCGGCGCCGCCACCTGTTCCGCCTCTGGCTGGCCTGCGCGGACGGGCCGATGGTGCCGGAGGCGTTCACGGCGCACTGGCAGGGCGCGACGGCATCCGGGCGTCCCGCCGGCATCCGCGTCCCCGGCGTGCCGCTGAACGCGCCGCTGGACGCGACGTAATGCTCGCTCCCGTTGCGGGGCCTTGAACGCCGCCGCCGCGTCACCCAACAGGAAATGCGCCAGGAGTCCGGTGCGGCACGGCAGCCCGCGCCGCCGATGTCCATGTTGCTTCGCAAGGAGGATATGGAGATGACGACCGAGTTCGACGCCTCTCCGCCGTTCCGATCGACGGCCGGTTCCGACCGCGTGCTGGATGCGCCGCCGGGGGCCGCCCGTGTCGAGCGCCTCCACGCCTGCCCGCCCGGCGGCGTCGGGCGCACCGAGGTCCGCCGCGCGGCCCCAGCCCTGCATCGGAGCAGCGGCAGCCGGCCCACCGCGGGTTTCCGGCGCGGAGGCGATGAGCGATGATGCAGGACATCTTCACGGGCACGGCGCCGGCCCGGCCGCGCGCGGCCCCGACGGGTTCGCTTGCGGGTCTCTCGGCGCTGCTCAGCCCGCGCTGCGGCCCGACCGGGACAGCAGGCGGCAGGCTGGGCACGGAATGGGTCATTACCTTCCCGCCGCGCCGGCGCGGACGCAGGGACCCGTTGATGGGCTGGTGGGGCGGCAGCGATCCCCTGGACTCGCTGGTGCTGCGCTTCCCGAACCGGGAGTCCGCGGAGGACTACGGCCGGCGCGAGGGCATCGACCTGGAGGTGTCCGGGCCGCCGGTGCTGCGCGGCGCCTGCGCCGGACGCGCGGCGCTGGCCGAGGCCGCGGCGCCCGCGGATCCCGCGCTGCCGTGGATCTGGGACGGGCGCCTGCCCGCGCAGCCCGTGGCGTCGGCGCTGCCGGATGCGGAGAACGACAACGCGCCGCACCGGCGGCGCGCGGCCTGATCGCCGGGCGCGGCGGCGCCCTATTGCTGCCGCGCCCGACGCGCACGGCGGCGCGCTGCCATGAGGCGGAGAGGCGTGCCCCGATCCTCCGTCCGCAGCCCGTGCCGCAACGGCGCAAGCCGCGCCGCCAGCACCGCGCGGGCGGCATCCATCCCCTGGCGCACCGCCTGGCGCATCGCGGCAAGGCCGGGCGTGCGCGCCACCAGCGCGTGCCCGATCGCCAGCAGCCGCTGCGCCACGGCGTGCCCGCGCGCGAACCAGCCGACCATCAGCATCTTCGGCAGGGCGACGGCATAGACCCGCGTGGCGAAGGCCGCGCCCACCACCTTGCCGCCGATGATCAGCACCACCGCCGCGGCGTAATGGTGGTGGACGATCAGCCACACCTCCAGCAGCTTGAGCAGCGGGATCGCCGGCACGAAGGGCAGCACGAACACGGCCACCACCCAGCCCGGGCTGAGCCGTGCCACCAGCCGCTCCAAGGCGGCGAACGGGCTGAGCCGCTCCAGCACGCGGCCGAGCGCGCTCAGCAGGCGCCAGGCCGTCACCTCGAGCAGCACCAGCACCAGCGCCAGCGCGAGGAGCGCCGGCGAGAGCAGCCGGGCGAGGCGCCGGCGGGCCGGGCTGGTCGCGCTCATCCCGCGCGGTCGACCTGCCAGAACAGCGGGTAGGAGGTCTCGATCATGCCGGTCAGGTGGGTGCGGTAGCCGGCGGGGATGGTGAACTGGCCCCACATCACGGAGGGCGTCAGCGCATAGGCCGCCTGCTGGATCTCCGCCGCCACGCGCCGCCGCGCCGCCGCGTCCTCGGCGCGCGCATAGGCCTCCAGCAGTGGCGGGATCGCTGGGTCGCAGGACCAGCCCGGGAAGTCTGCGCAGGTGGAGGCGATGTAGAAATGCGTCAGCGGGGAGATCATGTCCGTGCCGTTGGAATAGACGCCGAACATGTGCCATCCCTCCCGCCGCGCCCGGCGGGCCAGCACCGTGCCCCAGTCCATCGCCTGCTCGTCCACCGTGAAGCCGGCGGCCTTCATGTTCTGCGCCAGCACCCGCGCCGCGGTCTGGCTGATCGAGCCCGCCACCTCCAGGATGACGATCGGCTGGCCGGCATAGGCGGTGCGCTTCAGCGCCTCGCGCGCCGCGGCAATGTCCACCCGCACGCCCTCCGCTCCGGCCGCGGTGGAAAGCGGGGCATCGCACATCCAGAAGCTCGGGCATTGCTGCGCGCCGTAGCGGTCCGGCACGCCGATCGCGGTCAGCACCTCGCGCTGGTCCACCAGGGCCCACAGCACGCGCCGCACGGCGGGATCGTCGAAGGGCGGCGCGGCGTGGTTCAGGCGGAAATTGCCCTGGAACTGGTGGATGCCGCCGAGGCCGAAGACCCTCACCCCGCGCGCGCGTTCCAGCCGCGGCATCAGGTCGAAGGGCAGGTACTGCATGTAGTCCACCTCGCCCGCCATCAGCGCGGTGGCGCCGGTCGCCTGGTCCGGCATGACGCGCAGGTTCAGCGTATCGACCTTCACCGCCTTGCCGCCGGCGAGGAAGTCCGGCGGCTCCTGCCGCGGCACGTAGTGCGGGCTGCGCTCCAGCACCATGACGTTGCCGGGGCGCCAGAGGTCGGCGCGGAAGCGGAAGGGACCGCTGCCCAGCGGTTCGGTGATGCGCTGGTCGCCGGGCGTGCGCGCAAGGCGCTCCGGCATCATCACCGGCAGCGGCGCATTGGGCTTGCCGAGCACCTCCAGCATCAGCGGGAAAGGTTGCTTCAGGGCGATGCGGAAGCTGCGCGCATCCGTCGCATCCATGGCGGCGGTGGCGGCCAGCAGCATCCGCCCGAGCGCGTCGCGCGGCGCCCAGCGGCGCAGCGACAGCACGCATTCGGCGGCCGTCACCGGCGTGCCGTCATGCCAGGCCAGGCCCTCGCGCAGGCGGAAATTCCAGGCCAGCCGGTCGGCCGCGACCTCCCAGGCCTCCACCATCTGCGGCCGGATCGCGCCCTGCCCGTCCATGGCGAAGAGCATGTCGAAGACGTGCAGGCCGAAGGTGCGGGTGATGGCCGCCGTGATGAAGTGCGGGTCGAGGATCGTCGCCTCCGACTCCAGCACGAGGTTCAGCGCCTTGGCCGCACGCGCCTCGCGCGGGCGGAGGATCGTGCCGGCGGCCAGCGCCGCGGCGCCGGCGAGCAGGGAGCGTCGGGCGATGGGCTGCGGCATGAGGGTCCTCCCGGGGCGCGGAAGGCTAGGACGGGCAGTCCGGCAAGGCTAGCATGCGCCATGACGACAATGGACCAGCCCTGGACCAGACCCGGAGGCCAACCCTCCCGAATGGCATCATGAGCGGCAGCAAGCTTCCCGTCTTCACGCCCGACGCGCTCCGCGATGCCCTGACGGAACTCGGCACGCTTGCCTACGATGCCGGCCGCATCATCGACGTCGCCATCTATGGCGGCTCCTGCCTGATGCTGGTCTCCAATTTCCGCATCGCCACCGCGATGTGGACGCCGTGGCGGCGTCCGACCAGGACTTCCTCGACAGCGCCGCGCAGGCGGTCGCGAAGCGGCGGGGCTGGCCGCGCGACTGGCTCAACGACGGCGTGCGCACCTATCTCAGTCCGAACGTCGAGGGCCTGGCGCAGCACAGCCTGTTCCGCACGTACCCGCGCGAGGATCGTCCGGGGCTCCGCGTGTTCGTGCCGGTGCCCGAGTACATGCTCGCCATGAAGCTGGTGGCGCTGCGCCTCGATCCCGCGCGCGGCAGGAGCGACCTCGAGGACGCCATCAACCTGATGCAGGTGACCGGCTTGCAGGAGAAGGAGGACATCCTGCGCTTCGCCTCGCGCTTCTACCCCGAGGCTCGCGCCAGCGCCCGCCTCGCGCTTGCCCTTGACCAGCTCTGAACCGAATACAGGAGCAGGCTCGAAAGGCCCACCCATGACGCGCCCCGCTACCTTGGCCGAAGTGGCCCGCAGGACTAGCGCCGGTGCCGCCTTTGCGCCAGCACTGAGCGAGTTCCTGGACGCGTTCTATGGCCGCCCAGAACGCCGGCAGGCAATGATCGCCGACGAGCCGCCGCCGCTCGCCGACTCCCGAGACCACGCGACCCTGGGTGCGGTCGCCGAGCACTTGGCGCGGCGCTGGGAACTCGCCATCCCGGCATGGTCGGACCACCCGTCGCGCTTCCTGCGCGAGCCCTACTTTACGACTCCGATCGAAAACCTGAAGGCCATGCTGCTGGCGCAGAGCCCGCTCGCCTTTCGCCGCCGCCTCATCTTCACCGAAGCGGAGCCGCTGCGCTGCGCCCGGATGCCTGCCTTGCGCGCCAACAAGCCTTAGCCCTCACATCCGATCCAAGGGAATCGCCATGCGCGACGACGAGCTTCTCTTCATGCCCGCGATGCGCGCCGCCGCGCTGATCCGCCGCCGCGCGCTCTCGCCGGTGGAATACCTGCGCGCCGTGCTGGCCGCCGCCGGGCCCGCGCAGGCGCGGCTGAACTGCTTCGCCCAGGTCATGGAGGAAACGGCGCTGGCGGCGGCCCGCCGCGCCGAGCAGGGAGTGATGGACGGCGCGCCGTCCGGCCCGCTGCATGGCGTGCCGGTGACGGTGAAGGACCTGCTGGACGTCGAGGGCGTGCCGACCCGCCACGGGTCCGCGATCTTCGCCGAGGCCGGGCCGGCGCCGCGCGACGACGTGCTGGTGGCGCGGCTGCGCGCCGCCGGTGCGATCGTCTGGGCCAAGACCACCACGCCGGAGTTCGGCGTGAAGGCCCTGACCGACGGGCCCGCCTTCGGCATCACGCGCAATCCCTGGGATCCCTCGCGCACGCCGGGCGGCTCCTCCGGCGGCGCCGCGGCGGCGGTGGCGGCGGGGGTGGGGCCGCTCGGGCTCGGCACGGATGGCGCGGGCTCTATCCGCGGCCCCGCCGCCTGCTGCGGGCTGGTGGGGTTCAAGCCGACGCTCGGCCTGGTGCCCTGGGATGCCGGGCGCGACGCCTTCGGCAACAACGTCTTCGCCGGGCCGATCGCGCGCACTGTCACCGACGCCGCGGTGATGCACGCCGTGCTGACCGGCCCCTCCGCCAGGGATCCCTGGAGCCTCGGTGTGGAGGATCGCCGCGCGCTGTCGCCGACGCTGGTCGGCAATGACCTCTCCGGCCTCCGCATCGGATACGTGGCGCGCTGCGCCAATCCGCGCACCGCCGCGGACGTGCAGGCGAACAACGATGCGATGCTGGCCGCGCTGCGCGACCTCGGCGCCGATGTCGAGGAGGTCACCGACGCCATCGACTGGATCGAGTACGAGGGCCGCATCCTCTACC
>ERZ1066123.1645-NODE-1645-length-12898-cov-6.872226_pt1 | contig 12898 bp, 10 predicted proteins | sample MGYA00382770_ERZ1066123 | MGnify/ENA primary metagenome ERZ1066123 (study PRJEB33369, sample SAMEA5778353) | biofilm metagenome | biome: Industrial cooling water; feature: Water cooling tower basin; material: Biofilm | place: United Arab Emirates | collected...
CGGGCGAGCCGATCATCTTCGAAGGTGTGGGTGCGCGAGAGCACCCACAGGTCATAGAAGTCCTTAATCCGGGTGTTGGCGCGCCCGAGCGCCACCATTGCCTGAAACTTCTCCGCGACGACGGTTTCACGGGCGTAGGCCCGCAGCCGCGGCGCTGGTAGGTCGAGCAGAACCGGCAGGTCCAGCTCCTCGAGCCCGGGCTCGACCGCATCGCCAAAGCCGATGTCCACTACGACGTTGACGCGCGCCCCCGCGACAGACGCCACCGTGTGCAAGCGCAGCCCGCCATATTCGAGCGTCTCGCGGATACGATCGATACGCAGTGTGTCAACATCGAAGGTCACACCGTCGTTCTCGGTTACGGTGCAGACATCGCGGAAGACGGCGAGCATGGCCTCGGGGGCAGGGTCGCCGAATCCCAGGAGGTCAAGATCGCGCGTCGGCCGGTGCGGATCGGCGAACCAGGTCGTCATCAGCATCGCCCCCTTGAGCACGAAGCGCTCGCGGTGGGGCGTGCGCGTCAGCCGGTAGAGCAGCCGCTCCAGCACGTAGCGGGTGAGGAGCAGGTCAAAGGGCTGGCCGCTGGCGCGCGACAGGTTGAGCAGGCGCTGGCGGACCGAGGCGCCGACGTTCCTCGGCGGCGCCTTAGCCATCGATCGTGAGCGCGTCGAGATAAGGCCGCATGACCGTCCAGACGCGCGCTTCGACGGCGAGCCGGGCGACCGCGCCGGGCGTCACCTTGCGCACTCGCAGCACCTCCTTCAGGCCCTCGACGGCGAGGTTCTGACCTACGCTCTTGCGGTAGCGGAACAGGTCGACGATCGTGCGGGCGGGATCGGTGATGCGGACCGGCACGCCCTCGATGGTGTGCGTCTCGACACCTCGGGCGAGACGCTCGGCCGGAAAGCGGACGAACTGGATCGGCGGGTGTCGGACCTGCGGCTTCCAGTGCTTGCGGTCGATCGCCATCCAGACCTTGGCGGGGATGTGGTCGGTCAGCTCGTGGAAGGCGAGCGCCGAGACGAGGCAGACGACGCCGCGCGGCACGAGCTTGGCGGCCTCGGCGAGCGCGTGGTGCGCCTCCAGCGGCGCGTCAGGGAGCTGGTAGAGGCCGCGGCCGAGGCGGACGATGACACCCTCCCGCTCCAGGCGCGCAACGGAGGTGGCGCTGGCGCCGGCCTCCAGGAGCTCGGACAGGCGGGCCATGCCGCGGTGGCTGAGCGCGTCGATCACACGCTCGCGCTGAGTCTTCTGGCTCTGGACCATGGCTCGGTCTGTGTTATAAAACCTCGGCACGTCAGTAACCCGTGCCAAGGAAATATAACCCACTTCTGCGGATCACGATAGATGCTGCCGGTTCTCTCTCCCGACGCCGCCGATCGCCTGTCCCGGTGTGACCGCCCTGCCGTTTTGGCAATCTACGACGGAAAGGCGGCTCAGTGTGCGGCTCCGCTGGCGGCAGGACGCAAGTATTTCTGCTATGAGCAGATTTGCCCGTCTGCGATCTCGGCGCCAATCGCAAGCAGGTCCGCGTGTGGCTGCTACGCGGGCTCCCCATCCGGCCGGTCGATTCCGTTTGTGGTCTGTGTCCGCGCCGGCACTCTGGCCCCATGCGGACCTACCAGCGCCGACCGCGGCTCGGGCCGCACGCCGAGCCCGACGACCTTCACGACTAGCCGCGCCGCGCGCGCCGCGTCGGCGCGGGCCACGGCCGGTCGACCTCGATGGCTGGACGGTCACCGACACCTGGCCCGAGCGCATCCCGGTCACCGAGGCCGAGATCGACCTCTTCGAGCGCCACTTCGGCGATGTGCTCGACGCGCTGTTCGGCAGGATCGAGCGCTGACGCGAGGGCGCGGCCGTGAGCGAGCAGCGCGCCGCCCTCTATCTCCGGGTCTCGACCGGCCGCCAGGCCGAGCACGACCTGTCCATTCCCGACCAGCGCCGGCAGCTCGAAGCCTATTGCCGTGACAAGGGCTGGCGGATCGTCGCCGAATATGTCGAGCCGGGCGCCAGCGCCACCGACGACCGGAGGCCCGAGTTCCAGCGCATGATGGAGGCGGCGACCGAGAAGCCGCCGGCCTTCGACGTCATCCTCGTCCACTCCTTCTCGCGCTTCTTCCGCGACCATTTCGAGCTGGAGTTCTACGTCCGACGCCTGAACAAGCACGGCGTCAAGCTGGTCTCGCGCACTCAGGAACTCGGCGATGACCCGACCAGCGTGCTCATGCGCCAGATCATGGCGCTGTTCGACGAATACCAGTCGCGCGAGAACGCCAAGCACGTGCTGCGCTCGATGAAGGAGAATGCGCGGCAGGGCTTCTGGAACGGCTCGCGCCCGCCGCTCGGCTACCGCGCGGTGGCGGTCGAGCAGCGCGGCGTCCGCATCAAGAAGCGCCTCGAGATCGACCCGCTCCAGGCCGACACCATCCGGCTGATGTTCCGCCTGGCGCTCACCGGCGAGAACGGCAGCGGCCCGATGGGCGTCAAGGCCATCGCCACCTACCTCAACGAGCGGGGCATCCGCACCCGCGACGGCGGCCGTTTCGGCCTGGCGCACGTCTATCAGATCCTCACCCGCACGACCTATGCCGGGCGGCACCGCTTCAACACCCGCGACCACAAGACCAAGCAGCCGAAGCCCGAGACCGAGGTCGTGGAGATGGCGGTGCCGGCGATCGTGGATCCCATGGAGTTCGCCGCCGTCCAGGAGCGGTTGCGCGCGCGCAACCCGAAGGTCGTGCCGCCGCGGGTGGTGAGCGGCCCGATCCTGCTCACGGGGATCTGCTTCTGCGCCGACTGCGGCGGGGCGATGATGCTGCGCACGGGCAAGAGCGGACGCTACCGCTACTACACCTGCGGCACCGCGGCGCGGGTCGGCAAGACCGGCTGCCGCGGCCGGAGCGTGCCGATGGCCCACCTCGACCGGGTGGTGGTCGACCAGATCGAGCGGCGGCTGCTGGAGCCCGGCCGGCTGGCCGAGATCCTGCGCGAGCTGCTGGAGCGGCGGCACGAGTTGGCGAACCTCCGCCACGCCCGCATCGCCGAGCTGCGGCGCAAGGCGGGCGAGGCCGACGCGCGGCTGTCGCGCCTCTACCAGGCGATCGAGGAGGGCGTGGCGGATTTGGGCGACGCGAACCTGAAGGCCCGCGTGGCCGAGCTCCGGGCGGCGCGGGACGAGGCGCAGCGGAGGCTCGACCTGGCGACCAGGGACGCCGACGGGGGCGAACCCCAGGAGATCACCCTCGATCGGCTGCACAAGTTCGCGGTCGCGGCCCGGCGCAAGCTGCGGACGGACAACGAAGCCTATGGTCGCGATTACGTGCGTGCCTTCGCGCAGCACGTTGTGGTGGGGGAGAGGTCGGCGACCATCATGGGAAGCCCGGCCCACCTGCTGGACGCCCTTTCGAGCGTAGAATCGGCGGCGTTCGGCGTTCCCAGTTTTGTTCAGGAGTGGCGCGCCCGGAGGGACTCGAACCCCCGACCACACGCTTAGAAGGCGCGTGCTCTATCCAGCTGAGCTACGGGCGCATCGGGTTCCGCCTGGGCACGCAGCCGCCACACCAACCCTGCGTGCCCGGACAATGCTGACTGATCAGTGCGTCCAATTCTCGGTCCGGCCGAAGCGGAAATTCTCGGCATAGGATTTCGGCTTGATGCGGTGCAGCGCCGGCTCCTCCACGGCGTAGTCGAGGCCGTTCGCCTCGGCGTAGGCGATCGCCTGCTCGCGCGTTTCGAAGTGCAGCCTCACCTGGCCCTGCGTGTCCCCGGAGCCGGCCCAGCCCATCAGCGGGTCGATGCGCTTGCGCTCGCCAGGTTCGAACTCCAGTGCCCAGCCGTGCGTCCTGCCACGGCCGGACTGCATGGCGGATTTGGGCGGCACATAGATGCGGGCGGGTTGCTTGGGGCCGGGCATGCTCTCGATCTGCTTTCGTAGGACGCGTGAATCGGGGCGGCGGGATTCGAACCCACGGCCTCCTGTACCCAAAACAGGCGCGCTACCAGGCTGCGCCACACCCCGTCCGCGCCAAGGGCGACTGCCCCCGGAATCTATGGGGCGGGGGCTCCGACCGCAACCCCGGCGAACGATCCGGGCCTCGCGGGTTGATTCATGGCGTCGGGCGCCGCTGCCGCCGATCGGTTCGCTCAGGGCGCATTGCCGAAGATGCGCTGCAGCACCCGGTCGCCGACCCGGATGCCCAGCCGCTCGGCCGTGCCACCAGCCAGTTCCAGCGTCGCCCGCACCGGCCCCCGGCTCTCGATGCTGGCCAGGGAATGCGGCACGGTGCGCTCGGCGATGCGGTGGATGCGCCCGTCCGCGGCGATGAACAGCATGTCCAGCGGCACCAGGGTGTTGCGCATCCACATGGCGGATTCGCGCGGGGTGCCCCAGTCGAACAGCATGCCCTCCTCGGGTCCCACAACCGTGCGGAACATCAGGCCCACGGTCTGCTGCTGCGGGTCGATCGCCATCTCCACGCGGAAGACGTGGCGCTGCCCGTCGCGGGTGACGATGACCAGCGGCTCCTCCGGCAGGCGCGGCTGCGGCCCGGTCTGAACATGGAGGACCTGGGCGTGGGCCAGCACGGGAAGGAAGGCGGGGGCAGCCAGGATGGCGCGGCGCAGCATGGCGCCAGGATGGCACCGCGGGCCGCCGCGGCCAACCACGCAGCGCTCGCCGCGCGGGAGGCAAGCGTGCAAGATGGCGTCATGCCGTCCGCGAACCGCACCATCCGCACGCCCGTGCTCGACATCGCCTATGGGGAGGGCGGCCCGCCGGACGGTCCGCCGGTGATCCTGCTGCACGGCTTCCCCTATGCCCCGCGCGGCTACGACGCGGTGGTGGCCATCCTGGCCGCCGCGGGGCGGCGCTGCCTGGTGCCCTATCTGCGCGGCTACGGGCCGACGCGGTTCCTCGACCCGGCGACGCCGCGGTCGGGCCAGCAGGCGGCGCTGGGCAGGGACCTGCTGGACTTCATGGATGCGCTGGCTATCCCGCGCGCCGTGCTCTGCGGCTACGACTGGGGCGGGCGCGCGGCCTGCATCGTCGCCGCGCTCTGGCCGGAGCGCGCCGCCGGCCTCGTCACCTGCACCGGCTACAACATCCAGGACATCGCCGCCGCGGTGCACCCGGCGCCGCCCGAGCAGGAATGCCGCAACTGGTACCAATACTACCTCCATGGCGAGCGGGGGCGCGCCGGGCTCGCCGCCAACCGTGCCGGGATCGCCCGGCTGCTGTGGCACCAATGGTCCCCCGACTGGCGCTTCGACGACGCCACCTTCGAGGTGAGCGCGGCCGCCTTCGACAACCCGGATTTCGTCGAGGTGGTGGTCCACTCCTATCGCCATCGCTACGGCTACGCGCCCGGCGACCCGGCGCTCGAGCCGATCGAGGCAAGCCTGGCGGCGCAGCCCCGCATCGCCGTCCCGACCATCGCGCCGCATGGCGAGACCGACGGCATCGGCCTCGTCGCCGCCTCGGCGAGTCACCACCGCTTCTTCACCGGCCCCTACGAGCGCCGGATCCATCCGCGGGTCGGCCACAACCCGCCGCAGGAGGCGCCGGAGGCCTTCGCGCGCGCCGTGCTGGACCTGCCGGCGACGTAGCGGACGGCCGTCAGCTCAGGCTACCCGGGTGGTCCCGCCAGATGCTCGGCTCCAGCCCCAGGTGCCGCTCGCGCGGCATCGCCGCCTCCCAGTGCGCGGCGCAGTCGCTGCCGGTCGGGTTCCAGAGGCCCGGATACCCCTCCCAGGAAGCGAGGAACGCGTCCAGCATCGCCAGCCGATGCGCGAAGCCGCTGTGCTGCGGGTGCACCACCATGTGGAAGCAGCGGCCCCGCGCGTATTGCGCCGCCAGCTCGGCCCGCCAGTTGCGGTGCAGGAAATCCGGATTCTCGAGACCCGTGCCCTTCGCCGGGAACATGCAGAACCACTGGTCGTCGAAATGGTAGTGGTAGGGCAGCGTCAGCATGGCCCGGCGCGCCGCGGCGTCGGCCACCCACCAGTGCGGCGCGTCGTCGGCCTGGCCGTTGCCGTACCAGAGGAACCCCTCGTCCAGCAGCAGCTCGATGGTGTGGGCCGAGAGCGCGCCGCCGGCGAAGGGATCGGATTGCCGCGGCAGCCCGTACCAGCCGCGCGGGCGCTCGCCGGTGACCTCCGCCAGCATCGCGGCGGCGCGGCGGATGCGCGCCTGCTCCGCCTCGCGCGGCAGGGCGGAGACGTCCTCGCCGCGGATGCCATGCGCCGCGATCTCGTGCCCCTCCGCCATGATCGCGCGCACCAGCGCGGGGCGGATCGCCGCGATGGCAGCCGGCACGGCGAAGGTCGCGCGCACGCCGCGCCGGCGGAAGGCGCGCAGCAGCCCCTCCAGCCCGTCGCCCAGGGCGAACTGCGCGACGGATCCTTCCAGGTCGCGTGCGCCGATCCCCTCCGGCCCTGAGGCGAGGTTCAGATCGACGGTGACCAGCACGCAGCAGCGCGCGCCGTCCGGCCAGGCGATGGCCTCGTCGCGCACCGCCACCTCGTCGGAGATCGTGTAGCCCTGCTTCCACGGCATCGCTGCGATCTCCCCTCAGGCCCAGGCCAGCCGCCGCGGCGGATGCTGCGCATGCACGTGCCGCGCCACCGCCGCGCAGGACGGGAACCACACGCCGGGCAGCGCCTTCATGCGCGCGATCAGCCGGTCCAGCATGCCGACGCGCAGCGCACGCCCCGAGACGAAGGGGTGCATGCAGACGTTGAGGTACCCGCCGCCCTCGCCGTCGCGGTACTGCTGCAGGAAGGCGTCCCACCACATCTCCATCACGCGCTCCGGGTCGGTAATGCGCTGCGCCGCGTTGGGGCTGCCGAGCCAGGCGAAGGAGTAGAACATCGCGTCGTCGATGGCGTAGTGGAAGGGCAGGTTCAGCAGCACGTTCGCGCCGTCGGCGTCCGCCAGCCAGTAGGGCCGGTGGTCGGCAGTGTCTTGCGAGGCGTAGAGGAAGCCCATCTCCCGCAGCAGCGCATGGCTGTGGCTGCTGCGCGTGCCGACCGGGCGCTGGCCGGTGGTCGCCTCCAGCGCCGCGCCCGTCTTCAGCAGGTGGTCGCGCTCCAGCGCCGGGTCCTTCGGCACGTGGTGCTCCCACATGTGGTCGGCGATCTCGTGGCCGCTGGCGGCGGCCACGCGCAGCGCCCGCGGATACAGCTCGCAGATGCGGCCGACGGTGAAGATGGTGCCGGTGACGCCGTGGCGGTCGAACAGCTCGATCAGCCGCCAGATGCCGACGCGGCCGCCGAACTCGCCCTTGGCCAGCTGCTGCGGCGGCTCGTTCAGCAGGCGGCGCAGCAGCATGGCGTCGAAGTCGAGGGTGAAGTTCACCGCGATGCGCGCGCCGCCGGGCCAGCGGAGGCCGGGGATGCGCTCTATGCGCGCGCTCGCGCGGGCATCCGCCTCGCAGAGGGTATCGATCACTGCGTCCGGATCCATGGGCGGGTCCTTCCCTGGAGGACCATCCAAGCACCGTGCGGACGCGGTAGGAAGACCGCGGGTGTTGGTCTTCAGAAATACCCGCGCGGGATGAGACCCTTGGCGTAGGCCTCCCGCTCGAGGTCCTCGCGGAACGCCGGATGGGCGATGGAGATCATGGCCTTGGCGCGCTCGGCCACCGATTTCCCCTTCAGGCAGACCATGCCGTACTCGGTCACGGCGTACATCACGTCCGTGCGCGGCACCGTGACGATGGTTCCGCCGGGCAGGTCGACGACAACGCGGCTCTTGCGCAGGCCGCCCTTCTCATGCGTCGAGGGCATGCAGAGGATCGCCCGGCCGCCCTTCGACTGGTAGGCGGCGCGGACGAAGCCGAGCTGGCCGCCGGTGCCGCTGAAATGCCGATGTCCGGCGGATTCCGACGCCGCCTGGCCCTGCAGGTCCATCTGGCCCGTGCTGTTGACCGCGACGACGTTGTCGTTGCGCGCCACCGAATGCGGCAGGTTGGTGTAGTCCACCGCGCGCGTCTCGAATGCCGGGTTGCGGTCGATGAAGCGATAGAGCTCGAGCGAGCCGATGGCGAAGGCATGCACCGCCTTGCCGACATCCACCTGCTTGCGCGCGCCCGTGGCGACGCCGGCCTGCACCAGCTCCATCAGGCCTTCGACCATCATCTCGGTATTGACGCCGAGGTCCCGCACGCCGGCCTGGGCCACGGCGCGGCACACCGCGTTCGGCAGGCCGCCGATGCCGATCTGCAGGCAGTCGCCGTCCCTGATCTCGGCGGCGACCAGGCGGGCGATGGCGAGATCCTCATCGGTAGTGACGGCTTCGGGCAGTTCGGCGGCGGGGCGGCCATCGCCGTCGATGATGAAGTCCACCTCGCTCTCATGCACCGCGTTCACCTGCCCGTGGCACCACGGCAGGCCCGGATTGACCTCCAGGATGACGGTCGCCGCCTTCTCGACCAGGGCGCGGTGATAGGAGTTGGCGGCGGAGAAATTGTAGAAGCCCCGGTCGTCCTTCGGGCAGACCTGGATGATGGCGATGTCCACGCGCTCGACGAAGCGGCGATAGAGATCGGGCCATTCGCCGAGGTTCAGGGGAAGATAGTTGCACCGCCCCGCATCGTTCTGGCGGCGGTCATAGCCGCTGAAATGCCAGTTCAGGCTGAGGATGTGCTCGCCAGTCGGGTCGGCGGTGTGGTAGGCGCGAGGCCGCAGCGTGATGCAGCTGCGGACCTTCACACCCTTGAGTTCCTGCGCCCGTGCCGCGAGCGCCTGGTCGAACACGTCCGGCTGGCAGACCCCGAAGCCGTAGTCGAGCCACATGCCCGAGGTGACGAGGCCGGCGGCGGCGTCCGCGGTGATGCGCCTGGCCGTCCTTGCGCCGCTTTGAACCGGCATCTCGCTCATTCTCCCCTGAGTCAAGGCGAAGGACCGACACCGAAGGGCGTCGGCGCGGTCGGATGTCCGGGTCCGGACTGGCGCTCGACGCGCGGTCCAATTCCGCAGCAATTCCTCATTATCCCAGGCGCGCTCATCATGCCAGCGCCGCAACGGCAGCCTGTGGATCGCATTGCAGGCGAGGCGAAGGGATCGCGGCCCGGTCCTTCGTCCGTCGGCGCGATGTGTGCTACGCCGGCTGCGCCGCCGCCGCGATGGCCAGGAAGTCGGCGGCCACCAGGCTTGCACCGCCGATCAGCCCGCCATCCACATTCGCCAGCGCCAAAATCGCCGCGGCGTTGGAGGGCTTCATCGACCCGCCGTAGAGAATCCGCAGGTGACCGCCCGCCGCGCCGAAGCGCGCCACCAGCCGCGCGCGGATCGCGGCATGCACCGCGGCGATCTCCGCCTCGGTCGGGGTCCGCCCGGTGCCGATGGCCCAGACCGGCTCATAGGCCACGACGCCACCCGCTGCCGCGAAACCATCCGGCAGGCTGCCCGACAGCTGCGCGCCGACCAACGCCTCGGCCTGGCCGGCCAGTCGCTCCGCCTCGCTCTCGCCGACGCAGATGATGGGCACCAGGCCCGCTGCGAGCGCCGCCTCCGCCTTGGCCCGCACCGCGGCGTCCGTCTCGCCGTGGTTCGCCCGGCGCTCGGAATGGCCGAGGATCACGTGGGTGGCGCCGAGATCGGCCAGCATCGGCGCGGAGACGTCGCCGGTATGCGCTCCCCCGGCCGCGGCGTGGCAGTCCTGCGCGCCGATCGCCACCGGGCCGCCGCGCAGCGCCGCGGCCACGCCCGGGACATGGGGGAAGGGCGGGCAGACCAGCAGCTCCACGCCCGATACCGCGCCTGCGCCGGCGCGCACGGCCTCGGCCAGCGCCGCGGCCTCGCGCAGCGTGCCGTGCATCTTCCAATTGCCGGCGACCAGCGGCCGCACCCCGGGCGTGCTCATGGCGTCCTCCACGTATCCATGCGCGTGGCTATCGCCGGCGGTTCCGCCCTTGGCAACCGGCCACGGCAGGTTTGGCAAGCCCTGGTTTGGCAAGCCCTGCCCGCTCGGCTATGGCAGCCTCGGCCACGCCGCCACGGACGCTCATGCTCACCGCACTCCGCCGCCTCGCGGGCACCTGGGTCGCCAAGGTGCTCTTCGCCCTGCTGATCCTGTCCTTTGCGATCTGGGGAATCGGCGACATGTCGCGTGGCTTCGGCCGCGACACCGCGGTCGCCCGCGTCGATGGCCGCGCCATCGAGATGGAGGAGGCGCAGCTCTCGATGCAGCGCGAGCTGCAGCGCCTCTCCCGCGCCCTCGGCCCGCAATTCGAACCGGATGAGCGCGTCCGCGCCGCCCTCGCCCGCCAGGCGCTCGATGCGCTGGTGATGGACCGGGTGCTGCGCATCGAGGCCGACCGGCTGCACCTGGCCGTGCCGGACGAGGCGGTGCGCAACTTCGTGTTCTCCATCGAGGGCTTCCGCGGCATGGATGGCCGCTTCTCGCGCGCCGTCTTCGAGGCCTTCCTGCGGAGCAATGGCCTCACCGAGGCCGAGTTCCTGACCTTCGTCCGTGCCGACCTGCAGCGCCAGCAGCTCACGGGCGCCGTGCGCGCCGGCGCCGCCGCACCGGATGCCCTGGCCAAGGCCGTGCTGCGCTGGACGCAGGAACAGCGCGAAGCCACGCTGGTCACGCTGCGCACCGCCGACGCGCCGCCGCCGCCCGAGCCGGCCGAGGCGCAGCTCCGGCGCTACCACGAGAACAACCCCGAGGCCTTCTCCACGCCCGAGATCCGCTTTGCCGCGATCGCCGTGATGACCGCCGCGCGCCTGGCCGAGGAGGTGGAGGTCTCGGAGCGCGAGCTGGAAGCCGGCTACGAGCAGCGCCGCGACCGCTTCCACCGCCCCGAGCGCCGCCTCATCGAGCAGGCCGTGGTGGCGGACGAGGCGAAGGCGGCCGAGATCGCCGCCGCCTGGCGCACCGGCGCGACGCTGTCGGACATCGAGAGGCTGGCGACCGGGGCCGGCGGCCAGGCGCTGTCGCTCGGGTTGCTCGATCGCGACGGCCTCCCCTTCCCGGAACTTGCCGCCGCCGCCTTCGCACTGGATGCCGGCGGCGTCAGCGCGCCGGTGCGCAGTCCCTTCGGCTGGCACGTCGTCCGCATCGCCGAGATCGAGCCGCCGCAGATCCGCACGCTCGATGAGGTGCGGACCGAGCTGCGCGCCGAGATCGCGCAGGAGAAGGCCGCCGACATCGCCTTCGAGCGCGCCAACCGCGTCGAGGACGCGCTGGCCGGCGGGGCCTCGCTGGAGGAGGTGGCGCAGCGCTTCAACCTCGGCTTCGCCCGCATCCGCACCGACGCCACCGGCCACGATGCGGAGGGGCGCGAGGTCGCCTTGCCGGTCATCGAGGCCGCGCGGGAGCCGCTGCTGAAGGCGGTGTTCGAGGCGCCGCTCCGCGCCGCCCCGCGGCTGCGCGAGACCGAGGCCGGTTTCGTCGCCGTTGACCTGACCGAGATCATCCCGCCGACGCTGCGGCCTTTCGAAAGCGTCCGGGACCAGGTGCTGGAGGCCTGGCAGGCCGATGCCCGCCGCCGCGCGCAGGAGGAGCGCGCCGCCGCACTGCTCGCCGCCGTGCAGGGTGGCAAGCCGCTGCTCGAAGCCGCCGCCGAGGCAGGGCTGTCGGCGCGCGAGGCCGGCGAGATCCGGCGCGATCCACGCCAGGCCGGCGCCGTGCCGCCGGAGCTGCTGGCGCCGCTGTTCGAGCTGCCGGTCGGCCGCGCCACCATGGTGCCGACACGGGACGGCTTCGCGGTCGGGCAGGTGACGAAGATCATCCCCGCCGACCCGGACGCCGAGCCGGCGGCGCTGCGCGCCGTGCGGTCCGAGCTGGAGCAATCCATCGCCCAGGACCTGGAGCTGCAATTCCTCTCGGCGCTGCGCGCCCGCGCCGATGTGCGGGTGAACCAGGCGCTGCTCGACCAACTGTCCCGACCCTGATCCCCCCCGCGCAAGGGAGCGCACCCATGCCCTCGCCCGACTTCGCCCGCTTCGCCGAGGCCCTCGCCGCCGGGCAGGGCCAGGTGCTGTGGCGCGAGCGGGTGGCGGACCTGGACACGCCGGTCGGCGTCTTCCTCAAGCTCGCCAGCGGGCGCCCGAACAGCTTCCTGCTGGAGAGCGTGGAGGGCGGTTCGGCGCGCGGCCGCTATTCCGCCATTGGCCTGGAGCCCGACCACATCTGGCGCTGCCGCGACGGCCGGCCGGAGCTGAATCGCCACGCCCTTGCCGCGCCGCATGCCTTCGAGCCGACGCCGGAGACCAACCCGCTGGAGAGCCTGCGCGCGGTGATCGCCGCCACGCAGCTGCCGCTGCCGCCCGGGCTGCCGCCGATCGCCACGGGCCTGTTCGGCATGCTGGGCTACGACATGGTGCGGCAGATGGAGCGGCTGCCCGCGAAGAACGCCGACCTCATCGGCATCCCCGACGCCATGCTGGTGCGCCCGACCCTGGTCGCCGTGTTCGACCATGTGCGCGACGCGCTGAGCCTGTTCACCACGGTCTGGCCCGTCCCCGGCCTTGATGCCCGCGCGGCGTGGGACGCCGCGCAGGCGCGCCTCGACGAGGCCGAGGCGGCGCTGGACCGCCCGCTGCCGCGCGCCGCCGCCCCCATCTCGCTGCCACCGCCGCCGGAGCCCGCCAGCAATTTCACGCGCGAGGGCTTCATCGCGGCGGTGGAGCACGCGAAGGAGTACATCCGCGCCGGCGACTGCTTCCAGATCGTGCCGTCGCAGCGCTTTTCCGTACCCTTCGCGCTGCCGCCCTTCGCGCTCTACCGCGCGCTGCGCCGCATCAACCCCGCGCCCTTCCTGTTCTTCTTCGACTTCGGCGGCTTTGCCGCGGTGGGCTCCAGCCCGGAGATCCTGGTGCGGCTGCGCGACGGCGTCGTCACCATCCGCCCGCTCGCCGGCACCCGCCGCCGTGGCGCCACGCCGGAGGA
>ERZ1066123.1648-NODE-1648-length-12887-cov-7.244077_pt1 | contig 12887 bp, 7 predicted proteins | sample MGYA00382770_ERZ1066123 | MGnify/ENA primary metagenome ERZ1066123 (study PRJEB33369, sample SAMEA5778353) | biofilm metagenome | biome: Industrial cooling water; feature: Water cooling tower basin; material: Biofilm | place: United Arab Emirates | collected...
CCACGGGTACGCGCGGAAGGCGGACTCTGCGTCCGGCGACAGCCCGGACACGGCCGTGTCGAGCTCCCGGTTGAACCGGCGGACGTGGTGCGCGACGAGCAGGCCGATGTCGTCGCCGCGGTCGCGGAGCGGGGGGAGCCGGACGGGGAGGACGTTCAGCCGGAAGTACAGGTCGCGGCGGAATCGGCCGGCTTCCGCCATCCGTTCGAGGTCCTGGTGGGTGGCCGCGATCACCCGCACGTCCGCCCGGGCGGCCCCGCCGCCGACGCGGTCGAACGTGCCGTCCTGCAGGACGCGGAGCAGCTTCGCCTGCAGTGACAGCGGCATGTCACCGATCTCGTCGAGGAACAGGGTGCCGCCGTCGGCCTGCTCGAACTTGCCGGCCCGCCTGCGGTCCGCCCCGGTGAACGCGCCCTTCTCGTGGCCGAACAGTTCGCTCTCCAGGAGGGCTTCCGGGATGGCCGCGCAGTTGAGCGCGACGAACGGCCGGCCCGCCCGCCGGGAGTGCTGCCACATGGCGCGGGCGACCAGTTCCTTGCCGGTGCCGGACTCGCCGAGGATGAGGACGGCCGCCTCCTGCGGGGCCGCCCGGCCGATGGCCCGGTACACGTCGCGCATCGCGGGGCACCGGCCGACCAGTCCGTCCCGGTCGTCGGTCGGTTCGGTCGGTTCGGGCGGCTCGGCGGCGGACGGCGTCGCGCGGGCCGTCGCGAACGCCGCCGCCACCGTCCGGTCCAGGTGGTCGAGGGTCACGGGCTTGAACAGGTAGTCGAACGCGCCGGACTTGGTCGCCTCGATCACCGGCCCCGGCGACCCGGACGCGGTGACGAACACGACCGCCGCCCGGGGGGCGTACCGGCGGAGGTCGGCGTACAGGTCCAGCCCGGTGCGGTCCGGCAGGTGCAGGTCGAGGAGGACGACGTCGGGCGGGTCTTCGGCGGCGCGGTCGAGGCCGTCGGCCGCCGACGTGGCGACCCGGACGGAGTACCCGCGCCGCCGGGCCAGCGTCTGGAGAAACGCGGCCAAAACCGTCGGCTCGTCGTCGATCAGAAGCAGCGAACCCATGCGGAGAGTCCCGGTGTGCGACCGGGAGAGGTAGGGAGAATTGTCGCGACTTCGGCCGGGAGGTGCCAGACCAGAAAGTGATTTCGGGGGCGGACCGATTTTCCTAAGATACCGCGACCGCGGCCGCGGCCGCCACCCTCACTCCAGATTAGACCAGCCCACCCATGACCCAGCTCGCGCGGTCGTCCGGCGTCCTCCTCCACCCGACCAGCTTGCCCGGCCCGTTCGGCATCGGCGACCTCGGCCCGGAAGCGTACCGCTGGGTCGAAGCCCTCGCGTCGGCCCGGCAGACGTGGTGGCAGATCCTGCCCCTCGGCCCGACCGGGGCGGGGAACTCGCCGTACCAGTCGTTCTCCGCGTTCGCCGGGAACGTCAACCTGCTCAGCCCGGAACACCTCGTCCGCGACGGACTGCTGAGCCGGCAGTTCCTCGGCCGGGCGGCGTTCCCGGACGGGTGGGTCGACTACGACCGCGTGGCCGCGTTCAAGCGGGCCATGCTCCGCGAAGCCTGGGACCACTTCCGCGGCGGCAAGGGGCCGGCCGGGTTGACCGAGGAGTTCGAGCAGTACCGCAAGACGGAGTCGAGCTGGCTCGACGACTACGCCCTGTTCACCGCGGTCCGGGAGTTCGTCGGCGGGGCGTCGCTGGCGAACTGGCCGGCCGAGATCCGCCAGCGCGACCCCAAAGCCCTCGCCGCGCTCGAAGACCGGCTGTCCGCGGACGTCATGATGACCCGGTTCGGGCAGTTCCTGTTCGACCGGCAGTGGGCCGCCCTCCGGGCGTTCGCCCGGGAGAAGCGGGTCAAGATCCTCGGCGACGCCCCGATCTTCGTGTCCGGCGACTCGTCCGACGTGTGGGCGAACCCGGACCAGTTCCTGCTGGACGCCCACGGCCAGCCGACGGCCGTCGCGGGGGTGCCGCCGGACTACTTCTCCCCCACCGGGCAGCACTGGGGGAACCCGCTGTACGACTGGGACAGGATGGCCGCCACCGGGTACGCGTGGTGGGCCGCCCGGCTCCGCCGGCAGTTCGCCCAGGTCGACTTCATCCGCCTCGACCACTTCCGCGGGTTCGCGGCGGCCTGGCACATCCCCGCCGGCGAAAAGACCGCCATCAACGGGAGGTGGGTGCCCGGCCCCGGCCGCAAGTTCTTCGACCGGCTGGCGGCCGACCTCGGGTCGCTGCCCGTGCTCGCCGAAGACCTCGGCGTCATCACGAAGGACGTGGACGACCTGCGGATCGGCCTCGGCCTGCCGGGGATGCGCGTCCTCCAGTTCATGCTCGGCTCCCCGGACAACCCGTACTGGCCGCACAACTTCGAGACGAACACGGCGGTCTACACCGGGACGCACGACAACGACACGTCGAACGGGTGGTACGCGAAGCTCGACGACGGCCAGCGGTGGCAGCTCGGCGAGTACCTCGGCCGGGCCGTCCCGAGCGCCGCGTGGGAGCTGATCCGGCTGGCGTGGTCGTCCGTCGCGGTGCTGGCGATCGCCCCCGCCCAGGACCTGCTCGACCTCGGCGGCGACTGCCGGATGAACACCCCCGGCGTCGCGGCCGGCAACTGGGGCTGGCGGATCGCCCCCCAGCAGTGGAAGCCGGACGCGATCCAGCGGCTCGCCACGCTCACCTACATCTACGACCGCGACCCGAACGTCGCCCGCCCGGCGAAGGCGTAGCCTCACATTGTTTCGAGAGCCGCGACCGCCAGGGAGCGGCCGCTTCCGGGGTGAAGTTGCACCATTTCTGGGCGGTTGTCCCACCCGTCGATGACGCGACGTTCGTCAGCCGCGTCGACGACGCCTTCAACGGGTCGGCGACGGCCCTCGCGGAAATAGATTTCAAGAGCCGCGAACGCAAGTGAGCGGCTGGCTTCCTGGGAGAAAAGGCAGCCTCACGCGGAAGGAAGCCAGCCGCTCACTTCCGTTCGCGGCTCTTGGTCAAGGGAAGAAATCGAGCCGCTGTTGCGTGCCCGTTCCGAAAAAGGGTTCGTCGCGGAAAAACGGGCCTTACCCCACCACCACCCCGATCGCGGCGAGGACGTTCCGGAACTCCGGGAGGCGGTCGTCGTCCACCACCAGGGCGGCCGGGCCGAGCCGTTCGGCGATCAGTTCCCGCGTCGGCGGCCACTGCATCAGCCCGTCGGCGACGGCTTCGCTGGCGACCTGGACGACCGTCACCCGCTCCGCGCTCGGGGCGGGGAGGGACGGCCCGAGGACGATCAGCCGGCCGGCGGGGGACAGCGGGAAGCCGGTTCGGGACATAAACCAGGCGTCGAGGTCGGCGATCCCGAACCCGGCCGCGACCGCCCGCTTCAGCGATTCCGGGGTGACCCGCAGGCGGCGGACGCCGTTCGACTCCGTCGGGAGGGGGTCCGCGAGCCGGCCGATCTCCGCTTCCAACAGCAGGTCCGATTGCGTGGCGTCCACGGTCAGCGTCAGCCCGTCGTCGCCGACGGCGACGCACCGCTGCGGCCGGGCGTCGTAGTCGCGGTTGCCGACGAGCCGCAGGTGCTTGAAGTCCGGCTCGCGGCCGTCGTCCGTGATGCCGATCCGGTCCGTCACCCGGACGCTGACGATCCCGCGGGCGACCGCGGCGTCGAGGTCGGCCGGGGTCTGGAACTCGACGAGCGTGGCGGACGCGAACACGGCGATGCGCTCGCGCTTGTTCGCCCACCGCTGCAGCAGGTCCGCGACCGGGGCGGGGACCGGCTTCATCCCGTGCTGGTTGAGCGTCTGGACGATGCCCGCCAGGGTCATCCCGGTTTCGAGCCCGCGGTAGGTGTGCTCGGCGGTCAGTTCCAGGGTGCAGGCCGGGCCGGTCCCCTTCCACCGGGCGAACCGCGACAGCTTGCCGATCAGCCCCGGCGTCAGCCCCTGCCGGTACGCGAGGATTTCGGCGTTCGGCTGGACCAGCAGCGTTTGCGGGAACGCGACCGCGGGGGCCGGTTCCGGCCCGGTGCCGACGACGTGCCGGCCGAGGTCCGTGAGGCGGACGCGCCAGCCCGTCTCGGCGGACCCGAGGGCCTCGACGAGCCGCAGCGGGTACGCGACCCCGAGCAGCCAGCTCTCGACCCAGCTTCGGCCGCGGGTCTTCGCGTGCTCCTTCGACAGAATCCCGGCCCACGACGGGTGGTGCTCCCACAGCCAGTCGGCCACCGCCTGCGGGCTGACCCACCCCGCCGGCGGCGACTTCGCGAGCAGCAGGACCGCGAGCAGCCCGGCCGTCGGGGTCGGTGACAGGCCACTGTCACTGAGCGTGTACCCGAGCAGCGGGTCCCACGCCTCGACGGCGGTCAGCCCCGCCCACAGGTCCGCGGCCGCGGGCACCGCCTTCGCTTCCCACGTGTCCGGGAACGAACTCGCCGTCAGTTCGCCGTCGGCGGAGGCGACGATCCCCGCGGCCGCGGCCCAGAAGAAGGCGAGCACGCCGGGGTCCGGCACCGGAACCAGCTGGTCGAACGCGGGGGCCGTCAGGACTTCGTCCGCCTGGAGCCGGCCGAGGTCCCGCTTGAACAGGGCGTTCCCCTGCGTCAGCCGGACCGGGGCCGCGAGCACCTGCTGCCACGCCACCGCGAGCCGCAGCGGCCAGTCGAGGCCGTCCGCCTGCCGCGCGGCCCCCGGCATCGGGTCGGCACTTTCGAGGTTCGGCAAGCCGGCGTCTTCCCCCCTGGCCCGGACCGCCACCGCCGGGTGAACGAACACGACGGCGTGGACGGTGCCGGCGCGGGCGAACCACGCGGAGAAGTCCTCGACCTCCGGGGAATCCGCGGTCACGTCGGGGAACAGCAACCCCGCGCGGAGGAGCGTCTGCACCGGGTCGAACCCGTCCGGGTGGCCGAGCGCCGCGAGGAGCGTGAGCAGGTGCCCGACCTTCCACGCGGGCCGGCGGCTCTGGCCCAGCACGGCGAGGAGCTTGCGGGCCGCGTCCGGGAGGTCCTTGATCCGGCGGTCGATGACGGGCGGGTTCCCGAGGGTGCCGAGCGCCTTCTCGACGAGTTCGTCCGGCGGCAGCGGCGTGCGGAACTTGACGAGCCGCCCGGCCACGTCGCGCAGCAACGGCTCGGCATAGCGGGTGAGGACGTCGCGGGTCCGGTCGGTCCAGAAGTCGGCGTGGGCCATCGGGAAATTGTAGGAATCCCCCGCGGCGACGGCGGATTACTTCCCGCCCCACAACCCGACGAGCCGTTCCGCGTCCGGGACTTCCAGCGGGAATTGCTTGGCGAAGGCGTGCGTCTCGATCCCGGCCAGCGCCCGCAGCGCCGCGTGGACGTGCTCGGGCTTCACGCGAATCCCCGACTTCGCGTCCGCCTTCAGCGTCTTCGGGTCGAGCGGGACGAGGAACTGCTTGTCGTCCGTCGCCCCGACCGCGCGGTTGCCGGCGATGCCCCGGCCGAGGAACATCGCGGAGCCGATCGACCAGTGGTCCTTGCCGTTGCCGCTGTTGTAGTTCGGCGTGCGGCCCATCTCGCTCTGCATCACCACGACGACCTGTTCGCGGATCTTCAGGTCCTCCGCCCGCTTCAGGAAGTAGTCCACCCCCGCGAGCAGTTCGGGGATCAGCCTCATCTGGTCCGCGTCGTTGTTGTTGTGGCTGTCGAACTGGCCGATGGTCAGGTTGGCGGACACGCACACGCCGCCCTTGAAGGACGCGAGGGCGATGTCGGCCTGTTGCGACAGCCGCTCCTTCGGCGAGGTTTTCGGCACCCACTGCGTCACGCGCTTCAGCGCCTTCGAGTTCAGTTGCGCGGCGTAGAGCATACTCTGCGACCGCTCCGCCCGCGGCAGCCGGGCCGTCGCGCCGTCGGCCTCCGCCTTCTCCTTCAGGGCCGCTTCGATGCGGTCGGACACGAAGGGGTCGTGGTACGGCGAGCGGTCGCTGCCGTGGACGCCGTCGGCGTTCGCGATGAGGTTGAGCGACTGCAGGTACGGCACGCGGGCCATCGGGACGAGGTTGCCCGTCGCGGAGTAGTTGCCGAACGTGAGGAACGCGAGCGGGTGTTCGAGCCCCTTGCACGCGGCGACGAGGGCCGCGAACGTGGGGTACGCGAGGCTGTCGAGCTTGCCGGTGGCCATGTACCGCGAGCACGGGTCGTGGTTGTTCACGGAGTAGTCGAGCCCGTTGAAGACCAGCAGTTCCTTGGCGTACTTCTTGAAGAACGCCTCGTTCGACAGCCCCGCCTTCACCTGCTTCTCGGTCGGGGCGAACGTGTGGCTCCCCTCGGTGAGGATGTCGCCGGACTTGTACAGGCGGTTGATGTCGTTGACGCCTTTGGGGTCCATCAGGTACGTCGTGTCCCACCCGCCGCTGGCGTTGAAGACGACGTAGAACGGCCCCGCGTAGGGCGGTGTTTCCTTGTCGGACGGCGCGGCGTCCAGCCCGGCAGGGACGGCGAGCCCGAGCCCGGCGGTGCCGCAGAGGCGGACGAAGTCGCGGCGGTGCATGAGCTTCTCCATTTCTAACCCTCTCCCCTTGGGGGAGAGGGTGGCCGAAGGCCGGGTGAGGGGAAGGCCCCAACCGGGAAGGCGATTCATCCGAGGACGGGAAGCCTCGTCGGGGAGGAAGCCTTCCCCTCACCCCCAACCCCTCTCCCCCAAGGGGAGAGGGGAGAAAGATCGAGTGGTCACTCGTACAGAAACTCGTCCTGCCGCAGCAGGTACGTCACGACGGCCCGCCACGCGCGGATGGTGTACTTCGGGTCTTCGGTCGCCTTCTTGTTCGGCTCCGCCTGGCAGTGGTAGGTTTCGCGCGAGTTCAGTCCCTTCTTCCCGGCCGCGTCCTTCACGATGCCCGTGAAGAGGTCGACGGCCCGGTTCACGTCCGGGTGGTCCGGCGGGAGGTTCCTTCCCAGCAAGTAGTCGTGCAGGTGGACGACCGTCGCGCGGATCTGCCGGTCCGCTTCCGGCGACCCCGGCACCACGCTCGGCTCGATGCCGGGGAACAGCCGCCGATCCTTCGCGGGTCGGTCGAAGTCGAGCGCCACGTTGCGGCACGCGGTGTCGTTGGCCATGATCCGCTGGATCGCCCCCATCGCGCCGCTCGGGTCGGTGGCGCGTTGGGTCACTTCCTTCGAGTCGATGCCGCCGTACAGGATGCCCATCTGCCCGTCGCCGAGGCCGAGCCGGCCCCACTTCTTGCCGAACACCGCCTCGATCTTTCGTTCGAGTTGCTCCGGCGTGAGCATGTGGACGAGCCCGACGTCGTCGAGTTCCGCCCGCCGGGCCGGGTGCATGGCCGCTTCCGCGAGCCCGTCCGCCCGGTAGAACGGGGACGCGACGAGGGCCTGGAACACGACCTTCAGGTTGAAGTTCGCCTTCGCGAACTTCTCCGCAATAACGTGGATCGCCTTCCGCTGCTCGACGTACGCCCGGCGCTTCGGCGTGTACAGCGGGTCGTCGATGTCCAGCGGCGCGGGCAGCGGTCGGCGGCCCATCAGCAGGTAGTAGACGTGTTCGACCATCGCCACGGCGAACCGCGGGTCTTTTGCCGTTTCCGCCCCGAGCCACTGGAGCGACCGCCACTTCTCGCCCCGCGGCAGGTCCGCCCCTTCCAGCCCCGGCTGGAACATGTCCGCGAACCAGCCCTCTTTCCGCGGCCCGTAGTGACCTTCCTCGTTGAAGTAGTCCTGAAAGAGCCCCGCGACCGGGTCCACGGTCTTGTGGCAGACCACGCACTCGGACGCCTCCATCGTCGGCGTCTGGAACTTCTTGCTGACGGCCGCCGCGTCCGTCACCCGCGGGGCGAGGGCCATCACGTCCACGCCCAGGAAGTGCGAGTAGTACATCCGCGACCGGAGCCGGTTGCGGTTCGTCACGGTCGTCGGGTAGCGGCGGAGGTACTGGAACGTTGTCAGAATCCCGGCGTGCGGATAAAAGCCGGTGTCCGACGGCTGCGTCTTCCCGGCCCGGTTCTTCAGGGCGGGGATCTTCGCGGGGACGTACTCGAACGGGTCGTCGACGTTTTTGAACTGGTCCTTGACCTTGTCGAAGATGCCGTACCCGCGCGAGGTATACGGCGACACCATGATGTAATCCGCCGTCACGAGTTCCGTGAACGGTCGGTCGTTCCGCACGATGTGCGCGACGAGTTCGAGCGGTTCGCGGAGCAGTGCCTTGCGGTAGTCGTCCGCCAGCTTGTAGCCGGCCTTCTGCCGGTCCTTCTCCGGGACGTGGCTCAGGTCGTGCTTCTGGTACCAGTGCCGGGTCTTCTCGAAGTGGTCGTAGGAGAGGGCGTCGTCCGCGTTGCCGGGATAGCCGTCGGTCAGGAAGACGTCGTTGAACCCTTCCCGCAGCCGGGCGTAGAACGCCTCCTCCTTCATCACCCCATCGAGAATCGGCGGGATCGCGTCGAACCCCTTCTTTTCGACCGCTTCCTTTTCCGCGGCTGTCGGCAAGCGGCCGGCGAGGCTGAGCGTCACCCGGCGGAGCAGCCGTTGCGGGGTCGCGGTCGTCACCCCGGCGAAGTACGGGCCGGGGACGTAGTCCGGCGGGCCGACCGGTTCCGACTCGCGGCCGTCGAGCCGGGCGACGAACCGTTCCAGAATCCGGTGGGCCGTCGTGCCCGGCTTCGCCGCCGCCCCGCCGCCGTGCTTCACGCCGCCGGACGCCTTCGCCAGCAGCCGGGAGACGCCGTCCTTCTTCGCGGCCGCCATTTCCTCGAACGCCTTGCGGTTCCGGGCGAGCGCCGCCGGGTCGCGGGTGGCGTCTTCGAGCAGGAACGCGGATGCGGAAGCGTCGCCGGTCGCGGTGTGACACGTCAGGCAGATCCGCTCGCCGACCTTGCCCCAGACCTCGTCCGGGAAGAACGGGTCGCGGGCGGAGCACTCCACCGGCGGGGCGGCGAGGGCTGAACCGGCGAAGGCGACGAGCGCAACGAGGGCGAGCCGGGTTCGGGTCACGGCAGACTCGCGGGAAAGGAGGGCGGGCGGCAACCGAAACCCTAACCTCTTCGCGGGAGCGTGTCCAACAGATTCCGCGCGTAGAATGCGGACATGCCGACCATCCGCCTGCTGCCGTTCGAAGTGCTGCCCGGCCCCGCAACCATGGCCGCCGACGAGGCCATGCTGGAGTCCGCCGCCGGGGGGACCGCGTCCCTGCGGTTCTACGGCTGGAGCGAACCGACGCTCTCCCTCGGGTACTTCGAGCCCGCCGCCGACCGCCTCGCCGACCCGGTGCTGGCGAAGCTCGCGTGGGTCCGGCGCTCCACCGGCGGGGCGGCGATCGTCCACCACTCGCCGCACGAATTAACCTACTCGTTCGCGCTGCCGGCCGAGATGGCGAAGTCCGAGGAGCCGTGGTCCTGCCGGATGCACCACATCCTTCAGCGGGTGTTCTCCGCCCGCGGCGTCCGCACGGAAGGCGTCGTCTGCGGGGCGGAGAAGAAACTCGGCCCGGTGCTCTGCTTCCTCCACCAGACGCCGGCCGACCTGACGATTGCGGGCTCGAAGGTGGTCGGCAGCGCCCAGCGGAAGAACCGCGGCGCGCTGCTGCAACACGGCACGATTCTGCTCGGCGGCAGCCCGTTCGCCCCGAGTTTGCCGGGCATCGCGGAGCTGTCCGGGGTGCGACTGACGGCAAGTGAAGTGGCCGAGGCGGCCACCCGCGAGTTCGCGGCCGACACGGGCTGGGAGATCGTGCGGGGTGAGTGGACGGTCGAGGAGTTGGCGGCCCGCGACCGGATTGCGGCCGAGCGCTACGCCAACCCCGAGTGGAACGCGAAGCGGTGACCCGCCGGTCACGCCAGCCCCGTCAGGGTGCCGGTCGCGTCGCTGAACTTCGCCTCCTCGACGCCCATCTTCTGGATCATCGTCAGCAGCACGTTCGCCAGCGGCGGGTGCTTGTCCGGGTCGTGGGCGAGGTGCCGGCCGTGCTTCAGGCCGAGCTTCTTCCCGCCGGCGACCAGCAGCGGCAGGTTCTTCGGCGAGTGGTCCCCGGTGTTCGCCCCGGAGTTCATCCCGGAGCCGAACATGATCATCGTGCTGTCGAGCATCTTCGCGTCGGCTTCTTCCGTCGACTTCAGCAGCGTCATGAACCGGGCCAGCCGGGACAGGTGGAAGCGGTCGATTGCCGCGAGTTTCGCGAGGTTGCCGGGGTCGCCGTTGTGGTGGGAGAGTTCGTGGTGGTTCTCCCCGCTGCCGCCGTACCCGCCCGCCTCGCGGGACCACTCGAACGCGATGACCCGCGTCGTGTCCGTCAGGAACGCGAGGTACGCGAGTTCGAGCATCACGTCGAGCCACATCGGGCGGTCGTGGGCGTTCCCCGGCTGGCTGCCGAGTTGCAGGCCCTTGTCCTCGACCTTCGGCTTCGGCACGTCGACCCAGCTCTGCATCCGTTCGACGGCCTTCTCCGTCTCGCGGACGGACTGAAAATACTCGTCCATCTTCTTGCGGTCGGCCGCGCCGAGCTTCTTGTCGAACGCTTTCGCCTCCTCGGCGACGTCGTCCAGAATCGACCGGCGTTCGACGTACCGCTTGATCGTCGCGGCGCGGTCGCCGGCCGAGTCGGGGACGAACAGCCGCTCGAACAGGCGGCGGGGCGAGTTCTCCGCGGGGAGCGGGGTGCCGTTGCGGTCGAAGGAGAGCGTGTGGCTGTGGCCCGCGCCGCCGGTGCCGGAGTTGTCCGACAGTTGCAGGGAGGCGAACCGCGTGTGCTTGCCGTGAACCCCCGCCATGATCTGATCGGCCGACACGGAGTTCGAGTAGTCGGACCCCGGCTTGCTCTTCAGGTCCGCCCCGGTGAGCCAGGTGTCGGCCCCGCTGTGGCCGCCCTGCGAGTGCGGGTGGCCGAGCCCCGAGATCACGGTGAAGTCCTCGCGCACGTCCTTCATCGCGGTCAGCGTCGGCGACAGCGTGTAGCTCTCGCCGCTGTCCTTCGGCACCCACTCGATGATGTTCACGCCGTTGGGCACGTAGCAGAAGATCGCCCGCGGGTGCGCCGCCGGCGACTTCTTCCACGCCTCGAACGTCGACGGCGCGGCCTTGAGCCGGGGCATCATCGCGTCCAGCAGCGGCAGCGTGAGCGCGGCCCCGAGCCCGCGAAGGGCGTGACGGCGGTCGATGGGGTAGAACATGGCGGATTCCGAGGTTAAAGGTTCTGGTCGGCAACAGTAAGCAGTAGAAGGTAGGCGTGAAGCATCAGTCAGACACAGGAATGTATTTGACGCCAGTCACATTAAGCTGATCCAAAATCGATTTAAGTTTTGACGAAATGACGAGTGCCATTTCCCATTTTACCACGCGAAAGATGTGGCAACCGGCCGCCACCAAAGGATCGATCGCGAGTTTGAACATTGCGTGTGGGTCTTGAGTTGGACGATTGTTGACCGGTGGCGATCGCCAATCTGCATGGCTGCGGGCCACGTCAATGCAATCCAAATGCCGCCGAGTATGGATCACAAAGTACGGGTCCGCGAGGCCGGCAACTTGTACAGGAAGCGATTGGATGTCTTCGCTTGCAAGACTTTGAATGGCCTTGAGGACCTGCTCGGTCACCACTGGAACGGCAAACGTGTTCAGAGTAAAGTCGAGCGGCGGTCCTGCTCGAACAACTTTCACAGTCAACGGAAAATGAACATCTGAAAAATCAGACGGATCGCCGACAACTGGAAGGCGAAGCGAGGGGGCAAGTGTAATGTCTTGATTAGTGAAGAACGTGCAGTGCTCGATCTCTTTCCTATCCCGATCGGTGATTTTGCCTAAATGCCAGTACCCGTTCTTTGGAAAATCATGCTGGAGTTTATAGTATGAATAGTTCATCTGTTACACCCCAAAGCCGAATCTCTGCCGAGTATCACACATAATTGTGGTCTTGAAGGCACTGCAAATATACTGATTCGAGGTCGAGCATCAGTTCGGGTCCGTTCATGAGCGGCACCGGTATCAGGGGGATCGGCTGACCGATCGTCGCGACCTGGGACCACACGTCGATCGTTTCCACATGGCCGTACCCGTGGGGCCTGTAAGCAGCGACATAGGTCGTTGAGTCCATCACCCTTCGCAGTCGGGGCGGGGCAATCCGTGCGAGCAGTTCGTTGTGCAAGTTCGCGTTCCGGTCGGTGATGAAGTCCACCAACACGACACCGATGCCGAGCGCCAGATACCCCGCACAACGCTGGACGACCCTTGCACGCACCTCCTCGGATTCTTTCATCCCGCGTGTGACGAACTCGATCACGGCTCGCAAACTGAGCGGTCGCCCTTCCTCATGGATCATCGCCGCAAATTGATCCGGCTGATCGAAGTCGAAGCGAAGCAGCGGAGCAGGCAAGTTCGATGGCACCGGTTCATCGGGGATGGAACCGATGATGTCCGGCGAATCGATCCCATACGTCCCGCGCAGCACTTGAGCGAGTGCGTAGTATCCGCCCGGCAAGACATCTCGGTTCAGCGCCTTGACCGTGTTGGTAACGCCGACGAAGCACAGGGAGTCCCACACGACCCCCGCATCCCACGGTTGCCAAAACTGATCGCGCAGCGGCACGGTTCGCCCTCCGGTCACTTCGACTCGAACGCCTCCGATCGTACCACATACCGGACCAGCGACCGTAGCGTGTACTTCTCCGCCTTCATCGCGGCGACGGCCCCCTTCACGAGCGGTTGATCGGCGAGGCCGATCTCGCGGCCGAGGGCGTAGGTCAGCAGTTTCGTCGCGAGGCACGTCAGGAACAGGTCTTCCTTCGCGAGCATCGCCTTCTGCAAGCCCTCGACGCCGACGATCTCGGTGCCGTCGGGCATCGTGGAACTCGCGTCGATCTTAGGGTCGTTCGGGCTGACGCGGCCCTTGTAGCCGAAGCCCTCCTGGTCGCGCCATTCGCCGGCGGCG
>ERZ1066123.1651-NODE-1651-length-12874-cov-17.916764_pt1 | contig 12874 bp, 17 predicted proteins | sample MGYA00382770_ERZ1066123 | MGnify/ENA primary metagenome ERZ1066123 (study PRJEB33369, sample SAMEA5778353) | biofilm metagenome | biome: Industrial cooling water; feature: Water cooling tower basin; material: Biofilm | place: United Arab Emirates | collected...
GCGGATCGCCGAGCATTTCGAAGTAGCGATCGAGCGGCACCGCGGTTTCCCCCGGCGCGGCCAGCACCCAGCGTTCGGGGACCGGCTGGACGCGCGCCATGGCGGGGGGATCAGCGCCAAGGCTGGCGCAACCGCCCAAGGCCAGCACTGCAACAAGCGCCGCGCTGGCGGCGGCAAAGGTCTTTACCCGGCGGCGCTCGCTGGTGGCCACTATGCGGGGCCCTGTTGCTGATCCTGCGGCACGTCGCACCCCCTATCCCGTTCCTGGCACCGACACCCTCGCGCGAACACCGCACGGATGACGGCATGGGCAGGACTGCGCGCAGTATGATCGCTGTGCTACCAGCATGGCACCGCCCGCACAACGCGCATCCATCGATCACCATGTGCGCTTCATCTATGGAAACAGAGGCTCGCCGCGGGGCAGTTGCGCCTGTCCTTCCGGCACCCCGCCCGCTAGCGCCGTTCGCGGAAGAACCCGCGCAGCAAGTCGGCCGCTTCGGCCTCACCCATGCCGGAATAGACTTCGGGCCGGTGGAGGCATTGCGCCTGATCAAACACCCGCGCCCCATGTTCGACCGCGCCGCCCTTGGGATCAGCCGCGCCGTAATAGAGCCGCGCGATCCGGGCATGGGCAATAGCGCCGGCACACATCGCGCAAGGCTCAAGCGTGACATAGAGATCGCAGCCCGTCAGCCGTTCATCGCCCAGCGCTTCGGCGGCAAGGCGAATCGCCCGCAATTCGGCATGGCCGGTGGGATCAGGCGGCAGGCGGGTCGCATTCCCTGCCACCGCGATCACCCTATCGCCCTTGACGATCACCGCGCCAACCGGCACTTCGCCCGCAGCCGCCGCCTCGCGCGCCGCATCAAGGGCAAGGTGCATCGGAGAAGGCAGCGGCCAGCGGTTCATGATGCCCCAGCGCTAGCGCTGCTGCGGGAGGGGCGCAACTTGCTTGACGATTCGCCTATCGCCCGTTATGCGCGCCGCTTTCCCAGCACTAGCTGCCTTATTCACGAGAAGAGACACACCATGTCGCGCATCTGCGAACTGACCGGCAAGGGCCGCATGACCGGCCACAATGTCAGCCACGCCAACAACAAGACCAAGCGCGTGTTTCTGCCCAACCTGCAGAACGTCACGCTGATGAGCGAAAAGCTCGATCGCAGCTTCAAGTTCCGCGTGTCGACCCACGGCCTGCGCTCGGTGGAGCACAATGGCGGGCTCGATAACTGGCTGCTCAAGACCAATGACGAAAAGCTCTCGCCGCGCGCGCTCAAGGTGAAGCGCGAGCTGGTGAAGGCGCAGGCACAAGCCGCCTGATCATCCCCCCGGCTCGGGCCGGGCGCAGCGAATCACAAAAAGCGCGGGCAGGGGTAACCTCGCCCGCGCTTTTTTGTGCGCGTTTTGCAGTATGTCGTGTCGCTTGATCGCTTGGCGCGCGGCATTCAGCCGTCGAGCCCGAGCAGCCGCCGGGTTGCGATCTCGCACGAGGCATAGGCTTCCTGCCGGGCCGCGCTCCAATAGTGCAATTCTTCGAGCGCGATCGCCTCGCCCGTCACCGCGCACAGCACATAGCGCCCGGGGCGCAGGACACGAAAGCTCGATGGGCCGTAGTAAAGCTTGGCCTCTTTGTCAGAACCGGACATCAACATGGCAAGCCCTGTAGCACCGGCAGGCTAGCCGAACAAATCATCTTGTTGCGGCGGCGCGGCTTTGGCGGGCTTGGGCGCAGGCGGGCGCGGCGCAGCGGGTGGCGGCGGGGACGCCGCGCCAATGGGAGCCACACCCAGCGTGCCGTCGCGGAATTGCAGCGTGAGCGCAGCCTCCTCGGCCGCAGCCGCACGGGTCGTCAGCGCCACGCCTGCGGCATTGCGGATGATCGCATAGCCCCTTTCGAGCGGCTTTTCAGGATGAAGCTGGCCGGCGAGCCGCGCCAGCGCGGCCAACCGCTCGCGTGCGAGTGCATGCGGGCGCTGCACCAGTGCGGGGATAAGCTGCGCCCGCTCAAGCCGGCGGCGCGCCTCGCCATGGCTGCGAACCAGCAGACTGGGCGAAAGCCGCCCGGCGGCCCCGGCCAATTGCTCACGCCCGGCGCCTGCGCGAGTCACCAGCCCGCGCCGCAACCGCTCGGCGAGATCATCGAGCCGCTGGGTCTGGGCTTGAAGGAGGTTCTCGGGCCGCGGCAGCAGCCGCGCGCGCGCATCGAGCCGTTCGCGCCCCAGTTCAACCGGGCGATAGACCGCGCGGCGCTGGCGCGCGCCAAGATCGGTCAGGGTGAAGGCGAGATCCGCGCGCACCGGCACCGCCATTTCCGCCGCTGCGGTGGGCGTCGGCGCGCGGCGATCGGCGGCGAAATCGGCAAGCGTGGTATCGGTCTCATGCCCCACCGCCGAAATCACCGGAATGGTGCATTCAGCAATCGCCCGAACGACCACTTCCTCGTTGAAACTCCACAGATCCTCGATCGAGCCGCCGCCGCGCGCCACGATCACCAGATCGGGACGCGGCACCGGCCCGCCGGAGCCAAGCGCGGAAAAGCCGCGCACCGCGCTCGCCACCTGTTCGGCCGCGCCCTGCCCCTGCACCAGCACCGGCCACACCAGCACATGGCTGGGGAAACGATCCGCCAGCCGGTGGAGGATATCGCGGATCACCGCCCCGGTGGGCGAAGTCACAACCCCGATCACCTTGGGGAGGAAGGGCAAGGCCCGCTTGCGCTCGGCAGCGAACAGGCCTTCGGCGGCCAGCCGGGCGCGGGTCTTTTCCAAAAGCGCTAACAGCGCGCCTTCGCCCGCGAGTTCGAGGCTGTCGATCACGATCTGGTATTTCGAGCGGCCCGGATAGGTTGTCAGCTTGCCGGTCGCGATGACCTCCAACCCGTCTTCGGCGCAGAAATTGAGGCGGGCGGCGTTGCCCTTCCACATCACCCCGTCGATCACCGCGCCTTCGTCTTTCAGCGCGCAGTAGAAATGCCCCGAAGCCGCCCGCTTCACCCCCGAAAGCTCGCCGCGCAGCCGGACGAAGCCGAAGCGATCCTCGACCGTGCGCTTCAGCAACTGCGAAATCTCGGTGATCGTCAGCGGCGCCGCATTGTCGCCCTCGCGGTCACGCGCTACCAGCCCGGAATTGTCATCGGAATTGGGCGGAGGGGCCATGAATATCCTGCTCTTGGGTTCGGGAGGGCGCGAACATGCGCTGGCATGGAAGCTGGCGCAATCCCCGCTGACCGATCAACTCTTCGCTGCCCCCGGTAATCCGGGGATCGCCGCCATCGCCAAATGCGTACCCTTGGGGGTGAAGGATCACGATGCGGTGATCCGTTTCTGCGCCGAGAACGCGGTGGGCCTGGTGGTGATCGGGCCGGAAGCGCCGCTGGTCGATGGCCTGTCGGACAGCTTGCGGCTCGCAGGGCTCGCGGTGTTCGGCCCGTCGCAGGCGGCTGCCCAGCTCGAAGGCTCCAAGGGCTTTACCAAGGATCTGTGCGCGCGCGCGGGTATCCCGACCGCGGGCTATGTCCGCACCGCCTCGCTCGAAGAGGCCCGCGCCGCGCTCACCCGCTTTGCACCGCCCTATGTGCTCAAGGCCGATGGCCTTGCAGCGGGCAAAGGCGTGGTGATCGCCGAGACCCTTGCCGAGGCCGAAGCCGCGCTCGCCGACATGTTCGGCGGCAGCTTTGGCGAAGCGGGCGCCGAAGTGGTGATCGAGGAATTCATGGTGGGCGAGGAAGCGAGCTTCTTCGCGCTGACGGATGGCACCGCGATCATCCCCTTCGGCTCCGCGCAGGATCACAAGCGCGTGGGCGATGGCGATGTCGGGCCGAACACCGGCGGGATGGGGGCCTATTCCCCCGCCCCCGTCCTGACGGCGGACTTGCAGGCGCTTGTCATCACCGAGATCATCGCGCCGACTGTCGCCACCATGCGCGCGGAGGGCATCCCCTATCAGGGCGTGCTCTATGCCGGCCTCATGCTGACGGCTGCAGGGCCCAAGCTGATCGAATACAATGCCCGCTTCGGCGATCCCGAATGCCAGGTGCTGATGATGCGGCTGGAAAGCGATCTCGTCGCAATCATGCTGGCCTGCGCGCTCGGCAATCTGACGGGCATCGAGGCCAAGTTCAGCGATCAGACCGCGCTCACTGTGGTCATGGCAGCCAAGGGCTACCCCGGCACGCCCGAAAAAGGCGGCGCGATTGATCTGGGTGACGCGGAGGCCGATGGCGCCAAAGTGTTCCACGCGGGAACCGGGCTCAACAAGGATGGCGCCCTGGTCGCCACCGGCGGGCGGGTGCTCAATGTGACGGCGATGGGCCCGGATGTCACCACAGCGCAGGCCCGCGCCTATGCGGCGGTGGACCGGATCGGATTTGCTTCGGGCTTCTGCCGGCGTGATATAGGTTGGCGGGAAGTGGCCCGGGAGGCGGCCGCAGCACAGGAGTAAACGCCCATGATCCGCACCGCCCTGCTTTCCGCTGCCGCCCTGCTTGTTACCGGCTGCCAGACCGCCGCGCCGCAAACCAAAGCGCCCAAACCCCCTGCCTTTGTCGAGGCGGCGTGCGGCGGGTGCCATGCGGTGGAACCGCCTTTCCTCTCCCCGAACCCCGAATCGCCCAGCTTTGCCGCGATTGCCAACCGCGAAGGCTTGAGCGAGGCCACGCTCGCCGGCTGGCTGGCCGACGCGCATAACTACCCCGAGCAGATGGATTTCGATCTCACCCGCGAACAGGCGCAGCAGATTGCCGATTACATGATCACGCTGCGGCGCGCGGATTACGTGCCGGAGCAATAGGTCGGATACGATCCGCCCCCTCCCCCAAGGAGGCAGGCGGGCCTAATCCCCCTACAGCCGCTCGTTCATCAGCGCGATCATGTCAGCCTCGGGCCGCGGGCCGTAATGCGCAATCACTTCGGAGGCGGCAATCGCCCCGCGCTTGAGGCAACGGGTGAGAGCTTCGCCGCGCGCACAGCCCGACAGGAACCCGGCGGCGAACTGATCGCCTGCGCCGGTGGTGTCGACGACCTTGAGCACCGGCACCGCCGCCACATCGGCACGCTCGCCATGCGCGATGGCAACCGCACCCTTTTCCGAACGCGTGGCGACCAGCACCGGCACTTTGTCCTTGAGCCAGGCGAGACCCGCCTCGAAATCGTCCTCACCCGTCAGCGTTGCCAACTCGCTTTCGTTGACGAACAGGATGTCGATCACCCCATCATCAAGCATCTGGCAGAAATCATCGCGGTGCCGCTCGATCACGAAGCTTTCTGAAGCGGTGAAAGCGACCTTGCGCCCGGCATTGCGCGCAACCTCGATGGCGCGGCGCATCGCACGGCGCGGCTCTTCGGGATCCCACAGATAGCCTTCGAGATAGAGGATGGCAGCACTTGCGATCAGATCTTCGTCGAGCGCCGAAGCCGGGAGATACTGCCCCGCCCCGAGGAAGGTGTTCATGGTGCGCTCGCCATCGGGCGTCACGAAAATCAGCACCCGGCCGGTGGCCGGTTCGCCTTCACGGGCAGGCGTGTCGAAATCAATGCCGGTGGCGCGCATGTCGTGGCGGAACACCTTGCCAAGCTGGTCGTCGGCTACCTGCCCGATGAAAGCGCATTGCAGGCCCAGCGTTGCAAGGCCCGCCAGCGTATTCGCCGCCGAGCCGCCCGAAACCTCGCGCGCGGGCGGCATGGCTTCGTAAAGTTCCTCGGCCCGCGCTTCGTCGATCAAGGTCATCCCGCCGCGGTTGAGCTGGAGCTCATCAATCAGATCCTCCTCACACGAGGCGATCACATCGACCACGGCATTGCCGATCGCGATGACATCATAACGGGGCGGATTGATCTCGGGCACGGGCATGGGTTCCTGTTGCTGGAAAGCGAAAATACGCGATTGGCCAGAGCGCCTAGCCCGCTTGTCGTCGCAGGCCAAGCGCTGCTTGCGGCTTTGCACATTGACTTGGGGCGAGCGGGCAAGCATCGCAGGCGCCGATGACGCCTCGCTCTGCCCTGTTTCGCCCCATGGTCGGGGGTGCGCTTGCTTTGCTGGTCGCAGGCTGCGTCAGCGCGCCTGCTGCCAAACGCCCGGTTGTGGCCGGAACGCCCGGCAGCGCGATCATCCGGATGCCCGATGTGATGCAAGCCGCGGGGCTGGAAAACGTGATCGGCGCATCGGCAAATTCGCTCACCCGGCGGTTTGGCGAACCGCGGCTCGATGTTGCCGAAGGCGATGTCCGCAAGCTGCAATTCGCCGGACGCGATTGCGTGATGGATATCTATCTCTATCCGCTGCAACCTGGGGGCGAGCCGGTCGCCACCCATGTCGAAGCGCGCCAGCGCCAGGGCGGCGCAGCGGTTGACCGGCGCCAGTGCCTCGGGGAAATCACGCGGCGGTAACCCCGTCTTAAGCCTGTTTGTGGCATCACCCCCCTTGAATTGCAGGGGTTTGACCGCGCCATGACGACACATTTCAGCCAAATCGCCGCCCGCGCGGCCGCCGATGGGCAGATCGCGCCCGAGGAATTGATGGAACTGCGCCGCTACCTGTGGGGTGACGGCATTGTCTCGCAGGCCGAGGCCGAAGCCCTCTTCGCCGCCAATGACGCGCTGGCTGATCGCAGCCCCGACTGGTGCGATTTCTTCGTCGAGGCGATCGGGGAATTCGTGCTCAACGGCACCGCGCCGCGGCTGCAATGCTCCGACAGCGAGGCCCAGTGGCTGATCGACCAGATTGATCGCGATGGCGTGGTCGAGACCATGGTCGAACTCGAATGCATGGTGCGCATCATCGAGCGCGCGCAGAATGTGCCCGACCGGCTCAAGGATTATGTGCTCGCCGCGGTCGAACGCGCCGTCCTCACCGGAACGGGGCCGACGCGCTCGGGCGGGGAACTCGCCGCCACCCACATCACCGCCTCGGAATGCCGCATCATCCGCCGCGTGATCTTTGCCAGCGGCGGGCATGGGCCGGCTGCGGTCAGCCGCTTTGATGCCGAGATGCTGTTCCGCATCAAGGACGCGACCCTCGCCGATGAGAACGCCGCCGAATGGGACGAGCTCTTCATCGATGGCGTGCTCAATTATCTCAAGGGCTTCACCCTGCCCCACGCCCAGATCAGCCACGAACGCGCGCTGGAGCTGAAAGCCTTTGTCGAGGATGCGCGGCCCGATGTGCGCCGCTTCTTCGGGCGCGTGGCGCGCGAGGTGCCAACGGCGCGGAATCATTTCGGCAAGGTTTTCGGCAGGCGTAGGGATGAAGGCACGGATTACGCCGCCCTCGCCACGGCGGGCGAAGCAGTGACAGACTTCGAGCAGGAATGGCTCGAGAAGATGATCGATGCCGATGGCGAGGTTGACGAGCTGGAAAGCCGTTTGCTGGCGCGCCTCGCGGCAGGGGAATAACGCTAGGCGCCGAAATCCAGGGGTGCCGCCGCGCCGCCTTGTAGCGGCAGTGGCCCGCGCGGCGGAACTGCGGGAGCCATCATGCCATCTTCGGGTGGTTTGCGAGGCCTGCGCTGACGATTTCTGAACATTTGATCCGGCGAGAATGGGCTGGCAGTTGCCTCAACACGGTTGGCACGTTGGCGCTTGTTGAGCGCGCGGGCGGCCAGGCTGGCGGCAAACAACAACCCTGCGCCGATGCGCACAAGATCGCCAACGAGTCTGCGGTTCGGGTGTTCGGTCTCAGCCATATGGCTGATTATACCATAAAACTCTCGCCGCAGCCACACGCGCCCTTGGCGTTGGGATTCTCGAACACGAAGCCGGCGGTGAAATCATCCTCGCGCCAGTCCATCACCGAGCCGATGAGATAGAGCACGCTCGCCCCGTCGATATAGAACACCCCGCCGGGGGTCACGATCTTCTCGTCAAACTTGGCTTCGGTGGTGACGTAATCGACCGAATAGGCAAGGCCGGAACAGCCGCGCCGCGGGGTCGACAGCTTCACCCCGATCGCATCGGCCGGGGCCTTTTCCATCAGCGCGGCAATGCGCGCCTCGGCAGAAGGCGTCAGCGTGACAGCAGCCTTGGGGGCGGGGCGAGAAGTCGTGGTCGTCTCGGTCATGTCAGCCTCTTCTGCCAGAACAGCGCGTGGCCAGCTGCGGGATCGAGCTGGTAATCGCCATAACCCTGGCGTTCATACAAGTGCCGCGCCGGATTGCCGCTCAGCACTTCCAATGTGATCTTGGTGGCCCCGCGCTGCAAGGCCTCGGTCTCGATCGCGGCGAGCAAAGCCGTGCCGATGCCTGTCCCACGATGGCCGGGGAGCACCGTCAGATCATGAATGTTGACGAGCGGCGCGGCGGCAAAGGTCGAATAGCCGATGAAGCAATTGGCCACGCCAACCGCCGCATCATCCAGCCGTGCCAGCAGCGAAAAGGCGTGCGGATTGGCGGCGAGATCGCGCACCAGCCGCGCCTTTACCGAGTCAGACAGGGGTTCGCCGCCACCCATCGGATCGCGCGCATAGGCATCGAGCAGCGCGACCACATCCGCCGCATCGCGCGGATCGGCATAGTCTGCCAAGGCAATCGTCAGGGCCGGGGCGCTGGTGAGCATGAGCGTTACAGCATCCCCAGTTCGAGCCGGGCTTCATCGCTCATCTTGTGCGGGCCCCACGCCGGTTCCCACACCAGCACCACCTCGGCATCGCGAATGCCCGGCACCGAGGTCACGCGCAGCTCAACCTCGCCCGGCATGGTCTCGGCGACGGGGCAGTGCGGCGTCGTCAGCGTCATGGTGACGGTGGCATCGCCTTCGTCATCGACCTCGACCCCATAGATCAGGCCGAGATCATAGATATTGACCGGGATTTCCGGGTCATAGATCTCGCGCAGGGCCTCAATCACCGCGGCCTGCAAATCACTGCCATCTCCGCCCACGGCATCGGCGGCGGGCTTGGCCGCGAGGAAGCCGTCGAGATAGTCGCGGGTGCGGGGTGCGTCGCTGTCGACAGCATCCTCCACGCGGGCGCGCGGTGGCTTTTGCGCTGTCATGTCCGAAGGATCGCGGGTGCTGTCCATTCGCCTTTATCCTTTGCCAAAAATCTTGCGGGTGCGGGCAATGCCCTTGAGCAGCGCCGCGATATCCGCCTCGCTCGAATAGAGCCCGAAGCTGGCGCGCGCCGTGGCGGGGACGCCGAGGTAATCCATCAGCGGCTGGGCGCAGTGGTGCCCGGCGCGGATCGCGACATTGCTCTCGTCGAGGATCGTGCCGAGATCATGTGGGTGAATATCGTCGATGGTGAAGCTGACGATCCCGGCGCTATCCTCGGGGCCGAAGACGGTCACATCATTCATCGCGATGAGTTCGCGGCGCAGCTGGGCAACCAGCCGCGTTTCGCGTTCGTGCAGCGCAGCAAGGCCGATGCCGCTGACATAATCCACCGCCGCACCGAAAGCGATCGCTTCGGTGATGGCCGGGGTGCCGGCCTCGAACCGCTGCGGGCCGGAGGCGTAAGTGGTGCGTTCGAAGGTCACCCGGTCGATCATCGCCCCGCCACCTTCCCATGGCGGCATGGCATCGAGAATGTCCGCGCGCGCCCACAAGGCGCCGATCCCGGTCGGCCCGTAAAGCTTGTGCGCGGAGAACACGTAGAAATCGCAGCCGAGCGCGCGCACATCCACCGGCATATGCGGTGCGGACTGGCAGCCATCGAGCAGCAGCTTCGCGCCGACCTTGTGCGCCAGCGCGGCAGCGCGCGGGGCATCGAGCACCGAGCCGAGCACGTTCGAAACATGGCCGAAGGCGACCAGCTTGTGCGCTTCGGTCAGCATCTTTTCCGCCGCATCAAGATCGATGCGGTGATCATGCGTCAGCGGGCAGACATCGATCACCGCGCCCGTCGTAGCGGCGATCATCTGCCACGGCACTATGTTGGAGTGGTGCTCCAATTGCGAGAGCAGGATGCGATCGCCGGGCTTGAGATTCGTCCGGCCCCAGGTGTTGGCGACGAGATTGATCGCCTCGGTCGCCCCGCGGGTGAAGACCAGCTCGTCCTCGCTCCCGCCGATAAAGGCGGCGACTTTGCGCCGCGCCGCTTCGAAGGCGAAGGTCATGTCAGCAGAGCGGGCATAGACCCCGCGGTGGACGGTGGCGTAATCCTCGCCCAAGGCGCGGGCCATGGCACCAATTACGGCGCGCGGCTTCTGGGCGGTCGCGGCGGTATCAAGATAATGCCACGGCTTGCCATCATGGGTGACCATGCCGGGGAAATCAGCGGCACAGTCGCGGGTGAGCGTGGCGGGCGCGTTCACAGCCATGCCCCTTCCAGCGCGCCGAGCGCGGCATCGAGCAGCTTTTCGCGGCTGGCCTCGTCCTCCAGCGCCACGAAGGCATCGCCGATAAAGGCCTGCACCAGCAGGCGCTGCGCCGTGGCCGGATCGACCCCGCGCGCCATCATGTAGAAGCGTGCGGCTTCATCGAGCGCGCCCACGGTCGCGCCGTGGGCGCATTTCACATCGTCGGCGAAGATTTCGAGCTGCGGGACGGCATTGGCGCTCGCGCCCGCCTCGAGCAGCAGGCCCTTGAAGTCCTGCGCGGCATCGGTCTTTTGCGCGTGGCGCGCGACCTTGATCTCGCCGAGGAAATTGCCGGTCGCCCCGCCCCAATGGACCGCGCGCACCGTCTGGTTGCTGGTGGCCTCGGGCTCGGCATGGACAACCTGCGTCACGAATTCGCGGGTGACGCCGGCTCCGCCAATCGTCACCCCGCCGAATTCGAAATGCGCGCCCTTGGCGAGCCGTACCTCGATTTCGACGCGGGTGTAATCGCCGCCCGCATTGGTAACGAAGAACGCGGCACTCGCGCCTTCGCCAAGGGTGACACGCATCCGGTGCACTTCGGGCGCATCGCTGCCGACGACGAAAATGCGGGTCACGCTTGTCCCAGCGGGCACGTCAATCGCCTGCCACTGATCGAGCGCATCAGCACCCAGCCGCTTGAGCGCAGCCAGATCGGCGTAGCGCCACGCCTCGTCTCGGCGAGTGGGGAGAGTGGCTGTCGTCACGCCATCACCGCGTCATAGCCCTCGGCCTCGAGCCGCAGGGCGAGTTCCGGCCCGCCGGTTTCAACGATGCGGCCGCCCGCAAGGATGCTGACCTTGTCGGGCGCAACCACATCAAGCAGGCGCTGATAGTGGGTGATCAGCAGCACTGCCTTGTCGGGGCTGCGCATGATCGCATTGATCCCGGCGCCAACAATCCGCAGCGCATCAATATCGAGGCCACTATCGGTCTCGTCGAGCACCGCGAAGGCCGGATCGAGAATGCCCATCTGCACCATTTCAGCGCGCTTCTTCTCGCCGCCCGAAAAGCCGACATTCACCTGCCGCTTGAGCATCTCCATATCCATCTTGAGCAGGCCCGCCTTGTCCTTGGCGAGCTTGAGGAACTCGCCGCCCGAGAGCGGCTCTTCCCCGCGGCTTTTCCGCTGCGCATTCAAAGCCTCGCGCAGGAATTGCACGTTGGAGACGCCGGGGATCTCGACCGGGTATTGAAAGCCGAGGAACAGGCCGGCCGCCGCGCGCTCATGCGGTTCGAGCGCGAGCAGGTCCTGCCCGCGGAAGGTGACGCTGCCTGCGGTCACTTCGTAGCCGGGCTTCCCGCCGAGAACATGCGCAAGGGTCGATTTGCCCGCGCCGTTGGGGCCCATGATTGCATGGATTTCGCCCGCCGGGATCGACAGGGTGAGACCCTTGAGAATGGGCTTGTCGCCTACGGAGGCGTGGAGGTTGGTGATTTCGAGCATCGGTTCAGTTCTCTGTTTCATCGTCTCCCCGGACTTGATCCGGGGTCCCGCTCACTTCAGCGTTGCGGGACAAGAAAAGCGGGGTCCCGGGTCAAGCCCGGGACGACGAAGGGGGTCTGGGCTTGCGGTCGTCGCTCCGCGGTTTGGGGCGCGAATAGGTCTGCTTCGGATTGGCCGCCTTGTGCGCGCGGGCGGCGGCTTTGCGTTCCTCGATCCGCTCGCGCATCACCTGGGTGAGCTGCTTGAGCACGGTGTCGAGGTCGTCGAGGATATCCTTCGCCGCGATCCGCATCACCTTGATCCCGACGCTCTCGAGGCTCTTGTCGCGGCGCTTGGCGAGGGTGTCGTTCTGCCCCTCCTCGTCGATCGCCAGCGCGAGGCCGAGGTTGTGGCAGTTGAAATCGACGATCGCGGAGCCGACCACCGCGTGGCGCTTGAAGGTGTAGCGGCCCATGTCGGCGGCGGCGAACTTGGCGGCCAGCGCCTTGTGCGCCTCGGACGAATGGCGGCGCAGCTCGCGCGCCTGTTCGTGCAGCGCATCGAGCCGCTTCTCCGAAATCTCCCACCCGCGCCCCTTCTTCTTGAGCGCGGGGGCTTCGGCGGAGGTGGCAGCCTCGGGGTTGAGGGCGAGGGTTTTGCGGGTGGTCATCGCGTCCACATCACGATCAACGCCATGAGCGGCAGACCGACAATCATGCCAAGCGAAACACCCCACCAGAACACCACATGGTCCCGCGCTGCCTTGTAGCCATTGCTCATCCCACACTCCCCTCAAGCGAAATCGTCCATCCGTCATTGCGAGGAGCCGCAGGCGACGCGGCAATCCAGAGCGTTTCGCGTGCCGCTCTGGATTGCTTCCCCCGGATAAAGTCCGGGGTCGCAATGACGAGGGTAGAGAGGGCCTTCATCCGACCGAACCTTCCAGTGAAATCGCCAGCAGCTTCTGCGCTTCGACCGCGAATTCCATCGGCAGCTCTTTCAGAACGTCCTTGGCAAAGCCGTTGACGATCAGCGCTACGGCTTCCTCCTCGCCGAGGCCGCGCTGCATTGCGTAAAACAGCTGTTCGTCGCTGATCTTGGAGGTGGTCGCCTCGTGCTCGATCTGCGCGCTGGGGTTCTTCACCTCGATATAGGGC
>ERZ1066123.1654-NODE-1654-length-12864-cov-9.175502_pt1 | contig 12864 bp, 9 predicted proteins | sample MGYA00382770_ERZ1066123 | MGnify/ENA primary metagenome ERZ1066123 (study PRJEB33369, sample SAMEA5778353) | biofilm metagenome | biome: Industrial cooling water; feature: Water cooling tower basin; material: Biofilm | place: United Arab Emirates | collected...
GACCAGAACGAACAGGGGAGAATGGGCGAACAGTTGAAAGCGTTTTGCAAACTGTCACCCAGGATTTGAAGCGGTTGCATCAGGATGTCATTACGCAGCTTGCTCAGGAAGTGCGGGAATTACAGACTGAGAAAAGCCGCCTTGCGGAAGAGGTACAAGCTTTGCGATCGCAAAGTCAAACCTTGCAAACCCAGAACCAACACGCCCTCTCGCAACAGCAAATTGCCCAACAACAAATCTGGGCGAAACAGTTGGCGTTGCACCTGTCGAATCACCTGCAAGGCTTGATGATGCAGCAAATCGAGCAAGCCATCCAAGTCAAAGAGCGGCAATGGGGCGGGGGCAATCTGGCCAGCGGCAATGTCCATAGCGATAACGCCAATCGGTTGTTGGCTTCCCTGGATGCAACCTTTAACTCCACCTTCCAATCCTTGCAGCAAGAGCTAAACAGCTACCAAAGTTCCTTGTCGCAACAATTAAGCCGGATGCACTCCCTAGAACAACAGGGAGAAGCAATTTTAGAAGCATTGGTGGCGCGGTTACGGGAACAACTGCAAGCCCATGCCGCAAGTACGTCATCCCTGTCTGGCACGCCCAACGCCATGCTGATGCCGCCGCTTACCGATGCGGACATCATGAACCAAACGGAGGCAGGGCGATCGCCATCCCTCAGCGAGTTGCAAGGCGTTCCCACCCAGGCGCAACCCAACCCCAATTTTCAACCCTATACCCGCCAACCCGGTAACACCGCCTATCCGCCCTCCGGCCAAAGCGATCGCCAACCCAATACCAATTCGCTCCCCTTGGCGGTGCCTGGGGTTTCAGCCGCCAAACCAGCCGCCGAGCCAAAAAAAGAAAATGCCAATTTTTGGTTAGGTTTAACGCTAGTCTTAATTTCGACTGTGGCCCTATCCATCCACAACGTTGTCGTCAAAATCATCGGCACCCCAAGTTCCATCCTGGGTTCCCCCAAAATCGGTGGCTTTATCAACCTGGGAACCCTGGGGAACTCGTTGTTGATTCTCTGGCTGCGGATGTTGGTGGTGCTGCCGTTGATGGTAGTCCTGGCAATGGTGCTGTATCCGCCCGTGTGGCGCGATTTGAAGCGGTTCTTTCAATCCAAAGACTGGAAGCCTATTTTCAACGTCGTCGGGAGTGGCTTCTTCCTGTTCTTGTCGCAAATCTTGATCTACATTGCGATTAGCAAAATTGGCCCTGGCCCCGCTGTCACGATTCTGTTTATGTATCCCATCGTGACGGTGCCCCTGGCCTGGGTACTGTTTGGCGATCGCCCCACCTGGTTACGGTGGACAGTCATGGGGGTCATTTCCTTTGGGGTCATCCTGACCGCGCTACCGGGCATCATGGCCTCTAAAACAGGTCTGTCCCTGGATGGCTTCCTCATCGCGGCGGTTTCTGGTGTGGCATTTGCCCTGTACCTGGTCTTGATGCAACTCGGCTTTAAGCGCCTGCATCCCGTGCCAGTCAGCCTCATCCAGTTTTTCACCATTTTCGTGTTGTCCTCGGTCATTCTGATTATCTTGGGGCCAAACCTGGGGGTCAACGTGGTGGCCGACCAAAGAGCTGGATTCATTTTTAGCGGCATCATTTTGGGTGCACTGACCCTGGTAGGTTATCTCACCAACAACTTTGGCGTGCGGTTTATGGGGGCCGGGTTGGCTTCCATCATTGCGTCGATTGGCCCTGCCATGACGGCCCTACTTGCCTGGGCCATTATTGGGATTGCCTTGCAAGGAACACAAATTTGGGGCATCTTACTCGTAACTTTGGGGGTTGGGGCCTTGAGCTTTGAACGGATGACGCTCCAAAAGCGGCCCCCCAAGCAGACCTCCAAACAGACCTAACTGGGCGAGGCGAATGCAAATGCCCCCAACCACCCAGCAACTGACTGCATGGCAAACGTTTCTCACCACGTCGCTGGATGAGCAATTGGCGCGATCGCAGGCCACCGATCCAGCGGTGACTGTGTTGGCTTTGTTTCATCAAACGGTGGCCACGGTGCCCGCCTATCGGTCGTTTTTAGCGGCCCACGGCATTGACCCGACGACCATTCAGGCGATCGCTGATTTTCAAACTTTACCCCTGCTCACCAAAGCCAATTATTTACAGCACTATCCCCTGGCGGCCCTATGTCGGCATGGCCAGATTGAGCAGTGCGATATGGTGGCAGCGTCCTCTGGTTCAACGGGGCAGCCGACGTTTTGGTTGCGATCGCTGGTGGATGAACTCCAAATTGCGACTCGGTTTGAGCAGGTGTTTTATGACAGCTTTCGGGCGGATGAACGGCGAACCCTGGCGATCGTCTGTTTTGCCTTGGGCACCTGGGTCGGCGGGATGTTTACCACGCAGTGTTGCCGGTACTTGGCGGCCAAAGGCTATCCGCTGACGGTGGTCACGCCGGGGAATAACAAGGCCGAAATTTTGCGGGTGGTGCAAGCGTTGGGTGCTGAGTTTGACCAGGTGGTGCTGTTGGGCTATCCCCCGTTCCTCAAAGATGTGATTGATAGTGGGCGGGCGGCGGCGGTGCCGTGGGCGAGTTACCAGGTCAAGCTGGTGATGGCGGGAGAGGTCTTTAGCGAAGAATGGCGATCGCTGGTGGGTCAACGGTTGGGAACACCTCATCTTTGTACCGATTTTGCGTCTTTGTATGGCACGGCGGACGCTGGGGTTTTGGGCAATGAAACGCCTTTGAGCGTTACCATTCGGCGGTGGTTGGCCGAGCATCCCGCCGTGGCCCAAGCCTTATTCGGGGAATGGCGGTTGCCAACCTTGGTGCAGTACGACCCCACCAGTCGTTATTTTGAGGAGCAGGACGGCACGCTGCTATTTTCTGGCGATAACGGGATGCCCCTAATTCGCTACCACATTTCGGATCAGGGGGGTATTATTCCCTATGAGCAAATGCTGGCCACATTGGCAACGCACGGGTTTGACCCAACGGTGGGGTTGGAGCGGGGCGTGCGACCATTGCCCTTTGTCTATGTGTTTGGGCGATCGCACTTCACGGTGTCTTACTTTGGGGCCAATGTGTTCCCGGAAAATGTCACGGTGGGGCTAGAGCAAGCGCCAATCTGCGACTGGGTCACGGGCAAGTTTGTGATGCAAGTGCAGGAAGATCGCGATCGCAATACGTTTCTGGCCATTGTGGTAGAACTCGCGCCGGGACAAGAGGCCGATGCCACCAAACCCACGGCGATCGCCGAGAGCATCGCGCAACAACTCTGTCGCCTCAACAGCGAGTTTGCCCACTATGTCCCGCCAGAAAAACAACTTCCCCACATTACCCTGAAGCCAGCAGGCGATCCAGACTATTTTCCCGTTGGCGTAAAACATCGCTATACCCGCAAGCCTGAGTCCTAGCGATCGCGCTGGAACCGCTTTGGCCCCTCCTGGCTGGACATACGCCTATTGCTGGTGTTGCAGCCACTGGTCTAATTCGTCTGGGCTACGGAATTCTAGCAAGGCTTCTCCCAGGGTCTCTAACTGCGCCAGCGACAAGCCCTGAATCTGCGATCGCTGCGAATCTGAAACCGCGCCAACCCGCCGCCCTAACAAGCGTAAAACCAGGGCGATCGCTTCACTAACTTGGCCTTCTTGCCGTCCTTCTTGCCGTCCTTCCTGTCGTCCTTCTTCCTTCGCTTCTTGATAAACGCGGGTTTGTTGGAGCGAAATTCCCAACATGGTTTCTACCTCTTGCCGACTCAACGTAGTGAACTTGTACACCATGATGGTGATGAGCATATCTATGATGGCACGACTTTCGGCCGGCGGGAGTTCTTGCTGCGATCGCAGGAGGAGCAGGCGAGCCGCATCCACTGCTTGCTGATCGGCCAGCGTCGTGAGCACCATCAGGGCACTGCTCAACGGCAAAGTTTCGACTGGGCCAATTTCATTGAGAAAAACTCGATGCACCTGCTCACTGTGCAGCAACGCACGATAAGGTGTAGTCCGGGCTTGCTCGATCGCGCGGGTTGGGTAGATGACCACGGCCTGCCAATCACTGAACCGAGAACGATTGCGATAGAAGTATAGAAACAACTCGCCAAATAATCGTTCGTACAGTTGTTCATCTTTCTGAAACTGGATTTCGCAGAAGAAAACGACTCCCGGTGGGTCTGTCTCTGGGGGCAAAAATACACCATCAATTTCAAACTTGGGTTCTTTGACGGCAACCGCATCAAACCGATAGGCTGCGGCATTGGCGGGCGGATGGTCGAGTAAGGTAAACAGAACAGCCGGTGATTGGGCAAAAAGGTGATAAAAAATTGAGTCTCGCCGCATGAAAGGAACCCAACTCACTAGAACCATTGTACTGGGAATAGGAGATTGAAGGGAGCGATCGCCCCGGATTCCTGGCTACTGTGCACCGGGCAGCGAAGAACCGAAGGCTGGGAAGCTCCTAACCGTTGGAGCGATCGCCCACTTGACCGACTTCCAGACCGCCGACTCTACCGCAGATTTTGAATTTGTTGCAGTTCTTTGCCACCCCTAGCGACAACCAGGGTTGCGGGCGATCGCCCAGGCTGATCAGGATTCGTCATGGGAAACCGGAGATTGTAGCTATAGTCGCCATTGACCCACAAAATGCCACACATTCCATCCCGGCAGGACATTTTGCCTTGCGCCAATTCCAGGCATTCTTGCTGCGAGTTGCACCCACGATAGGTCAGATCACCAGTGTTGTTGACCCCCGACCAAGAATTCATATTGCCGACTTCAATCGTCCACTGGCTATTTTTTAATACCATCCGATCTTGAGTTTCAGTCGGTGCGGCGGCATCAATGCGATCGAGTTTAATGACCACATTAGCGCGGCGAGTTTTACCACAAGGCTCATTGCTTTGACAATCACTCACATTACGGACACCATAGATTAGGCGTAGCCGCTGATTCAAGTACTGCCCTGATTTTTCGCAGAGTTCAAATGTAGCTCCTTCGGTGCGTTCTTTGCCAGCTTCGTCTATGAATGTTATGTAGCACATTAAATCACCTTGCTGGATAGCTTTGACCGTACCAATTTCAGGTTCTAAATCGGTGACAGGAGCCTCCGCTTTGGGCTGGCTGACTGGAACCTCTGCTTTGGGCTGGTTAACTGGAGTTGGGTTGGGACTTGCAGGAGCCTCGCTAGCGACTGGAGCGGGGGTGGTGGCTGGTGGTGGAGCAGAAGCGTTTGTGGTGCTACATCCAATGAGACTGAGGCTACAAGCAACGAGGGCGATCGCAACAGTAGACCGGGATAAGGCCAAACGACCAATTTTATTACTGGCAAACATGGGGCTTAGTGCAGTAGGAATCAATTTCATGAGGTAGAATTCACAACAACATTGGGTAGAGACAATTCAACCAACAAAGCGCTAAATAGAACTACACGACGAATAGTTTTGTTTTAGGAAACATTTCATTTAAACACCTGAAAATACCGGATTCGGGTGATAGAAATAGCTAGAGACAGGGCACTTTTGCGATCGCCTTTTTGCTTGAAAACCTCGCCATACAAAGCTTTTATCTTTTTATCGCGATCGCCCATTAACGATTAGTCTAATATTTTTTTCATATTTCTGGTGATTGAAATCACTGAGATAAAGCAAATTACTCCAATCCAACTCGTTCAAACTCGATCCAATGGTGCACTTTAGATATGAGTTATTTACCGCGAAGACAAAACGTTACTCCATGCCCGCAGGTCAGATGACTAGAACTTAGAAGACACTGCATTTGCAGCAATTTTGTCATGGGTACATCTCCATCAAGGTTCACAGTTTGAGGTCAGTCTAGCTTGGAGATGATAGCCCCAGAGCCAAATTGCCCAGAGCCAATCCAAGGATTCCTGCGCCATCTTTGGACAAGGGCAGTATCATGGGGCGCAGAGTATAGTGAGTCTCCGGCTGGGGAAACCTGAACATGGCAGTTTTTGTTCAGAAGCGATATTTCAGTTTGCTGGTGGCGATCGCGATCGTCGGGGTCAGTAGTGTCGGCTTCATGGGAAATAGGGGCGATCGCGCCATTGCCCAAACCCCACTACCGGAGAGCAATGCCCCGGTTTATCCGCCGGATGCCCCGCCCCCGCGCCGTCCGCCGCTGCCTGATGAACGTCAGCAAATGGAAGAGCAATCCATCGGGGCTGATTATCGCGTCAGTGCGCTGCAAGCGGGAGGAAAAAATGGTTTGTGGGTGGGGGGCTGGCAAGGACTCGCCCAAATTCACGCCAGTACAGGCCGCATTCTGAAACGGGTAAGTTTGCCCAATACAATCGTGGGTGCCCTGGCCGAAGACAAAATGGGGCGGATCTGGGTTGGAACCTACGAAGGACTGGTACGGGTTGATCCCAAAACAGGCCAGATCACAGCGCAAAATTTTATGTTGCCGTCCAATCGGGTGTTGTCCTTGTTGGTGGATCAACGGGGCTATCTGTGGGTGGGCACCGATGCGGGTTTAGCGTTGATTAGTCCCGACCAGGGGTTGATCATGACAACGGTGAAAAATTTGCCCGGTGTGAGTGCAAATGCCCTCGCCCTTGATCCCCTGGGCGATTTGTGGGTGGGGACTTTGGATGGCGTGGTGCAAGTGGATACTGCCAGTGCCCTGATTAAGCGCCATGTGGCCAATATTCCGGGGACAACCGTGCAGGCGGTGGCCGTGAGTCCGTGGGGGGCTTTGTGGATGGGCACTCCGGCGGGTTTAATCGAAGGGGATTTGGGCATTGAGCGATATATTAAAACGATTAAGGAACCGATTCCCCAGGCCGAGTTACCGAAAGCGAAACCCAAGCCCAAACCGACCAAGCCAGGGCAAAAACCGGCTAAGCCAGTGCCGCAATTTCGGATTCGGCGGGAAGTGGCCTATCGACCAGGGCCGCCGGATCAGTTTGAGGTGCGGTCGGTGACGCTGATGCAGGGGCGCAATGTCACATCGTTGCAGTTTGACGACGTGAACAGTATTTGGGTCGGGACAACTTTGGGCTTGTTCCGGGTGAATCCCTTTAATGGCGCGACGGGGGGCGAAATTCCGAATTTGCCATCGGGGCGGGTTTTGTCTTTGGCACCGGATGCGGGGGGTAAGTTGTGGGTGGGTACGACTGAGGGGCTTGCGTGGGTCAATACAAGCACGTTTAAAGCTTATCCCCATAACACTTTTCGGGCGGTGAAGTAGGGTCGCGAGACTTAGTAAAGTTGAGTTTGTTGTGGAGCGATCGCGTTTTTCTTCACCCGCTATGGCCGAGTCTAAAGTAAGTTCTTAAGAAAACAACGATTGTATCGTTTTAGGGGGACGATTGAGTTCGGTTTAAGGCTAGTGTTGCGCCAGAAATGAGTCAAAGGTGGCGCGATCGGGCATGGCCGTTTGGGCACCCACTTGGGTTGTAGCTAAGGCTCCAGCAGCACACCCCCAGTGTACGGCCTGGATCAAGGAGAGGCTCTGGGCGATCGCGGCAGCAAAGCCTCCCGCAAAAGCATCCCCTGCGGCCACAGTATCAATGGCGGTGACGGCAAAGGCGGGCACAAAAAACGAGTTGGTTGGGGTGGCGCAGTAGGCTCCTTGGGCACCGAGTTTGATGATGACGGTGTTGGCCCCTTGCTGGTGCAGGTGGGCGGCGGCTTGGGCAGCGGTAGCCGGGGAGGTGACGGGAAACCCCACAAGCTGACTGGCTTCGACTTCGTTGGGCAAGAGAAAATCGACCCAGGGATACAGGGAAATGAGCGATTCCGGGGGGACGGGGGCCGGATCAAGCATCACCTTGACTCCAGCTTGTTTCGCGGTTTGGGCCGCAGCCTGGGCGATCGCCAGGGGGATTTCCAATTGCAGCAAGAGCAAGTCCGCTGCGGGAAGATAACGCTCAAGCCGTTGAATATCCGTTTGGTCAAGGCGATCGTTGGCCCCCAAAACGCCGATGATCTGATTTTCCCCGGTATCGGCCACCGTGATCACCGCCACCCCCGAATGCACCGAGTCATCGACGACGACACCACGGGTATCGACCCCGGCTTGCCCTAATGCCGCCAGCAATTCGGGGCCAAAGGCATCATTTCCCACGCGGCCCACCAAGTGTGTCGGCAACCCCAACCGGGCGATCGCCACCGCTTGATTCGCGCCTTTGCCTCCCGGCGTGGTGTAGAAATCAGAGCCAATGAGCGTTTCACCGGGGGCAGGCAAGCGCGGTGTACGGCTCACCAAATCCATATTGACGCTGCCAAACACAACCAGGGTCATTCGTTGAGGCTCTCAGGTGCAATGAACAGGGCAACGACGGGGTTTACGGTTTAGCCGGATTGAACGCCGTCGTGGTGTTGAGTTGATGCTCCGCTGCTAGTCGGGATTTGATTTGAGGATCTTGCACCAGATAAGCCTCAAAGGTGCCATTGGCGCGACTTTTCACAAATTCAAAAGGGTTACTGGTGCGCGCGCCCAAAAACACATCGATATGATTGTCTTTGATCGCGCTACCGCCATCGGCAGCATAAAAATAGCCATCGTGGATGGCCTGTTCACCGGAGGGGAGATTGAGGATCGTGCCACGGGCAGCGGGAATATACAGGACGGAACCCATTGGGATATAGGTGCGGTCAACGGCGATCGACCGGAAAGGCACCAAAGCAAAGCGACCCGCCCCTTCGCCATAGGGAGTCCGCGAGGGCTTGAAGCGCACCCGGTTGGTGTTGGCAATGGGCTTCAGGTTGGGATAAAAGAGGGAACAGTCCACCTGGTCGGTGCTGCCGCGTCCCGCAAAGTTGAAGGTGCCCAAAGCCTGGTCGCCGTCGGACACTTGGACGCTGCCCTGTAGAGCCGCGTGGCACCAATCGCGATAAGACAGCACTGGCCCCAAGGGATTGCCTGCTAAATCCAGCAGGGGAACGCCATCGCTCGTTACGCTGGCAACGTGGGTGTAGTAATAGGTGGCCCACAGACTGGTTTCACGGGCGAGCATGGCGCTGGGGGGTTCGGGCAGGTTAAATTGTTCGCGGCTTAGGGGTGGGTTGATCTGGGGAATACCCAAGTTAGGCCGGAGCGTTGGTGAAGTGGCGAGGGGCTTGGTGGCAAGGGCCGGTAAGTTGACCGTGACGGGGGTAATGGTGGCCGATAGTTGTTGGGTGGCGAGGCGTTGTTGCAAGGTGGTGGCGGTGGCGCGATCGCGAAATAAGCCCGCTTGCATCACTGATTGGCCATCAACCGTCGTCCGAAAAGCTTCCGGCACTAATTGTTTTACACGGGCTTGCTGGGCGGGGGTAGCGGCGGCAACCAACACTCGATAGCCCGTCGCAAAGCTATTACTGGAGTTCACCAGGTTTGGGGGGGTTGTCGTGGTGGGGCGGGTCGCGGTAGGTGTTGTCGCGGTGGGTCGCGGCGGGGAGAGCGCAGGACGCACATTCGCCACTGGCACAACATAAGACTTGCTGCGGGACTGGGGGCCGGGAGCCGGGGGCACCGCAGGCCGCAGGGGCATCGTGGGCACCACGACGCTAGGCACTACCACCCCGTTAGGATTGGGGCTAGAGGGTTGGGCGCTGGGCAGGGGTTCGGTGTAGCTGGTAGGAACTTCCTGGGTAGGCAGGGCTTCTGACTGGGGGGGCGCTTGGGGTGGGGCGATCGCGGGTTGATTCTCTGGGCTGGGGGGCGTGGTGGGCGCAGCATTGACCGGGGGTTCCACAACGGGCGGGCGGTTCGCAAACTCACTGAGGCTGCTATCCGTCGTCAGGTAAATATGGCCCACAGGCTTACCGTTATAGGTGCGGCGGGTCAATCGCCAACCCGGATTAAGGTAGACCTTCATGAAGCCATTCGCCAAGCCGTAGGTTTTGCCAATTTCAATCGACTCAACGGTTTTATCCAGCAGCGAATAGGCGATTAATACCAGATCATTATTCTTCCGGGCCAAGCGGAGGTGGTAGCGGCCAGCCAAATCTTGACCAGCCATACGGACGGAGTAGCCATTGCTATCGGTGCTGCGCCCACAGATGCCAGTAAAGTCAAAATTATTGAGTAAGGGGTCAACGACGGTGGGATACGTCCCATTCTCTTGCCAGCACTGCCGTTGGTCGTTTAGTTGTTCAATAATTAACAGCTTGAAATTGCCGGTTTGACCAATGGGCGAGGCCAGCACGAGGAAGCGGTTGGGGTCGTTCACCTCTGTTTGGGTGAAAACACTGGCGATCGCGGGGGGTGTCGCTATATGCCCCAGGCCCAACGCCAGAGCCGCTAGCCAAACCACCTGGGAACCCACTGTGTATCGTCTCTTCATGATTGCCTGTCTAAACTTGTGCGAGGAGTGTGAGCGAACAATTGCCGTTTGTTAGCGTTTCTAGACGCAGGCGGAATTAGAAAGTTGCATTCTATGCGACGGTGCCGTGTTTGGTGAATTTTATTTAGTGGCGGCCCAATCGCGAACCAGGTGACGAACAACAGCCTGTTGTGCAGCAATGAGAAGACATTATGCAAGACAACGTAACAATCCGCAATTGGAAAAATATGTCGGAGGAGCGTTCCCAACAGCTAATGAAAGTGGGGATTCAAAGCCAGGGCGATCGCGGCCAACGCCCCCACAACGACGATTTCCCCCTGGCGAAACGCGGCATAAATTTCCGTGGGGTGCATCAGCACAATTTCCATCGTTTCTAAATCGCCAGAATCTGGTTCTGCTACTTTGTGGGCGTTCTGCGCCATAAACACATGGCCTTCACTGCCGCGATAGTTGGCACTGGTCACAAATTGGCCCAGCGATCGCCACGTCTCGGCTTGATAGCCCGTTTCCTCCAGCAATTCCCGTTGGGCAGCGGCGATCGCGGGTTCCCCCGGCGACAGCCCCCCACCGGGCAACATCAAACTGGCCCGCCCCACCCCATGCTTGTATTGCCGCAGCATAATCACCCGGCCATCGGGCACCTGGGCAAAGATAATGGCGTAATCCTGCAAAGCAAGGCGATAGTAATCCTCCACAATGCGGCCATCAGGCAATTGCACTTGCTCAATCGATAACTTGAGCCACGGTTCGCCATTGTGGACATCGCGGGTGGTCAAGGTTTTCCAGGGTTGAAGCTGTGAGTTATCCATTGGTATTGGTTAGGTTGGGGAATCGACAAAAACGGCCCAGCACTGGGGCCTGGTCGCAAAAATAACGCCGATGCGATCGCTCGATCGCAAAAAAAGAGAGAAAGAGTTTAAGTTTTGTCAAATTACAGTAAGCTGTTTGCAGTTGTCGAGTTTTTGGCCACAGTCCAGAGGCTACGGCCTTTAGGCTGTCGGCGTAACGTGAAACATTACTGGCGCAAATTGCATCAAATCCAGTAAGCCCTATTTCTAGTTGGCGAATCCTGGGTTCTAGCCAACCGAAATGAAGCTGTTGCGGGAAAAGCGGCTGGCCCCCAAAGGCTTTTGATCAGCAAGCGATTTCTCTGTTTCCTAACTCCTAGTGTTAAGACAATTCTTGGCTAAACTATGACGACCCGCCCTTACCTCTCTGTTGTGGCCACCGCCCGAAATGACAATCACGGCGGCAACATGCTGCGGCGAATGCAGATTTTTGTCAACGGTTTGATTGAACAAGCCCGCCGCTACCAACTCCCCACTGAGTTAATCATCGTGGAGTGGAACCCCCTCAGCGATCGCCCCCGCCTCACCGAAGCATTGACCTGGGATGTGCAAGCGAGTCCCTGCACAGTGCGGGTGATCGAAGTGCCCCCAGAGCAACACCAAACATTGCGCTATGCCGAAGCCTTGCCCCTGTTTCAGATGATTGCGAAAAACGTGGGCATTCGGCGGGCTGAAGGCGAGTTTGTCCTGGCCACGAATATCGATTTGCTCTTTTCCGATGCGCTGTTTGAGTTTTTGGCCTCGCGGCAAATGCGACCCGGCGTGTCTTACCGGATGGATCGCTACGATGTCAAAGCCACTGTTCCGTTAGAAGAATCTCTGGCTGTCCAGCTTGAGTTTTGCGATCGCAACATTCTGCGAATTAACCGCAAAGACGGCATCGAAGAACTGGATCAGCCGCCTGTAGACTTGCCGGAACCGGAACCCGTGGCGATCGCCCCTGAACCCGCCGCCCCCAAGCTATACGAACGCATCCCCGAATCCTCCTTGCCCCTGTTAAGCAAAGTGCGTCGGGCTTACAAACGACTTTTGCCGACCCCCGTGCGCGACGGCATCTTGCGATTTATGCCCAAGGACTTCACGGAATGGCTGATCGACAAAGGCTTGCTAACCAAGCAAGACCCGCCCCCCCCACCCCCCGCGCCCGAACCCATTGCCGAGGAACCCCCACCCCTCCCCCCCTGGCAATATCCCCAACTCCACACCAACGCTTGCGGCGACTTTACCCTCATGTCCAAGCAAGACTGGGACAAGATTCGGGGATATCCAGAATGGGAAATTTTCTCCTTCCATTTAGATTCCGTGTTGCTTTATGTGGCGCATTATGCCGGGATTCGGGAAGAGATTTTGACTGATCCCATGCGGGTCTACCATGTGGAACACGCCTCTGGCTGGTCGCCCCAGGTCGAGCGGGATCAAAGCCTCAACAAACGGCTAGCCAAACTCAAAATTCCCCAACTCAGTTTTGAGCAATTTGACGCGATCGCCCGCCTGATGGAACAAACCGGCCAACCCTTGATCGTCAACAACGCCGATTGGGGCATGGCGGCTGTAACCTTGCCAGAAACCACAATCCAGCCAGAAAGCCGCGATCGCGCCGCCGCCAGCCCAGTCTCCTGATCCCCGGCGCGATTCCCGGCAACGGCTTGCATCAGGGTTGACCCCAGGCGGTACACTGGGAAAGATTGCGTAGACCTGGCCTCTAGGGTAGATTATGGCGACGTTTTTGCTGGAAGTTGGAACCGAAGAATTGCCCGCTGATTT
>ERZ1066123.1661-NODE-1661-length-12841-cov-6.502033_pt1 | contig 12841 bp, 2 predicted proteins | sample MGYA00382770_ERZ1066123 | MGnify/ENA primary metagenome ERZ1066123 (study PRJEB33369, sample SAMEA5778353) | biofilm metagenome | biome: Industrial cooling water; feature: Water cooling tower basin; material: Biofilm | place: United Arab Emirates | collected...
ACCGGCGACATCTCGAAGGTCACGCAGTCCACGTTCGACGGCCTGCTGGCGGCGAACTTCCGGAACATCACCATCAGCGGCGGGGCGCTCGGCGTCGCGGTCGCGGGCTCGGCGACGGTCACGCTGCCGAACGCCTACATGGGGTTCACGCAGTTCAACACGACCGCGCTGCCGTCGGGCGGGTCGAAGTTCACCGGCGACGCCCGGTTCAACGTCACCGTCCGCGACCTCGCCGGGAACGTCCTGAAATCCGCCGGCGTGACCGTGACCGGCGAGGCGATGGCCGACAACACGACCACCGCCGACCTGATCGCGGACGTGCAAGCCGCCCTCGTCGCCGCAGGTGTCAACGCCCACGTCCGGGCCGTCGCCACGATGGACGGCATGGGCATCGTGCTGGAATCCGTCAACCCGCTCGCCTCGGCGTTCACCGCGAACGGGCTGGTGATCTCGCAGTTCACCGGCTTCGACGACGTGCTCGACAGCTTCCGCAACATGAGCTTCGCGGACGTCGTGCAACTCATCGCGGACGTGGCGAACAAGCTACAAGACACGTCGAACTTCTCGTTCCTGGGGGACAAGCTCCCGCTGATCGAGAAGAGCCCGGCGGAACTGCTCGACATGGCGGCCCGGCTCGCGAAGGCCGCCGAGGACATGCAGAAGAACCCGGCCGGCTCGATCCAACTCCTTCAGAAGCGGCTCGACGACATCCTCGGGTACACCGCCGGCGGTAACCCGATCCGCCTCGGCTGGGACGTGGTCAACAAGGCACTCACGATCTCGTTCACCTACGTCCCCGCGTCGTACTCGAACGACCTGTCCGTGAACATCGACCTGCAAAAGCTCATCGCGATGGTCCCCGGCGGGGTGCCGCCCGAACTCGCGAACGTGGCCGGGTTCGTCGACGTCGGCGGCAGCGGGGTGGTGGAAGTTGACGCGAAGGCGGTGCTCACGCTCGATCTCGGGCTGATCCTCGGCGACGGGCTGGCCGCGGTTCGGCCCGTGATCTACACCACGTCCGGCATCGAACTCCTGGCCCGCGCCAGCACGACCAACCTCACGTTTCAGACGCAGGTCGGCCCGCTCGGGGTGTACATCCGCAACGGCCGGGCCGCGATCGACGGCGACGGCGACGCCACCACGACCGACGACTACGTTTCCTTCCGCTACGGCCTCGACCCCGGTGCCGGGGACTTCGTCGAGTTCGCGGACTTCGCGGCGAACCTGGAACCGAGCATAACCGGAAAAGCCGGCGTGCTGCTGCCGCTATTCACCCCGAGCCCGACGATGCCGCTCGGCGGCGGCAACCCGCCGAACAACAAGCTCGGCGTGCGGGTGAACGACCTCGTGGCGTTCTACAACAACCAGCCGCTGCTCCCGGACCTGACCACGCCGACGGTCGAAATCACGTCTCTGCCGGACATCGCCAGCCTGTTTAGCGGGCTGGGCATCTTCGACCTGCTGTCGAACCCGAACATTGTCCTCAGCGGGCTCGACAACATTCTGTCGGGCATCAACCTGACGCTGCAAGAGAACCTGTTCTCCATCGACTTCCCGATCATTGGCGACCTGCTCAAGGTGCCGGGAACCTTCATCGACGACTTCCGGATCGAACTGCTCGACAACCTTCGGGCGTACATCGGCAACTTCCCGGACCTGCTCTCGGCGATCGACGACCTGCGGCTCGGGTTCCTGAACATCCTCGGCCCGACGGGGCTGAACATCCTCCTCGACGTGGACGGCCTGCCCGGCATCTCGATTGGCGACATCCCGTTCACGCTGTCGGGGAACATCCTCCAGTTCGACCTGAACCTCGGGCAGATCAAGACCGTCAGCTGTCCCGCCGAGTTCGACCTCGGGCTCGATGCGCTGGGGTTGTCGCTCGACGCGGACGTGGACCTGACGTTCGGCTGGAACGGCTACCTCGGGTTCGGGCTCGACGCCCTGAACGGGTTCTTCCTCGACACGACCGCCCTGGGCAAGAACGGGGGCAAGGAGTTCACCGTCGACTTCAAGGCCGAGGTGACGGGCAACGCGACCGGCCGGCTCGGGTTCCTCCAGATCGACGCGGCGACGATGGCCGACCCGATGAAACCCACGCAGTTCGTGGGCCAGTTCGCGGTCGACGTGCTCGACACGGGCGTCGGGGCGAACCAGAACGGCAAGCTGACGATTTCCGAGTTCAACGGCCGCGGGTCGACCCCGTGGATCACCTACGGCCCGACCGCGAAGGCCGAGGTGAACCTGACCCTGACAGCGAGCACGACCGGCGGCGCGGTCCTGCCGAAAGTGATTTCGGACTTCTGGCTGGTGTGGGAGTTCGACGAGGCGAGCGGATTCGACGGGAAGCAACCGAACTTCGGCTTCCGCGACGTGCGGCTCGATCTGGGCTCGTTCCTCAGCGACTTCCTCAAGCCGATCGTCGACCGCATCGACGAGGTGCTCGACCCGATCGACCCGGTCCTCGACATCATGCTCGACCCGCTGCCGATCATTTCGGACCTGAGCGGGGAAGACATCAGCCTGCTGTACCTGGGGCTGGTGTACAACGGCCTACCGCCGGCAGACGCGCAGAAGATCGTGAACGCGATCGTGTTCATCCGCGACCTGATCGACGACATCGCAGCGCTGCCAGCGGGCTCGGCGATCATCATCCCGTTCGGGGATTTCACGCTCGGCGGGTTTGACCCGCGGGGGCAGTCGGACACGAAGTCGGCGACGATCACCACGTCGTCCGACAAGGCCAGCCTCGACGCGGCGTTCGCGGGGCAGTCCGGGCAGGAAGCGGACATCGCGAACTCCCTGCGGGACAACAGCGGACAGACGACGATCATCGTCCCGATCCTGCAAGACCCGATGCTGGCGTTCGAGCTGCTGATGGGCCGGGACATCAGCCTCGTCGAAGTCGAACTCCCCGCCATCGACATCTCGTTCGACTACAAGCAGTCCTTCCCGATCTTTGGCCCGCTCAGCGGCACCGTGCGGGCCGGGTTCGACCTCTACGTCGGGGCGACGTTCGGGTACGACACGACCGGCTACCGCAAGTACCAGCGGACCGGCCGGATCACCGACACCCTCGACGGGTTCTACGTCGTCGCCGACCCGAACCGACCGAACGTCCGGCTCAACGGCGAGGTGTCCATCGGGGCCAGCTTCGACGGCGGCATCGTGGAGGCGGGAGTTTCCGGCGGCATCGGCGCGACGATCGAGATGTACCTCAGCGACCCGAACGAGGACGGGAAGCTGCGGGCGAAAGAACTCGACATGATCCTGCGGTACGACCCGCTCTGCCTGTTCGAGGCCCGCGGCGAGGTCTACGCCCGGTTGTACGCCTGGTACGAGTACTTCTTCGGCCTCGGCGGGGACGAGATCGACATCGTCCCGCCGATCACGCTGATCGAGTTCACCCACGAGTGCGACCGCGAACCCCGGCTCGCCGACGACGTGGGGGCCGACGGAGTCCTCCGGCTCAACGCCGGGCCGACCGCCGAAGACCGGCTCTGGGGGAATACCGACGACGGCGACGAAACCTACCTCATCGAAGACCTGGGCGGCGGCACCATGCGGGTGACGTTCACCGACGAAGACGGCTTCGAGCAGCAGCAAATCTTCTCCGGCGTAACGTCCATCTTCTTCGACGGCGGCGTCGGCAACGACGTGCTCGACGCCCGCGGCGTCAGCGTCCCCGTCATCGCCTACGGTCGATCCGGGAACGACACCCTCATCGGCGGTAGCCAGGACGATGAACTCGACGGCGGGGAGGGGAACAGCACCATCGACGGCGGCGGCGGGGACGACACCATCACCGTGCTCGACGGGGCGCACAAGATCGTCGGCGGGGCGGGCAAGGACACGCTGAAGATCACGGGGAACAACAGCTACCAGTTCTCCCAGTCGAAATTCACGGTCAACGACTCGCCCGGCGTCTGGAAGCTCAACCCCGGCGACGCGGACGACCCGGTCGAGGTGCTCGACCTCGTCGGCGGGATCGACGGCAACAAGTTCGACCTCACCGGCTGGAAGGGCGAGGCGAAGATCGACGGGGCCGAGGGCGCGGACACGGTCATCGCCGCGGACAACGTCGACTACACCATCACCGACACGACCCTGGAGCGAACCGGCGTGCCGACCGTGCAGATGGTCAGCATCGAGAAGGCCAAGCTCACCGGCGGATCGTCCGCCAACTCCTTCACCGTCTCCGGGTGGAAGGGGTCCGGGGTCATCAACGGCGGCGGCGGGATGGACACCATCAATGCCGTCAACGACGTCGACTTCTTCCTGACCGACAGCAGTCTGGACCGGACCAATCGACAGTCCCTGTCCCTGGTGTCCATTGAGACCGCCAACCTGACCGGCGGGGCGGCCCGGAACTATTTCCTCATCACGGACTGGACCGGCAACGGCAGCCTGGACGGGGAAGGCGGGAAGGACACCGTCGCGGAAGTGAACGACTTCCATTACATCATCACGGATTCCCTGCTGTTCCGCACCGGCGGCGGGGACATGGCCCTGTCCGAGATCGAGAACACCGAACTGACCGGCGGCGACAGTTCCAACTCCTTCGACGTGTCCGGCTGGAGCGGGACCGGGGTCATCTCCGGGGACGACGGTTGGGACGCGATGGTCGCCACCAACGACGAAAATTTCACCCTGACCGACGGCACCCTGGACCGCACCGGCCGCGGCCGGCTCGTGCTGACCGGCCAGGAAGCGGCGATCCTCACCGGCGGCGGCGGCAACAACACCTTCGACGTGACCGGCTGGCACGGCACGGGGTTGCTGAACGGGCTCGGCGGTGCCGACACCGTCGTGTCCGCCGGGGACGAGGACTTCTTCCTGACCAGGGAAGGGCTCGAACGGTCCACGGGTGGTCGGCTGGGGGTCATCAACGTCGAGCACGCGGACCTGACGGCCGGGGCCGGCGTCAACACCCTGCACATCGACCGGTGGCAGGGGACCGGCTCGTACAACGGTGGGTCTGGGTACGACGCGATCCTCGTCACCGAGGACACCGATTACGCCCTATCCGACACACTCCTCCAACGCGGCGGGCGGGGGAATTTCACCCTGGCCGGGGTGGAACAATCCAACCTCGTCGGCGGGTCTGCGAACAACGGCGTCGACCTGACCGGGTGGACCGGCACCGGTTCCGTCCGGGGCAACGCCGGGACCGACACCGTGTTCGCCGGCGGGGACCAGAACTACACCCTGGCCGACAACGCCTACGGCACCTCGTCCGGGGCACACCTGGACCTGGACTCCATCGAGCAGGCGGCGCTAGCGGGTGGCGCGGGGAACAACGCCTTCACCCTGTCCGGATGGACCGGCAACGCCCAGATCTCCGGGGAAGGCGGGACCGACGCCTTGATTGTCGGCCGGGACACGGACTTCCACCTGACCTCCGGCGGGCTCACCACCGCGGACGGGGCGGACATCGACACCAGCAACGTCGAGTTCGCTTACCTGACGGGCGGGACGGGGTCGAACGACTTCGTCGTGGACGGCTGGCAGGGGACAGCCGTCATCGCGGGCGGGGCCGGGCAGGACACCGTTGCGGGCACCTTCAACGGCGACGTGTCGCTCTCCGATGTCGAAGTGGACGCGGACCAACTCGGGGCCGGGCCAAAACTCATCATCGGCGGGGTCGAGCGGGCGGTCATCACCGGCACGCCGGGCGACCAGACCTTTGAGCTGTCCGGGTGGTCCGGGACCGGTGCGGTCAACGGCGGTGGCGGGAAGGACACGGTCGTGTCCGCCGGGGATGGCGACTTCCGCCTCTCCGACGCAGGTCTGAGCTTGCCGACAGGTGGGTACGTCAACCTGTCCGGGATCGGGAACGCCGTCCTGACCGGCGGCCGGGGGAACAACACCTTCGACCTGACCGGCTGGCGCGGCACCGTGACCGTCACCGGGGACCAGGGCCGCGACACGGTCATCACCGCGGACAACACGGACTTCGCCCTGGGCGGGTACACACTGATCTCCGGCCGGGGGTTGAACGCCACGCTGTCGAGCGTCGAGAACGTGATCCTGAGCGGCGGCCTGGGGGACAACGGGTTCGACCTGACCGGGTGGAATAAGGAAGTGACCGTCCTCGGTAACGGCGGCACCGACACGGTCTACCTGGGCAACGCCCACCTCGTCAGCCTGTCCGACAACACCCTGACCACCGACGCCGGATTGCGGGGGAGCTTGTTCGGGATCACCAGGGCCGTCGTGTCCGGCACCCCGACCGCGGATGCGTTCGACCTGACCGGTTGGACCGGGCGGGCCGACCTCTTCGGCGGGTTCGGCAGCACGACCGACCCCAACGACGCTGCGGACACGGTCGTCTTCGCCGGGGATTACGACTACACGCTGACCACGCAACTGCTGACCGTGTCGAACGGGGCGCGAATCTTCCTGACCGGGATCGAACTCGCGGTCCTCACCGGCGGGAACGCGGCCAACACCTTCGACGTGTCCGGGTGGAACAGTCGGGTCACGCTGGTCGGCGGCAACGGGACCGACACAGTCGTTTCTTCAGGGCAGGGTGACGCCACCCTGACCGACGCCAACCTGAGCCGCGCGACTGGGTTGTTCGCGGCACTGTTCGGCATCGAAGCCGCCCGGATCGTGGGGGACTCGAACGCGAATCGGTTCGCCGTCTCGGGCTGGACCGGGTCAGCGGAATTGGACGGGGCCGGCGGCTCGGACGAGTACGAAGTCGTCTTCCACGGCACCGGGTCGGGCTCGACGACAATCGCCGACAGCGGGATCACCGGAACCGACGTGTTGACCGTGTCGTCCGTGGTCGGCACGCCGGTCCGGGTCGACCCGCGCGTGACCCTGCCCGATGATGACGAGTGGGTCGAGTTTGCCGGCATCGAACTCATCGAAGTTGTCTGACGTACCACCAACCGCGGGACCGCAGCCCGGCCACGCGGTATCTTCCTTCACCTGAATGCGACTGCATCCTGAGGAATCGCCCATGTCCTCGCCTTGGTTCCCGCGTTGGTTGAAACCCGGCCGCACCCGCCCAGCCCGGCGGCCGCGGCTCACGGTCACGGGTCTCGAAGACCGAGTCACCCCGTCGTACACCCCTGCCGCCGCAACCTACCGCGACTTCGTCGGAGCCGGGGGGTTCTCGACCGCCATCAGCGGCACATCCTCAGCCGCCAACGACGCCACCGCCGCCGTGCCGCTCGGCGGGTCGAACACGTTCAACTTCTACGGCACCGCCTACTCGACGGTGTATGTGGGCACCAACGGGTTCATCTCGATCGGCTCGGACTTCCCGACGCCGAACGCCGCCAACACGGACCTGTCCGTGACGCCGGAGACCCAGGGCATCATCGCCCCGCTGTGGGACGACTGGTTCCTCCCGACGACCGGCACGACGGTTCAGTACAAGGTCGACACCATTGCGAACGAGATGATCGTCCGCTGGGGGCCGATGAACTCGCCGTCGGTCAGCCCGCTGTACACGAGCACGGTCGAGTTCTACGCCGTGCTGAAACTGAACACGTCCACGACCCCCGGCGGCATCGAGTTCCACTACGCCGACACCATCGCCGACCCCGGCACCGGCTCAGGGCGGGACGTGGTCGATGACGGGGCCTCCGCCACGGTCGGCGTCAAGCGGCCCGGCATCGCGGATTCGTCGCCGAACGAGACCGAGACGCGCACGCTGATCTCCTTCGACACCGCGGGCGGGTTGATCGGGTCGGGCAAGGGGATCGCCCTGACCTGGACCAACACGCCCCCGGTCTTCACCGGAACCGACCTCACGCTGAGTTCGTCTTCCATCAACGAGGGCGGCACCCTGACGCTGGGCGGCAGTTTCACCGACACCAACGACATCGACCCGCACGACGTGACCATCGACTGGGGTGACGGCACGACGCCGACGACGTTCACGCTGGCGGTCGGTGTCAGCACGTTCTCCAACATCACCCACACCTACGCGGACAACCCCGCCGGTCAGGTGAACGGCAGTTATACCATCACCGTCACGATCGCCGACCGGACGCAATCCACGGCGGTGAACGCCTCGGTCCAGGTGAAAAACGTCGCCCCGGCGATCACGGCTGGCACCAACGTCAGCATCAACGAGGGGACGCTCTTCACCCGCAACATCACCTTCACGGATGTGTCGGTGGACGGCGCGTACTCGGCCACGGTGGACTACGATGATGGCCGTGGACCCCAGGCCGTCACCCTGACGCCGGGCGTCAATTCGTTCGACATCAGCACCACGTTCCCGGACGACGACTCGAACCCGTTCACCGTCGTCGTCAAGGTGACGGACAAGGACGGCACTGTCGGCACCGCGACGTTCGACGTGACTGTACTGAACGTCAACCCGACGATCGACTTGGCCACCATCCCGGACGTGGACCTGGACGAAGGCGAGGTGCTCACGATCCTGCCGACCTTTAGCGACCCGGGTTTCCAGAACCTATTCCCGACCATCGACACCGTCGAGACCTTCACCTACGAGGTGGACTGGAACGACGGAACGGCGAAGTCCGTGGGTACCGCGACGATCAGCGCCCTGGGTTCCGCCGGGTCGCCCACCAAGGGGACGTTCACGGCCTCCCACGTTTACGCGGACGATGGCACCTACACCGTGACCGTCAAGGTCTTCGACGACGACGGCGGCGTAACGACCCGGACCTTCACGGCCAACGTCAGCAACGTCGCCCCCACGCTGACGGTCCCGACGGGTGCGCAGAACACGACGGAAGGCACGGTCATCTCGTTCCCGAACCTGGGGTTGTTCACGGACCCTGGCTTCGACAACGCGGCATCCGGGCAACCGTCCAAAGCCACGACGGAACGGTTTTTCTACGAGATCTCCTGGGGCGACGGCACCGGCGTCGAGAGCGGCGATGTCACCACCGTCACCCAGGGGAACACGAGCCCCACGTTGACCAGTGGCTCCTTCGGCGGCAGCCACACCTACGCGGACGACGGCACCTATACCGTCACCGTCAAAGTCACCGACGACGACGGTGGGTTCGACGAGAAGACGTTCACCATTACCGTCGCGAACGCCGACCCGGTCATCACGGTGGCCGAAGACCAAACGGTGCTGGAAGGGTCCACTCTCTCGATCCCCACGATCGCCTCGTTCACGGACCTGGGTTACAACAACTCTCTGGATTCCCCGCCGACATCCGAGACGTTCACCTACACCGTGGACTGGGGCGACGGCACCACCGATTCGACGGGGAGCGTCGGTACCGTGACCCAGGGGAGTGCCGGGAAGCCCACGACCGGGAGCTTTGGCGAGTCTCACACTTACGCGGACAACGGCACCTACACCGTGACCGTGACCGTGACCGACGACAACGGCGGGTCGGCCACCGACACGTTCCAGGTGGTGGTAGTGAATGCGGCCCCGGTCCTCACGGTCAGCACCAACAAGACGGTCGCCGAGGGCTCGCTCCTTACGATCGCCGAACTCGGGTCGTTCACCGACGCGGGCTTCGACAACGCCTTGAACCCCGTGCCGGGTGGCGAGACTCAGGAAGCGTTCGATTACGTCATCAACTGGGGCGACGGCTCCACACCCGACAGCGGACCCGTTTCCGCTGGTTCGATCACCCAGGGGAAGCCCGGCTTCGCGACCAAGGGCACCTTCGGCGGCAGCCACACCTACGCGGACAACGGCGTCTACACGGTCACGGTCACGCTGAACGACGACGACGGCGGCACGACCCAGAAGACGTTCCAGGTCACGGTCACGAACGCCGCACCCGTGCTGTCGGTGCTCTCCAACCAGACCCGGTTCGAGGGCGAACTGCTGTCGATCACGAACATCGGCACCTTCACCGACCGCGGGTACGACAACGCCAGCAACCCCGGCAGCGAGAAGACGGAAACCTTCACCTACACGATCAACTGGGGCGACGGCACCGCCGACCCCGTGGCGTCCGCCACCATCGACACGATGGGTTCTGCCGGGACGCCCACGGCCGGTTCATTCGACGGCTCGCACACCTACGCCGACGGGGGCCTGTACACCGTCTCCGTCACTGTGTTCGACGACGATGGCGGATCGGCGACCCAGACCTTCACCGTTGAAGTCGGCAACCTGCCGCCGACGCTGAGCGTGGCTTCCGACCAGACCCGGCTCGAAGGCCAGGCGCTGACGCTCCCGTCGATCGGGACGTTCACCGACCCCGGCTTTAACAACCCGTCGAACCCGGCTGCCGACAAGTTCGAGACGTTCACCTACACCGTGGACTGGGGTGACGGCACACCCAACTCGACCGGTGCTGCCTCGATTACCACCGCAGGCCAGCCGGGCACTTTGACAGCCGGTTCGTTTGGCGGCACCCACACCTATGCCGACGACGGGTCGTACACCGTCACGGTCACGCTGACCGACGACAACGGCGGCCAGGACCAGGCCACGTTCCAGGTGGTCGTGGACAATGTCGCCCCGTCCGGGCTGACCCTCTCGCCGCCCGTCGCCCAGCCCACCGAGGGGACGGCCTACAGCCTGCCGGTGTCCTTCACCGATCCGGGGGTACAAGACACTCACACGATCACCGTCGAGTGGGGCGACGACACGCCCAACACGGTCGCGGTCTTGCCCGTGGGCACCCGCTCGTTTTCGGGCATCTCTCACACTTTCCGGGACAACGGCAGCTACACCGCAACCATTACGGTTGCCGACGACAGCGGGGAAAGCACCAGCACGACCCGGACGTTCACCGTCCGGAACGCGCTTCCTACGGTCGTGATCGCTCCGATTGCCGACACCCGCGTCGGGCGTCGGGTTTCGGCAACCGCCACGGTCGCCGACCTGGGTACGCTCGACAAGCCGACGACAAGCTGGGTGGCGACCGACCCCGTCGGGCGGGTCGTCGGCACCGGCAGCGGAACCACCGCGTCGTTCGGCCCGGTGCGGGCGGGGGCGTTCACCGTCGCGTTCACCGCCGTCGACAAGGATGGGGCCTCGACTACGGCAACGGCCATCGCCCAGGTGTTCACCAACGAACTCCTCGCGGCCGGCGTCGGCGGTGGGGCGGGTGCCGTCCAGGTCTACAACCCGAACCTGAGCCCGAAGTTTGCCGTCGATGCGTTCCCCGGCTTCACCGGTGGTGCGCGGGTCGCGACGGCGGATGTTACCGGCGACGGCATCGACGACGTGATCGCCGGGGCCGGGCCGGGCGGCGAGCCGATCGTCGCGGTGTTCGACGGCGTCACTGGGAACCAACTCGCCCGGTTCCGGGTGTTCGAGGCCTCATTCACCGGCGGGACGTTTGTTGCCGGCGGCGATGTGGACGGGGACGGCCTCGCGGAAGTCGTTGTGACCGCCGATCAAGGGGGCGGCCCGGTCGTGGCGGTGTACCGTGGCTCCGAACTCGCTCGCGGTCGAGCCACCGAGGTGGTGCGGTTCCTGGGTATCCAGGACAACTCCTTCTTCGGCGGGTCGCGGGCGGCAGTAGGGGACATCAACGGGGACGGCTTCGCGGACATCGCCGTTGCCGCCGGGTTCCTCGGCGGCCCGCGCATCTCGCTGTGGGACGGAAAGGCCCTGTCCACCGGCTCGGCACCGGCACAGCCGTTCGCGAACTTTTTCGCCTTTGAAGACAGCCTCCGCAACGGGGCGTTCGTGGCAGCGGCGGACGTGAACGGTGATCGCAAGGCGGACCTGATTCTCGGCGGCGGGCCGGGAGGCGGTCCGCGGGTCCGGGTCGTCGACGGGGCGAAGTTGCTCCAACTCGGGGGGTCTGGTTCCCTCGACGCGGGTCTGGCCGGGAGCCAGCTTGCGAACTTCTTCGCCGGCCCGTCCACCACCACCGGGGGCGTTCGCGTCGCCGGGGCCGACCTGGACGAGGACGGCCTCGCCGAGGTCATCACCGGCTCGGGCGACGGCGTCAGCGGGGTGGTTCGCTTGTACGGCGGGTCGAAGATTCTCTCCGCGCCGTCCGATCCACCCATCGCGACAACGCTCACACCATTCGACCAAGGGCTGTTGTTCGGCGTTTTCGTTGGTTAACTGCTATTTCCCAAGCTCCGGTTGACCCAACTCCGGGTTGGTGACCATCGTGCCGTCCGACTCGGAGGCCGGTGTGCCGGCCCGAAGCGGTGGCAGGAACCCCTCGACCGGATGCGGGGCTGACTGGCCTTCGGTCTTGAAGTTGCGAATGTCAGTGAATTCGGCAGTTTTGCTGGTCCTTGGGGTTGTCAGGGGGCCGAGCGGTTCGGCGAAGATTGTCCGACGGCATGCGGTGGTGTCGCAACCGAGTCGTCGAACCGCGATGCGGAATCGGAGGGGTCGACCCGAGTGGCTTGTCGGCGAGGGTGCGACCATACCGACGCGGGTGGCTAGTCGTCGCCCTTGTCGCGGCCGGATTTCAGCTTCGGGGCCATGTCCTTCAGCGCGGGCACCTTCGTCCGCAGGATGAGAAGGTCGGCGGCGTATGCCTTGTTGTCGATCTGGTTCGTCCACTCGTGCGGATCCTTGGAGTGGTCGTACAACTCCCGCGCGGTTCGGACTAAACCCTTTGCGGGAAAGGCCGTAAACGCAAAACGCCGAGAGGCATCCCTCTCGGCGTTCTCCGTCAACCGTTCGGTAAACTTGCCTCGAACCGCTAACCGTAAGCTCCCCGAGTATGACACCTCGCAAACCAATTTACTCTCAACGCATCGAGAGTATTTTTCGCCGGCCTCTGGATACGCTGGAAATCCTAGCGTTTGCCGATTTGCTCTCGACCCGTTAAGCGGTTCGAGTCTCACTCGATACCGAAATGGCGGGTTCGAACTGATCCCGCGATACCTCTCCAACCGTTGAACGAAGGCCGAAGCGGCAGTGGGGTCGTTTGCTCGTGGAGTTTCTGGT
>ERZ1066123.1663-NODE-1663-length-12832-cov-7.755889_pt1 | contig 12832 bp, 8 predicted proteins | sample MGYA00382770_ERZ1066123 | MGnify/ENA primary metagenome ERZ1066123 (study PRJEB33369, sample SAMEA5778353) | biofilm metagenome | biome: Industrial cooling water; feature: Water cooling tower basin; material: Biofilm | place: United Arab Emirates | collected...
TGCGGAAGGTGCGGAACTCGTGAGGCGGGTATGATGCTGCATGACGCGCGCAAACGTTAGCGTCCGCGGATGTGGTGGAAATTCGCTGAGTGCTGCGGGTGGGATCGGGCCTGACGGTCGGCGTAGCCGATCCGGCAGGGTCGATCCCACCCGCAGCGTCGGGCTTGGGGTGGTCATCGGTTCGGACGGCTAGGGTGGTGTTGCAACGCGCCCACGCCCAACCGATCGAGGATCCGATGACCGAGGACAGATTGCCACTGGCCGATCTCCTGGCGAAAGCAGGAGACGGTGACTTCCTGCGCAGCGTCGCCGAGGCCGTGCTGCAGATGCTGATGGAGGCCGACGTGGAGGGCCTGATCGGCGCCGGGCGGCACGAACGCACCGGCGAGCGGCTCAACTACCGCAACGGCTTCCGCGACCGCACGCTCGACACGCGGCTCGGTGCCTTGCAGCTGCGCATCCCGAAGCTGCGCCAGGGCAGCTACTTCCCGCCCTTCCTGGAGCCCCGCAAGACCTCCGAGAAGGCCCTCGTTGCCGCCATCCAGGAAGCCTGGATCGGCGGGGTCTCGACGCGGCGTGTCGACGACCTGGTGCAGGCCATGGGCCTGTCCGGCATCTCGAAGTCCACCGTCTCCAAGCTGTGCAAGGACATCGACGAGCGCGTCGGCGCCTTCCTCGACCGCCCGCTCTCCGGCGAGTGGCCGTATCTCTGGCTGGACGCCACCTACCTCCGCCAGCGCGAGGGCGGCCGCATCGTCTCCGTCGCCGCGATAATCGCCGTGGCCTGCGACGCCGAGGGGCGGCGCGAGATCGTCGGCCTGCACATCGGCCCCTCCGAAGCCGAGACCTTCTGGGCGACCTTTCTCAAGAGCCTGGTCAAGCGCGGCCTCAAGGGCGTGAAGCTCGTCGTCTCCGATGCCCATGAGGGCCTCAAGGCGGCGATCGCCCGCGTTCTCGGCGCCACCTGGCAGCGCTGCCGCGTCCACTGGATGCGCAACGCGCTCGCCCATGTCGGCCGCGCTCAGCAGTCCATGGCCGCGGCCGCGCTGCGCCAGGCCTTCCTCCAGCCCGACCAGGCGAGCGCACGGCAGACCTGGCGCCACGTCGCCGACCAGCTCCGACCCCGCTGGCCCAAGCTCGGAAAGCTCATGGACGACAGCGAGGACGACGTGCTCGCCTACATGGCGTTCCCGGCCCAGCACCGGACCAAGCTGCACTCGACGAACCCGCTGGAGCGATTGAAAAAGGGTGCAAGGCACTGCCTTGCACAAGCGCCGCGCCGACGTCGTCGGCATCTTTCCCTCCGAGGCCTCCATCATCCGCCTCATCGGCGCCGTCCTCCTCGAGGCCAACGACGAATGGCAGATGCAGCACCGCTACATGGGCGTCGAGGCCATGGGCGAGATGCTCAACCCGCCGCCCACCAACGAAACCCTCCAACTTCCACCCAAGGCCGCCTGAACCGTGGCCACCTCAAGCCCACCAGCAAATTCCACCACGTTGACGGACGTGACCAGACTGGAGATGGCGTCGGTGGGACCTGGTACTGGAACGCCTACCCGGGCGCGCGCTGCGACGTGGAAAGCCTGCAGTACTCCTTCAGCTTCTCTGAGGAACTGCAGCAGGAGTGGGAGTGGACGGAGCGTTACGCCAGCCAGCCCGAGATCCAGCGCTACCTAGACCATGTCACCGACCGCTTCGATCTGCGGAAGGACATCCGGCTCTCTACGACGGTGACGGCGGCGCATTACGACAAGAAGGAGCGGCGCTGGATCGTCGAGACGGATCGCGGCGACCGCGTGCGCAGCCGCTTCTGCATCATGGCGACGGGGTGCCTCTCGGCGGCACGTATGCCGGATCTGGACGGGCTCGATTCCTTTGCCGGTCGCGTGTTCCACACGGGGCGCTGGCCACGCAAGCGGGTGTCGTTCAGCGGCAGGCGGGTCGGCGTAATCGGAACGGGATCCTCGGGCATTCAGGCGATCGCCGCGATTACGCCGGAGGCGGCGGAGCTGACGGTCTTCCAGCGCACTCCGAACTTCAGCATCCCGGCCTGGAACGCACCGCTTCCGCCCGACAGGCAGGCGGCCTTCAAGGCTGCCTACGGCGCCAACCGCGAGACGGCGCGCAACACGCGCTCGGGCATCCTCTACGACTATGCCCAGCGCGGCACCTTCGAGGTATCGGAGGAGGAGCGGCGGAAGGAGTACGAGGCGCGCTGGGAGAAGGGCGGCGCCAACTTCACGCACTGCTTCAACGACGTCTTCCTCGACAAGGCCGCCAACGATCTCGCCGCCGACTTCGTTCGCGGCAAGATCGCCGCGATCGTGCGCAATCCCGAGACCGCGCGGACGCTGATGCCGACGGACCATGCGATCGGCACGAAGCGCATCTGCGTGGACACCGACTACTACGCCACCTTCAACCGGCCGAATGTGCGGCTGGTGGACCTGCGGAAATCGCCGATCGAGCGGGTCGATGCGACCGGCATCCGGACCTCCGCGGCGCATCACGAGCTGGACGACATCGTCTTCGCCACGGGCTACGATGCCGTGACCGGAGCGCTCGCCCGCATCGACATTCGTGGACGCGGGGGCGGGCGCCTCACCGAGAAGTGGCATGCCAGACCGCGCGCCTATCTCGGGCTGATGATGGCGGGATTCCCGAACCTCTTCGTCATCACCGGGCCCGGCAGCCCCTCGATCCTCACGAACGTCGTGGTCTCGATCGAACAGCATGTGGATTGGATTGGCCGCTGCCTCGAGGAACTCGGCCGCCGCGGCGCGACCGAAATCGAGCCGATGCCCGATGCGGAGGAAGGCTGGGTCGCCCATGTCGCCGAGGTCGCCGGCCGCACGCTCTTCGTGCAGACCAACTCCTGGTACATGGGGGCGAACATCCCGGGCAAGCCGCGCGTGTTCCTGCCCTATGTCGGCGGCTTCCAGAACTACACGCGCTTCTGCGAGGAGGTGGTCGAGCGGGGCTACGAAGGCTTCGCGATTGTCTGACGCCGGACGTAGGAAGGTGTCACCTTCGTCCTTCCGCGCTCGGCGAATCCGGATCAGCTCATCCAGAGCCCGCCGGTGACGTTGATCGCCTGACCCGTCATGTAGGCGGCCGCATCCGAGGCCAGGAACAGCACGACGTAGGCGATGTCGTCCGGATAGCCCGGGCGCTGCAGCGGGATGCCGCGGACCCGCGTCGTCACGTCGGGAAGGCCTTGCGCCTCGTTCAGCCGCTCGGCCTCCTCGCGCATGCGCGTGTCCACGATGATGCCGGGGCAGACGGCGTTCACGCGGATGCCGTGCGCCGCCATCTCGCCGGCCAGGGCCTGCGTCAGCCCGATCAGCGCGAACTTGCTGGCGCTGTAGGCGGTGTGGTTGGGCATGCCCTTCTTGCCGGTCCAGGACGCGATGTTCACGACGCAGCCTGAATCGCGCGCCACCATCTGCGGGAGCACAGCCTGCGTGGCATGGAAGGCGCCATCCAGGTTCACCGCGAGCACCTGGCGCCACACCTCCGGGCGCGTTTCCAGGAACGGCGCGGTGCGGAGGATGCCCGCATTGTTGACGAGCAGGTCCGCCGGCCCTAGCCCATCCAGCGCCGCGGTCACAGCGGCCTTCACGCTCGCCGCGTCGCTCACGTCGCAGCGTGCGGCCAGGGCCTTACGCCCCTCCGCCCGAATTGCCGTCGCCGTGCTCTCGGCCGCCGCGGCGTCGATGTCGAGTACGCCGACATCGTAGCCAGCGCGCGCGAGGGCAAGCGCGATCGCGCGGCCAATGCCCGCGCCCGCCCCCGTGATGACGGCCGTTCGCGCCGGGCTCGTCATGCCGCCGACTCGCGCAGCAATGCGCGCTCGACCGGGGCGGGCCGCGTGTGCTGGACGCCGTTGCGGTCGTAGTCCTTGGCGAGCAGCTTGCGGTAGCGGACGGGATCGAGCTCCAGCGCATAGCGCGGCGTGCCGGGAAACATGCTCTCCTGGAACGCCTTGTCGGCCATGATCGCCTGCTCCATCGCGGCTGGCGCCGGCAGTTTGATCGCGCCGGCGACGATCGCCGCGATGTACTCGGCCTGATCGTCCATCATCCGGATGTTGCTGCCGCCGGTCACGTCGAAAAAGCCGATGAAGAACAGGTTCGGCAGAAGCGGGCTAACCACGCGGTTGTACAGATGCAGGTAGCTTTCCCGCACCGGTGAGGTGCCTTCGGGCAGGAAGGGCAGGGCGGTCAGGTAGCCCGTGCAGGCTATGATCGTGTCGATCTCCTCCGAGGTGCCGTCCACGAAGTGCACGACGCGGCCCTCCACCCAGTCGATGCCAGGCTTCGCGCGCACCCGGTCCCAGGCAAGCATGGAGATCAGCGTCGGGTGGCTGATCGGGTGTGTGCGCCCCTTCGGCGTCCGGAAGCCCAACTGCTCCATCTGGCCATGGAACATGCGGGTCAGCTTCGTGCGGATCCACAGGCGCACGCTCCAGGGCAGGAAGGGACGTTCCAGCTTCATCAGGATGCGCGATTGCGGCATGCCGAACATCAGCCGCGGCATGATGAGCACCGGCGAGCGCGCCGAAAGCCAGGTCATGGCGGTGACCGAGCAGACATCGGCCGCGATGTCCACGCCGCTGTTGCCGGGCCCGATCACCAGCACCCGCTGTCCGGCGAAGAGCTCCGGCTCGCGATAGGAATGCGCATGCAGGTAGGTGCCCGCGAAACCTTGCACCTGCGGTGGATGGCGCGGCACGCTCTGGTGACCGGTCGCTACGACGACGCCGTCGAAGCGGTGCGACGAGCCATCCTCGATGTCCAGCCGATAGCCCGAACCGTCCGGCACGATCGCCTTAACGCGGCTGCTGAAGCGGATGCGGGAGGTCAGGCGGAAATGCTCGGCGTAGTCGCGGAAATAGCGCTCCATCCGCGCAGCATTGGGATAGAGCGGCGTGCCCGGCTCGAACGGGAAGTCGATGAAGGAACTGACCTTCGCTTCGGAATTGATGTGCAGCGAGCGGTAGGCGGGACTGAGCCCGCTGTCGTTGTTGTAGACCCAAAGCCCGCCGATCCTGGTCCCAACCTCGAAGATCGTGACCTCGATGCCGCGTGCGAGCAGGTTCTTGGCGGCGCAGAGGCCGCCGGCCCCCGCCCCGATGACCGCGAAATGCCGTGTCGTCATGATCGGCCCCGATGACAGATGAGGCGTCGCCGCCGCGATGTCAGACATGTGCCTGCAGCCAGTCGCAGGCGGCCTGCAGCGCCTCGTCCGAACGGTCGATCAGGCCGACCCACGACATGAATCCGTGGTTCGCATCGGCATAGCGCCGGTGCATCACGACATTTCCAGCGGCCTGCAGGCGACCGGCGAAGACCGTCCCCTCGTCGCGCAGGGGGTGGTATTCAGCGGTGATCACGTAGGAAGGCGGCAGGCGCGACAGGTTCGCGGCCCGGTTCGGCGAGGCATGCGGATGCAAGCCGTCGGCCGCATCCGGCAGGTAGTGGTTCCAGAACCACTCCATGCTCTCGCGAGTCAGCCCGCAGCCCACTCCACGCTCGGTGTAGGAAGGCATGCCCGCCGGAGGGATGGTCCGTCACGGGATACATCAGCAGCATCGCGCGCGGCGCGGGCTCGCCGGCATCCCGCAACCTGATCGCCGTCACCGCGGACATGGTGCCGCCGACGCTGTCGCCGGCGAGCGCAATGCGCGCGGGGTCGCCGCCGAAATCGCGCGCATGCGCAAAGACCCAGCGCGTCGCAGCCAGGCAATCCTGCGGCGCGGCGGGGAACTTGTTCTCCGGCGCCAGCGCGTAGTCCACCGATACAACGATCATCCCGGACCGCCGGCAGAGCTGGCGGGCCAGGCCGTCATGCGTCTCGACGCTGCAGATGACGAAGCCGCTGCCGTGGAAGAACACGATGACGGGCCGGCCCGGCTCCAGATCGGGGCGGTAGATGCGGACGGGAATGGGCCCGCGCGGGCCGGGAACCGCGCGATCCTCCACATGCGCGACATCGGGTCGCGGCACCGCCTTGTAGCGCGCGGCGGCACCGGCGCGCACGACATCCACCGGCAGGGTGTGCATCGCCGGCAGCGCGGCGGCTGCGTCCACCATGGCCTGCAAGGCGGGATGCAGCGTCATGGCGTGAGCGCCGTCGCGGCGACCAGCGCCTCGCTGGCCGGCTTGCCCGACGCTCCCGCGCGGCCCAGCAGGAAGCCCTCGTATCCCGCAGCCGCGACCTCGTCGCATTTCCGGCGATAAGGGCCAATGCCGCCGACATAGGGCATGAAAACGCGCGGCTTGCCCGGGATGTTCGCGCCGAGATACCAGGAGTTGGCCTTGACGAAGAGCGTGCGGTCCGCCGCCTCGTTCACGTGGCGGACCCAGTCGCGCTCCGCCTGCGGCTCCGGCTCGATGGTCGTGAAGCCGTCGCGGGCGAGGTCCTCCATGCAGCGGAGGATCCATTCCACATGCTGCTCGATGCCGACGATCATGTTGACGAGGACGGAGGGACTGCCCGGCCCCGTAACGATGAAGAGATTCGGGAAGCCGACCGCCATAAGGCCGAGATAGTTGGCGGGCCCCTCCTGCCACTTCTCGGCAAGCAGATGCCCGCCCCGGCCGCGGATCGCGATGCGTGTCAGCGCGCCGGTGAGTGCGTCGTAGCCAGTGGCGAAGGCCAGCGCGTCGAGCGGGTACTCGCCCCTGGCAGTGCGCAGCCCCTTCGGCGTGATCCCGACGATCGGTTCGTGGCGGAGGTCCACAAGCGACACGTTGGGGCGGTTGTAGGTCTCGTAATAGTTGCCGGCGACGCAAATGCGCTTGGCGCCGAGCGGATGGTCTTTCGGGCAGAGCCGCTCCGCGGTGACGGGATCGCGCACGATGGCGCGGATCCTGTCGCGCACATAATCGGCTGCCGTGCGGTTCGACGCCTCGTTGGTGTAGATGTCGTTAAAGGAGTGCACGAAGTTCACGCCGCCCTCGGCCCAGCGGCGGTCGTATTCGGCCTGGCGCTCTTCGGGTGTGACCGACATGGCGGAGCGATCGCTGAACTCGTAGAAGGTGCCGACCTGCTTCGCCCGCGCGCGGTGTTCCGCGTAGCGCGACTTCCACGCCGCCTGCGTCGCGTCGTCGAGCTTGCGGTTGCGCGCCGGGATCACGAAGTTCGGCGTGCGCTGGAACACGGTGAGGTGCTCGGCCTGCTCCGCGATCACGGGGATCGCCTGCACGCCGGACGAACCGGTGCCGACCACGCCGACGCGCCGGCCGGCGAAGTCCACCGGCCGATCCGGCCACTGACCGATGTGGAACAACTCGCCCTCATAGGAGTCGAGGCCCGGGATGTCCGGGTAGCGCGCGACGGAGAGCGACCCGCTTGCCATGATCAGGAAGCGGGCGGTCTCGGACTCGCCGCGGTCGGTGCGCACCGTCCACAGCGCACAGGCCTCGTCGAACTCCGCGGCGGTGACGGCCGTGCCGAAGCGGAAATGCCGGCGCAGGTCGAAACGCTCCGCGACGTGGCGGGTATAGGCGTGGATCTCCCGCTGCGGGGAGAAGCGCTCGCTCCACCGCCATTCCTGCTGCAGCTCTTCGGAGAAGCCGTAGGAGTACTGCATGCTTTCGACGTCGCAGCGGGCGCCGGGGTAGCGGTTCCAGTACCAGACGCCCCCGACATCGGGCGCGGCCTCGAAGCCGAGGCAGCGGAAGCCCTTCTGCCGCAGCGCATGGACGGCGTAGAGGCCGGCGAAGCCGGCGCCCACCACGATGGCATCCCAGGCGGGATCGCCCCCCCCGGATCGCCTGGCTGCTTCGGACATTGCTGTCGCTCCTCCGGATGCGCCGTACGGCGAACTACAGGTCGCCGATGCGGCACTCGCTGTTAGCCTGCAGTCCGAACAGCCCGTCCAGCCCCTCCGCGCTGTCCGGCATCTGCTTGACGATCTCCAGCGCGTCCCATGGATCGGTCACCTGGTTGCGCACGCGCACGACCAGGAAACGGCGCATCAGCTGATGGTCCCAGGCGCGGAAGTAGAGAGGGTAGCTGCCATCCTGCAGGCGCACCGTCTCCAGCCCGCGCACGATCGCCTCTGGGGTGACCGCACCGCTTTGCTGCACCGCCGCGAGCAGCAGACGCGTGCCCATGCCGGCGAGCATGCCCTGGGAATGCGGCGGGGTGTTGTGCTTGCGGCGATAGGCGGCGGTGAATTCGCGGTCCTCGGGGGGGTTGTTCGGGTCAGCGTGGTGCCAGACCTTGCCGTACATGCCGGAGGCCTGTGGACCGGCCGGAGTCAGGTCGGTGTCGTTGATGATCGGGCTGACGACCGGCGGGCCGTTGCGCATGCCGTATTCCGCGTACTGTTTCAGGAAATTCGGCAGTTCCGCGCCAGCCAGCGCGGTAGCCACCACATCGGGGCGCGCCTGGCGGACCTTCAGGATGAAGGCGCTGAAATCGGTGGTGCCGAGCGGCATGCGATCATAGCCCGCCTGCGTGCCGCCTGCCGCGTCGAGCGCTGCCTTGTAGCCATTGTAGACATCGTGGCCATAGGCGTAGTCGGTGATCAGGAAGTACCAGCGCTTGCCGCGTTCCAGCATCGCCGGCGTGACTGCGGCGACCGCGACCGGCGCGGTGGCGTTGGCTCGGAAGGAATAGCGGTTGCAGTCGCGACCGGTCAGCACCGTGGCGCCGGCGATGTTGATGAAGGGCGTCTTGGCGCGCCGCGCCAGCGCCGACAGCGCCAACGCCGTGCCGCTGTTCGAGCCGCCGATGACCGCCGCGACCTTCTCCTCTTCGATCAGTTTCTGCATGTTCTGCTGCGCGGTCTGCGGGTTCGGCTCGTCCAGCCAGATCATCTGCACGGGGCGGCCGAGCATGCGGTTGCCTGCCATCTCGAGGGCCAGGTTCACGCAGTTTGCCCCGCCCTCGCCGGACAGCGCGAAGCTGCCCTGCTTGGCAAAGACGATGCCGATCTTCACGGGCTCGCCGGCCTGCGACAGCGCCGGCCGCGACAGCGCAAGCGCGCTCATGCCGAGCAGCAGGCCGCGCCGCGTGGCGCCCGACGGTCCATCCACCTTCACCATGACTTCGCCTCCTCTTTCCTTCGATGCGTTCACGACGGCACGGCCTCCATTTCCACCATGCCTAGAAGCTTCGCCTGCAACGCGTGATCGGCAGCGAGCTCGGCGCTGCTGCCCGCGAAGGCGACGCGGCCGCTGACGAGCACATAGGCGCGGTCCACCAGCGGCAGCAGCTTCTCCGCCTGATGCTCCACCAGGATCAGTGCGCGCTCCCCGCGCAGCCGCATCACCGCGGCCGACAGCTCCGCGACGATGGCCGGCGACAGCCCCTCGAAGGGCTCGTCGAGCAGCACCAGCCGGCTCGGCTGCACCAGGGCGCGCGCAACCGCGCACATCTGCCGCTCGCCGCCCGAGAGGTTCTCCGCGCGCGCGCGCGCGTTCGGCGAGGCGGGGGAAGAGCTCGCAGACCTGCTCGATGGACATGCCGCCTGGACGCGCCGCGATGCGGAGGTTCTCGAGCACGGTGAGGTTCGGAAACAGGCGACGGCCCTCGGGCACGAGCGAGATGCCGCGCCGGTTGATCGCGAAGGGCGGCAACCCGCCGAGGGAGGCGTCACCGAAGGTCACTCCGCCGGCGGTGATCGGCACACTGCCGGTCAAGGCACGCAGCAGCGTCGTCTTACCCACACCGTTGCGGCCGAGTACTGCGACCGCCTCGCCGGGGCGGACCTGAAGGTCGATGCCGTCCAGCACCTTGCTGCCGCCATAGCCCGCCACCAGCCCCTTCACGTCGAGCAGCAGGCCTTGCCCGGCGGCCAGGGCCGGCGCGGCGAGCGGCGCAGCCGAGAGCGCCGTCCCATGCGCACCAAGATAGGCCGCGACCACCGCCGGGTCGCGCACCACCTCGCCCGGCTCGCCATCGGCGATCAGCCGACCCTGGTGCAGCACAGTGATGCGATCGGAGATGGCGACCACGCGGTCGAGGTCATGTTCGATCAGAAGCACTGCGTGACTGTCGGCCAGGCGCCGGATCAGCCGGGCAACGACCACGCGGTCCGCTTCCGACAGGCCGGCGAGCGGCTCGTCGAGCAGCAGCAGCTCCGCATCGGTCGCGAGGGTCACGGCGATATCGAGCAGGCGCCGCTCGTCATGGGCAAGGCTGGCGCAGGACGCTTCGGCCCGGTCCTGTAGGCCGACGGCCGCCAGCAACGACCAGGTGCGCGCATTCACCTCGCCGAGGCCGTAGGCGTCCTGCCAGGCGGCATCGCGTCGCGGGCTCTGCGACTGCACGCCGAGGCGCACATTCTCGAAGACCGATAGGTTGGGAAAGACGCTGACGATCTGGAATGAGCGATCGAGCCCGAGCCGGACGCGCCGATGCACCGGCAGATGCGTGATGTCGCTCCCGCGGAACAGGATCGCGCCGGCGTCCGGCCGCAGGATGCCGTTCAGCATGTTGAACAACGTCGTCTTCCCCGCGCCGTTCGGGCCGAGGATGCTGTGCAGGCGCCGGGGCATCACCTCGAAGGAGAGGTCCTGCGCGACGGTGAGGGAGCCGAAGGATTTCGTGAGGCCGCGCACGGTCAGCACCGGCGCATCGCCGGCCGCCGTGCCGCCATCCGTCGCGAAGGGTGCGATCGCCGCCGGACGTGGCGGGATGCCGGGGCGCACCAGGGTCCAGCCGGAGCGGCCGGTCAGGCGGCGGAACAGGCCGTGCAGCCCCTCCGGCGCGGCCAGCGCGAAGACGATGATCGCCGGGGCGAAGACCAGCCACCAGTTCTCCAGCTTCGCGCTCAGGAAGTCCTCGAGCAGGATGAACACGGCCGCGCCCCACAGCACGCCGAGCACATGATGCACGCCGCCCAGCACCACCATCAGCAGCGCGTCGGCCGCGTGCTGCCAGCTGAGATTGTTGGCGTAGGCGCCCTGCAGCAGCAGCGCCAACAGCCCCCCGGCAAGACCTACGGCGGTGCCCGACAGCACGAAGGCGCCGAGCTTCAGCCGCCAGGTGTCGTAGCCGAGGCTCGCCATCCGTGCCTCGTTGTCGCGGATGCCCAGCAGCGCGCGGCCGAAGGGCGAATGCACGAAACGCCACATGGCCCAGAGCGCGGCGAGCAGCACCGATACCGTAAAGAGGTGCAGCGATAGGGCGTCGGCAAACAGCGGACGCGGTACGTTCTGCAGCCCGTTCTCGCCACCGGTGAAGGAGGTCCAGCGGAACACCACCTCGAAGGCGATCTGCGAGGCGGCCAGCGTCAGCAGCGAGAAGTAGAGCCCCCGTCGCCGCAGGACGATGACGCCGAGCACGAGCCCCGCCGCCGCCGACCAGACCAGCGCGAACAGCAGCCCCGCGAGTTCGTTGCCGGCGACATGCAGCATGAAAAGCGCCGCGGCATAGGTCCCCGTGCCGAAGAAGACCGAGGCGCCGAAGGGCACGAGCCCGGTATAGGCGATCAGCAGGTTCACGCCGGCGCCGTACAGCACGTAGATCGCGATCTGCGTCACGCGGCCGACAGGCGCGCCGGTGGCGAGCATCGCGGCCGTGATCGCGGCCAGGGCGATGCCCATCCAGAGGACGGGGCTGCGCAGCGCCGCCTTCATTCGAAGCGCTCCCAGCGCTCGCCGAGCAGCCCGCGCGGGCGCAGCAGCAGCACGAGCACCATCAGCAGGTACATCGCCGCCGAGGAGGCTTCCGGCCAGAACTGCGCGGAGATCCCCGTCACCAAGCCGACCAGCAGGCCCGCGACGATCGCCCCGGCATAGGAGCCCAGGCCGCCGATGGTGACGATGACGAAGGCCGGCATGATCGCGCCCGCCGCCATGGAAGGCGTCACGCTCCAGAGCGGCGCGGCCAGCACGCCGGCGGCGCCGGCCAGCAGGCAGCCCAGTCCGAAGGCCCAGGTCAGCACGCGGGGGAAGTTGATGCCGAGCAGCCCGACCATCTCCGGGTCGCGGCTGCCGGCGCGCAGGATGCGCCCATAGGGCGTGTAGCGCAGGAAGGCGCCGAGCAGCAGCAGCAGCGCCGTCGTCACGACGACCACGCCCGCGCGGTACTGCGTGACCAGAACGGGGCCGAATTCCAGGATGCCACGCAAGAAGGGCGGCGCCGAAAAGGGATGGCTCCCGCTGCCCCAGACCAGGCGGATCGTCGCCTCGATGAAGAGCGCGAGGGCGAAGGTCAGCACGATGACCGTCAGCGGCTCCTTCCCGTAGAGCCGCCGGATCAGCGTCACTTCGACCAGCGCGCCGACCAGGCCGACGCCGACCGGCGCGAGCACCACGGCCGGCCAGCCGAATTGCTGGTGCAGCGTGACGGCGAAGTAGGCGCCGAGGGCGAAGAAGGCGCCATGGGCGAAGTTCACGATGCCGAGCAGGCCGAAGATGACGGACAGCCCGATGGCGATCAGCACGAAGATGAAGCCGAGGACGAGCCCGTTGGCCGCCTGGGCGATGATCAGGTCGATCATGGCCGCGTCCCGCCCGGCCGGTCTGGCGCCGCTGGTCGCGGAGCGGCAGTGCGGTGCTGCAGCAAGCGGCTGCCTCCTCCCCGTCGCGCGCGAGATTCGTATGGAAGCGAGCCTTACCAGAGAGTATCGTTAACTTCCGCCGGGCATGTCAAGCATCCTTTGCGGGCGATGCCGCCTCCGTCCCCATCGGCTGGAAGCGGGGCAGCGTCGCCGTCTCCGTCACGTCGTCGAACACGACTTCCACCGGCAGCCCGACCTTCAGCGCCCCGTTCGGCACGCCGACGACGTTGCCCGTCAGCCGCACGCCCTCCTCCAGTTCCACCTGCACGGCGTTGTAGGGCAGCTCGCTCTTGAACGCCGGCAGCC
>ERZ1066123.1664-NODE-1664-length-12827-cov-6.998747_pt1 | contig 12827 bp, 11 predicted proteins | sample MGYA00382770_ERZ1066123 | MGnify/ENA primary metagenome ERZ1066123 (study PRJEB33369, sample SAMEA5778353) | biofilm metagenome | biome: Industrial cooling water; feature: Water cooling tower basin; material: Biofilm | place: United Arab Emirates | collected...
GGCGGCGCACGGGATGCCCGCCGCATCGCGGGCCGCGGCGCGTGCTGGACATCGGCACCGGCTCCGGCGTGCTGGCCATGGCCGCGGCGCGCCTGCTGCGCGTGCCCGTGCTGGCGACCGACATCGAGCCCTGGTCGGTGCGCGTCACCGCCGACAACGCCGCGGTGAACGGGCTGCGGCACCTGGTCGCGGCGCGGCTGGCCGATGGCTGGCGCCACCGCATGCTGCGCGGCGCCGTCTTCGACCTCGTCTTCGCCAACATCCTAGCGCGCCCGCTCTGCGCCATGGCGCGCGACCTGGCCGTGCATCTGGCGCCGGGCGGCACGGCGATCCTCGCCGGGCTGCTGGACAGCCAGGCGAGGATGGTGCTGGCGGCGCATCGCCGCCAGGGGCTGCGGCTGGAACGGCGCGTCGCCGTCGGCCGCTGGACCACGCTGGTGCTGCGCAAGGCGGGCTGAGCGGGCCGGATCGGCCCGGCCGAGTCGCCGCTGCTGGATGATCGCGTCGTTGCCGAGGCCGCCATCCAGCACGTCGAGGCCGGCCCCGGCGATCAGCACGTCATCCCCGGATCCGCCGATCAGCACGTCGTTGCCGTCCAGGCCGTTCAAGGTGAGCAGGTCACCGGCCTCGGCGTTGGCGATCCACATCTGCGCACCCACGTCGAGGCCGCGCAGCCCCCCGGCGTCGAGTCGCACGCTCACCGTGCCGGCGGCGAGGCGGCCGCAAAAAAAAGATGCCGTCCGCCTGCGCGCCGCCAGAGCCGAAGAGGCCGAGATCGATCGACAGCAGGCTGACATCGGTGCGCGACAGGTCGCGCACGGCGATGCGATCCGCGCCACCGAGCGCCTGAAGCCGGACGGCCTCCATGTCGTTCAGGGCCATGGTCACCGCGGCGATATCGGGGGTCATCCGGACCTTGCCGCCATCGGCCGGGATTTCGAGGACCTTGGCAATATTGGAGGCGTCGAACACTATATTGAGGCCGGCGCCGCCCAGGACCGTGTCGCTGCCGTCGCCCGGATTCCGGTGGCGGACGTCGTCGCCGGCGCCGAGCAAGGCAGTGTGGTTGCCGCGGCTGCCGGCAGCGACGTCGTTGCCGTCACCGCCGAGGATCCGGTCGGCGAGGCTGCTGCCGAGGGTGGTGTCGCTGCCCGTGCCGCCGTCGAGGGTGAGCCGGATGATGCCGGCCAGCAGGCCGACCACGCTGATCTGGTCGTCGCCGCCATCGGCGTGCAGGGGTCTCGGCTGCCGCCATCTCCGCAGGCCCGGCGCGGCCGGGTCGGTCGCCGGCTCCGGCTGCGCGGCGCCGCTGCCCGTGCGCCCGATCGAGGACCGGGCCGCGGCCCGATCCCTGCCCGTCATCAGGCTGGCAGCGGCCGGGGGCGGCCCGGCGCGGTCGTCGGCGCCGGCTGCGCCTCGGTGGCGGCGGACTCGACAACGTGCCGGATCTCGCCGCGGGTCAGCCCGATGTCTCGCAGCATGGCGTCCGGCAGGGCCTCGAGGGCGGCGGCGGTGCCGCGGCGCTGGTTCCAGGCGCGCAGCCGGGGAAGCGTGCGGCGGGGCAGGATCGCGTCGGCGAAGCGCAGCGCGGCGAGGAAGCGGCCGCGGGCGGCCTCGGTCTCGGCATTGCCCTTGGCGGGAAAGAGGGAGAAAAGCTCGGCCCTGGTCATGAGCGCAGGCATCGGTAGCGTTCCTGTGGTGCCGGTACCGGGCCATGCGGCCCGGTTCGGACGGCGCGGGACCGTGTCGGGCTCCGGGTCGGAACCCTGATCGCGCCCGCGCTTCGCAGATGCGAGATGGTGCTGGGTGCGGTTTCTTCCCGTGCCAAGACGGCGCTCTAGTCATGCGTCTTGGGCATGACTTACTGTGGATTGTGGCAAAATTGTTTAGTCTCCCTGAGGATCCCGTGACCCACGCCGAACGTCTCGCCGCCCTCCGTGCCGAACTCGCCCATGCCGGCGTGGACGGGTTCCTCGTCCCGCGTGCCGACGAGCATCTCGGCGAATACGTTCCCCCCGCCGGCGAGCGCCTCGCCTGGTTGACGGGCTTCACCGGCAGCGCCGGCCTCGCCGTGGTGCTGGCCGATCGCGCCGTGCTGTTCACCGATGGCCGCTACACCACCCAGGCGGCGCAGCAGACCGACCCGGCGCTCTGGGACCGCCGCCACATCACGGAGGAGCCGCCCGCCGCCTGGCTGCGCGAGCATGCGGCGGGCCTGCGGATCGGCTACGACCCCTGGCTGCACGCGGAAGCCGGGCTCCAGCGGCTGGAGGAGGCCGGCGTCACCCTGGTGCCGCTGGCCGCGAACCCGATCGACGCGATCTGGGCCGACCGGCCGGCGCCGCCGATGGCGCCCGCGCTGGTCCACCCGGCCGAGTTCGCCGGCCGCGCCGCCGCCGAGAAGCGCGCCGAGGCCGCCGCCGCGCTGCGCGCCGCCGGCCAGGACGCCGCCGTGCTGGCGGATGCGCATTCCATCGCCTGGCTGCTGAACATCCGCGGCGGGGACCTCGCGCATACCCCGCTGGTGCTGGGCTTCGGCCTGCTGCGCGCCGATGCGGGCGCGGACCTGTTCGTGGAACCGGGCAAGATCGGGCCGGAGGTGCGGACGCATCTCGGCAACGACGTCGCCGTGCAGCCGCGCGCCGCCCTGCCGGCGGCGCTGGCGGCGCTGCGCGGGCGGCACGTGCGCCTCGATGCGGAGGCGACGCCGGCCTGGTTCGCCCAGGCGCTGCGCGCCGCCGGCGCGGTGGTCGAGGGTGGGGACGACCCCTGCCGCATGCCGCGCGCCTGCAAGAACGCCGTGGAGCAGCAGGGCGCCCGCGCCGCCCATGCCCGCGACGCCGTGGCCATGGCGCGCTTCCTGGCCTGGTTCGCCGAGGCGGCGCCGCGCGGCGGCCTGACCGAGATCGTCGCCGCCGAGCGGTTGCTGGCCTTCCGCCGCGCGGTTCCGCTGTTCGCCGGCGAAAGCTTCCCGGCCATCAGCGGCGCCGGCGAGAACGGCGCGGTCATCCACTACCGCGTCACGCCGGAGAGCAACCGGCCGATCCGCCCCGACGAGTGCTACCTGATCGACAGCGGCGGGCAGTATCGCGACGGCACCACGGACATCACCCGCACCCTCTGGACCGGCCCCGGCGCGCCGCCGCCTGACCTGGTGGAGCGCTACACGCGGGTGCTCCGCGGCCACGTCGCGCTGGCCACGCTGCGCTTCCCGCAGGGCGTCGCCGGCCCCTTCCTCGACAGCTTCGCCCGCCGGGCGCTGTGGGACGCCGGGCTGGACTACGACCATGGCACCGGCCACGGGGTGGGAAGCTTCCTCTCGGTCCATGAGGGACCCGCGGCCTTCAGCCGGGCGGCCAGGCCGGTGCCGCTGGCGCCCGGCATGATCCTCTCCGACGAGCCCGGCACCTACCTGCCGGGCCGCTACGGCATCCGCATCGAGAACCTGCTGCTGGTGCGCGAGGCGCCAACCTTGCCGGACCAGGCCAGGCCCTTCCTGGAATTCGAGACCCTGACCCTCGCCCCCTATGAGCGGCGGCTGATCGACCCGGCGCTGCTGGCGCCGGCCGAGCGCGCCTGGATCGACGCCTATCATGCGCGCGTGCTGGCCGAGGTCGCGCCGCATTGCGACGTGGCGACGGCGGCCTGGCTGCGCACCGCCTGCGCGCCGCTGTAGCCGACGGCGCGCGCGGGGATGCCCTGTCACGGTCCGCTCACGCGCAGCAAGCAGCATCGGCCGTGCAGCACGATGGGGGGCCCATGATCACGCTCGGGGACCTCATGGCGCATGCGCGCGACGTGGAGGCGCGCAAGGCCGGCATCGCCACCGCCGACATCGAGGTGGCGCGCCGCGCCGGCATGCTGCCCGCCGATGTCGCCGCGCTGCGCGCCTTCACCGCCGCCGAGCCGGGCTGGTGCATCGTCGTGCGCTGCCCGAAATCCGCCTCCTATGCCTGGCAGGACCTGCTGCCGGCGAAGATCGGCGCCACCGGCAAGAAGTCCGGCGACAGCGGCTTGGTCTCCATCCACAAGCTGAAGCGCGCGCCCGGTGGCGCGCCACTGTTCCGCGACGGCGAGCCGATCATCGACGCCGCCATCCACGTCTCCGACGACGACCTGACGGGGGTGTGGCAGCACTGGAAGGGTGCCTGGCAGCGCGTCCGCATCACCGCCGCCGGCGGCGCCAAGCGCGGTCCCTACGGTGCCGAGGCGGCCGAGATGCTGCGCCGGCTCAACCGCAGCCTCGCCACCAGGATCCAGCACGGCTGCCAGGACGACTGGGCCTCGGCCGACAACCGGGACGTCAGGCCGGATGACGGCTTCGCCGGCTTCCTGCGCGGCGAGGCCGGCTTCATCGACGGTGCCGCCACCTGCCGAGGCTATTTTGCAGGCAACGGGCTCAGCGCCTTTCCCTACGATCCCGTCTCCGGCGCCTTCATCGGCTGAATGCGGCCGGCCATCCCCCTGGCGGCGCCCTGGCGGCTCGCCCTGCTGCTGGCGCTGCTGGTCGGATTCATCCTCTACGGCTCGCTCTATCCGTTCCGCTGGCGGGCGCTGCCGCCCGGCGTCGACCTCGGCGCGCTGCTGCTGGAGGCGCTGCTGCGGCCGCCGGGCGGGCGGGGCGACATCCTGGCGAACCTCGTGCTCTATGCGCCGCTGGGGCTGCTGGCGGGGCTGATCCTGCCGGTGCGCTGGCCCGGCATTGCACGGGTGCTGCTGCCCACCTTGGCCGGCGCGCTGCTGTCGGCGGGGGTGGAGGGGCTGCAGCTCTTCCTCGGCGGCCGAGTGGGCAGCGGCGCTGACCTGGCGCTGAACACGGCGGGGACGCTGGCCGGCGCGGTGCTGGCCGTAGCGCTGGGCGGGCGCACCCTGCTGGCGGCGGTCGTGCGGCCGCGCCTGGCGGACCCGATGGCGGCGGCGCTGCTGCTCTGCTGGCTCGGCTGGCGGTTCTACCCCTATGTGCCCGCCCTCGACCTGCAGGCTTGGAAGGACAACCTGAAGCCCCTGGTGCTGCACCCGATCATCGAACCCCTGCGCATGGCGACCCTGCTGGCGAGCTGGACGGGCGCCGCCCTGCTGGCCGAGGCGGCGGCCGGTGCGGCGCTGGCGCGCTGGCTGGTGCCCCTGGGCCTGGCCGCCGCGCTGGCGGCGGAGGTGGTGATCCCGGGCAAGGCCCTGACCCCCGCCGAGGCGCTGGCCATCACCCTCGCCCTGCCGGCCTGGGCGGTGCTGCGCGGGCGGCCGGCGGCGGCACCGCTCATGGCAACGGCGCTGCTCAGCGCGCTGCTGGTGGAGCGGCTGGAACCCTTCGCCTTCGCCGGCCCGCCGCGCGACTTCGGCTGGATCCCCTTCGCCAGCCTGGTCGGTGGAAGCCTCGGCGCGGGGGTGCAGGCGGTGCTCGCCAAGCTGTTCCTGCAGGGGGCGCTGCTGTGGTGGCTGTTGCGCTGCGGTGTGCCCCTGCTGCCGGCTGCCGGGCTGCTGGTGGCGGTGGTGCTGGCGGGGAGCGTCGCGCAATGCTGGCTGCCGGGCCGCTCGGCCGAGATCACCGATACGCTTCTGGCGCTCGGCCTGGTGCTGGCTTTCCGTGCGCTCCGGCCGCCTCCGGCCGTGACGCAGGCAGGGTGGCGCGCCAGGGCGGCGCGGCAGGGCGCATGACGGGGGAGGGCGTGCCCGACGACGCCGCGCTGCGCGGCTGGCTGGCCGGGCGGCCGGTGCTGATCGCCTATGGGCTGCTGGGCGATGTCTCGGCGCGGCTGCGGCCGCTCGGCTTCGACTACATGGGGGCGCAGCAGGACTGGCTGCGCCGCATGGGCGCACGCCCGCAGGTGGTGCGGGTGCCGACCGCCGCGGCTGTCGCCGAGAACGCAGCCCTGTTGGGCACCGCGCTGGCCGGCGTGGGTCCGCCGCCGGCGCTGCTGATCGCCCACAGCAAGGGCGGACTTGAGGGGCTGGCGGCGCTGCTCCATCCGGCGACGGCGGTGCGTTGCGCCGGCTTCATCGCCTTCCAGTCGCCCTTCCGGGGCACGCCTCTGGCCGACTGGGTGGCGCGGCGCCAGGCCATGCACGGCCTCTCCCGCGCCGCGCTGAGCCTGCTCGGCTGCGGCGACGGGGCGGGGCTTCGGGATCTGACCACCACGGTGCGCGAGGCGTGGATCGCCGCGCATGCCGGGGAGATCGCGGCCCTGGCGGCCCGGCTGCCGGTGGTGAGCTGCGCGACGGTGCTGGACCCCGCGGCGGCGCGGGGCGGGCGGGATGCCGCCTATGCCGCGCTGGTGGGCGGCCTGGGCCGGGTTGCCGGGCCGAATGACGGGCTGGTGCCGCTGGCGTCCACGAAGCTGCCGGGGCCGGTGCGGCACCTGGAGAGCCCGGGGGGCCATGTCGCGCTGGTCTCCGCCGGCGCCGGGCGCGACCCGGTGGCGGCGCTGCGGCGGGCGCTGGTGGCGCTGCTGTCATGAGCAGACCTTTTCCTGCCAGTGCAACCAAGCCAGCATCGGCATCTCAACAGCAGGAACGTCGAAAAAATTTACAACTCTCTCAACAATGCCCTGGCATGCGCTTAACACGTTGATTTCGAAACGGATCTTCGTTGGGACAAGGATTGCTTCATCGTCTCCGAACGAAACGCGGTTCTGCCCCGGCGGGGCCCTTGGAGACGCAGAAATGACCCGAACCTTCCTGATGGCCACTGTCGCGGTCTCGGCAATGGCCGCCGCCTCGGCGCAGGCGGCGCTCTCCGTCAGCGGCGCGGTGGGTGGCGCGCCGACCGGGGCGGTTCTGTTCAACTTCGACGACCTGACGGTTGCCGGCGGCAGCCCGCAGGTCACCAACAGCGTGAACACGCTCAACCAGATGACGGTGCAGTTCGTCACCAATGCCCAGGTCGTTTCCGGTGCCGTGGCCGGCCAATATGCCGCGCCCTTCCTCTCCGGCGGCAATGGCGCCGGCTTCGGGCCGGGCAGCACCAACCAGGCGGACGGCGCAGACGCGACACCCTATCTGACCACCGGCTCCACCGGCTCGGCCGCCAATGCCGTGATGGAACTCCTGCTGCCGTTCGGGGCGCAGTATTTCGGCCTGCTGTGGGGCTCCGTGGACGACTACAACACGCTCAGCTTCTACAGCGGCAACACGCTGGTCGGCTCCCTCACGGGCGCTGACGTGACGGCCAGCCCCAACGGCAACCAGGGCGTTCAGGGCACGCTCTACGTCAACATCAACTCGACGCTGAGCTTCGACCGCGTGGTGGCGACCAGCACGCAGTTCGCCTTCGAGTTCGACAACGTCGCGCTCAGCGTGCAGCCCATCGAGGTGCCGGAGCCGGCGAGCATGGCCCTGCTCGGCGCCGGCCTGCTCGGCCTCGGCCTGATGCGCCGTCGCGCCCGCCGCGGCTGATCCACCTGCTACAGGGCTGGCAAGGAGCGGTCCCGCGGGGCCGCCCCGACGCGATTCAGAAGTCCGGCGACAGCCCAGCCATCTCCCGCCACTCGGCCTCGGTCAGCGTGCGCACGCCGAGTTCCGCGGCCTTCGCCGCCTTGCTGCCGGCATCGGCGCCGACCACGACGAAATCGGTCCGCCTGGAGACGCTCTTCGTCACCTTCGCGCCCAGCCGCTCGGCACGATCTTCCGCTTCAGGGCGCGTCATGGTCTCGAGCGTGCCGGTGAAGACGATGATGCGGCCGGCGAAGGGGCTGCCCGTGTCGCCGGGATCCGCCACCGGCTCCGGCGTGACTTGGCCGGCGAGGTCGTCCAGCGCTGCCAAATTGTGCGGCTCGTCGAAGAAATCCACCAGCTCCTGCGCGATGGCGGGACCGATGCCCTGGATGGCGCCCAACGCCTCCCGCGCCTCCGAGCCGATGACACGCGCGTCCAGCATGGCCTGCCGCCATTGCGGAAGGGTGTGGTAGTGCCGCGCCAGCAGCTTCGCGTTCGCCTCGCCGATGCGGCGGATGCCGAGCGCGAAGATGAAGCGGTCGAGCGGCACCGTCCGCCGCGCCTCGATGGCGCGCAGCAGGTTGCGGGCGGAGAGCTCGCCCCAGCCCTCCAGCACCGCCAGCTCCGCTTCGCGCGCATGCAGGCGGAAGATGTCGGCGGGCGAGCGCAGCCAGCCCCTGTCGAACAGCAGCTGGATGCGCTCGGCGCCGAGGCCCTCGATGTCCATGGCGTTGCGGCGGGTGAAGTGGATCAGCCGCTCCACCGTTTGGGCAGGGCAGATGAGGCCGCCGGTGCAGCGCCTCACCACCTCGCCCGGCGGACGCACGGCATGGCTGCCGCAGGCGGGGCAGGTGTCCGGGAAGACGTAGGGCGTGCTGTCCGCCGGCCGCCGCTCCAGGACCACGGAGACGATCTGCGGGATCACGTCGCCGGCGCGCTGCAGCACCACCGTGTCGCCGATGCGCACGTCCTTGCGGGCGATCTCGTCCTCGTTGTGCAGGGTCGCGTGCTGCACCACGACGCCGCCGACGTTGACCGGCTCCATCACCGCGCGCGGCGTCAGGGCGCCGGTGCGGCCGACCTGGATCTGGATCTCCAGCAGCCGCGTGGTGGCCTGCTCGGCCGGGAATTTCCACGCGATCGCCCAGCGCGGCGCGCGGCCGACGAAGCCGAGGCGGGATTGCCAGTCCAGCCGGTCCAGCTTGTACACCACGCCGTCGATGTCGTAGGCGAGGCCCGCCCGCGCCGCAGCGATTTCCGCCTGGAAGGCAGCCGCCTCCGCCTCGGTTTCCAGCCGGCGGGAGAGCGGGTTCACCGCGAAGCCCCAGTGGCGCAGCCGTTCCAGGTAGCGCCAATGCGTGCTGGCCGGCGCCGCGCTCGCCTCGCCCAGCGCATAGGCGAACAGCTTCAGCGGCCGCCCCGCCGTGACCTTCGGATCGAGCTGGCGCAGCGAGCCGGCGGCGGCGTTGCGCGGGTTGGCGAAGACGCGGACACCCTTCTCGCCGGCCTCGATGCGGCGCGCCTGCTCCGCGTTGAAGGCGAGGAATTCGGCCTTCTCCATGAACACCTCGCCGCGGATTTCTATGCGCGCGGGGGCCTGCCCCTTCAGCCGCAGGGGCAGGCCGCGCAGCGTGCGCAGGTTGGCGGTCACGTCCTCCCCCGCCGCGCCGTCGCCGCGGGTGCCGCCGCGGACAAGGCGCCCCTCCTCGTAGAGCAGGTTCACCGACAGCCCGTCGATCTTCGGCTCGCCGACGAAGCAGAGCGGGTCGTCGCCGAGGCCGAGGAAGCGGCGGATACGAGCGCAGAATTCCGCGAAATCCTCGCTGCCGAAGGCATTGTCCAGCGACAGCATCGGCACGCCGTGGACGAACTTGGAAAAACCCTCGGCGGCCCCGGCACCGACGCGGCGGGAGGGGCTGTCCTCGCGGATCAGCTCCGGGAAGCGGCCCTCGATGGCGCGGTTGCGGCGGACCAGCGCGTCGTACTCGGCATCGGCGATCTCCGGCGCGTCCTGCTCGTGGTAGAGCCGGTCGTGGTGCGCGATCTCGGCCGCCAGCGCGGCCAGTTCCTCCGCCGCCTCCGCCTCGGTCAGCGCCGCGGGCGGGCGGGCGCGCAGGCCGGACCCGCTCACGCCGCACTGCCTTCCGCGGCCAGCCGGCCAAGCGCCGGGCCGGCGAGGATCATGCCGGTGAAGTGCTCCGCCACCGCGGCGCCGATCGCGCGATAGAAGGCCAGCGCGCCGTCGTCGCCGTCATCGACGCCCCACCACGGGCAGGCCGCGCCGCGCCGGCGTGCTTCCGCGGCAAGGCCGGCGACCAGCGCCCGCCCGTGCCCGCGCCGCCGCGCCGCGGGCGCGACGTAGAGGTCGAGCAGCATCATCGCATCCGCCGCACGCCCGGCGTCGTAGACCAGGCCGCCGGTGATGAAGCCGGCGAGGGCGCCATCCGCCTCCGTGACCAGCAGGATCGCCCGCGGTGCCGGGCCGAGCAGGTCGCGCGCCACGATCGCCGCCGTCATCGGCACCGCCGGCGCGCCGCCATCCAGGCTGTTGATGGCGTTGATCAGCGCGGCGACGGCATCGGCCTCTTCCGCGCGGGCGGGGCGCACCGGGATCACAGCAGCGTCCCCTCCAGCAGGCTGTCCGCGGCCGCGCGCGCCGCCTCCGTCACCCGCTCGCCGGCCAGCATGCGCGCGATCTCCTCGCGCCGGTCCCCCTTGCCGAGCGGCTCGACCACGGTTGCCGCGCGGCCACCCCGCAGGTGCTTGGCCACGCGCATCTGCTGCGCGCCGCGGGCCGCCACCTGCGGGCTGTGCGTGACGACCAGCACCTGCAGCCGTTCCGCCACGCGCGCCAGCCGCTCGCCCACCGCCGCGGCGGTGGCACCGCCGATGCCGCTGTCCACCTCGTCGAAAATCAGGGTCGGCACCGGCGAGCCGCGCGCCAGCACCACCTTCAGGGCCAGCATCAGCCGCGACAGCTCGCCGCCGGAGGCGATGCGGTCGAGCCGCCCCGGCGCGGTGCCCGGGTTGGTGGCGACCAGGAAAGTCACGCGGTCCATGCCGTCCGCGGTCCAGGCGCCGTCATCCTCGCGCTCGGCGACCTCGACCACGAAGCGCGCGCGGTCGAGCTTCAGGGGCGGCAATTCCTGGCCGATCGCGCCCTCAAGCCGTCCCGCCGCATCGCGCCGCGCCGCCGAGAGGTCGCGCGCCGCGGCCAGGTAGCGCGCCCGGGCCTCCGCCGCCGCCCGCTCCAGCGCCGCAACGCGGCCGGTTCCGGCATCCAGCGCCGCCAGCCGGTCGCGCAGGGAGGCCAGCAGCGCCGGCAGCTCCACCACCGCGACGCCGTGCTTGCGGGCGGCGGCGCGGAGGCCGAAGAGCCGGTCCTCCACCTGCTCCAGCCGGCGCGGGTCGGGCCCGCCCTCCTGCAGCAGCCGCGCCAGCAGCGTCTCGGCCTCGGCCACCGCGTCCTGCGCGATGGCAAGCTGCGCGAGGATCGGCTGCGCGTCCTCGTTCGGCGGCGGCAGCCGCTCGATGGCGCGGGCGGCGTCGCGCAGCGCCGAGCCGGGGTTGGCGCCGCGCCGGTCGCGCGGCTGCAGCGCGGACAGGGCGGAAGCGATCTGCTCGGCCCGCTTCTCGCCCTGTTGCAGGCGCTGGCGGTCGGCGGCCAATGCCTCCTCCTCGCCCTCCATCGGCGAGATCGCGGTCAGTTCCTCGACGGCGTGGCGGAGGAATTCCTCGTCGCGCTGCGCGGCGGCAATGGCGGCGCGCGCCTCCTCCAGCGCCCGCGCGGCGCCGCGCCAGCCACGGAACGCCTCCGCCACGGCGGCGCGCCGGCCTTCCAGCCCGCCGAAGGCGTCGAGCAGCCCGGCATGCGTCGCGGGATCGGCCAGGCCCACCTGTTCGTGCTGCCCCTGCACCTCGACGAGGGTGGCCGCGATGCGCCGCAGCAGCCCCACCGCCACGGGCTGGTCGTTGACGAAGGCGCGGGACCGGCCATCGGCCTGCACCACCCGGCGCAGCACCAGCGCGCCGCCTTCCTCGGCTGCTATCCCCTGTTCCTCCAGGATCGCCTGCACCGGATGCCCGGACGGCGGCAGGAAGGCGGCGGCGACGGAGGACTGTGCCTGGCCCGCGCGCACCATCCCGGCCTCCGCCCGCGCGCCCAGCGCCAGGCCCAGGCTGTCCAGCAGGATCGACTTGCCGGCGCCGGTCTCGCCCGTCAGCGCCGTCAGCCCGGGACCGAAGGCAAGGTCCAGGCGGTCGATCAGCACGACGTCGCGGATGGTGAGGGAGGCGAGCATCGGTGCGGGCGGCCGGCGCGCCCTAGAACAGCCAGTTCAGGCTGCGCCGGAAGAAACCGGGGCGATCCTCCGGTGCCGGCTCCGCGCCGGCGACCAGCAGCGCGTAGCTGTCCTGGTACCAGGGATTGCCCGGGAAGTTGTAGCCGAGCACGGAGGCGGTGCGCCGCGCCTCGCCGGTCAGGCCAAGCGCCAGGTAGCTCTCGGTCAGGCGGTGCAGCGCCTCCGGCACGTGGTTGGTGGTCTGGTAGTCCTCGATGACGCGGCGGTAGCGGTTGATGGCGGCGGCGTAGAGGCGCTGGCGCTGATAGAAGCGCCCGATGTTCATCTCCTTGCCCGCCAGGTGGTCGCGGCCGAGATCGATCTTGAGGCGCGCGTCGCGGGCATAGGCGGTTTCGGGGAAGCGGTTCACCACGTCCTGCAGGGCGATGATGGCCAGCTCCGTGGTGCGCTGGTCGCGCTGCGAATCGGCGATCTGCTCGTAGTGGCAGAGTGCGCGCAGGTAGTAGGCGTAGGCGATGTCGCGATGCGCCGGATGCAGCTGGATGAAGCGGTCCAGCGCGCCGATCGCTTCCGGGTAGCGGTTGCGCTGGTAGTCAGCGTAGGCGGACATCAGCTTCGCGTTGGTGGCCCAGGCGGAATAGGGGTGGTCGCGCTCGACGCGGTCGAACAGCTCGACGGCCTGGGGGAAGCGGCGCTGCTGCAGCGCTTCCACGCCCGCGGCGTAGAGGCCCTCCGGCGACTGGTCCAGCAGCGCGGCGTTCGGCGTCCGGCTGCCGATCAGCCCGGCTACCGTGCCGTCCCAGTTCTGGAAGCTGGAGCAGCCGGGCAGGGCGGCGATGCAGAGGATCGCCACCGTGGTGGCGAACAGCGGGTGGGCGCGTCGGGGCATCAGGGTCCGGTCGGTCATGGACCGGGGGGGTATAGCATGAAGAGGTTGGCGCGGAACCGCGCCGGGGGATTCAGGTGCGCATGTCGCGCGGGAGCCGGGGGGCGGGGGTTCGGCGCCCGGCGGGCCGGGATCGGCGGGCGGGGTGCCGGCGCCGCCCCTGCGGCCTGGACCGACTCCTGCCTCCGCGCGGGCCGGGTGCAGGCGCG
>ERZ1066123.1667-NODE-1667-length-12821-cov-7.770484_pt1 | contig 12821 bp, 13 predicted proteins | sample MGYA00382770_ERZ1066123 | MGnify/ENA primary metagenome ERZ1066123 (study PRJEB33369, sample SAMEA5778353) | biofilm metagenome | biome: Industrial cooling water; feature: Water cooling tower basin; material: Biofilm | place: United Arab Emirates | collected...
CCTCGACCTCCATGGTGGCCTTGTCGGTCTCGATCTCGGCGATGACGTCGCCGGCGCGGACCTCCTCGCCCTCCTGCTTCAGCCAGCGGGCGAGCTTGCCCTCGGTCATGGTCGGCGAGAGGGCCGGCATCAGGATCTGCGTGCCCATCTCAGCGCGCCTCCACCAGGATGTCGGTCCAGAGCTCGCGCGGGTCGGGCTCGGGCGAGGCCTGCGCGAAATCCGCCGCCTCCTGCACGATGCCCTTCACCTCGTCGTCGATGGCCTTCAGCTCGGTCTCGCCCGTGCCCTGTTCCAGCAGCATCCTGCGCGCCGTCTCGATGGGGTCGGACTGCTCGCGCATCTTCTGCACTTCCTCGCGCGTGCGGTACTTGGCGGGGTCGGACATGGAATGGCCGCGGTAGCGGTAGGTCTTCATCTCCAGCAGGTAGGGGCCATGGCCGGCGCGGCAGTGCGCCACGGCGCGCGCGCCTGCCTCGGCCACCGCGGTCACGTCCATGCCGTTCACCTGCTCGCCCGGGATGCCCCAGGCGGCGCCGTTCTTCGACAGGTCGCGGGAGGCCGAGGCGCGCTCCACGGAGGTGCCCATGCCGTACTTGTTGTTCTCGATGATGAACACGACGGGCAGCTTCATCAGCGCCGCCAGGTTGAAGCTCTCGAACACCTGGCCCTGGTTGGACGCGCCCTCGCCGAAATAGGTGAGGCTGACGTTCCTGTTGCCGCGGTACCAGTTCGAGAAGGCCAGCCCGGTGCCGAGCGAGACCTGCGCGCCGACGATGCCATGCCCGCCGAAGAAGCCCTTCTCGACGCTGAACATGTGCATCGAGCCGCCCTTGCCCCGGGAATAGCCGCCCGCGCGCCCGGTGAGCTCCGCCATCACGCCGCGCGCCTCCATGCCGGTCGCCAGCATGTGGCCGTGGTCGCGGTAGGAGGTGATGACCTGGTCGCCGGGCTCGAGGTTCAGCTGCATGCCCACCACCACGGCCTCCTGGCCGATGTAGAGGTGGCAGAAGCCGCCGATCAGGCCCATGCCATAGAGCTGGCCGGCCTTCTCCTCGAAGCGGCGGATCAGCAGCATGTCGCGGTACGCGCGCAGCAGCCCTTCCCGGGCCATCAGGGCGTCCTTCGCCGCGCCCCTGGGCCGGCGCCGCGCACCGCTCCCCGCCGCCTCTGCAGCCTGCGCCATGCGCTCCACTCCCGTCGCGGTCAGCGTTGGATGTCAGATACGCGCCGAATTGCCCCTCCGCAAGCGCGGGCAGGACTGGGAAAAGCCTGTTTGTGCAATGCAATAGAGGGATTAACCGCAAGATGGTTAACCGTCACGTTGCGCCACAGCCGATCCATTGCGCACAACCACAGCGCTGCGCAACTTTGCTGCGGCGCGCCCATCGATCAGGCGCAGCGGGCAAGCAGAGGGCGAGGAAAACCGCGGCGGTCGAGCGGTCAGTAGAGCCGGCGCCCTGGCTCGTAGGGAATCACCAGCTCGTCGCGGCCGACCATGTTCAGCAGCGTCCGCGCGCGCTCGTCAAGCTGGTCTCGATCGAGCTGCGCACCGCGCATCCCGTCTACCCGGCGCTCCAGCGCCTCGCGGTCGGCCGTGGCACGGGCCAGGATCTGCCTGGCCTGTGCGATGTCCGCCAACCGCCGCTCCCGCGCATCGAGCCCGAAATCCCCGTGCACGGCGTGATAGGCGAAGTAGCCGCAGAGCGCGGCGAAGCCGAGCGGCGCCAGCGCATCCCGCACGCGCCGCTTCAGCGTCCGACCGAAGGACATGAACACGGATTCCCCACGCGGGCTCCCCCGCCCGCAGCGCCCAAGGAATCAGCCGCGCGCGGCTTTGGCAAGCACCAACTTGCCCGGGCGCCGCGAATTCCGCCGCCGCGGTGGCATGTCACGGCGTGGCAAACGCAGCCAGCGCCTCGCGCCTGGTCGCGAGCATGCGGATCAGGCGGTCGAGGCCGGCGGTCTCCGGCGCCATCGCCACGGTGCCACGCGCCTCGGCGATGGCCAACGCGCCGCCGTGCGCCTTCAGTTGCCGCGCGCACGCCAGGATGGCAGTCAGCCCGCTGCTGTTGATGTAGTCGAGCCGGCGCCGGCGCAGCACGAGCATGCAGCGAAGCTCAGGACCCTTGCAGAGCGCAATCAGCCGGTCGCAGGCCCCGCCCACAGAGGCCCGTGCAACCGCCGGCGCCACGCCATGCCGACCTCAGCGCCTGAGCGCCAGCCGCCCGCCGTAGCGCGCCGCCGTGCCGAGCGCCTGCTCGATGCGGATCAGCTGGTTGTACTTCGCCAGCCGGTCGGAGCGCGAAAGCGATCCGGTCTTGATCTGCCCGCAATTCGCCGCCACCGCGAGATCGGCGATGGTCGCATCCTCGGTCTCGCCGGACCGGTGCGACATCACGCAGCGATAGCCGGCGCGGTGCGCCGTCTCCACCGCCTCCAGCGTCTCCGTCAGCGTGCCGATCTGGTTCACCTTCACCAGGATGGCGTTGCCGACGCCCCCCTCGATGCCCTGGCGGAGGCGCTCGGTGCTGGTCACGAACAGGTCGTCGCCGACCAGCTGCACCGTCGTCCCAAGGCGGTCCGTCAGCGCCTTCCAGCCGTCCCAGTCATCCTCGGCCATGCCGTCCTCGATCGAGACGATGGGCCACTTGGCGCAAAGGGCGGACAGGTAGTCCACCATGCCGCCGGCCTCCAGCACCTTGCCCTCGCCCTCCAGCGCGTAGCGGCCATCCTTGAAGAACTCGGTCGCGGCGCAGTCGAGCGCGAAGACGATGTCCTCCCCCACCCGGTGCCCGGCCGCCTCGCAGGCCTTGGCGATGAAGCCCAGCGCCTCGTCGGCCGAGCCGATGTTCGGCGCGAAGCCGCCCTCGTCGCCGACATTGGTGTTGTGGCCGGCATCGTGCAGCGCCTTCTTGAGCGCCGCGAAGCACTCGGCGCCGATGCGCACCGCGTCCGCCGCGGTGCCGGCGCCGAGCGGCATCACCATGAATTCCTGGATGTCGATCGGGTTGTCGGCGTGCCTGCCGCCATTGATGATGTTCATCATCGGCACCGGCAGGGTGCGCGCGAAGACGCCGCCGACGTAGCGGAACAGCGGCTGGCCGAGATCCTCGGCCGCCGCCTTCGCCACCGCCAGGCTCACCGCCAGGATCGCGTTCGCGCCGAGCCGCGCCTTGTTCGGCGTGCCGTCCAGCTCGATCATCGCCTCGTCGATGCGGACCTGCTCGGTCGGGTCCATGCCGGAGAGCGCGTCGAAGATCTCGCCCTCGACGTTCGCCACCGCCTGCAGCACCCCCTTGCCGCCATAGCGCGCCCGGTCGCCGTCGCGCAGCTCGACCGCCTCATGCGCGCCGGTGGACGCACCGGAGGGCACGATCGCGCGGCCGACGGCGCCGCTGTCCAGCAGCACCTCGGCCTCCACGGTCGGGTTGCCGCGGCTGTCCAGCACTTCGCGGGCGATGATGTCGACGATGGCGGACATGGCGGACGTCTCCGGCAGGGTGCATGCGCGGCGAGCGCCGGCAGGCCGGCGGGATCGCGCACGGGATGCGCCGGCGGATACCGGGGCCGCCGCGGCGAGGCAAGGCAGCGCGGTGGTGCGGCGCTACTGCTGCTCGGCCGCGTCCTGGCCCGTGAGTGCCGAGAGCGCGGCCAGCGCCGCCTCGAAACCTGCGACCTTCGCCTCCGCCGTGGCGTCGCCGGCGGCGATCGCGGCGTGCGCCTCCTCCATTGCCGAGAGCAGGCTGACGATGGCGGCCATCGTGCCAGGCAGCGGATCCCCATCGCGGATCGCCGCGATCTGGTGGAACAGGGCATAGCGCCCACCCGCGCCCAGCCCGCCATCGCGCCGCGCCGCCTCCAGCAGCCGCGCATGCGCGGCCTCCATCGCCGCGCGGCGGGCCTGGATGGCGCCGCGCGTCGCCTGGCCGGTCTCCCGCCCGATCACCGCAATCAGCAGCGCACCGACGGCCCGGAGGTGGGGCTGGGCCTCGCGCGCGAGATCCTGCGCCGACGGGCCGGACCGCCGTCCATCGACCCGCTGCGCCAGCCGTGCGAGCGCGGCGACGCCGGCCACTCCGGCCTCGCGCAACGCCGGCGGCACACTGGCCTGCGTCGCTGGCAGGGCCTGCGCCACGGCCTGGGCGAGTACCTCCCCACCCATGCTCGGCCGCGCCTCCAGCACCGTGCCGGTCGCGGCCTGGCCCAGCACATGCGCGTAGTCGCCGAGCGCGGTGAAGGCCGGCCCGATTACCTCGCCCGCCGCCTCTGCCGCGCCCGGTCCGGGCAAGGCGGTCTGCGGCGCGGCCGGGGCGCGGCCAATGGCGAAGGCGACGGCGCGTTCCTCGCGCAGGGCGCGGCGCTCGAAATCATCCATCATCGCCACACCGGCATCGGCCACGGGATCGCTGGCTTCGAGCGCCGCCGCAAAGCGCGCGGCGGGCGATGCCGCGAGCTCCGCGCCGTCGCGTCCGAACGATGCGCAGGCGGCGGCGCCAAGGGCGAGTGGCAGAAGCAGGGCGAGGCGGCGCGGTTGGCGCATGGCGTGCTCCGGGTCCTGGGCGGCTGCGGCCGGCGAGCCGGACGGCAGCAGCACAATGGGGCTGGAGGATGGCGTGCGCGGGCCGGGGGCGCCACTCCCCGCGGGCGTGAGGGAATGAAGTTCACTTGCCTGCGCCGCGTCCGCCGCCGGAGCCGCCATAACGGCCGCTGCCGGTGCCATCACTCCGATCGTCGCGGACGTCTCCGACGTATCCACCTCCGCCAGTGCCCGTGTTGTCTCCGTTGCGCTTCCGCGCGAGAGCGTGAACGGCGCTCAGCGCGAAGCCAGCCAGCCCGAACGCCACGGCCGGGTTCTGCTCGATGAGCAGCGCCATCACGAGGGCGGCAGCCGCCGGGATGGCGGTGCCGATGGGGAAACGGCGCAACCGCCAGATCGCGGCGACGCCCGCCCCCGTCAGGTCGCCTTGGCCAGCGCGTCGAAAGCCTTGAGGCGAGCGATCAGCGCCGGCATGTCGCGCAGCGGGATCATGTTCGGCCCGTCCGAGGGCGCACGGTCCGGGTCCGGGTGCGTCTCGATGAAGACCGCGGCTACCCCGACCGCGACGGCGGCGCGCGCCAGCACAGGCGCGAATTCCCGCTGCCCGCCGCTGGAGCTGCCCTGCCCGCCGGGCTGCTGCACGGAATGCGTGGCGTCGAACACCACCGGATAGCCGGTGCGTGCCATGATCGGCAGCGCGCGCAGGTCGGAGACCAGGGTGTTGTATCCGAAGCTCGCGCCGCGCTCGCAGAGCATGATGTTCCCGTTGCCCGTCGCGGCGATCTTGGCGGCGACGTTCACCATGTCCCATGGCGCGAGGAACTGGCCCTTCTTCACGTTCACCGGCTTGCCGGTGCGCCCGGCGGCGATCAGCAGGTCGGTCTGGCGGCAGAGGAAGGCGGGAATCTGCAGGCAATCGACCACGGCGCCGGCGCGGGTGGCCTGTTCCTCCGTGTGGACGTCGGTCAGCACCGGCAGGCCGGTGGCGGCCCGCACCTCGGCGAGGATGTCGAGCCCTTCCTCGATGCCGACGCCGCGGGCGGCGCCGGCGCTGGTGCGGTTGGCCTTGTCGAAGGAGGACTTGTAGACCAGGCCGATGCCTGCCTCCCGCGCGATGTCGCGCAGCGCGGTGGCGACCTCCAGTGCATGCGCCCGGCTCTCGATCTGGCAGGGGCCGCAGAGCAGGGCGAGCGGCAGGTGGTTGGCGACGGCGACGGGACCGATGTGGACGGTGCGGGCAGGCGCTCCGGACGGACCGCCTCCCGCACCCTGACCCTCCCCCGCCAGCGGGGGAGGGAAGATCGTCGCTTCGCCGTCCACCCCGCTCACACCAGCCTCGCCTGGCGCACCGCGGCGCCGATGAAACCCTTGAACAGCGGGTGCGGGTCGAAGGGCTTCGACTTCAGCTCGGGGTGGAACTGCACGCCGATGAACCAGGGATGGTCCGGGTATTCCACGATCTCCGGCAAGGCGCCGTCGGGCGACATGCCGGAGAAGCGCAGCCCGGCCCCCGCCTCCAGCCGGTCCTTGTAGGTGACGTTCACCTCATAGCGGTGGCGGTGCCGTTCCTGGATCTCGGCGACGCCGCCATAGACCTGGCGCGCCAGCGAGCCGTCGGCCAGCCGCGCCGGGAAGGCGCCGAGGCGCATGGTGCCGCCGAGGTCGCCGGCGGCGTTGCGCCGCTCCAGCGCGTTGCCGCGCAGCCATTCCGTCATGAGCCCGACCACGGGTTCCTCGCAGGGTCCGAATTCGGTGGAGGAGGCGCCCTTCATGCCGACCAGGTTCCGCGCCGCCTCGATGACGGCCATCTGCATGCCGAAGCAGATGCCGAAGAAGGGCACGCGGCGTTCGCGGGCGAAGCGCACGGCCTCGATCTTGCCGGGCGTGCCGCGCTCGCCGAAGCCGCCGGGGACCAGGATGCCGTTCACGCCTTCCAGGCGCGCGACGGCCTCGTCCTCGCCATTCTCGAAGACCTCGCTGTCGACCCAGTCCAGCGTGACGCGCACGTTGTGGGCGATGCCGCCATGCGCCAGCGCCTCGGCCAGCGACTTGTAGCTGTCGAGCAGGTTGGTGTACTTGCCGACGACGGCGATGGTGACCTCGCCCTCGGGCTGCTCGATGGCGCGCACGATGTGGTCCCAGCGCCGCATGTCCGGCTCGCCATAGGCCGAGAGGCCGAAATGGCGCAGCACCTCCTGGTCCATGCCCTCGGCATGGTAGTTGCCGGGCACGGCATAGATCGACGTCGCATCCAGCGCCGGGATCACGCTTTCGGGACGGACGTTGCAGAACAGGGCGATCTTGCGCCGCTCGTTCTCCGGGATCGGCCGGTCGCAGCGGCAGAGCAGGATCTGCGGCTGGATGCCGAGGCCGAGCAGCTCCTTCACGCTGTGCTGCGTCGGCTTGGTCTTCAGCTCCCCGGCCGAGGAGATCCAGGGCACCAGCGTCAGGTGCACGAAGAGACTGCGCTGCGGCCCCATCTCGTTGGCCAGCTGGCGCATGGCTTCGAGGAAGGGCAGGCTCTCGATGTCGCCCACCGTGCCGCCGACCTCGACAATGACGAAGTCGTAGCCATCGAGCTCGGCCTGCACCACTTGCTTGATCTTGTCGGTGATGTGCGGGATCACCTGCACCGTCCCGCCGAGATAGTCGCCGCGGCGCTCGGCCGCGATCACCTCGGAGTAGATGCGCCCGGTGGTCCAGTTGTCCGCCTTGGTGGCGTGGACGCCCGTGAAGCGTTCGTAATGGCCGAGGTCGAGATCGGTCTCGGCGCCATCGTCGGTGACGAAGACCTCGCCGTGCTGGTAGGGGCTCATCGTGCCCGGATCGACGTTGAGGTAGGGGTCGAGCTTGCGCAGCCGTACCCTGTAGCCACGCGCTTGCAGCAGCGCGCCAAGCGACGCCGCCGCAATGCCCTTGCCGAGGGAGGAGACCACGCCGCCGGTGATGAAGACGAACCGCGCCATGGGCGGCCCTCATAGACCCGCCGGCCGGACGCCGCCACCCCCGACTCGGCGGGCAAGCCGAAGCAGGGCGGCGATGGACAGCTCGGGCAGGTCGCCGTATCCGCCAAGGCGCAAGTGGACGCACGGCCAGCGGTCGCCGGTCCTAATTCGGCGCCAGCTCGATGCTGTAGATCACCGTGTAGGCCGGGTTCGCAGCCTGGACCGAGGCATAGAGGCTGCCCCAGCTCCAGTACTGCGCCCCGCGCTTGTACATCCAATGCACGAGGTCGTGGTAGCCGTTCGTCACGCCGGGTCGCGCGACTCCGACGATGCAGTTCTCGCCGAGGCCCGTCGGCAGCTCCGAGATCGTCGCCGCCCAGCCCCAGCTTCGTCGGATGAAATCGGCGACACCGCGCGGCGGCATGAACAGCGTGAAGTTGATCTTGTTCAGGATGGCGTTGTCTTCCTCCATCGTGCTGATCGTCGCCAGCCTCTCCACGCAGTCGTCGATCCGCTCGATGAAGTCGGCAAGGTTGGTCCACGGATAGGCGGCCAGGTTCGGGTATTGCGGGTACATGTCGATGTTGAACTGGTTGATCTCGGTCAGCAGCGCCTTTCCGTCGGCGGCGGCTTCGAGCAGCTTCAGATAGACCTTGATGTCCGCGAGGACCCGCGTCACCCGCGGCGCGCCGTTGATCAGCAGCGGCCGCTTGCCGGGGTTCTGCGCGTAGAGCGCCGTGAAGGTGCTGGTGAAGCCGCACACGCCGTGCACGGCGTTGACGGACCCGACCAGGCCGATGGGCGGACTGGCACCGGACATGACAAGACCTCCCCGAAGCGTCGCAGGAGGCTATGGCCGGGGCCGGGCGGAATTCAACCGTGACGTGCGGACGCGGCGGGCGGATGCCCGCTCCGTCAGTTCGTCGGCACGGTGGGCGCTGGCGCGGGCGCCGGCGCGACGGGCGCACTCGGCGCCGGCGCGTCGAGGATGGAGCGCGGTGCCGTGGAACTGCCGCGGCCCAACAGCGCCAATGTCAGGCAGAGGGCGAAGAAGATGGCGGCAAGGAGGCCGGTCGCCCGCGTGAGCAGGTTGGCCGTGCCACGCCCGGTCATGAAGGAGCCCATCCCCTGCGATGAGCCGATGCCCAGGCCCCCGCCCTCGCTGCGCTGGAGCAGCACCACCCCGATCAGGGCGAGGGCAACGAAAAGCTGGATAATGAGCAGGACAGTGGCCATGGCGGCAGCCTCCTAGCCCCTGCGCGTCCCCGGCGCCACCCCGGCCGCTACCCCAGCCCCGCGCCGCGGGCGGCCTCGGCCAGGTCATGGCTGGCCAGGTTCTTGTGCTTCGCCTCCACCTCCAGGTCGGTCCAGGCGAGGTGCGCCACCGCCCAGGCGTTGATCGCCCGGTTCCACATCCGGTCGGAATGCTGGCGCAGCACCCGGGCGTTGAGCCCCGCCGCCATCAGCCGGCCCCAGTCGGGCAGCACATCCGGATGACGCTGGTCCTCGGGCAGCAGGTCCTCCCGCGGCGCGCTGAGATGACCGATCGGCCGGGTGCCGCGCCAGCTCTGCCGCACCACCGCCAGCCGCGGATCCTCCGGCGCAACGTGCTCGCCGGCGCCGTGGCACCAGTGGTGGTGCAGGTCGAAGACGATGGGCAGCGTCTCCGCCAACGGCAGCAGGTCATCGAGCCCATAGGCAGTCTCGTCGTTCTCCACCGTCAGCAGGTCGCGCGCCTCCTGCGAGAGGCGGGCGAAGCCGCGGCGGAAGCCCGCCACGCCCGGGCCCCGCGCCCCGCCATGGACGTTGATGTGCGCACCCTCCGGGTGCCAGCCGCCGGTGAGGCCGAGCAGGCGCATGATCTGCGTGTGGTATTCCACCTCGGCGACGCTGCCCTCCAGCGCCGTGGCGCTGTCGGTCGAGAGCACGCAGAATTGCCCGGGATGCATGGACAGCCGCACCCCCGCCGCCCGCGCCCGCGCGCCGATCGGCGCCAGCCCCGTCTCCGCCGCGGCCCGCAGCACGGGTTCGTCGTAGCGCGGGCGGGCGACGGGATGGGTGTAGCAGGGCAGCACCCCGCTGAGGATCCGCAGGCAGCGTTCCAGCGGCGGGGCCTTCGCCACCTCCTCCACCTGGGCCGCGAGCGCCGCGACGTTGTGATGCACCAGGCCGAGCAGCTTCTCGGTCGCCTGCGCCGGCGTCAGGCGGGACAGCGCGGCGATGGTGGTGTCGCGCAGGTTCAGCGCCGCGGCCGGCCGGTCATCCCCCGGCGGCGGGACCCATTTGCAGCACCAGCCGATCCGCATCGCCGGCGAACGCTGCGGGGCGGCCGCGCTTCGCGGCGCGCCGCGCGGGTGCGGCGCCGGGGACGCCGCCTGCACCGCCGTCACGCCTCGACGACGACGTAGTCGTCCTCGACGCGGACCGGGAAGGTCTCCGCCCTGTATGGCCCTTCGACCAGTGCCGAGCCTTTCTCCACATGGGCCGGAAATTGCCGCACCTGCACGCGGCGCGGGTCGAACCAGGACTTGCCGGTGCGGATGTCGAACTCCCAGGAGTGCCAGGGGCAGCGGATCATCTCGCCGCGCCGCTCGTAGCTGTAGACGCCGGGCTCGGGCGCCGTGACATGCCCGGTGCGGATGCCGTCGCAGAGCGAGCCGCCCTGGTGCGGGCAGCGGTTCGCCAGGGCATAGAATTCGCCCCCGAGGTTGAAGACCACGACGCGCCGCCCCTCCCCCACCTCCACGAGCTTCCGGCCGCCCGGCGGGATCTCCGCCACCGGCCCTGCGATCACGCGCGGCAAGGCCTAGAACCCGTACAGCTTGCGGGCATTGCCCCCGAAGATGTCGCGCCGCCGCTCGGGCGGGATGATCCCGGGCAGCGCCTCCCGCGGGTCGTCGAAATCCCAGTGCGGATAGTCGGTGGCGAACAGGATGTGGTCCCAGCCGATCCACTCGCAGATGTCGAGGACATGCGCGCCGCGCTCCGGCTCCTCCATCGGCTGGGTGGAGACCCAGATGTGGTCGCGGATCTGCTCGGACGGCGCGCGCGTCAGGTGCGGCACCTCGCTCCTCAGGTGCTTCCAGTGCCCGTCCAGCCGCCACGCCACCGAGGGCATCCAGGCGAAGCCGCACTCGATGAGCACGACCTTCAGGCCGGGGAGGCGTTCGAACACCCCCTCCACCACCAGGGAGATCACCTGGTTCTGGCAGGAGGTCGCGTGCTCGCTCACCTCCTCGATGTAGAAGCTCGGCCAGCCGCCATTGGTCATGGCCCATCCGGAATAGCCGAAGGCGTGGAAGGCGACCGGCAGCCCGGCCTCCACCGCCGCCTCGTAGATCGGCCAGTAGCGCGGATTGCCGGCGGGCTCGGCGGTGCGGCTCATCATCAGGACCTGGGCGAAGTTCGGGTCGCCCGCGCGGGCGCGGATCTCGGCCGCCGAGGCCGCGCTGTCCTCATAGGGCACCACCACGCTGCCGCGCAGCCGCGGCTCCTTCCTGAGCCAGGCCTCCAGCTGCCATTCGTTGGTGGCGTGCGCCATCGCCGCCGAGAAGCCGTTGTTGCGGTCGCCCTGCCCGCTCGGCTGCAGCGGGTTCAGGATGCCGACATCGGTGCCGTAATTGTCGAGCAGCTGGAAGCGCATGAAGTCGAGGTCGGAACAGGGCGTCCCCCCCGGCGGCCAGGCATCGCGGCGGCTCGCCATCGGCTGGGCCTTCGGGAAGGGCGGCTGGCCGCCGGTGTAGCCGTGGCGCTGGCGCATGCCCCAGGTGGTCAGGTGCTCCCACCAGCGGGCGCTCAGGAAGGGCCTGAATTCCTCGATGCTCTTGGCCCGCGGGTGGATGTCCACATCCACCAGCCCAAGCGTCGCCGCGGCCGGCTTGCCCGGATGCTGGATCGGCTGGATGACGTTCATGCGGCATCTCCCTGACGGGCCGCCCCGGTCGGCGCGAGGCGGGGATAGGTGGCCAGCGCGTTGCCGCGCAGCAGCTTCGGCAGCAGCCTAGCAGGAATGCCGGGGGGGATGCAGTCGTTCCCGTCGAACTGCCAGTGCGGCCAGTCCGAGGCCCAGAGCAGCATCTCCTCCGACCGCAGGTGATCGAGGATGCGCCCCACCCCGTCCGCCGGCGCATCGAAGGGCTGCGCCGAGAGCCGCACCTGGTCGCGGACGATCTCGGCCGGCAGGCGGTCCACCCAGGGCACCTCGAAGCGCACGCCCTTCCATACCTTCTGCAGCCGCCAGAGGAAGGCCGGCAGCCAGGTCACGCCGGATTCCAGCAGCACCACCTTGAGCGCCGGAAACTTGCCCAGCGCGCCCTCCGTCACCAGGCTGGCCAGCGTGGACTGGAAAGCCTGCTGGTTCGCCGCGTATTCCTCGAGATACCAGCTGGTCCAGCCCACCGAGGTCTGCGGGTGCCGGTAGGCGCTGCCGGCATGGATGCCGAGCGCGAGGCCATGCCGCACGCAGGCCTCGAAGACCGGCCACCATTGCCGGCGGCCGAGCGGGACCTCCCCCATCACCAGTGCCAGGGCCTGCACGAAGCGGCGGTCGGGGGCCAGGCGCTCGATCTCGTCCACGGCCTGCTCGGGCGTGTGCATGGGCAGCACGATGGAGGCGCGCAGGCGCGGGTCGCGGTCCAGCCATTCGGCGCGCACCCAGTCGTTCAGCGCGCGGGTGAAGGCGCGGCACATGTCCTCGTTGAACAGCAGCTGCACGCCGTAGAGCGGGTTGAGGATGGCGATGTCCACGCCGAAGGGATCGAGCGCCTGGGCGCGCAGCTCCTCCACCGAGGAGGCGCCGCGGCCCTTCGCGTCGCGCCAGTCGGCGCGGATCGTCTTCGGCGAGCCGATCGGCCAGGACTGGCTGTCGAGCCCGGTCATGCCGCGCTCCACCACCTGGTCGGCCCAGAAGGCGTCCATGTAGGGGCTGAGGGAACGCAGCGAGACCGGCATCGGGTGCACGTCGCAATCGATGGCGCGCAGCGCCGGGTCGGGGCTGGTCATGGCGCGAGCATGCCATGCCGGCGCGCCACGGCAACCAGGGGCGCCGCCATCTTGCCCCCACCCTCCGGCGCTCCGCGCCTCCCCCCCTCTCCCGTGCGCGGGGGAGGGCGGGTACGATCCGCATCGGTGGAGCGGCTGATGCCTCCCCTCTCCCGTGCGCGGGGGAGGGCGTGGATGACGTACTGCACAGCTACGCGCTGGTAGCCCCCTCCCCCACCATGCCTACACGATTCACAGATGTCTCCTGAGTGTCTATCCGGAAACAAATTTCTCTAGATCAAGCGTTTATCGAGACAGCGCAATGGCGACCACCAGCCCACCAATCCAGGTTTGGCAC
>ERZ1066123.1671-NODE-1671-length-12799-cov-7.037037_pt1 | contig 12799 bp, 5 predicted proteins | sample MGYA00382770_ERZ1066123 | MGnify/ENA primary metagenome ERZ1066123 (study PRJEB33369, sample SAMEA5778353) | biofilm metagenome | biome: Industrial cooling water; feature: Water cooling tower basin; material: Biofilm | place: United Arab Emirates | collected...
CGAGCGTATGGCTTGCCATACCACCCGAGGACGGCTGTTCCAGACCCGCTATCGGCGGGGACCCCGTCAATTGACCGGTGGTCTGGAGCAACCCCGCCGGTCGTGGTTCCACCGGTCAATTGACGGGGTCCCCGCCGGCGCGTCCGTGAGCCGTCCGCGTCCCAGGTCGAGAAGTAGACCGCACGATCGACGTGACCCCATCGGGGAAGGTTTCCCCTCCCCGATGGGGTTTGAAATTCGCCGACGGTTAGCCGCGAGGCGCAGACGAGCGCGGGGCTTCACCCGCAATCGCTGACATCGGATGGGCTGTCCCCGCTCGTCTTCGCCTCGCGGCTAACCGTGGTTCTTGATGGGGTCGCCATGTCCCTCACCCTCACCGATCTTCGCCGGGCGTGGGACACCCGCGACCCCGAACTGCCGAACCTCATCGCCCGCATCGCGCTGCAGTCCGACCCCGAACCCGTCACGCCGGTCCGCAACGGCGTCCCCACTTTCGACGCGTTCCTGCACGAAATCCGCGGCTACCCGTTCCGCCGGAAGTCGAAGGAAGAACAGGGCCACGTCCGCGTCGAGCGGCTGAAGGCCCTCGAAGCCGCCGACGCCGAGGTGCCGCTGCCGGACCGGTTGCAGTCCCACGAGGTCATCTACTCGCTGTGGACCAGCGACGACCCGTTCGCGCGGTCCGTGCTACTCGACGTGATCGCGACGTGCCCGATCGCCTACGGCCCGTGGAAGGCGCTCAAGCGCATCTTCAAGGAGGCCGAGGCGAAGCGCGACACCGAGGTGTACGGTGCCCTCGCCGCCCGGTTCGACAAGGAAGCAGCAGGGCGCGGGGCCCGCGGCGTCAGTGGGGCGACCCTCGCGTACCTCGCCCGCCGCGGCTGGCGGTTCCTGCGGCGGGTCGCGGTGCAACTCCCCGCGACGTATGCCGATGTTGCCGTCGATTACCTCTGCCGCTACCCGGACGACACGAACTGGCGCGGCACCTGGATCGCGAACCACGTCTTCTACCACGAGTCCAAGAAGTACGGCCGCACCGGCTGGCGGTTCGGCTACCGCGACAAGGAGTCCCCCGGCGACCTGAAGCACCGCGCCTACCCGGACCTGTGGAAGCGCAGCCCCCGGCCGCTGTTCACCCTGCTCGAACGGGCGCGGGCCGACGCCGTCCGCGAGTTCGCCACGGCCGCGTTGAAGGCCGACTTCCGCACCGCACTGCGCGACGTGGAGCCCGTCTGGGTCGTCCGCCTCATCGGGGTGCAAAGCCGGGCCATCGACGAGTTCGTCGTCTGGCTGTTGCAGAACGTGCCGAAGTTCGAGCAGGCGAGTTTCCGCACCGCGGGGCTGCACGACGCCGTCCTGAAGTTGCTCGACTCCCCCGCCGATTCCGCGAGAAAATACGCCGCCGACTACGCCCGGACCCACGCCCGCGACCTGCCGGTGGGCGAACTCGTCCGGCTGGCGAACAACTCCCACGACGCGGTGCGGAAGCTGGCGCAAGACCTCCTCGGCGAGCGCGACCCCCGCAAGGACGTCGGCCTCGCCGCGTGGGGGGAACTCCTCGAAACGGAGCACGGGTTCAAGTTCGCCGCGGAGATGATTCCGAAGCACTTCGGGGCGAAGGAACTGACCCCCGTCTGGTTCAGTGACAGGCTGCTGTCACCGAACGCCGCCGCGTTCGAGTTCGCGAAGAGCCTGCTGCCGAAGGTTCACACGGCAGCCGCGCTCGGGGCGGGCTTCTACCTCGACCTCGCCAAGCGGCTCGGCGACCGCGCGGACGACTGGCAGCGCCTGAACCGCGTGCTACCGTTCGCGGCCGGGGAGCTGGCGAAGGCCGACCTCAACGCCGTCGACCGCGACGGGCTCCGCTGGCTGACGCTGTTCGGCACCGGCTGGCAGTTCGTCTCTCGCTGGATCCACGACGGCAAGCTCAAGCCGCAAACCCTCGGCGTCGACTTCTGGAAGTCCCTCGCGTTCGCCCCGGACTGGGACGCCGACCCGTGGCTCGCGTCGTTCCGTACCGCGAACGCCTGGGCCGTCGACCTCGCGTTCGATGTCAACCGCTCCCGCCAGGTGCTGGCGTGGCTCGGCGACCCGCGGAAGTTCTTGCCCTCCGAAGTCGGCTTCGACTGGCTCATGAAACTCGTCGCGCGGACGGAGCCCGAGTACCACGACTTCGCCGTCGACACGATGACCCGCGGCTTCGCCCCGAGCGACTTCGCCCCGGCCACCGCGGCGACTACGGAAGTCGCCGCCGGCCCCGCCGACCTGGGCAAGGCGTCGTTTTTGTTCACCGGCAAGCTCGCGTCGATGACTCGTGAAGAAGCCGAGGGAAAAGTCACCGGCGCGAACGGCACGGTGGCCGGGTCGGTGACGAAGAACCTGCACTACCTCGTCGTCGGCGACGAGGGCTCGCCGCTGTACGGGCAGGGGAAGAAGGGCTCGAAGCAGGTCAAGGCGGAGCAACTCGTCGCGGCCGGGGCGAACATCCGGATCGTATCCGAGACGATGTTCCTGCAGATGCTCGCCGGGGCGAAGCGCGAGGCGAGCGGCGACGCGACCCTCGCCGGGTGTCAGAAACTGTGGGATCTGGCGATCGCCCCCGGTGCCGCGGACGCGCCCGTCGGGAAGTTCGCGAGACAGTACATTCGCAAGCACCACGTCCTGATCGGCCAGCACCTCGCGGACAAGCCCGTCGACCCCGGCACCGAGATTCCCCCGAGTTTCCTCACGTTTGAACGGGTCTGGCCGCTGTTCGCGGACAACCGCCGGCCCGTCCGGGAGTTCGCCCTGGAACTGGCGAAGTGGGAGTTCGCGCGGTGGAACCCGTCGCCGGACAAGCTCGTCGAGATGAGCGAACTCCCGTTCGCGGACGCCCGCCGGTTCGTGGCGAAGGTGTTGCTCGCGGACGACAAGATCGAGAACCGCCTCTTCCGACTCGACCCCTCGAAGCTCGGCCCCGCGGCGGTGTACCGCTTCTGCGAATCGCTCGACGAGGAAACCCGCCTGCTCGGGATGGAACTGCTCGACCGCCTGCCGGCGCTGCGGGTGCCCGAGGAACTGTTCCGCCTGACGGAGTCGCCGGACCGGAAAGTCCGGGCGTTCGTGATCCGCACCCTCTGGACCGTCTACCGCGACCGCGGCGTCACGCCGGACTGGAAGCCGCCCGAGCCGCCGAAGCCGACCATCGCGGGGAAGGCCCAGAAGGTCGCGGACAAGCTGGCCGAATCCCGCGGCGACGGCGTCCCTGCCCGCCCCGAAACGTGGCCCGCCGGCCAGCCGACGCTCGCCGAGTTCCTCCGCCGGGTGCTGTTCGAGCTGCCGCCCGGCCCGCCGGAAAAGGGGAAGGCCGACCCCGACGCGGAGAGTGACACCCCGGTGTCACCGCCGAAAGCCGGCGCGAAGCCGGCCGCGTTGCCGCAGCAAAAAGTCGTGCAGGCGAAGCCGCTGCCAGCAAGACGGGCGAAGCTCGACGCGGTCGAAACGATGCGCGATTTGGCCCTGGAAGAGAAGGCGTTCGCGAGCGGAATCCTGCCGCTGCTCGACGAGTTCCTGCACTCCCGCGGGGTCAGCGAGCGGGCGGCGTGCCTCGTCGCCGTCACGCGGATTCGACACAAATATGCGGATTTGAAACTCGTTCGCTCGCCTCGCGATTGACGGCTACGTCGTGGCCGACTCGCTCCGCGAGTCGGCTCGCTGGGGACTGAGACTGCTTGTTGCCAGTTTAAGCGAGGTCACACGCGGAGCGTGTGACCCACACTTGGTACGGAACTCGCGAGTCGCACCATGACGCCGGAAGAACCCGAACAGCAACGAGTCGAGCTAACCCTGGAGGAACACAAGCGTCGCTTGGCGGCGATACGCGCGCAGATTGAAATGCAGCTCGGAGGGTTGTCCGAGGATGGCGTCGCCGCGTTTACGGAACAAATGGCCGGTAACTTAGTCAACCGCGGGTCCGCCGGCGAAAAGTTTCTCACCTACCGCGGCGACATCCGCGGCCTCGCTCCCGTCCGTGGCGGCGTCGCCTTCGTGACCGTCCATTCCGAAGGGCAACCCACGACCGTCTGCCGGCTCGACGCGGCGACGTTGAAGCTGGCCGAAACGCCCCTCCCGTGCGGGGCGATCGCCATCGTTTCCGCCGGGGATTTGCTGTACGCGGCGGGAACCGATCGCCGGGTGTACGTCCTCGACAAGTCCGCCGCCAAGCCGCTCGGCGAACCCGTCGCGGACGAGGTCCGCGCCCTGGTCCCCGTCTCCGGCGACCGCCTCGCGGTGGTGAACGGCCCGCGCGTCGACCTGCTGTCCCGCAACGACGGCTCGGTCACGCAGTCGCTCGAACTGTCGGAAGTCGGCACCTGCATCGCGTCCGACCGCACCGGGCAGTGGCTCGCGGTCGGCACGGAGAGGGGGACCGTCGCGGTCTTCGACGGCGAAGACAAGGCCGCGTTCGAACTGTCCGAAGCCGACAAGCTGCACGACGGGGCCGTCACCGCGCTGCTGTTCGAGCCCGAGGAACTGCGGTTCTTCTCCGCCGGGGCCGACCACAAGCTGCTGACGACCCACGCCCGCGGCAAGCTCGAACCGGAGGACAAGGGCCGCGACAACGGGCACGAAGACCCGATTTCCGCGATGATTCCCGCGCCGGGCGACCGGTTCCTGACCGGCGGCCGGGACGGCGTCGTGAAGTCGTGGCCCCGCGCCGGCGGTGTCAAGCCGGTGTCACTGAAGGACGGCGTCGGCAAGGTCGTCGGGCTCGCGGCCGTCGCGCTCGGCGGCGAAACCCGCCTCGCCGTGGCGTGCGACGACAACTCGATCCGCTTCTTCCGGCTGAACGACGACGGCCGGTTCGGCGAGCAGGCCGCCCGCGTGTACGGGGCCGTCGACTGGGCGAGGAGCGAACTCGGCCAGTCCGACGCGAAGCGCCGCGAGAAGGCGCTGAAGGCCGTCGCCGGGTGGAACGACGCGGCCGGGCTGCAACTGATTGCGACCCAGGTGGAGAAGGATTCCGACCACGGCGTCCGCTTCGCGGCCGTGAAGCTGCTGAACGAGTCGACGAACCCGCGGGTGGTCGCACTCCTCGAAACGCTGCTGAGCCATAGCGACGAGAACGTGCGGCCGGAAGCCTTCCGCGGGCTCCAAAAACACCTCGGAGCCGAAGACTTCCGCCCGATCGACCTGGCACTCAAAGCCGGTCAGCGGGACGTCGGCGTCCTCGCGGTGAAGGCACTCGAACCGCTCGCCGCGAGGGACGACCAGGCCCTCGCCCGGCTGACCGACGCCCTGAACGCGGCCGCGTGGGAGGTGCGGAAGGCCGCCCTCGCCGGGCTCGAAGCCGTCTTCCCCAACCCGTCGCCGGAAGCCAGCCTGATCGCGCTGGCCAACGGCAAAACCGGGGACGTCCGCGCCGCCGCCCTGGTCCGCGCCTTCGAGCGGAAGCAACTCGACGACCCCCGCGTCGGCTCCGCGGTCCGCCGGCGACTCGAAGACGACGACGCCACCGTCCGCCGGGTCGCGTTCCTGCTCTCGGTGAAGTCCCGGCCGAACCTGGCGTGGGTGCTGCGCGGCGCGGACGAGGAACTGCACCGCCAACTCAACGAACTCGAACGATCCGACAAGGCCGCGGAAGCCGTCCCGAGTTCGATCCGCGCGAAGCTCGCGCCCGACGATTTTGACGTGCCCTTGCAGGCGACCGCGTGCCGGGCGCTCGACACGTGTTTGCGCGGTGCGAAGGCCCTGGCCGTGCTCGGCGACGGCCGCGCGTTCGGGCTGCTGATTCAACTCAGTCGAGAAGAGAATGTCCCCGCGCGGGTGGAGGTGTGCCGGGCACTCGCGGCCCTCGGCGACCCGCGGGCGGTGGCCCGGCTGCGGTCGCTGCTGTTCGATGCGGATGCGTCGGTGCGGGACGCCGCGTACACCGCGCTCGCGAAGATCGAAGCCGGCCAACCGCTCGACGTGGCGGGGGCGGGGCTGCGGGCCGGGGCGGAAGACGTCCGCCGGCGCGGGCTGCAGACGCTCGTCGAGACGCTGCGGAAATCCCCGACGCAACCGGGGCTCGACCTGCTCGCGTTCGCGCTGAACGACTCCGCGACCGGCGTCCGCTCCGAGGCGTGGAAGGCGGCGCGGAACCTGAACGTCGGCGGGTCGGACGAGGGGACGCTCCGGTTCGCACTCCGGTCGGTCCACGCGGACGTCCGCCGGGAGGTGCTGAACGAGGCGATCGGCCGGCCGAACGAGACGTGGTCCACGCCGCTGCTGCACGAGTTTCTGAACGACCCCGAATCGGCCCTGCGGCGCGAGGCGTTCGAGTTCGCCACGAAGAAGACGAAGGAACTCGCGCCGCTGGAGGCCGCCCTCGGTTCGCGGTTCCCGGACGCCCGCCGGCTGGCCATCGACGCCCTCGAAAAGAAGAAGACGAAGCCGGCCCAGGTGCTCCTCGCGAAGTCGCTCCACGACCCCGACCGCGAATTGCGGCAACTCGCGCTGTCGGTGCTGGTCGACGCGGACGCCATTCCCGTGCTGAAGGAGGCGGCCGCCAACGAGCACGCGGACGTCCGGGTTCGCGCGGCCACCGCCCTCGCCAAGCACGGCGATCCCGACGCCCTCCGGCCGCTGCTCGACCTCGCGACCGCCCCGGAGCCGACGGAGAAGGAGAAGGTTCCGACGTGGGTCGCGAACGCGGAAGCGGCCCTGCAGGGGCTCGCGGAACTCGGCGATGCCGCGGCCGTCGCGCCGGTCCGCTGGCTGCTCGCGAGCCCGCACGCCGGGGTCCGCAAAGCCGCAGCGGAAGCCCTGGCCTGGTGTTCGCGCCCCGATTCCGCCGAGGGATTGCGGCAAGCACTGTCTCACGCGGACGTCGCCGTCCGGAACCGCGCCGCGTTCGGGCTCGCCCTGCTCGGCGACGGCTCGGCCGGCTCGCAACTCCACAGCGACGACTTCGCCAAAGACCTCGGCGCGGGCACCGTCCTCGCCGCGACGGTCGCACTCGGGGCCGGCGATCGACTCGCCCTTTTCCTGGACCACCCCGAAGAATCCGTTCGCGATCGGGCGTTGCTGGTGCAAATGCTGCTCGAACTGGCGGGGAACGCGCCGTCCCCGGCCCGGTGCCTGGAAGCGCTGTCCGCACGCGGGCCGCGGTTCCGGCTGACGGCGGCGCGGGGGCTGGAAGCCTTCGCGAACCCCGATGCGTTCCGCGAGTTTGCGGTGAAGCTGGTCAACGACCGCGGCGACGAGAAGCCGTGGAAGCTCGCACCGGACACCGTCGACGCGGTGGCGGCCGCCCTGGCCTGGGGCTCGCCGCAGTTGCGGGTCCGGGTGGTCCGCGAACTCGCCCACTTCGACGAGAAGGAGCAGTCCGGCTGGGATCTGGCGTGGGGCGTGCTCTCGAAGCGGTTCGCCGAGGAACTGGCAGCCGCCGCCAAGCCGCGCCCCCGCCCCAAGCTGGCAGTCACCGCAGAGCAGTTGCGCGAACTCGCGTTCGGGGCGTACGTCGGGCTCGTCCGCGAGCAGGGTTCCGCCGCCGCCACGCCCGCCGTCGTGCGGGTGCGGCAAACCGCCCTGAGCCGGGTGTTCGCCATCGCGTCGGCCGACGCCGGCTACGCCCGGTCCGCGCGGCCCGTGCTGGTGCAGGCGCTCGGCGACCCCAACCAACCGGTGCGGACGCAGGCCTTCGAGCACCTCCTCGCCCTCGGCACCGACCCGACGCGGCTCGGGGCGGAAGCCCTCGAATCCGGCCACACCGACCTCGGCGTGAAGGGCCTGGAACTGCTGTCCTCGTCCGCGAAAGCGGGTGACGGTGACGCGGTGCTGGAACGGGTCATGCTGTCGCGAACGGACGACCTCGCCACGGAAGCCGCGAAGTTGCTGACCGCCCGCCGCGGGGTCGTGCCGGTGGCGACGGCCGCACTCGGGGGCACGCACGAACCGCTGCGGCAACTCGCCGTGCAGTGGCTCGCGGCCGAGTACGAGAAGTCCCCGGAGGCGGCCGCGGCCCTGCGAAGTGCCTTGAATTCGCGGTATCGCAAGGTCCGCGAGGCCGCGACATTCGAACTGGCCGGGAAGAAGGATCCGGCCGCGTTCGACTCGCTGGTGAAGTTGCTCCGCGACGGGGAGTTCCCTAAGAAGCAGGCGCGCGTCATCGCCGCGCTCGTTTCGCTCGGCGACAAGCGGGCCGCCGCCGCGTTCCTGGACCGCATCGAGAACGACCCGGCCGGAACCGCGGCCGTTCCCGAACTGCTGAACGCGGCCGCCAACTTCCGCGACCCTGGCATCGCCGACCGGCTGTTCGCGATCGCCGACCGCAAGAAGGAGTGGCGAACCCCGGCGGCGAATGCCTTGCTCGTCGTCAGCGGGTTCGATCAGGCGATTGAAGACGAGGACGACGAAAAGCCCGACCGCAAGTGGGAGGCCGAGCAGCACCCGCGGCACCCGGCGATTCTCGCGAAGTTGCTGGACAAGTTGATCGCTTACGGGGACTTGGCCACCGCAGAGGCGTTGATTCCCGCGGCCCGCTGGTGCCGGGGGCCGGAGAGTGACGGCCCGCTGTCACTGCTCGCGGCGAACCCGGACGACGACCTGCGGCACGCCGCGATCGAGGCCTACGGCTGGCGGGTCCGCAAGCGCGGGGCGTCGCCGGACCCGCTGCTGAAGGCGCTTCGCACGAAGAACCCGACGACGCAGTTCTACGCCGCGGAGCAACTCGCCCTGTCGGGAAAACCCGAGGGAATCAACGTCCTGCTCTCGGCGATCGAGTACCTCGACGACGTGTCCCTTCGCGAACGGGCGGTGCTCGCGCTCGGGGAACTCGGCGACGCGCGGGCGCTCGACGTGCTGCTGCGGCTCGCGGGGGAGGACGGGCACGCCCTGCAAGAAGCCGCCGCCGAGGCGATCGGCCACCTGCGGCGCGGGGCCGACGCGGACAAGATCGGCAAGCTCCTCGAACGGCTCGCCAAGGGGACCGGCGGCGTCGCGAAACGCGCCCTCGTCGGGCTGCGGTGGTTCGACTCCGACACCGGCTGGCAGCTCATCCGGCACCGCGCCACGGACCGGCAGAACTGGCAGATCCGCCAGACCGCGGCGGAACAACTCGGCTTCCACGACGAGCCCGCGAACCGGGACTTGCTCGCGAAAATCCTGCGGACCGAGAACGACACCGACGTTCTTCAAGCCGCGTTCCGCAGTTCCCGCAAGTTGCTCGGGGCCGACTCGCTCGACCCGCACTTCGCGCTGATCCAGCACCCGAACGCCGCGGAGTGGGCGACCGACGCGGACGACTTCGGCGAGGACGTGATCGACGCGGTGTGCCGGCGCGGCGACCCGCTGCGGGTCATGGAAGTCTTCCCGCGGTGTGCCCCCGGCGTGCAGCAGCCCCTCGAAGCGAGCCTGACCGGGCGGGCCGAGATCCCCGTGAAGGCGGCCGTTTCCGCGCTCGCGTCCGCCGACGAGGGGACGGTTCGGCTCGCGGCCCGGCTCCTCGCACGCTCCGAGGCGAAGGACAAGGCCGCGAAAAACGCCGTGGAAACCGCTCTTTCCGGGTGGTGGAAGACGTGGCAAGAGCGGCGGGTCAAACTGGATCGCGACCGGTCGCAACGCGAGCCGTTGAACCGCGCCGGGGATTGCGTCGGGTCGCTGGTGTGGTGTGCCGGGCGGCTCGGAACCGCACTGTCGATTATCGCGGACCTCGGCGTGTCCCGGCCGGACGACGCCTTCGCGAAGCCGATTCGTGCCGCCGCGGTGAAGTGCCTCGCCTCGGTTCCCGCCACCGACGTGACCCTGACCGCGCTCGAACTCGTCGCCCGCGGCACCGACCCGGACCTGCGCGAACTCGCCGCCGCGGTGCTGGCCCGACACGACGCGAAACGCGCGGCCGCGGTGCTGCAATCGCTCGTGTCCGACGGCCCGAGCTTCGGCCGGCTCCTTTCCGGCAAGCCGATCCCCGAGGCGGAAGGCTTCGCGAAGTCGGCGGCGGCCCAGGTTCACTACCAACCGGTCGCGCTGCCGCACCTCATCGCCGCGAAGGACGTGTCCACGCTGGCGGCGGTGGCGAAGGACAGGAAGCAGCCGGAACCTGCCCGGCTCGGTGCGGTCGAAGCGCTCGGCGTGATGGCGACCGAACCCGCGGAGAAGGCACTTGCCGAGTTGGGCAGTACCGACGGGGACGACGAGGACGTGCGAAAGGCCGCGTGGAAGGCGCTGCGGCGGTCGAAGCGGAAGCGGCAGAAGGCGTCTTCTCTGGTCCCCTCCCCCCTTGGGGGGGAGGGTTAGGGTGGGGGGTGGAACCTTCCCCTGAGTGGGAGCCGTCACCCCCACCCCAACCCTCCCCCCTCAAGGGGGAGGGAGATAGATCAGCCCGGCCCGACATCGGTGTGAGCAAACTCCGCACGTACGCCACGCCGACGATCACCCCCGGAAGAAACCCGCCGAGCAGGATCGGGACGTAGTACCACACCGGCTGCAGGTGGTCGAACGGGCGGACGAACCGCATCACGTTGTGGTCCCAGAAGAAGTACCCCAGGAACGCCGGCTGCTCGCGGTAGATGGCCACGTACCAGGGGACGTTCACCCCGGCGACGATTCCCGCGAACAGGGCGACGTTCTTCCACCCGACGCGGGCGGTGGCCCCGTTCAGGTACGCGAACGCCAGCAGCGGCGGGAACAGCAGCACCTCGGAGATCGGCCCCTTCGTCAGAAACCCGAGCCCGGACGCGACTGCGGACGCGATCCACCACCCGAGTTTCAGCCGGCCCGTCCGCACCGCCTCGAACCCGCACAGGACGGACGTCGTGACGAGCAGCGTCAGCAACCCGTCGAGCAGCAGCAACCGGGCGACGCCGACGTAGCCGGGGGACACGCTCAGCAGCACGGCGGCCCAGAACGCGCCGCGTTCGCCGACGCTTCGTCGCCCGAGCAGGTACAGCAGCAGAATCGTCAGGTGGACGCACACCGCGGGCACGAGCCGGGCCGACGCCTCGCTGACGCCGAACGCCGCGTAGCTGCCCGCCACGAGCCAGTACATCAGCGGCGGCTTGTCGAGGTACGCCTCGCCCTGGAGCGTCGGCACCACCCACGACCCGCGGTCGAGCATCTCCCGCGGGATCTGCGCGTACCGGCCCTCGTCCGGTTCGAACAGCAGGAAGTCCCGCGACGGGTAGAGCAGCACCGCGGGCAGCAGGGCGACCAGCAGCAGGGCCAGCGGCCGGACGCGCGTCTCGGTCGAGGGCGTACCCGGGAAGAGCACGCGGTTCCACAGGAACGGCACCCAGCCGAGGACGTTTCGCGGCAGGTGGACTTCCGACGGCGCGAGAGCGGACACGGCGAACCCTCCGGGGCGGACGCGCGGGAGTGTACGCCGTCACCCGAGGGCGGGTCAACGGAAGTCCGCGGCCGTCAGTGGGAGGGTTCGACGTGGGCCGGGCTCGAGGCCGCCGACGACTTGGGTCGCACCGCGACCGGGCGGGTCGTGGTCGAGCTCGGCAGCCGCTTCATGGACCAGGAGGAGTTCCTGCGGCTGACGGCCGGCCGCCTCGGCGGCGCGTCCCACCCGAACCCCCAGTACCGGGTGCCGCACTGCCCGCACCGCACCGGGTGGAGCCGGATCAACTTGGCGAGATACTTCACCCACCCGGCCCGGGATCCCCAGACCTCGCGGGATTCGCACCGGGGACATTCGGAAGCGAGCTTGGCCATCGGAGACACCCTCGGGTCGCACGGATCGTTCCGGTGTGCCGTGGGCGAGCGGCGGAATGGGCGACGGGCGGGCGAAGGGGAGCCCGCGCTCCCCGCAAGAGGTCTACCGGGAAACCGGGCGCGGGCGGACAGTTTCTTTTCGGCCCGACGGTTACCACCGCGAGCCGAGCGCCTGGGGCTTGTCCGGGAAGATGCGAAACGGCTGGTCGAACGAAAGCCCCATGATCGCGTCCTCGATCTCCGGCCGCAGCCGGCAGAACGCCAGAACCCCGCCCTTGCCTCGGAGCCAGCCGCCGAGCTCGGCGCACATCCGGGCGGCCGCGGTCGACATCCGCCGGACGCTCTTCAGGTCGATCAACACCCGGAGGTTCGGGCGGTCCAGGTTCTCCCGGAGTTCCTTGCGGAGCAGCGCGATCTCCGCGTCTTCGACGAGGTACGTCTCGTTGACCCGCACGACCGTCACCGCGTCGAACCCGACCCCTTCGACGGTGATCCGGAGCCGGCCGCGGACCACCCCCTTCATCGCGGACATGCGGTTGATCATCGCCTCGGCGGCGTCCGACGCCTGCTTGTGCTCGATCGCCCCCGCCGCCATCGCCGCCGCCAGCTCGTCCAGGGCCGACGCCTTCTTCCCCGTGTCCTGGTCGAGCGTCTTCAGCGCCCACTCCTCCAGGTCTTTCTTGGTCATGGACTTTTCGCTGAACGAGAGCCGGAACGAGAGCGGCCCGACGCCGATCAGGTCGCCGCTGTGCAGCGGCCACTCCTCGCTCGGCGGCATCGGCTCGCCGTTGACGAGCGTCGCCTGCCCGCTTCCGAGGTCGCGGATGAACAGCTTCCGCTCCCGCCGCGCGATCGCGCAGTGCTGCTCGCCGACGCGCGGGCTCTTGCTCCGCAGCTGGCAACTCGGGTTCTGGCCCATCATGAACAGGTCGACTTCGATCGGGATGGGGAACCCCCGCCGCTCGCCGCTCGCAACGATGAGGTAGTACTTCATGGCCGTCGCGGAGCACCTCGAGGAAGACGCGGGCGACACCTTTAGTTTAGCAAGACCGGGTACGCCGACCGACGGCGTTCGGTTCAATCCGTCCCCCGAACCCGTCGGTCGGGACAGGGATTAACC
>ERZ1066123.1672-NODE-1672-length-12796-cov-6.523507_pt1 | contig 12796 bp, 9 predicted proteins | sample MGYA00382770_ERZ1066123 | MGnify/ENA primary metagenome ERZ1066123 (study PRJEB33369, sample SAMEA5778353) | biofilm metagenome | biome: Industrial cooling water; feature: Water cooling tower basin; material: Biofilm | place: United Arab Emirates | collected...
CGTGGGCTCGATGACGTGTTGGCCCGGCTTGAGCAACCCTTGCGCCTCGGCGTCCCAAATCATCGCCGCGCCAATCCGGCACTTCACGCTGTACGCTGGGTTGCGACCCTCGATCTTGGCCAGCAGCGTGGCACCCGAGCCGTCCGGAAGACGGTTGATCCGAACAAGCGGCGTCCGCCCGATGGAATCGACGTTTGTGGCGAAGATCGGCAAGTCAGTGCCCCTCCGGACGGAGTCCGATCAACCTCGATATGAATCTCAGCGATGATACTGAACTTGGGAAGTGACAGATGGAATGGCCAGAGTGTTCGACACCCGGTTTCTCTGTCTTCGCGGCCGCGGGCAGAGGCCGATCCGACAGGCTGCCGGAGCGAATTGCCTGGAATTATGGGCCATTCGCGAGCTCGACAGTCGACTGGGCAACCCGGCCGGTCTCCTCCTCTGACGTGACAGAGTCAGCCCACGGTTGGGGAGAGTAGCGGTTCTAGTCGTTGACAAGCCACACAAATCCGATCATGTTAGTAGAGTAATCGACGCCGACCCTCGGCTCTCACCCGATGGTCGATTTGGCGACACAGGTTGGACCAACTTTCGGCAACAGGGGCCGGGGGTTGATCCGCGAAAAGACCTGTTTTGCCCAGCGATGACGACTCCTCCGGGGTTGCAAACCCCTTCTCTCCGACATTGTCAGCGATGTCTGTCGCTGGAATCTCGCCAAACCGCGTGAGCGGTTGGAGATGCCCTGTTCTCATCGGGAGCGAACGATGCACATCCGACGGCATGCCCTACGGCGGGCGTTTACCTTGATCGAACTGTTAGTGGTCATTGCGATCATCGCAATCCTCATCGGTCTCCTTCTGCCGGCCGTTCAAAAGGTCCGGGAAGCGGCCGCACGAGCGACCTGCCAAAACAACCTCAAGCAGATCGGACTGGCTCTGCACAACTACGAGAGCGGCCGCGGGCAGTTCCCCCCTGGGGCGATGTGGGGTACGGGTGTCGCACCGCACTTCGACATGCCGACGGTCACCCCGATCCCCGAGGGTTGGTATCTCGATAACGGCGTAGACAAGATCTATCGGAACTATCGCATCAACATCGCCACGGGCACGAGAACGGACAATCCGGCGGGCAACGCCCCCATCTCGGTTCGGGCCTCGGTGTTCGCGTTCATCCTGTCCGAACTCGAGCAGGGGGCGATCCAGTCGAACTACGACTATCACGTGCAGTGGACGAGCGGGGTGAACGAGGCGCTGACGGCCAATCGCATCAAGACGTTCGAGTGCCCGTCCGCCCGCCAGCCGCGGTTCGACGACAAGAGCAGTAGCGGCACCCCCAAGCTCCCCGTCGGGTGCAGCGACTACGCCCCGGTCGTGGGCCTCCACCCAGACTTTAACAACTCCGTCCTTCCGACGCCGCGAGGCAGCATCCGGGGGTTCTTTAAGAGCGTCCGCTACGCCCCTGACCCGGCGAGCCGGATTGCGGACATCCAGGACGGATTGTCCAACACGATCGCCATCGCGGAAGACGCCGGACGGCCGGACCTGTTCTACGGCCGCAAGCAGATCCCGTTCGTGGAGCCGCCGACCCGCGGCACACTGCTCGACAAGGGCAGCGTCGGGGTCGACCTCCAGTTGATCGGGTTCGTGGCCGGTGCGGGGTGGGGCCAGCCGCGGATTCAACTCTGCATCGGCGGGTGGAACAAGGCGAGTGAGAACTACTACGGCACGACCATGATCAATGGGACCAATGCCCAGGAGGTGTACAGCTTCCACACGGGGGGGGCGAACATCCTGTTCGGCGATGGGTCCGTGAAGTTCGTCTCAGAAACGATTTCGGCTGAGTCGTTCGCCTCGATCACCACCAGCCAGGCCGGCGACATCCCCGGCGACTACTGAGGAGACTCACGTGACGCTTCGTACATTCCGACTGATTGTCCCCATGCTGGTCGCCTGTGTTGCGCTTACCGGATGTGGCGGGGAGGCTCCGATCCCGAAGGTGCCGGTTCAACCGGTGGCGGGCAAGGTGTTCTACAAAGGCAAGCCGGCAGCGAACGCGATCATTCGTCTGTTCCCTGTGAATAACACCGACCCGAACGCATTACGTCCGCAAGGCCTTTCCAAGGAGGATGGCACGTTCGATCTGGGTACGTACGGCGTTGGAGACGGCATTCCGCCAGGCGAGTACGTCGTGACGATCATCTGGGGCGGGCCCAAAGAGAAGCGGTCGGCACCAAACCCGAATGACCCAGATGACGACGGCGGAGAAGGTGATTTCTTCCGCGGGAGGTACGCCAACCCGCGGACCAGCACCATCAAGGTCAAGGTCGAAGCTGGGACGACGGAGATTCCGCCGTTCCAACTGTGACCCGTGAAGCCACCCCCTTACCGCCGACTGCCGACGTGACTGGAGAGCACGTCGGCAGTGGCTGCGATATCCCTGTGTCGCGGCACAGGCCGGGAAGTGAGAAGTCCGGCCGGGCGGTAAGGGGGATTTCCTCCTCACATACTACGATTTCCGACACACTGCGAGGTTGATCTATGTCCCGATTGTTGACGCACGGCGGATGGGCCGCCGCGCTTCTAGCCGCGTTCGCCGCGCCCACAAGCGCCGCCGAGCCGCCGCCGAAGCCCACCAAGGAAGGCATCGAGTTCTTCGAGAAGAAGATCCGACCGGTGCTCGCTAAGAACTGTTACTCCTGCCATGCCGGCAGTGTCCAGGCCCGCGGTGGGCTCCGAACCGACACCCGCGTCGGCCTGCTCATCGGCGGCCAGACTGGCCCGGCCGTCGTGCCCGGCAACGTCAAGAAGTCGAAGCTCATCGCGGTGCTGAAGTACGAAGGCCCCGAGATGCCGCCGGCGGATCAACTCCCCGCGGAGGTGATCGCGGACTTCGTCAAGTGGATCGAGATGGGTGCTCCGGACCCCCGCGGCGAGGAGACCGAGTACAAGCCGAAGAAGAAGATCGACTACGAGGCCGAGCGGAAACAGTGGGCGTACCAGACGCCGAAGAAGCCGCCAGTTCCCGAAGACAAGTCCGGTTGGGCGACCGGTGATGTCGACCGTCTCGTCCACGCCAAGCACGGTGCTTCCGGGGTGACACCGGTCGCCGACGCGGACGGGCTCGTCTGGCTTCGCCGTGTGTCGTTCGACCTCGTCGGCTTGCCGCCGACTGCCGAGCACTTCGCCGCCATCGAGAAGGATGCGTCGCAGAAGACCCGCGAAAAGATCGTCGACGAACTTCTCGCGTCGAAAGCCTTCGGCGAACGCTGGGGCCGGCACTGGCTGGACGTCGCCCGCTTCGCCGAGAGCACCGGCAAGGAGCGCAACTTCCCGTACCCCGTGGCGTGGAAGTACCGCGACTGGGTCATCGACGCGGTGAACGCCGACAAGCCGTATGACCAGTTCGTCCGCGAACAGGTGGCCGGTGACCTCTTGCCTGCTCAAACGTCCGCTGAGAAGGACGCGAACGTCGTCGCGACCGGGTTCCTCGCCCTCGGGCCGAAGGGCCTGAACGAGCGGAACCGCGAGTCGTACCTGCTGGACATCGCCGACGAGCAGATCGAGAACGTCGGCCGTACCGTGATGGGGCTGAGCGTCGCGTGCGCCCGGTGCCACGACCACAAGTTCGACCCCGTCAGCATGGCCGACTACTACGCCCTGGCCGGCATCTTCCGCAGCACGGAGGCGAAGTCCGGCATCCAGAACCGCACCCGGAACGCGGGTCAGCCGAACTGGCTGTCCGTCCTTCCGTCGAAGGCGGCCAGCTACGAGGATCTCGTCTCGAAGGAACTGCTCGCTGAGATCAAGGTGCTGGAAAAGGAAGCCCGCACGAAGATTGACGACCTCCGGCGAACCCGCGAGTCTGCCTCCGCCGAGGTGCTCGCCGCCGTGTCCGCCGCCAGCGCGGTCGGCCCGCAGAACTTCAGCTTCGCGCCGCAAGTGTTGCCCAACGGCGACATCATTCCGGCTCGCGAGGTCGACACGGAATCGGAGCCGGAGTCCAAGACGCCGCCGAAGCCGGGTTCTTACGAGGACATCCGGGCGAAGCAGCGGGCGCTCGGCCAGGTAAACCGCAAGCTCGACGTGCTGAAGCTAAAGCTGGCGCGGGAGACCGCCCACGCCACGGCGATCGCCGTCGCCGACCTGCCCGACCCTAAGGACACGGCCATCCGCCTCCGCGGCGAGGCGGACAACCAGGGCCCCGTTGTTCCGCGGGGATTCCCGAAGATCGTCAGCCTCGCGAACCCGCCGAAGGTCAACGAGAAGGAGAGCGGCCGGCGTGAACTCGCCGACTGGCTCACTCGGCCGGACCACCCGCTGACCGCCCGCGTCGCCGTCAACCGCATCTGGGTCAAGCTCTTCGGCGTCGGCATCGTCCCGACCCCGGACGACTTCGGCGACCAGGGCCAGAAGCCGACCAACCCCGAACTCCTCGACTACCTCGCGGTAAAGTTCGTGGAAGACGGCTGGTCGCTCAAGAAGACGCTCCGCAACCTCGTGCTGACGCGGACGTACCAGCTGTCCGGCGCGGACGATGCGAACAACCTCGCGAAAGACGAGGCGAACGTCTCGCTCTGGCGGTTCAACCGGCGGCGGCTCGACGGCGAAGCCCTGCGGGACACGGTCCTCGCGGCCAGCGGCCGGCTGGACACCAACCGGCCCACCGGCTCGCCGGTCATCGACCTGGGCGTGCTCGAACTCAGCCCGGTGACGGACTACACCCCGGTCGACAAGGAATCCCGGCACCGCAGCGTCTACCTGCCGGTGCTGCGGAACAAACTGCCGGAAGCCCTCGCCGTATTCGACATGCCCGACCCGAGCTTGGTCGTTGGCACCCGCGACGCGACCACGAGCCCGGGGCAGGCGCTCTACCTGCTGAACAGCCCCTTCGTGCTGGAACAGTCCGGCCACCTGGCGAAGCGGCTCCTCGAGGACGAGAAGTTGGACGACGCCGGTCGCGTCGACGCGGCGTTCCGTGCGGTGCTCGCCCGCAAGCCGACGGCGGCCGAGCGGGACCGGGTGTTGAAGTACGTGAAGGCCGCCGGTGACGACAGGCTCGCGGCGTGGACCCGGTTCGCGCAGACGCTCGTCGTGCTGCCCGAGTTCCGGTTCCTGTTCTAACTCCCGTTTCGCGGCGGGCGGGGTCCCCGTCCACCCCGCCCGCCGCGTTCTCAACTTTCCAACATCCACCTACCCGAGCCAATACCCATGAACTTCATCAGTCCAGTCCAGAACCGCCGCCAGTGGCTGCGGAACACCGCGTGCGGTTTCGGCAGTGTGGCCCTTGCGAACATCCTCGCGTCGGAGTCGGCCCGCGCCGAGGTCGGTCGCAAGAACGGCTACGGGGCCGCACTCGACGCCCCGCACCACACCCCGAAGGCGAAGCGCGTCATCTTCGTGTTCCTGCAAGGTTCGCCCTCGCAACTCGACACGTTCGACTACAAGCCGCGGTTGCAGAAGGACGACGGCAAGCCACTTGCCGCCAACTCGGGCAACCCGACGAAGTACCTCGGCTCGCCGTGGAAGTTCAGCCAGCACGGCCAGTCCGGGCAGTGGATTTCGGAACTGTACCCGAACGTGGCCAAGCACGCGGACAAGCTCTGCGTCATCAAGAACCTGACGACGGACATCCCGAACCACCCGCAAGCGGTGCTTCAGATGCACACCGGGGCGTTCCGGTTTGCCCGGCCGTCGTTCGGCTCCTGGCTGCTGTACGGCCTCGGCACCGAGAACAAGGACTTGCCCGGCTTCCTGGTGCTGAACCCACTGACCCGCGTCGGCGGCGTCCAGAACTACTCGAACGCTTTCTTGCCGTCCCGCTTCCAGGGGACGGGCATCGGCACCGAGGGCGTCAACATCGCCAAGGCGGACCTGGGTCACGTCTCGAACAGCAAGTGGGACGCCGACGCCCAGCGGGGCCAACTGGACTTGCTCGGCGACCTCGACAAGGCCCGCCCCGTGCGGACCGCGAACGAGAACGACCTGGACGGCGTCATCCGCTCCTACGAACTCGCGTTCCGGATGCAGGGCGCGTTGCCGAAACTCTTCGACCTGGCCAAGGAGAAGAAGGAAACGCTGGAGGAGTACGGCATCGGCACCACCGAAACCGACGACTTCGGCCGGCAGTGCCTGCTCGCCCGGCGAGCCGTCGAGTCCGGCGTCCGGTTTGTTGAAGTGACGTCCACCGGCTGGGATCACCACGCGAACCTGCGGCGGGACATGGTCCGCGGCTGCAAGGCGGTCGACCAACCGGTTGGGGCACTGTTGGCCGACCTGGACCGTCGGGGCTTGTTGAAGGACACGCTAGTGCTGTTCGGCGGCGAGTTCGGCCGTCAGCCGATCGGCCAGTCTGCCGACGGCCGCGACCACCAGGTCGACGGGTTCACGATGTGGCTCGCCGGGGCCGGGGTGAAGCCGGGGATTTCCTACGGCGAAACCGACGAGTACGGGGCGAAGACCGTCGGGAAGAAGACCCACATTCACGACCTGAACGCCACCCTGCTGCACCTGCTCGGCCTCGACCACGAGAAGCTGACCTACAAGTACAGCGGCCGCGACTTCCGCCTGACCGACGTGTTCGGGAACGTCGCGACGGAAATCCTGGCCTGAGCCCGACCCGTCCGGGGTCTTAGCCGCCGCCCGCCTCACCGCCGTACACGCGAGCGAGGCGGGCGGCAACCCGTGCGGCGTGCTCGCGCAACTCCGGCACGGCGGTCCCTTCCCCGTCTCGCCCCCGGACCTGCGGCCCGACATAGCTCAGGACGACAGTCGGGTTCCCATCCGCACCGATCATCTCGCCGGTCTCGGCCACATCCAGGCCCACCCCCAGAGGGTCCGGCCTCGCCAAGCCCAACGCAAACAGGGACGCGATCACCGGGTTGGCCTCGGCCACCGCGGCCGTCGTCGCGGGGCCGGTACAGTTCACCACCATACCGACCGGTTGAACCTCCTTCGGACCCCCGCCACGCGGGAGCAACCGGACTTCGACATGATCTTGGTCAGGTCGGGCGTCTGTGATCCGTGCCGCTCGAACGGTCAGCCACTCCGTGCTGCGGAGTCGTTCGATGGCGGCGGCCGTCTCCGGGGCGGCACGGTGGCGGTGGACGTCCCAGAACGGCCGGGCGTGTCGCAGGAACCGGTCCTGCTCGCGCCTCCCGAGCCGCCGCCAGAGTTCTGGCGTCACCGGGCGAATCGAGTCGACGACCTGCCGCCAGTCCCCGCCGGCCGCGGTTACCGCCCGTACCCGCGAACGAACGGCGCGGACGCACTCGCCTGCCGTTTGAACGCGATCCAGGTCTTCCGGCCGGTGACCGGGGGCAGCGGGGGGGACGCTCGGGTCGTGGGGGCAGGGCGTCAGACCCCGGCGTGACACTGCGACGGCCCCGCTGACGCCGCGGGCCGACAGGTCGATCGCGATGTCGAACATCGTCAGTCCCGTGCCCACCAGCAAGACGGGGCGGTCTCGCGGAACCTCGTCCAACGCCCCGACGGCCCACGGGTCGCGGACGTACAGGCGGGACCGGGTCAAGGCCGCGGGAAGTTCGGGCGGGTCGGCCGGCGGTTGGTGGCCGAAGGCGAGCACGGCGTGATCGGCCCGGAAATCCCCCCGTGATTCCGTGCGGACGATGACCCCGGACTGGACCGGTTCGACGCCGGTCACGCCGTCGACGACACGGTCCAGGCGGTTCGGCCCCGACGCCACCGCGTCCGCCAGGAGGTGCCCCAGATACTCGCCGTAAACCGAGCGGCGAACGAACGCAGTCGGCGTGACGCTTGGGTCGCGCTCCGCCGCGAACCGCGCGAAGTGTCCGGGGTCTTCCGGGAACGCCGACATCCGCCCGGCCGGGACGTTGAGAAGGTGGTTGGGAGAGTTGGTTCCGTAGGCGACGCCACGAGCGAACGGACCCGACCGGTTGAACAGGACGACCCGAATCGGCCGCGGGGTGGGGGTATGCAGCAGGGGCCTGGGTGCTGCCCGAATGGCATTCGAGGCAATTCTTCACGAGCACCGGTCGAATCTTCTTCTCGAAGAACGCGACCTGCTCTTTCGTGGGTGCAGAACCGGGCTCGGCCGAGATGGCCGAGCCAGTCATGGCCAGTGGCATCAGGGTAGCCACGGCCAATCTCAGGCGAGATCGTGACCGGGATAATCGCATCGTTCAATCCTCCAAGGCGTGGAAGGTCGCCCGTGCCCCAGCGGCCGGTCACGACTCGAACGTGGAGAGATTGACCGACTACATCCCCGAGGGAAACAGGCGGTGATTGGTGAGGAAGGAGTTGAGAAGCGTCCGAACAAGCGCCCTGGTGTTCGACGACTGGGAGTCTGATGACTCGGTGGTCAGTCTAACCGCTTGTCACTTAGCTCCGACGAGCGAAGCTGTCACTAATATGGTCGCATTAGTCGTGTTTGGCAACTGCTGTCCTGACAGAGTAGGAAACCACCGTTGCTCGTGCGAAGTGCACGAAGTACTGTCACCTCATGAAATCCTGGGTTCGCACCGAAGACACGCTCGCCGTCCTGCTCGGGTTCGGCGTCCTCGCCCTGAGCTTGCCGGGCATCGCCGGGTACGACCTGCTCGGGTGGGCCGCGTCCGTCAAGATTTGGGTTGACCCTGCAGGGGCAGTCTCACCCGCCTCGAAGGGGTATGCCGCGCTGACCGGGCCGGGGGCAGTCGCGGCGACGTTCGCGTTTCTGCTCGCCGTTATGAGTGCGGGGATGGTCTTCATCGGAGCGTCCCCGGCGAAGTTCGCAGTGCGCTTCACCGTGCTGTTCGCCCTGGCGTTCGCCTGCTGGGTCGGCGGGCATTACGCTTACGTCGCGGCGACTCCCGACAAGTTGCCGAAAGGCGTGGAGTGGTCCCTCGGGCTGACCAACGAGGCGGGCTACCTGTTCGCGCTGCTCGGCGGACTGGTCATCGCGAACTTCCTGCCTGCGTTCGCAGCTTGGCTGAAGGAGGCGGGGCGGTCGGAGCTCTACATAAAGGCGGCGATCATCATCATCGGCGCGAGCCTCGGAGCGAAAGCGGCCGACGAGAGCGGGAAGACGCAGGCGATCCTGTTCCGCGGCCTCGCGGCGATCATCGAGGCGTACCTCGTCTACTGGGCGTTTGTCTATTTCGTCGCCCGGAAGGTCTTCGGATTCAGCCGGGAGTGGGCCGCCCCGCTCGCGTCCGGTATCTCGATTTGCGGCGTGTCGGCGGCCATCACAACAGGAGCGGCGATCCGCGCCCGGCCGGTCGTGCCCGTGATGGTGTCGTCGCTGGTGGTCGTGTTCTCGGTTATCGAGATGCTGCTCCTTCCGCAGCTGGCGAAGACGCTGCTCGCGGATGAGCCGATGGTCGCCGCGGCGTGGATGGGGCTCGCCGTGAAGACGGACGGGGCGGCCATCTCGACGGGAACCCTGACGGCCGGGCTGTTCTTCCCCGGCACCGAAGGCGTGTCCGCCCGCGAGGCGATGGTTCTGACCACGACCACGGTGAAGGTGTTCATCGACCTGTTCATCGGTGTGTGGGCCGTGATCCTCGCGGTGATTTGGGCGAAGGTCATTGACAAGAAGCCGGGCGCGACTGTCCCCTGGCGGGACATCTGGGAGCGATTCCCGAAGTTCGTGTTCGGCTACGTGCTGACGTTCGGCGTCTGCTTTGCGATCGGCTTGATGAGCCCGTCTTCGATCGCGCCGATGAAGGTCGGCTCCGAGCAAGCGGACGTGTTCCGGCGGCTGTTCTTCGTGCTGACGTTCTTCTCCATTGGTCTCGCCGCAAACTTCCGCCGGCTGTGGGCTGAGGGGCTCGGCAAGCTCGCACTGGTGTACGTCGTGTGCCTGTTCGGGTTCGTGATCTGGGTCGGGCTCGGCATCTCGTGGCTGTTCTTCCACGGCGTCAGCCCGGTCTCGGGGAAGGGGTAAACGTGGACGCGAAACCAACGGACAAGGAAACAGCGGACGCCCTCGCGAAGGTCGAGGCGGAGCCGTTATTGCCCGTGGAAAAGCAACTCATCGCGGGAAGCCTGCTGCTCGGCGTCGTCTTGCTCGGTGTGCTGTTGTGGGTGACGGGGACTTACTTCCCGGTGAAGTGACATCATATCTCGCATTTCATGATACAGTATATATAATCCATGAGAAATAATGCTATCTAACCCCAATGCGCACTTTCGGTTGGCAGGGTTACCAATGGTTGACCATGTGTCGCCCCGTATTCGCCGCCCGACCCGGCGATGTCGTAGCACCTGTTCATGTGCATGGCTGATGGCGGCGTCGATTTCGCGATCGTCGTACATCCGGAACCGTACCAGGACGACCACCGCTTTTTGGAGCACTCCATCACCATCGGGAAGGGAGAGTTGAAAGGGACGGCCTTGGTATTCGCCGGGCGGGACGGGTTCTAGAAGCAACTCCGCGATCTGGCGAAGTCAGCGCCCTCCTGGCGACGCGGGTACACACTTACAACCCGGACCGGCTGCCGCCGTTCGAGGAGCCGGAATTGAGAACGTCGCCGAACGGCCAATCGACGAAGGTGGCCTACACCTACCGTGGCGAACTCGTAACCGAAACGCGGTCCGACGGGATCGTCTCGGAGTGATCGACGAAGTATGCCTACGCGATTACGGCCTGGTCGAAGCCATCAGATCCAAGAATGCTGCCGGGGTAGTCTTCGCGAAATGCTTACCTGGATGGGCTCCCCGGCCGGCTCACAAGCAAGACCGAGAACAGCGTCACAACGGGATATCAATATGATGCGGCGGGCCAATCGATTCAGGATGGCGGCAACGCATTCGACTATGATGCGACCGGCAACCGGACCAATGCGGGCTACACGACAACGAGGTCCACGTCGCGTTTCGCCTGTTCGAGGTCTTTTTCCGGCGAGTTTTGTCGACGACCAGCCACTCGGCGAAGCCGATCGCGTCGGGGACTTTCAACCCCGTGTCGGCGAATCGCCTGCCAAGTACCTTCGCTGATCCGCCGTCTTTCACGAACGCGTCGAGTTCGGATACCCACGGCTCGATCACGACGTAGCCCGCTTTCGAGGCGATGTTGATGAGTTCGACGATCTGCCGCGACTTGTCATTTTCGCGGAGAAGTGGTCGTGTTCAAGCAGAACCCGAACGATTCGGCGGGCTTAGTGGGCGCATCGGCACCGACCACAACCGCAGAAGTGACAGAGACGGCCCCTGCGGTCAGCACTTCTCGTCGACTAAGCGTGGTTCCCATCGGTCCCCCTCTACGATTACGGTGTCGCCCCTTTTGAACGGAGTCCTGACATGATGCCGCTTCTGTTCGCCGTCTTCCACTTCGCACCAGCGGCCGACCCCGCTCCGGCGAAGTACGCACGGCCAGAGATTCTCGCCGCAGCCGCCGACATCTTGAAGCCCGAGCAACGCGAGAAGCTGCGAATCCTCGATGCCCGGGCCGCGGAGAAGTACGCCAGCGGGCACGTCCCCGGTGCGGTTAACGTGCCGCTCGCCGTCTGGGCGAAGGCCATCATCGAGGGGAAGGCGGATGCGGCATTCTGGAAGGCGGAACTCGCCGCGGTCGGCGTCGCACCCGGGAAGACGGCGGTGGTGTATGCCGAGGATGTCCGCGACGCGGCCAAGGCGTGGTGGTTCCTTCACACCGCGGGCGTTTCCGAAATTCGCCTGCTGAATGGCGGCTGGGAGGGGTACGTCGCGGCAAAGGGCGAAGTGGAAAAGACTCCTGCCAAGGTGACCGCTGAGCCGCATGACTGGAAGCTCGCTCCAGAACGGGTCGCGACAAAGGACGACCTTCTGAAACTGCTCAAGGACGGAAACGCCACCGTCGTGGATGCTCGGAGCGACGACGAATTCACCGGCGAAAAGCTCTCGTCCAAGCGCGGCGGCCACGTTCCGGGTGCAGCCCACCTCGAATGGACGGACTTGCTCGACGCCAAGACGAAGGAGTTCAAGCCGGCCGGTGAACTGGCGAAGCTGATCGCGGAGCGGAAGATCGACATATCGAAGAGTTGCGTGACGTACTGTCAGGGCGGTGGCCGGGCCGCAGTGATGGCGTTCGGCCTGCGATTGATGGGCGCCGACGACGTGCGGAACTACTACCGCAGTTGGGGCGAGTGGGGCAACGACCCGGACACCCCAGTCGTGAAGCCCGCGAAGTGAGAGCAGTATGGGAGGTGGGAGACGAACTCACGATCTCGCGTTCCCGAAACAGGCGGGTACAAATTCGAGATCGTTGGCGGGTTGTGGTCACCAACGACATCGGTTCAAACCGCTACGAGGGTCTTGTCGCGGTCAATTTAACCTCGACCATGATGTCATGGGCGACTTTGTTAGCCCACAACTTTCCTTCTCTGCGGCCTCGCTGTCGCTCGCGGGTTTGAGGCGTTTGGCGTTGTGTATGGTGGACGCTAGGCGGCGCGGGCGTAGGATTTCGGAAGGCCAACGAGCCGTTCCCGGCACTCGACCTTCGCCCGGAACGGCAACGTCTCGGGCGAATAGGCCCGGCGAAGTCGTGGCAGGAAGTGCTGGCGACGTCCTGATATGTCAACTGGAGTGTCATTCTGTTCAAGCCTTATTTAATTCCGAGGGAGCGACCGATCGTGCAACCAGCGAGGTGTTAATTCATGAAATCGCCGGAAATCCCATGTTTTATGGGCTTTCCTCGATGTCAAGTGATTTCGACGAGTTCGTATCCGGGAGAGAGTTCTTACGAAGACTGTTGCGATCGGGGAGCTAACTTTTCCAGGTTCGAGCAAATCCGCCAGACGGGTTGACGCATTAGGCGGTTGCAGGCGTCGGAGCGTAGCGGAGCATGCCTGCAACTGTCG
>ERZ1066123.1674-NODE-1674-length-12785-cov-8.523252_pt1 | contig 12785 bp, 11 predicted proteins | sample MGYA00382770_ERZ1066123 | MGnify/ENA primary metagenome ERZ1066123 (study PRJEB33369, sample SAMEA5778353) | biofilm metagenome | biome: Industrial cooling water; feature: Water cooling tower basin; material: Biofilm | place: United Arab Emirates | collected...
GTAGTGCAGTGCAGTGCAGAGCGGTATGGCGGTATTTATGTATCCAACGGCCCAAAAAAGGACTGTCACAAAAATACTATAAATGTCACTTATTCAGATACTTAACCAAAAGCAGTCGTCTTTGTGGTAGTTGTCGAAACGCAAATGGCCTCAACCCTCGTATCTTCTCCACCAGTGATTACCAAGCAGATGGCTATGCAAGCCATGGAAGAAGATGATAAATCCATGGAGCAATCGGGATACTCTTGGTTCGTCATTCAAGATCCTTCGAATGGCACGGACCCAGAGTGTGTGCACATGCGAAGCGGCCCTTTCGCAACAAGAAAAGAAGCTCTTTCATACGCTACTAGCAAGACCGCTCCAAAAGGACGCAAAATGTTGTACCAAGCGAAGGATGACAAATAAATAATTTAGTAACCATGGATGTTAGAGCAACTTGGACAAAAAAAAGCACTTACAGGTTGATTACCATTTTTTTTTGTTTTTTTAGCTGTTTCCGGCCTAGCTTCCAAAAAGGGATTAAGTCTTTCCCGTTAAGGGTGTTAGGTGTTAAGGAACAGATATATAAAGGGCCAAATTACTAGCCTCAGTATCACAAGGCCGCCTGTCCACGTGTGTGCAAACCAGTCGCTCCACCATCGATGGCGGTGAAATTTATCTGTTGTATCGCGGCTCTTATGCTGTTCGGGGCAGCGTTTGCTGACATCCCCACCTACTATTGCCCCATCCTGCCTTACTCGCAGCCCAAGATTGTTTGGCCGACCCAGACCCAATACTGCAACACCAGCAATGGTGGTGTGGCTGAGATGTACGATGCCGTTGGCAATCCAAGCGGATGCGTCGCATGGATGAACTCTGCCCACGGTGGAAACATCTCTTCGCTCACAGAGGCGCAGCTCACGTGCCAGGACATTGGTGATTACCATGACAGTCTGGTGTTCCACGCTCGCTGCATCAATCCCTGCTCTGCTCTGCCTTATCCCAATAATCCCCACTGCAGCTACTGCGATACGCTGAACCCGGCCAATTTTCGACGTATCCCAGCGTTGACACCTACTCCTGATCCTAATGCTCCCACCACCGCCCCGCCTTCTGAGGACCCGAATCCCGTGAAGAAGCGGAGCATCACAGAAACAACGAGCGCAATCGAGAAGAGAGGACCTAGACCCAAGCCCACTACCACACCCCCCGCGACGACTGCTGGTCCTGATGTACAAGGAATATGCACTCCTAGAAACACCAAATGGCCCAAAGCCGTTGAATGCGAGCCCAAGCGTTGTGACTGCAACGATTGGTACACGCCGCTACAGTGCCCTAACTTCACTCCTACCTCTTGCTCGGCTCGTGAATGGTTCAGCGATCCCTCTGGTGAAGCGAATAACTACTGTGGGCACATGGGTTTCGACTGGCCCCGAACGATCGAGTTTACCGGCAATCATATGACAGTAGCAGGATTAGCTGCCTACATTGACAACTATGCCCATATCAGAATGACAAATTCCACCGCTTCGGCGCGTCGTATCATCAACGGCATGCGCATGATTGCCAAACGCGGTTGGTGCAACGATCCCACGAACGTTGCGACGTGCAACCTGTGCTTCGGAACGAATCTCGTCTAGAGAGTTTAGGAGGAAAACATAATTCTTTTTTTTTTGTTAGGTGAATGGGTTTCATTGTTATGTTTTTTATTGTTCACAATAAAAATCAAACATAAAAAAATACAACTACATCTAGGGATTGTAACGGACATTAGGTTGAGTGAGAACGCCGTCTTTGATAAGTTCTCCAGCCGGTGCAGTCCGAAGCCACATTTCATAAACAGTAATGGGCATAGGGAAACGCTCCTTTTGACGGCGGCGGTAAGTAGGCTTTGGCTGTTGAGGCGTGGAATTTGGCTCGCGGGTTTTGCGTTTAGGAGACTTTGGCAATGTAGCTTCCTCGGAACTCTGCTGGCTCTCTTCTCCAGGTGATATTACACTGCTTGTAGGGGTCGTAGGAGCGGATAAATAAGCGTTTTCTGGTGGTGGAGAGTCACGAATTTCATCGAATACTGTATACTCGTCTGGAAATTCCAGACGACGGCTCACCAGAGGATTCACCAGTGCGCGAGTCCTGGGACGATGTTTGGGAGCAGTAAGATGCGTAGAGTCTCCCAGCTCTGAAGACGGGGTCAAGTTGCTAATATCAGATCCATGTCGTCTTTTTTGTGATTGTGGTGGCGTAAAAAACTCTAATTTGGTTCGCACATGCTTCATGACAATCTGGTGATGACTATCACCGTCAGCGTCTACTATCTCATCAACCACTTCGCCAATATCCAGACAGGGCTCTCGTTCCAGTTCCTCTAGTGTAAGTGGACGATAATCGGAAGGAATAGCATCAGAAGGTAGGAACTCGGCTTTGGGTGGAGGTCTTTTGGAAACAGGTACAGGCGGCGCTTTGCATTTTAATATGTCTTTTAGGCAAGGGGGTTCGCAGACGACATCTTCGATGGGATCGTCGATGTCCGGTTGGGTAGGAGGAAAATCATCAGGTTCTACAGGAATTATAAGTCGCTGTGAAGAAAATGGTACTTCCACTATTTGCGCAATACGGTCGCTAAGAGATGCCATGGGATTAAGTAGCGATTTAAAAAAAAATAATTTGACAGGCGAGTTATGTTGCAAGCGAACACACAAATGGGCTCGGCGAAACCCTTAGAAGCTCTCTTGATTGGCCTTCGCGTTGTCCTTTTCGGGCCTTAAGGCCCAATTCGGCCTTTTTGTTGCGCTTGAGAGCTGTCTTACGAGCATTGTTTTGCTTTCTGACCTAGGCCTATACGGACAAAAAAATGGCTGAATGCTATGATCTTGAAGAAGAAGAAGAAGGAGAAAAACAAGAAGATGTGAACGCAAATGGTTCTATTGTGATTGACATAACTAAAGAAACAACTGTGGAAGAAACAATTAACCCTGATGCTGACGAAGTAAACGAACCTATTCAAGAACAATCAACGACGAAAAAAAGACCTGCGCCACTAGTCGAAACCGAAGCAGTGCTAAAAATGAAATTTATATGCCTGCAAAACGACTTCAACGCGTTTCGTAAAAAACAAAAAAATGACGTGCGAGAACGCGATGATTTGCGTAAGAAGCTTGCAGAAATGCAAGAAGAACTCAAAGAATCTCGAGAAATACGCGATAATTATGACGCCATGCTAAAAAACCTCGGGCTAACACGAGAACGCCTCGAAGAATCTTGCGCGCGCCTACAACTAATCAAAGTTCATATTGATGTCGCGCGCGATCGACTTATGAAAGTCAATCAGTCTCCTAATGTCGTAGAGGCTTTAACAAATATGAACATCACGATTAACGAACATGAGCGCTTGCGCGCCACCCTTTGCACAGCAAAAAACGACGTCCGCGACTTACACCGCGAAATAGTTGCTCCCGAGACTTTTAATGATTTATAGAAATCACATATTAGTGTAAATGATTCTACGACGTGTAAAAAGGAAATAAAAATATAGTTTTCTTTTTTTTTTTTTTAATCAAACGCTACACTGTGTGTTTGACAATGATCTAATTTTTTTTCTTGGTTATTGTTTGCACTGATACGGCGGGTTGGGAACACAATCTCCCACGCAATACTGCTCATAGTCTTGAATTGGATAGATAGGAGCTACGCCAGCGTACAAAGAGTAACCAGCATGGCAACGAGCGCAAGTACATAGGATATCAGGGTCGCAGCCCGTTGGCACACACAAGTCACCGGCAGCAGTGCTTTCACTGTGTTGACAGAATCCAGTATAACTACCGTTGCACTGGTGGGCGATATCGGTCCAAGCTTTCAGGCAGTTCTGAAGCTGAGAACCGACACAATTCGGTCCGAACTGAGGCGATTAGATCAGAGGAGGTGCAGTAGTCGTAGTTGCAGGAGGAGTTGTAGTCGGAGCGGAAGTGGTAGTAGTTTGTGCGACAGTTGTAGTTGGGGCCGGGCTTTGAGTTGTAGTAGCAGGCGGATCGGTGGGAGCTGCCTTGCAAGAAGGATTTTCGTTGCAATTGGGATTGATTGCGCATTGCGTCTGATAGTTCGAACGAGCAGGAGCGCAATAAATTCCATCGCAATTGCAGACAGAATCTGCGAATGCTCCTGTGATCGAATAGTTAACTCCTTCAAACTCGATGAAGCAGAATCCGTTGTCTCCATTGCAATAGGTTTGAATCCAGTCGGCTTGGTCGATGCAACTCTGGCGGATTGAAACAGGGCAGTTGGGTATACGACCAGCGGTGGTTGGTGGAGGGCTAGTAGTAGAAACCTTCGTGGTGGGAGGTGGAGTGGTTGTTTTCTTTTGAGCAAAAACAACAACAAGAACGACGGATAATACGAAAAGAAGGGACAAAATTCTGTTGGCCATAGTTGCCTTTGCCTCTGATACTGAACACGAATGCCTTGAGCTTTATATATATATGCTGCAAAAGAGAAATGCAATGCCTGTTAAAGATCGATTGTATTAGTCGTTACATAAAAGGAATCCATCCTATTCCGGCTCTTTTTTTTTCCGTACTAAATATATCATTCATGTGGTTTGCAACTTCTAGGCATTGGCTCGATTATCTGGTTATACCATTAACATTGATTAATACATGCTGGACGTGCCTCGGTCTTATTTTTCCCTCTGTGTCTTCTGGAAATGCGCATTATGCTGGTGCTTGGATATACCTTGTTATGTCGATCTGTGCTGTGATTTTCAATTGGGTTCAAATTGCACTCCTATCATTGCAAGTCCTGAGTGAAGGGAAGATAGGCAAAAGGCGAATCTATTTACTCAGGATTCTAGACACTTACATAGCGAATGCAATAGGATTTGGAGTTCTATTTTCTGCTGTTCAACTACTTGATAGTGGGCAATTCTTTGCTGCAACACCTGCCGGTATCCCTGTTAATCCATGGGAGCTGACTTACAAATGGATATGCTTATCATTCCTCGTCATTGGCGGTGTAGGGTTTGGACCATTTGTAGCTTCAAAAGGTGGTGCATTGACAGTGATAGCATTAGCGAATATAACTGGATGGTTTCTGCAATTAACAGCAGGTGGATTATTCATTTCTGCAGCAGTGACAGATTTCAGAGACACTCAAAAATTGCTACATCACCAAAACGTAGATTGAGCAAAAAAAAGTAAAGCCGAAAAATGGTCACACTCATGAACGCATAAAAATAAAAAGAAAATTACCTTGTATGCATTTTCAATAAACCGCAGGTCCATTATTCATTTTTTTTTTACGAAAGAAAAAAAAAACCCGATTAGAAATATAGATCCATGACAACAACAAAAAACGTCGAAGAGGAAAAAATACTCGCTTATCTTAAAGCTTCTAGGGACCATCCTAAATGGATTTTAGGGCTTGACAGAAAACTTGCACGCGTTGTAGACTGGATCTCATGGATTGGAGCAGAGCAGTGGGTACGCAGCCACTCCGGGCATGCACCAGCGTGGCGTTTTGATAAGAGTATCAAAGAAGGGTACCATCCTGGCAGCTTTCAGGCACTGAGTTTTATGTTAATTCTTCAGTCTTGGGCGTTTATGCTGTTTTTTGCATTTCATTTTCTGTTGAACGCCAAGCTATCAATGTTTTTGGGTTTGTTGACATTATGGCTTTGTGCATCAACCACTGGACGCGAATATATAAGTTGCAATAGCCTAGGATCGTTAACTTTAAACGAAGCAGCAGCACTGCGATCTTTTCATATATTTCTTATAGATGCATTGGTATGGATTTGCTCGCCACTTGTCCCATTTTCGATTTTCAAAGATTCGGAGTTATGCAGTGATTGTTTCTCATCTTCGATGCTCATGTGGTGGAACAGCAAATGGGCTGGAGACTGGGGCTTTCTGTTGCACTGGGCTGTGAAAGGAATGATAGCCTTTGCATTAATGACATCTGCAGGCTTAGCAATGCGACTTTTTGCGCGTCTGGCCGTACCAATTGCAAGACCATCGAATGCGCCTATTCTTTCGCTTTCCAATGATCCATTAATGGGAGAGCCACCACAATACACTCCCAACGATAATAGTGACAGTCCTCCTTTGGTTGATGTTCCTAATATCGAATCACTGAATCAGTTCGCTGTGACTGCGGCAGAGCATCGCGCTTCGATTCATAAGCGCATGAGAGTGACTACTTCTGGAAGAAAAAGTGCTAGAATTGCCGAAAATCAAAAGAAGAAGCACCAGCCATAAAACACACTTGTGTATGAGAGTGACACTGAAGAAAAGGAACATAACTCATTAAAGAAGTCATTAAACATAGTATGTTTTGTTGTTAATAATTTGTAGGGATTAACAATGGCGGCACATTCTAGTCAACAAAAAGGATGTAATTTTTGCAAACCAATTGAAAGAAGCAAACTGATGAAGATAGTCCTAGAGGGTAATCCTGGGAATGTTTCCTCATCATGTGGTGGCATTGTTTTCATTGGTTGTGGAATCAATTGCAACGGTTGTACAGAGTGCAACTGCGCGCCAATCTCTCCTGTTCATAGATCTAGAAACGCAAAATTATTCAGATGGCTGTTTGGAGCTAAAACCGGCGATCAAATGACGTGCGAGAAAGAATGGACTTGCCCGCATTGCAAAACAATATCAGTCCCTTATGCACAGTACCGCAGCGAATCCTCTGTTGTGCTTATCAAGGATCAAGTAAACCAACCAGCTTCCTCAACTGATTACAAAGAGACCGATGATCTAATATCAGCGAGAAAGGAGCTTGAGACGCGCATTGTACAAGATCTTAAGAAGGAAAAGGACGATGAAACACCAACACAAAAGCTCTTGAAAAGTACCATCAAAAAGAAGAACAAAATAGGACCTCTGGATTTTGATAATCACGCTGGTGAAAAGGCAAAATTCGTGCCAAAGAGAATCGCCGCATCCTTAGTGATGACCCCACAGGAATCTGCATCAGAACAGGATACGAATAATACTGCTAGTAGCAGTGAAAAGAACCCACCCGAGATTGATGAGATTCAAGACCTGAAAGCAGTAGATGCTAGCAGCAGAGATGCGGTTGCCGGTGTTACGAGCTTTTCGACCGGTCTTACTGGATCTCCTGGAACAACACGCGCAGAGATGTCCAGAGAGAAGGCAAAAATGCAGGCTCATAAGACAGAATCACCTTTTACGCCAATTGGCGCTCCGATTGACTACATGTACCACAAAATTTCTTCTGGCGGATTGTAATAAAGATAATCTAAAAGTAAAACAAAAAAAAAACAACAATATATTTATCTAAGAATAGTGCATCTGAGTGTTGTATGCTACTACAAAAAGCCTGAATTCAAGTGTATTTTTTAATTCGTGTGCGTGTTCTCATCTTACCCCTTTTCGGTCTTTTTTTTTTAAAAAAAAAACTAATGTACGCTGATGACGATGAAGTAGAGGAACATCTTGACGCATTACTTGAAGATGAAGACAATCAAAACGGTCTTGCGAAGATCGGCCTCACTATCACTAGCTTTTTCGCGGATTATGACATAGAAGCACGCGAAACCATTATGGCGAGGAGATTCGAAGGCCCTCAGTCAATCAAAACAAAAGAACTGCGCAAAGCAAATATCCTTACACCCTGGTCAAAGATTATTGACATGTCTTATAAGATCTCTGAGGTCAGTCCACAAGACCTCCCTTCTTGGAGGACATTTGAACACCAAAAAGATATTCCTGTTTGGATCATGCCTGCAAACGGCACGACTCTGTTACCCACTGACTTTGGCCGCGGTGTAGCCGTAGGTTATAAAGAGCCCGCTAATATGGCTACACGAATTTACGTAGTGAAAAAGCTACCTCTTTTCAAAGTGGCACTTGACGGCACCATATTTAACGACGATTTTCACCCCTTGGAGCGCAAATCAGTCTACAACCAACGTCACTGGGCCGTAGAGAAGGCCCTTGTCCAGGAGCGCACTTATCAGCTATACGCATGGGATACGATGTCGGGGGTATTGGTTTTCTTGAATGCTAACGGCGACCAAGTCCACCACCACAAGGACGAAATCTCGAATTGGAGCAAACAAGATCCGGATGCTCAACTTAAGATTCAGGCGATAAACGACGCAGCGTATGACTATCCTTCTGGACTCATCAGCGCGTTGAAGAGCAAGGTGATTCGTTCACCATATCTTCAGAATTTACTCGAGGGGACGCAAGACACAACTGAAACTACAGACACGACCGCTGCTTCAGTTGTCGCGCCACCGCTGCAACAGCAGCAGCAAATGCCTGCTAACACATATTATACTCAACCACAAGGAGGCTCTTATTAGTTATCTCTATTTCTCATGCCGATCTGTAAAGAAACAATAAAATTTTACATGTAATACACCTCTTTCTTTACATTCACACTAGGTAAAAGCTTGGGCGCCGATGGGCGTCCAGAGTCTTCAAAAATATCTCGTTTACGTCTTGTCTGCTGTTGTTGTTGGTGCTTCTTGGTGCTGTTATTAGAAGCTTCCTGCTCAACAAGAACAATTTGAGGAGCGGCCTTGATCACGGGCGCTTCAACCGCCACATCTTCCAAATTGTTTACTTGTTCTTGTTGAACAGGAATATCAGCATCAGGAGTGAAACTTGCCTCAAGGGCATCGTTTGCGATTTGCGCCTCCAACTCATCTTTGATCGCAGTTAACCATGTGTTGCTGTCGTTACCGGGGTGAGATTGTTGCTGTAACGATACGGCTGGCGTGTAGGAAAACTCAAAGGTACAGTTTGCAGCAAAATCATCACTCACAGGCTTTTTCGGTGCTACAGCCTTTGCTCCCACTGACGTACAAAGCAGAGGCCTCGAAGGAGTTTGCTCATCATAAACACTATCGCCAGGCGTTTGAGGAGGAGGAGAAGGAGGAGCAGGAATAGAAACCGTAGCAGTGTTAATGTTCCCATTCTTCAGAAGCGATAGAACTTGGTCGTCGATGTACATTTTGACAAACGAGTCTTTGACGGTCGAATTCGAATCAATAAGCTTACGTGAATCATTCAGCTCTACCGATTGAATTTTCTTCGTTAGTTGATACTTTTTCGGAACCACTGCGTTGAGTGCTGTTGCATTCGCTTCTAACGGGTAATATAAGGGATAATCAGGCTGTTGCTGCATCTGCGCGAAGCGCTCAAGTACACTACAGTCAGAGAACCAAGAAATCAACTCGTGACTGCAATAGAACGAATATTTCCCCTCGTGATTCGCTATCATGAAGCCACCGATAGCGTCGGTCAGAGTTAGTAACTCGAATAGCTTCTTCATTAGCCCCTTTGTGCGTTTCGATCGACACGCACTTCGCGCTCTCTTGTCTTCAATTTTCACCAGTGGGATGGCACGCCTCTTTGCAGCTTGTTTGAGGACACTAGGGAAAGGTTGTTGTTGTTGCTGCTGCTGCGGCTCTTCATTTGATCCATGAGCGCTCATACTACTGCTACTATTACTGGAGTCATTGATCAGAAGAACATCATTAGAATATGTCGCAATTGAATTAGAAGAAGCGGCAACGTTCATCGCACTGTTTTTAGGTTGGTGGTTATTTTCATTAGCAGAGACGCTATTTTTCTCGTTGTTATTGTTGCCACTCTTGCGACTCGCGGCGCGAGATCCATTAGCACGAGCATTAGTCGTGATCCACCAGTAATTCTTTGCGCTTTTCGCATGATCATGTGTATGATACTTGTAGGAATATTTTCTTGCAGTCTCAGACGTAGCGTTTAACAACAGCGCAAGTGCTTTTTGCTCCATCTGTTGTTGTTGCTGCTGCTGCTGATGGCTCTCTTGCATCTGGTCTGCCTGACTGTCACGAAATTCGACAGAAGATTTTATCGTGTTCAATAGCGTCTCAAAAAGCGGCTCATTCATATCTACCATTGACTTCCATCTTCCAGAAGCAAAAATAAAAGTATTATGCAGTACGTCCTTTGAGCTCGTCGCTACAACGAGAAATATCTCGCATTCATCAGCAAGTAGATGCTTAAGTTGAAAGGCCTTGTTGAAGAGACCAAGCTTGCGTTTTCCGAAAGCAGTCTTTTTCTGACGTGTATCGCTTATGGATTCGATGTCTATGGCGCGCCTTTTGCCACGAATGCGATTGTCCTTGGTCTCGTCATTCTTACCGGTGGAAGCTGCTGCTACTCCTTTATCAGAACTTTCGTGACTGAACTGATGCTCGACTGTGGTGGCTGCATCCATGGATGCGATAGTCTGCGCTTTGCGCGTGTACTCGGAATCCATGTTCAAAAAGGATTGTTGTTCTTGATTTTTTTCTTCTTGTGTGTGATACTGATGATCTCCTCCAGATTGAAGATACTCGTCAGCAACAGTAGTGGTGGTATATTCAGCAGCACCACCATCATCTGTACAGTGCACCACAGCATTTGAACTGGTTGCAGCATTACGAGATGTTTTGTTTATTCTTTTTGAGACTGTTGATATCGCCGACTCTATGAGTGACATACGAAGAACGTCTGCCATAGATCAGCACCTTTTGAAGTCCCTTTTTTTTTCTATTTTTTTTTGTTGGTGTTTTACTGTGGTGGGAGAAGAAAATCACAAGATGATACTACTTTATATCCGCGTTAATCAACCAAAATGCCCAAAATTGGGTGTCTCTTCTGGCCTTGTGCAGTAAGGTGTAATGAATTAAAGGCGCGGGCTTCACTGACGTATTGGGAAACTAAGCATATTATTGGCCGATTTTAGGGCCTCTTTTGAAGTTAGCACAAAATTGGCGCTTTTGTGCTGCCTATTTATTGCTGTTGTGTGCTCAAGAAACAGTAACAACAAAGTTCCGCCCCCACCACGTGTTGCGTTTTTTTTTTGTTTGTTATCAACCCATGACCACATCCTCCATTTCTGATAGTGAGCAGAGAGCAACTTTGTTTCATCCGATGCCAATTCCATGTAATCGGACGGAGCCAGACCTATTCCATGATAACCCGAGCTATTTATTGTGGCAGACTATTCGATGGCTGACGGAAGTGCTCGCAAATGGTGCAGGAATGTCGACAGATTCTGTAAGAAGCATTGTCAATTATATGTTCCATCCACGAGATTTTGCCAAACGAAAAAACCTTTGCTACATCATGATACCTTATACAAGATGGGCATTGACAACTTTCACTTTTTTCTGGAGTGATCTGGTTCTTTCAATCTGCAAGTGGCAACAAGACGAGCTGGTTGACGAACCTATCGATCGTTGTGAAGGGTCAGCCAGTGTGCTCAATTATACTTCCAATGCGGTCATTGAAGGAGCAAGCGAAGAAGCCGACGACGATGAAGAAGACCGACAACTCAGACGCAGAGCAGAGTTGCTGACCAAGTGTCTAAGAGCGATCCTCGCTGACGAATCCATGGCCGTGATCCGAAGAGCGTTATTTGATGATCTTCTCAACGCATCGAGTCGGCTCACCAATCAAGTCGATCGCTTCAAGATGCTCCTACATTCAAGAGGCAAAAGATACATACCCACGTTTAAGCCAGTCAATTCGTTCTTTCTTTCGTTTCTCAAAGATTTGGCATACACAACCATTGAAGATGATTCATCTCCGGTTTTTGATGCATCGAGCCGCCGCGCAATAGTGAAAAAATCTCTGCGTTTACACGTACCGTATGGTAAAAAGGGCCCTCTAACATTGGAAGACGTCGAGATACGTGTCATTAAGGAGATTATCGAAATTATGGAATGCTCTCGTAACCGCCCTTCACAAAGTCCAATTATCAAGAGCAGATCATCGTTGCCATCACAAGGCGATCAATCTCAGCCAAAAAACAATAACATTGGCGCATTGATAAACCACGGCAATGCATGCGCAGTTGCTTCTGCGAGAGCTTCTTATGCTTCTGTTACTCGAGGCATTGGGTATTCACAGTGAATACCTTTTTTTTTGTTGTTAAAGATTTGGGTCACCTTACCGAGATATTAAAACCCATTTGATGAGACTAATTTTTGTGCAGAAGATTTTTTTTTGTTTATTTCTTAAGGGGGATAGATTTTCATGGATCTAAATGATCAAGCGATGCCGCTTCAGTATCTTTACACGAGAAGCGGCTATACTGAAAGAGATCCGCAACAATTGCCGCCATCTAGAACGCCAAATATAATTCAGCACAATCACTCCTTACCTCTTTCAAAAGCACAGACAGATTCTTCCGAAGAATCTTCCACACAACAATGCGACGGTTTGTCACTTTTAATGGAACACGAAGAATTGAGACTACATGCACCTACTATTCATGCGCCAACGCAATTAACTACCGAACATGGTTTCGCCAATGTTATCAATCGCCAAGCAGTCAATACTGATTCGTTGCTTTCTGCTAAAGAGGCCACTTACTTCATGTGGAATTACACCTTAACACTCTTCAAACGTATTTGTGAGACAATAGTTATCATTTTTGCTCTGAAACATGGTGATTTCATTTCGCGCAATAGTGATTTCCTGACCTTCTTTACAACATTTTGTATTCTCACCTTTCTGGGTGCTTATCTCGATTTCAAATTGGAAAAATGGAAAAAAAGTTTTTTACAGCGTAAGCGCGCTCATGCTGAAGCGCTTCAAAGACTAGATGAAAAATTTCAAGAGACTATAAACAAGAAACAGCTTCAGCAATCACTCCAAACCCATACTACGCATCAACATAGAGAACAGCAACAATCCCCGCAGTGGATTGTTTCAGACAGTGAATTTCAGCATCATGACAGTAACGACAACAACAACAACAACAACAACAACAACAACAACAACAACAACAACAACAACAAC
>ERZ1066123.1676-NODE-1676-length-12778-cov-18.162697_pt1 | contig 12778 bp, 11 predicted proteins | sample MGYA00382770_ERZ1066123 | MGnify/ENA primary metagenome ERZ1066123 (study PRJEB33369, sample SAMEA5778353) | biofilm metagenome | biome: Industrial cooling water; feature: Water cooling tower basin; material: Biofilm | place: United Arab Emirates | collected...
GTACGTGCTGGTCGCCACCATCGGCATGCAGATGGACCTCGGCGCGCTGCTGGAGAAGCCCTGGCTGTTCGCGCTCGGCCTGATCTGGATCGCCTTCCACGGCGGCCTGATGCTGCTCACCGCCAAGCTCATCCGGGCACCCTTGTTCTTCATGGCGGTGGGTTCGCAGGCCAACATCGGCGGCGCCGCGTCCGCGCCGGTGGTCGCCAGCGCCTTCCATCCCGCGCTGGCCCCGGTGGGCGTGCTGCTGGCCGTGCTCGGCTATGCCGTGGGGACCTATGCCGCGTACTGGACGGGGCAGATGTTGATGCGCATGGCGTGAGGCGGGGCGGTGCCCCCGGCGTTTGCTGCGGCCGCCGGACTCGCTACAGCCACCGCACCTTCTTCAGATACAGATACAGACCGCTGCAGACCGCGACCATGCCGCCGATCAGCACGGCGTAGGCGTAGGGTTCGTCGAGTTCGGGCATGTGCCGGAAATTCATGCCGTACCAGCTCGCGACCAGGGTGGGGGCGGCGAGCAGGGCTGCCCAGCCGGCGAGGCGTTTGACCACTTCACCCTGGTGCAGGGTGACCAGAGCCAGGTTCACGTTCATCGCCGCGGCCATCATTTCGCGCTGGGTGTCGATGGCCTCGTTCAGACGGACCACGTGATCGAGCACGTCGCGGTAATAGACCCTGGCCTCGTCGCAGATCCGCGCCTGCGGGGTGCGCGCGAGTTGGGCGAGGATGTCCTGCAGCGGGGCGACCGCCAACCGCAGCCGGGTCAGTTCCTTGCGCAGCGCATACAGGCGCACGATGGTGTCGCGCCGATAATCGGTGGACAGGATGTCGCGCTCCAGCGTGTCGAGGGCACCCGCGAAGCCATCGACGATGGGGCGGTAGTTGTCGACGATGAAGTCCAGCACGCCATACAGGGCGAACGACGGCCCCTGCAGCAGCAGATCGGGTTCGCGTTCGAAGCGCTCGCGCACCGTGCGGTAGGACAGCGAGGCGCCGTGGCGCACGGTGATCAGGAAACGCGGGCCGAGGAAGATGTGGGTCTCGCCGAAGCAGACCGTGTCGTCCACCCGCTGCGCGGTGTGCAGGGCGATGAACAGCGAATTGCCGTAGGCCTCGATCTTGGGCCGCTGGTGTGCGTGTTCGGCGTCCTCCACCGCCAGATCGTGCAGGTTGAATTCCTCCTGCAGCTTGGCCAGCAGCGACTGCGGGGGGCGGTAGAGGCCGACCCACACGAAACTGCCGTCGTCCACCGCCAGCACGTCGCTGATCGCCTCGATCGCGATGTCCTGACGCACGCCGTCGCGATACACCGCACAGGTCATGACCGCCGAGTCCGGCGCGATGGCGGGCGGCAGCGGCGGGGCGTCGATCATGGAGACGCCGCGCAGCGGGTCGTCAGCCGTGGCGTCGGGGGTCGGGTCGGTCATCGAGTCGGGAGTGATCTGCATCGCGGAATGCTGACCGGATGCCGCCTTCGCGACAAGCCCGCCCGGAGTCGGCGCGCGTCGCTCAGCCTGCACGCGCCGTCAGCGCGGGCGTTCGCGCAGGAACACCGCCGCCGCGGCCAGATGCAGCGGCAGCAGCAGGGCGATCCAGTGCGCGTTGGGCTGCGGCACCCGCGGCATCCACAGCACGAACGGCGCGCAGGCCGCCAGCGCCAGCACGGCGAGCAGCAGCGGCCGGAAAGCGCGCCCCGGCGGCCGGCCGCGCCAGATCCGCCATGCCCCCGGCAGCAGCGCCAGACACAGCGGGCTGAGCAGCAGCAGGTTGCGGTTGGCCCAGGCGAAGCGGTGCTCGGTGCCCAGCCACAGCGCCAGCATCACCGCGCCGAGCAGGCCGCAGGCGGTCCACAGCGCCAGCCCGCCGAACGCGGCCCAGCGCGGCCGTGCGCTCTGCAGCCAGAGCCAAGCGATGGCCAGCGCCAGCCCGATGCACAGCCAGCGCCACCAGACCGGCCTGAAGTCCTCGGGCTCCGGCGCGATACGGTGCTCCAGCACGCGTTCCTCGCGCTGCACCAGCGGCCGGCCGTCGGCAAGGCGTATCAGGCGCAGGCTGTCGGCCAGACGCATCGGGATGAAGCCGTCCTCCCAGCGCGAGAGCGGCACGTCCGATGCCGGCCCCAGGCCGAGATCGAAGCCCAGCCACATCCACGGCGCCGGCGAGGCCAGACGCACCGATTCGCTGCGGTAGGTCTCGCCCAGCGAGCGCACCTGCAGCTGGCGGCGCAGTTCGCCGCCCAGCGCGCGGTCGAGCGCGTCGCGCACGCGGGTGGCGCAGTTGTCGGTGAAGTAGTCGTAGCGGTAGCGGGCGTTCTCGGGCCGGGCATTCTCGGCCAGCGCGTCGGCCAGTGCCCGTGCCTGTGCGGGGTCAAGATCCAGCCACTGCATGGTCAGCCCGCGTCCGCTCTCGGCGTAGATCCCGCGATCCACCGACCAGGGCAGGGCGACCAGACGGTACAGCATGTCTCCGCGCACGAAACGGCCGACGAAGCCGTCCTCGCCCATGTCGAAATAGCCGAAGTTGTACGACACCGGCTCGGCCAGCGCCGGGTCGTCGACCACGATGCTGTTGTGGCCGAAGCGCTCGAAGAAAATCTCGCCCGGCGCCATCGTCGCCACGGCGATGCGCGGAGATTCGATCGGCAGTGATGCGGGCGGGGAGGTGGATGTCGCAGTCGAAGGTGATGCCGATGCTGATCCCGATGCCGATCCCGATCCCGATGCCGATCCCGATCCCGAAGGATCACCGATGACGCCGTTGGCCTCCGTCGACTGGGCCCACGCCGCGGCCATGGACAGGCAGAGGGCGAGTGCGGCCAGCGCGCGCAGCAGGCGCGCGCCGCGGCGCCGGGGCTCAGTGCCCATGCACGCTCAGGTGCAGGGTGTGCAGCCGGCGCGCATCGGCGCGGGCCACGCGGAAGCCGAAGCGGCCGAGGGTCAGCTCTTCGCCGGCTTCGGGCAGATGACCGATGGCGGCGGTGACCAGACCGCCGATGGTGTCGTACTCGTCGTCGTCGAAATCGGCGCCGAAGCGGGTATTGAAGTCGGAGATGGGCGTGAGCGCGTCCACCAGATACTGCCCGTCGGCCTGTGCGGCGATGAGTGCGTTCGGGTCTTCGGCGTCGTCGTGCTCGTCGTCGATCTCGCCGACGATCTGCTCCAGCACGTCCTCGATGGTGACCAGCCCGGCCACGCCGCCGTATTCGTCGATCACGATCGCCATGTGGTTGCGCGACTGGCGGAACTCGCGCAGCAGCACGTCCAGGCGTTTGGACTCGGGCACCAGCACGGCGGGGCGCAGCAGCTCGCGCACGGTGCCCGGGCCGTTGTCGGCGACCACGCCGCGCAGCAGGTCCTTGGCCAGCAGGATGCCGAGGATCTCGTCGCGGTCCTCGCCGTGCACCGGGAAGCGCGAATGGCCGGACTCGACCACCTGCTGCATGAGGGCGAGGAACTTCTCGTCCGCCGGCAGCAGCACCATCTGCGCGCGCGGCACCATGATGTCGCCGACGGTCAGCCCGGAAATATCGACCGCGCCTTCCATGATCCGCAGGGTGTCGGCGTCGATCACGCCGTCGGCCTGCACGTCGCGCAGCAGTTCGATCAGATCCTCGCGGGTGCTGGGCTCGCCGGAGATCGCGGAGCTGAGCCTGTCCAGCCATGAGCGGCGTTTTTCGACGCGCTTGTCGGCCTGCCTGTCGGCGTGCGGGGTGTCGTGCGCGGTGGTCGCGCCGGTGGCCGGCGCGGCGGTACTACTGTCGTCCTCGGGCATTGCAGTGGCAGGGGCGCCCCGGTGCGGGGCAGGACGGCCAGTATAGCCGAGGGCAGGGGCGGCGCCGTGACTGCGCGCCGCGTCCGGGCATGCGCTCTGAGCGGGTAAGGACATGCCGGAAGGTGCGATACAAGATATTGAAATTATTGAGTTTTCAGGCCAATTCGACGCGCGCCCGCAAGGGCGCCCGGGCCTGCCTCGCGACAACGGAGGCAGGCTCCGGGTCAGGGGCGCTGGCCGCTGTGGCGCGACGCGGTGTATGCGCAGAGATCAAGCAGGCTCTGAGGCCGGGTATGCGGCGTTGTGCGGCTCAGTCCTGGATCCGGTACGGGTCGTCGATGCCCAGCCCGGCCAGAATCTCGCGCTCCAGCTGTTCCATGCATTCGGCCTCGGCCGGGTCCTGATGGTCCATGCCCAGCAGGTGCAGCATGCCGTGCACGGTGAGATGGGCGTAGTGGTGAACGGCGGGCTTGCCCTGTGCCTCGGCCTCGCGCGCCACCACCGGCGCGCACAGCACGATGTCGCCCATCAGCGGCAGGCGCACGCCCTTGGGCAGCTTCACGCCTTCGGGCAGTTCGCCCGGGAAACTCAGCACGTTGGTCGCGTAGTCCTTCCCGCGGTAGTGGCGGTTGAGCGCACGGCCCTCGTCCTCGCCGACGATGCGGATGGCGATGTCCGCCTCGCGGATGCGGCCTTCCGCGGCCGCCGCCGCCCAGCGCCGGAAGCTGACCGACGCCGGCACGCCGGCGCGTGAGGTGGCGTAGCCGACGGCGATGTCGAGACGGATGGGGCCGCGGGTCATGGGGTTACTCCGACGCCCAGTCGCCTGGGTCGAACACGATGACGACGGTCTCTGCATCTGCCGTGGCGGCGGCTTCGGCGTCCGTGCGCGTCCGATGGCAGTTTCTCTGGTCCATCTGGGTGAACGATTCGGCCAGCACGCGCCCGATCGCGGCATCCAGCGCGCCATCTGCAGGATTCGCGTCCACGATGTCGGACCCCAGCGTGATCGTCTGCTCCGCGCAGGCACCGATGTTGTGCGCACGGATCGCCGGAATCAGTTCGCGCATGGCGCGGTCGGTGAGCGCATCGAAGTCGGCCTGGCCGATCGCCGCCTCGGTGGCGGTCAGGCGCCCCTTGAAGTAGTAGAGCTGCCTGTAGAACAGGTAGCCGCGGGAGCGCACCGGCACCGGCTCATCGAAGCCCATCTGCATGCGGTAGCGCAGGTCCAGGCGCTCGCCACGGATCGGCGGCGGGTCCAGCGCGGACAGCAGGGAGGCGATCCCGTCGGTGTCGTCGCCCGGCGCTTCCGTCTGCGCGGGCGATGCGTCGTCCTTCGATGCCGGCTTTTGCTGCCGACGTCGGCGGCACGGCCTGTGGCGCGATCTCGAAGGACGTGCGTTCCAGCAGCTCGAACCGGTCGTAATACTTCTGGCGCACGCCTTCCTCGAACGTCGCCAGGAACGGCGTCATGCCGGCGGCGATCGCGTCCTGCTCCGGCATCAGTCCCGCCGGATAGACGAACAGGTCGATGCGCATCTCCGGGTGAGCGGGCAGGCGGTAGCGGAACGCCACGCCTGCGTCCTTCCTGGCAGGGTCGTAGCGGCTGCCTTCGAGCTCGAAGTCGCCGACCCGCCTGGGCGCGACCACACGCGTCTCTTCGATGAAGGGGCGCGCATCGGCAGTCGTTTCGCGCTTGCCTTCCTTCGCATGGGCCTGGTGGGGCGCGACCGACGTGGCCAGCGCGAACGACAACGCGACCGCGAGCGGGGTGGACCAGGCGTGCGCAAGACTCATGCCGATTCCTCTGCGCCGTCCTTCGCGGCGTTGTCCCGCGCATCGTACGCCCGCACGATCTTCGCCACCAAGGGGTGGCGCACCACGTCGCGGGCCTCGAAGAAGGTGAAGCTCACGCCGTCCACGCCGCGCAGCACGTCCACGGCATCGCGCAGCCCGGATTTGACGTGCTTGGGCAGGTCGATCTGGCTGAGGTCGCCGGTGACCACCGCGGTGCTGCCGAAGCCCAGACGGGTGAGGAACATCTTCATCTGCTCGACGGTGGTGTTCTGCGCCTCGTCGAGGATCACGTAGGCATCGTTGAGCGTGCGTCCGCGCATGTAGGCCAGCGGCGCGATCTCGATGACGTTTTTCTCGATGAGTTTCGCCACCTTCTCCACGCCCAGCATCTCGTACAGCGCGTCGTACAGCGGGCGCAGATACGGATCGACCTTCTGCGACAGGTCGCCGGGAAGGAAGCCGAGCTTTTCGCCGGCCTCCACCGCTGGGCGCACCAGCAGGATGCGCTGGATGCGGGCGGCGTTGAGCGCTTCCACCGCCATCGCCACCGCGAGGAAGGTCTTGCCGGTGCCGGCCGGGCCGACGCCGAAGTTGATGTCGTGGGTGGCGATGGCGTGCAGGTAGGTCTGCTGGTTGGTGCCGCGGCCGCGGATGGTGCCGCGCTTGACCTTGATCGCCACGTCCTGCGGGGCGTAGTGGGCGCCGGGGACGGGGTGGGTGTCGTCCTCGTTCACCCAGCTGTTGAGCTGCAGGTGCAGGGCGTGGGCGTCGAGCGTGGTGTCGGCGGCCTCGGCATAGATCGCGCGGAGCGCGCGCTCGGCGTTGTCCACCGCGGCCTCGGTCTCGCCGCCGACGCGGAAGATGTTGCCGCGGTTGGCGATCTCCACGCCCAGGCGCAGGCCGATCTGGCGCAGATGCGCGTCCAGAGGACCGGCCAGATTGGCCAGGCGCTCGGTGTCGGCGGGTTCGAGGACGAAATCGCGGGTGTGGGCTGGGGTCTGCATAGGCGCGAAGGGTAGCGCGCAGGCGTCGCCACCGCCACGCCGTGCGCGATGCGCTGCGCGCCTTGCAGCATGCCGTTGCGTCTGCAGCGACCTGCTGCGAGCGGTAGGAATCAGGGCGACGACGGCCAGCGCATCTCGCCGTCGACCACGGTCTGCACGCGTCCACCCGACCAGACCTCGCCCTCGGCATCCACTTCCAGGGTGATGTGCGCGTCGAAGCCGACTTCACGGCCCTGGCTGACCACATAGCGGCCATCGCGGCCGGGCAGGGCATCCGACTCGGCCAGCCAGGCGGCGAGCGTGGCGTTGGCCGCGCCGGAGGCCGCGTCCTCGAACCGGCCCATGCCGCCGACCCAGGCGCGGACCGCGAGGTCGTGGCCGCTGCCGGCCTCCGTGCCCACGGCGCTGCGGGCATAGACGCACAGGCCCATGGTGCCGGTGGCCGCGGCCAGCGCCGCGACCGCGTCCCAGTCCGGGGTGGCGGCGCGCAGGGCGGCCTCATCGGCGAGTTCGGCCAGCCACCAGCGGCGGCCGCCGTCCATGCAGACCGGCGGCAGCGCGCCCAGCGGCAGGCCGCGCAGGGCGTCGACGAGTCGCGCGTCGTCCGCCCGCGCCACGTCTTCCACCCGCGCACGCGGCGTGCGCACCGCGATCGTGCGCGCCCCGTCCTCGCCGCGCACGCGCAGCGGCAGCTTGCCTGCGGTGCCATCCTGGATCAGCAGGCCATCGCGCGGCAGGGCCAGGCCGGCATCGAGCACCGCATGGGCCGTGCCCACGCTCGGGTGCCCGGCAAAGGGCACTTCGCGCCGTGCGCTGAAGATCCGGAAGCGGTAGCTGGCGTCGGCACCGTCGGCGGGGAAGACGAACGTGGTTTCGGGCAGCCGCGTCCAGCGCGCGATGGCCTGCATCGCCGCCTCGTCCAGGCCCTCGGCATCCAGCACCACGCCGAGCGGATTGCCGACGCCGGGACGGTCGGCGAAGACGTCCACCTGCAGATAGCGGCGGGTGCGGGCGGGGGATGCTTGCATGGCGACAGGGGGCGGTGTGGGGGCGCGCAGCTTACAGCAGGGGGCGGATTCGGGGTTCGGGGGGCGCGATTCGGGAGCTGAGAGCTGGAAGCCTGAGGGCTGAAGACGGGTGTTCGGAAGGCGGAAGGCAGGGGCGTGAAGCGGGCCGGCCGATCCGGATCGTGCTGCGCCATTCCGGTTCTGCCCGTGGGCATGCGGCTTGACCAGGAGAGCAACCGCTGCGTCCGTTCCCAGTCAAAGCAGCATCTGCTCCGTCTGTCTCCCTTCGATAGCGCATTCGCTGCGTTTGTCTCCATGGGTGTCGTCCCGAGCGCAGCGAGGGACCTGCTTTTCGCCGACGAAATTGAAGAAGCAGGTCCCTCGCTGCGCTCGGGACGACATCGGCGGGGTGGACGAACATGCGAGGACGATGCGTGGCGCGTGCAAACGGTGAAGGCGGCGCGCTGTCGACAGCGTTGCTGCTCGAACCGTCTGCGCTTCGCCACCCGTCACCAGATCCAGCCCGCTCCGATTCGTTCCGGACCGAATCCATCACACCTCACCTCACCCGAATTCGGCCTCTCACCACACCAGCCGCCCGCGGATCGGGCATTGCACGGCGCCGCCGATCCACACCTCGCCGGCCTCGTCCACGTGCACCTCCACCCGGCCGTCGCGGCCGAGTTCGCGGCCCTGGCTGCCGACGTACCGGCCGTCTGTGCCTGGCAGTTGGCCGGCATCGGCCAGGCAGGCGGCGATCGCGGCCTGGGCACTGCCGGTGACCGGGTCTTCGGGAATGTTGTCGGCCGGACAGAAGGCGCGCACCGCCAGGTGATGCCCGTCGCGCGGGTCAGGCGCGAACACCGCCAGCCCCACCGCACCGGTGGCGCGGGTGAGTGCGGCGATGGCGGCCAGGTCCAGTCCATCGCCTTCCGCCAGACCGCGCACCGCGGCGGCATCCGCCAGCGGCACCAGCCACCAGAGTGGGCCGTTGCTCCAGAGCGCCGGCTGCAGGGCGGACGATCCGCCGTGACGCCGAGCCGCGCCGGGCGCGCCCGTGTCGATGACGTCCGTGCCCGCAGGCTGCTCATCGCCGTCCGCCGGTTCGCTGCCGCGCCGCATCGGCGCCAGTGCCGCGGCCAGCAGTGCCGGGGCGAGTTCGGCACCGCCCATCCGCCGCGCGCGCGGCGCGCGGACCTGCGGGCGTACGGCGTCGCCCTCGCGCGCGAGGTGGACGGGCAACAGGCCGGCGGCGCATTCCTGCACCAGCGTCTCGCGGCCTGCCGTCACGCGGCCGGTCGTCACCGCCGCCCAGGCGGCGCCCACGCTGGGGTGGCCGGCAAAGGGCAGTTCCTGGCGCGGGGTGAAGATCCGTACCCGGTAGTCGGCCTCCGGCACCGTCGGCGGCAGCAGGAAGATGGTCTCCGACAGATTGGTCCAGGCGGCGAAGGCCTGCATGCCTGCCGGGTCGAACCCTTCGCCGTCCACGACCACGCCCAGCGGGTTGCCGGCCCCCGGCCGGGCGGCGAAGACATCGAGCTGCAGATACTCGAACGGCATGCGGTCGAATGGCATGCGGTCGGACGCGACGGAATCGGATGTGGGCATGGCAGTGCGCATCTGTGACGTGTGCCTGAGGCGGAGGCCGGCGTGCGTGCCGGCGGGAAGCGCCGACGGCGGCGCGGTGTTCGCATAGAATGCGGCCTTTGGCCTGCCGTGCGCAGACGCGCGCCGACGCGATGCATTTTCCGCCTCGCCGCCGTCCTTCTTCCCCCCTCACTCCCACACATCCTTCATGTCCGAGACCCGCCTCGCCGACGCCGCCGATCCCGCCTCCCGCACGTCCAGCCTGCCGTCGGTGCAGCCGTGGATGGTGCTCAAATTCGGCGGAACCTCGGTGTCCAAACGGCATCGCTGGGACACCATCGGCCGCCTCGCCGCGCAGCGCGCGGACGAGGACGATGCGCGCGTGCTGGTGGTGGTGTCGGCGCTGTCGGGCGTGACCAACGAGCTGCAGGCCATCGCGGACGGCCGCGAGATCGCGACGCGCCTCGCCGCGCTGGTGGAACGTCACCGCACGTTCTGCGCCGAGCTCGACCTGGACCCCGACAGCGCGCTCGGCGTGCGCCTGGCCGCGCTGCAGGCGCTGGCCGTCGATGCGCGGGCGGCGACGCGGCCGCTGGACTGGCAGGCCGAGGTGCTGGCGCAGGGCGAGCTGCTGTCGTCGACCATCGGCGCCGCCTATCTGGCCACGCAGGGCCATGACATCGGCTGGTGCGACGCCCGCGACTGGCTGGACGCGGTGTCGCTGCCCAACGCCAGTGACTGGGCGCAGCGGCTGTCGGTGAATTGCCGCTATCTGCACGACGCCGCGTCGCATGCCGGTGCCCCGGCAGGCCCGGATTTCGCCGCGCGCTTCTGCGGCCAGCCCACGCGCATGCTGATCACCCAGGGCTTCATCGCCCGCCATGCCGATGGCGGGACCGCCATCCTCGGCCGCGGCGGCTCCGACACCTCGGCCGCGTATTTCGGTGCGCTGCTGAAGGCGAAGCGCGTGGAAATCTGGACCGATGTGCCCGGCATGTTCAGCGCCAACCCGCGCGATGTGCCCGAAGCGCGTCTGCTCACCCGGCTGGACTACGCCGAGGCGCAGGAAATCGCCACCACCGGCGCCAAGGTGCTGCACCCGCGTTCGATCGCCCCCTGCCGCGACGCCGGCGTGCCGATGGCCATCCTCGACACCGAACGCCCCGCGCTCCCCGGCACCCGCATCGACCGCGGCGCGGCCACGCTGCCGGGCGTGAAGGCGCTCAGTCGGCGCAACGGCATCGTGCTGGTGTCGATGGAAAGCATCGGCATGTGGCAGCAGGTGGGCTTCCTGGCCGACGTGTTCGAGCGCTTCAAGCGCCACGGCCTGTCCATCGATCTCATCGGTTCGTCCGAAACCAACGTCACCGTCTCGCTCGACCCCAGCGAGAACCTGGTCAGCACCGACGTGCTGGCGCGGCTGTCGGAAGACCTCTCCGAAGTCTGCCGGGTGAAGGTGATCGCGCCGTGCGCGGCCTTCACCCTGGTCGGCCGCGGCATGCGCTCGCTGCTGCACACGCTGTCCGAGGTGTGGGCCACCTTCGGCCAGGAGCGCGTGCACCTGATTTCGCAGTCCTCGAACGATCTCAACCTCACCTTCGTCATCGACGAGGCCGATGCCGACGGCCTGCTGCCGGAGCTGCACAGCGAACTCATCGCCTGCGGCGCGATGCCGGTGCAGGACGCCGAGGTGTTCGGCCCGAGCTGGCGGCAGCTGTCGCAGCCCGCAGGCGAAAGCGCCCGCCCGGCGCCGTGGTGGCAGACGCGCCGCGACGATCTGCTCGCCGTCGCCGCGCACGGCACGCCGCGCTACGTCTACGACCTCGCCACCGTGCGCGCCCGCGCGCGGGCGCTGGCGTGCGTGGCTGCGGTTGATCGCCGCTTCTTCGCGCTCAAGGCCAATCCGCACCCGGCCATCCTGCGCACGCTGGAAGCCGAGGGCTTCGGCTTCGAATGCGTGTCTCTGGCCGAGGTCGAACATGTGCTGGCGACGCTGCCCGGCATCGACCGCGACCGCGTGCTGTTCACCCCCAGCTTCGCGCCGCGCGCGGAATACGAAGCCGCGCTCGCGCACGGCGTGCACGTCACTGTCGACAATGTGGAAGCGCTGCAGCGCTGGCCTGATGTCTTCCGCGGCCGTGCGCTGTGGCTGCGCGTCGACCTTGGCCGCGGCGATGGCCACCACGCGAAGGTGCGCACCGGCGGCAGCGAAGCCAAGTTTGGTCTGCCGGTGGCCCGCGTCGAGGCCTTCGTCGACGCCGCGCGCGCCATCGACGCGCGCATCGTCGCGCTGCATGCGCACCTGGGCAGTGGCATCGACACTGCCGCGCATTGGCGCGAGGTGTATGCGGACCTGGCCGGCATTGCCGACGACATCGGCAGCATCGCGATGATCGACATCGGCGGCGGCCTGCCCATCCCGTACCGTCCCGACGATGTGCCCTTCGACCTCGACGCCTGGGCCGCCAGCCTGGGCGAGATCAAGGCCGCCTGGCCGCGCTATGCGCTGGCCATCGAGCCCGGCCGCTACCTGGTGGCCGAAGCCGGCGCGCTGCTGCTGCACGTCACCCAGGTGGTCGAGAAGGACGGCGTACGCCGCATCGGTGCGGACGCCGGCATGAACGCGCTGCTGCGCCCGGCGCTGTACGACGCCTGGCACGACATCCGCAATCTCAGTCGCCTCGACGACGCCGACACCGCGGTGTTCGACGTGGTCGGCCCGGTCTGCGAATCCAGCGACGTGCTCGGCCGCGATCGCAGCCTGCCCGCGGCCACCGCCGAAGGCGACGTGCTGCTGGTCGCCGACGCCGGCGCCTACGGCCGCTGCATGAGCAGCGGCTACAACCTGCGTGCGCTGCCGGACGAAGAGGTGCTGGAATGAACGCGAAATCGCTGTTCGTGTGCTCGACCGCCCTCGTCGCCCCGGTCGTCGCCAACCTCGCCTATGGCGTGCTGGTGCTGACCGTCGGCGACTCGCAGGCGGGGGAGGATCGCATCGAGAACTGGCTGTTCATCAACATCTTCCTGGTGCTGCCGCTGGTCGCGGCGTTTGCCGTCTCGGCGCTGCTGTTCTGGCGCGACCGGCATTTCGCGCAGCGCAGGCTGCCGCTGCATGCCGTGGGCATCGTGCTACTTGCCTACGCCGTGCTGCCGCTGCTGCTGGTGGTGTGGATGCCGTCGATCGGGCTGATGTACGAGCGCCTGGAAACCGGCGCCATGCCCGACGACTTCCTGCGCGATGCGCCCACCGCGGCGGTCTACGCCTCTGCGCTGCTGTTCCTGGCCACCGCGCTGCCGGCCGCGCTGCTGGAGATGCTGGTGCTGCGCATCGTGCGCAGACGTCTGTCCGTCCCATCCACCGTCCATACAGGGCCGACGGCACCGCCGTCGTCCGGAGCGTCCCCGTGATCGAGTCCTTCCCGCGCGACACCCTGCGCGCCTTCCGTTTCGTCCGCGCCGCCTTCGATACCGACACCGGCGTCGCGCGGCTGGTCTACGCCTTCGACGATGCCGACGGCCAGGTGGGCCCGGAGCTCACCGAAACCGTCACCATCCCCGGCGCGCCGTTCGTTCTGGACGAGGCCCGCGCCGCCGCGGCCGCACGCGCAT
>ERZ1066123.1678-NODE-1678-length-12766-cov-6.265125_pt1 | contig 12766 bp, 13 predicted proteins | sample MGYA00382770_ERZ1066123 | MGnify/ENA primary metagenome ERZ1066123 (study PRJEB33369, sample SAMEA5778353) | biofilm metagenome | biome: Industrial cooling water; feature: Water cooling tower basin; material: Biofilm | place: United Arab Emirates | collected...
CAGGAGATCCCAGCCATCGAGCAGCCATTCCGGCCGCGTCGCCTGGGCCCGGATGCGGTCGGCCTCGGCGTCCCAGCGGCGCAGCAGCGCCCACATGTCGGCGCTCAGCCCGCGCAGCTCCGCCATGCTGCGCTCCGCGCAGCGCAGGGTGAGTTCGGTCGCCGCGACGATGAGCTGCGCCGAGGGCTGGTCCTCCGGCGGGCGCGCCGCGGCCCAGGCGGAGACCTGCTCGACCAGCGTGCGCAGCGCGCACACGAGCTGCGCCAGCGGTGCCGGCGAGTCCGGCTGCAGGCCGACGCCGGACAGCGCCACCGCGGCTTCCTCCACCACTTCCAGCGCGCGCACCGGGTTCACCTGGCCGGCACGGCGCTTCAGCGCGGCGCGCACGCGCAGCTGGAGGTTGACCGGATGGTCGCGCTCCGGCGGCGGCAGGCCGTTGCCGGGCGGCTCGCCCTGCCGCAGCAGCAGCATCAGCAGCTCGATCTGGGTGCGCGCGGCACCGTTCTGGCGCGCGGCGACCGCGGCCGAGGCGGCGCGCGCCGCGGCGCGCCCGGCGAAGCCTTCCGCGGCGACACGCCGCGCGGCTTCCCGCACCGCTGCCGGCGAGAGCAGCGGCAGCGTCGAGACGCGTTCCCAGAGCATCCTGTCGTGCAGCGAGGGCGCGCAGAAATCATGCAGCGCCGTCCAGGGCAGGATATAGACGCCCTCCGCCCCGGCCGGGTTGGGCAGCACCAGTTCCAGCCCGCGCCGCTCCGCCGGACGGATGCGGGCGCCGAGCAGGGCCGGCGTGGTCAGCGGCAGCGCCACGCCGCGCTCGAGGAAGGTCGCCGGCCGATACCGGCCGGTCGCGTAGCGCTGCAGCAGCAGATCGAGGTCGGGCGCTGACGTCATGCCCCACCAGAATGCCATGCCGAGATGAACGGAGCGTTCGCGTGGCGCGGAATTTGGGCCCGCGCCGCACGATCAGGCGCGGGGCACGACCCGCCGCTACTCGGCGCTCAGCGCAGCGCGCAGGTCAGCGGCGCCGGCGGGGTCGGCCAGCGCCGCCAGCCGCGCCGCGGCCAGCCGCGCATAGCGATGCAGCAGCGCCCGGCGCCGCGCGGGGGCGAGGGGATGCGCCGGCGCCTCGCGCAGCAGGGCGGCGTCGGTGGCGCCGTCGGTCACCACCAGGCCGGCGTCGCCCGGCAGCAGGGCCTGCGGGAAGTCGCAATCGACGCTGAAATAGAACCGGTCGCAATACTCCCGGTACTCGGGCCACTTCGCATCCGCGAGGAAATCCCGCGCGCAGGACTTCACCTCCAGCACCGCGAAACCGCCATCGGGCAGCAGCGCGAGGATATCGGCGCGGCGGCCGTTCGGCAGCGGCACCTCCGCCACCGGCGCCCAGCCGTGGCGCGCGCAGAACCGCATGGCGGCACGGCACACGCGGGCGGTTCGTTCGGCCGGCGACGGCAGGTTTGGCATCCGGCTTGTTCTGATATCGTCCAGGAACGGTGTTGACATCTTCTGTTCTGACCGGGGTCGGTTCCGAGCGGGTTACAATCAAGGCGCTGCCGGCGGCAAGTCACGCAAAATATTCGCCACATCGGCGTCCGACCACTGGCCAACCGCCGGGGCGCGTGCAATCCTATACAATATCATGGTTGCAACACGCTTCTCCGTGGCCCTCCACATCCTCACCCTGATCGCCAGGGACACCGCCGACGAGGCCACTTCGGCCCGGATGGCCCTCAGCATCGGCACGAATCCGGTCGTGGTCCGGCGCATTGCCGGGCACCTGGCGCGTGCCGGGCTGATCGTGGTGCAGCGCGGCCCCGGCGGCGCCTCGCTGGCCCGGCCGGCGGAGCAGATCACGCTCCGCGACGTCTGGCGCGCCATCCATCCGGAGCGCGACCGGCTCATCAAGGTGCATCCGCGCACCAACCGCCAGGATCCGGTGGGCAAGCGCATGCCGGAGCTGCTGCGCGCCCGCTTCGACGCGGCCGAGGCGGCGATGCTGGACGACCTTCAGCGCTCGACGGTCGCCGGGCTGGTGGCGGAGCTGCAGCTGGAGGCGCAGCCGGCCTGATCCGCCGGGGGTCAGCCGACGGCATCCGGCGGCAGCAGCGCGTCGATCGCCGTCGCCAGCCGCAGGTCGCGCTCCGACAGCCCGCCGGCGTCGTGGGTGGAGAGCAGGATCTCCACCCGGTTCCACACGTTCGACCATTCCGGATGGTGGTCCTGCGCCTCCGCCAGCAGCGCGACCCGGGCCATGAAGCCCCAGGCCTCGGAGAAGTCGCGGAAGCGGAAGTTGCGGACGATGGCGTCGCGCCCGCCCTCGGCCATGCGCCAGGCCGGGCACTCCGCCGCCAACCGCGCCCGCCCGGCCGCATCCAGCTTCTCGACCATGGCCTTCGCTCCTTGCTCCTGACGCCCGGCTCTTGACGCCGGGGCCCGGAAGGGGCCACGCCGCGGCCATGCGCCACGGCACCCCCCCGAGCCTCGATGACCTCGTGGAGATGGCGGAGGCCGCGCTCGCCGCCATCCCCGAACCGCTGCGCGAGGCGGTGCGCGGCGCCGCCATCATCGTCGAGGAAACGCCCGACGACGAGACCCTCGCGGAGATGGGCATCGACAACCCCTGGGACCTCACCGGCCTCTACCGCGGCACGGCGCTGACCCGGAAGAGCGTGCTCGACGTGCCGGAGGAGCCGGACATGATCCTGCTCTACCGCGAGCCGATCCTGATCGAGTGGATCGAGACCGGCGAGGACCTGTTCCGCCTGGTCCGCAACGTGCTGATCCACGAGATCGGCCACCATTTCGGGCTGTCGGAGGAGGACATCGACCGGCTGGAGGGCGAGGGGTGACGCCGCCGTTGCCCGCGCCGCGCGACGGGGCCTAGCATCCGTCCCGAACCGCGGCTCGAAGGAGGGAAGGCGATGTCCAGGGGCAACGTGATCGTGGGCGCCGTCCGCTGGCCCGGCGGGGCGAACATGTCGTCGCCGCCCGGCACCCTCGGCGGGGTCTTCCGCATGCCGGTCGGCGGCGGCGCCTGGGAGCAGGTGACGCGCGGCCTGCCCGGGGAATGCCACGTGCCCTGCGTGGCGATCGACCCGCATGACCGCGAGCGGGTCTTCGTCGGCACCCAGGACGGACCCTATGTCAGCACCGATGGCGGCGCGAGCTGGACGCGGCTGGATTTCCCGCGCACCGACCGCCAGGTCTGGGCGATCGCCGTGCACCCGGCCGACCCGCGGAAGATCTATGTCGGCACCTCGCCGCTCGGCGTCTTCATCAGCGAGGATGGCGGCGGCACCTGGCGCGAATCGCCTTCCGCCCGCCTGCCCGACGCCGCCGAGATGGGCGCCTTCGTGAACCGGGTGATGCGCTTCGCCTTCAACCCCGCCGACCCGGACGAGATCTTCGCGGCGATGGAGGTGCGCGGCGTGATGCGCAGCACCGATGGCGGCGAGAGCTGGACGGATTGCTCGGACGACCTGATCCGCTGGGCCGAGCGCGAGCCGCGGCTCAGGAGCGCGATCCTCACGCAGCACGAGGCCGAGGGCATGCTGGACGCGCACGCCATCGCCATCTCCCCCGCGGCGCCGGAGACGCCCTTCGTCGCCGTGCGCATGGGCCTCTTTCGCAGCGACGACCACGGCGCGCACTGGCGGGACCTGGAGATGCGCCGGCACAGCGCGATCACCTACGGGCGCGACATCCGCGTCAGCCCGCACGACCCGCGGACGATCTACGCGACGCTGTCCACCGCGGCCTCGGGCGCCACGGGCTCGATGTGGCGCTCGCGCGACGTGGGGGCAAGCTGGGAGCGGATCGACAGCCAACTCACCCCGAACGGCACGATGATGGGCGTCGCGCCCTCGCCGCGCGATGCCGGCGTGGTCTATGGCGCGACGCGGCGGGGCGAGGTGTTCGGCACGCTGGACGGCGGCGCCACCTGGCACGCGGCGCCGCTGCCGGCGGGGTGCAACGCGGTGATGACGCTGGCGGTGAATTGAGGCTACGGCACGTCGGGCAGCCCCGCCGCCGGCACCGCCGCGCCCATCGCCATCTCCAGCGCGACGGTGGAGGCAACCCCCACCACCCCCCAGCGTCCGTCCGGCCCGCGCGCCAGCAGCGGCGCGCCGCTGACGCCGCGGGTCCCGGCGCAGTCGTGGATCAGCATCGCCCGCCCGGCGCTGTCGCGGCGCAGGCCGAGCGCGCGGCACCCGGTGTCGGCCAGCAGCGCCTCCGGCCGGTCCTGCTGGTAGCCGCCGAGCATCAGCGGCGTGCGCGGCGCCGGCGGGTCGCGCAGCAGCGGCAGGATGCGGTCGGGCGGCACCGGCAGCGGGCGTTCCAGGGTCAGCACCGCCCAGTCGGCGCTGGCCGGGCCGCGTCCGGAGGGGTCGTAGCCCGGCCCGACCACGAAGGACGCGACGCGGCCATGCGCCGCCCATCGTCCGAGATGGTAGCCCAGCAGCACATGCAGGCTGCCGGGCTGCACCAGGGCGCCGCTGCGCGGCGCCACCAGGCAGTGCGCGGCCGTCAGCACCGTGCGCGGCCCGATCAGCGCGCCGGTGCAGCGCCCGCCGGTCTCACGCTGCACCCGGCCGAGGGACCGCCAGGGGTCGCTCGCGGCCTCGATCGGGCGGCGCGGATCGGCGTCGCCGAGGCCGGGCAGGACGGAGCGGGGGATGATGCGCGGGGGCGGCTCGGGCTGCGCGCCCGCCGCGGCGGGCGTCGCCACCAGCAGCAGCGTGGCGAGGCCGCCCCGGATCAGGAGGTCGGCGCGTGCGGCGGCGTGCAGCGCGAGGACGCCGCCGGCGGCAACGCGGCGGAGGGTGGCGCGCCAGCTATCCGAGCGCCACATGCCCGCCCAGCCGGAATGCCGAACCTGCAAAGGAACGCCCTTCGGACTCATCGGGCTTTCCGCGGCAGGGTCCGGGGCAACCGGCATTCCTGCACAGGCGCTCAATGCCCGTGATGGGCGGGGCCGCGCGCACCGGCGGCCTGAATGGCGAAGGCCAGGCTGACCTCCCCGGCGCGCTCGAAGCGCAGGGTCACCGGCACCGTCTCGCCCTGCCGCAGCGGCTGGCCGAGGCCGATGAACATCAGATGCAGCCCGCCGGGGCGCAGCTCCACGGTCCCACCCGGCGGGATGTCGATCGCCGGCACCTCGCGCATGCGCATCACGTCGCCGTCGCGGATCATGCTGTGCAGCTCCATCCGCCCCGCGGCCGGGCTGCTGGCGGCGAGCAGGCGGTCCGGCGCGGTGCCGCGGCTGGCGATGGTGAGATAGCCGGCGCCCTGGCCGCCCTGGCCGGCGGCGCGGCTCCAGGCCTGGGTGATGACGAGGTCGCCGGCGCGGATCTCGGGCTGCGCGGCGGCGGGCAGCGCGAGGGAAAGCGCGAAGGGCAGGGCAAGCAGGAAGCGGCGGGTCATGGCGGTGCGGCCTGTCTCGAAGGGGTCCGGCGGGCGATCAGCGTTGCGTGCCGGACGGCACGCGGCAACGGGGGGCGGTGGCGGTCAGGTCGCCGCGATGGCGGGCGCGCGGGCGCCGGCGGGCGGCCCACGGATCGCCGGTGGCGGGGCATCCGGCCGGGCCGGCCCCAGGCGGTCGCGGCACGCGCCCAGACTGGCGGCGAGGGCGGCGACCCCGGCACCGCCGCGGCCTGTGGCAGGGCATGGCAGCGGCGGCCGGGCGGCGCGCCGGTCCACCGACGCCTAAGCCGCCAGTTGGAGTTCGTACTCCACCTCCGGCACGTAGAGCGCCTGCTCCTTCCCCAGGTGTGAGGAATAGAGCGTGAAGCGCTCCACCGGCACCGGCGGCGCGCGGAACAGGTTGTGCGCCTGCACGAATCCGATCAGCTTCTCCGGCGCCGCGCGCTCGGTGCGCGCCAGGGTCACGTGCGGGGCGAAGCGGCGCCGCTCCGGCTCGAACCCGGCCCTTTGCAGCGCCGTCTCCACCTTGGCCTGCAGGAAGCACAGCGCCTCGGTCCGCTCCACCCCGACCCAGAGCGCGCCGATCCGCCCGCCCTTCTCGAAGGTGCCGAGGCCCCGCAGCGACAGCGCGAAGCCCGGCGCGCGGATCGCCGCCAGCGCCTCGTCCGCCTCCTGCGCCCGCCAGGTCTCCACCTCGCCGATGAAGCGGAGCGTCAGGTGGTAGTTCTCCGGCGGCACCCAGCGTGCCCCCGGGATGCCGCCGGCCAGCACCGAGAGCTGCGTCTTCACCGTGGCCGGCAGCGGCAGGGCGACGAAGAGGCGGATCATGGCGGGTCTCCTCGCGCGCTGCGTCAGCCGCCGGTTCGCGGCGCGCCCGGCAGCGGCGGCACCAGCGCCAGCAGCGCCGCCACCGCGGGCAGGATGCGGCGGACGATCTCGGCGACGCCCGCCGCATTGGGGTGGATGCGGTCGGGCTGGTTCAGCGCGGGGTCGCCGGCCACGCCCTCCAGGAAGAAGGGGTAGAACACCACCGCCGGCCGCTCGCGCGCCAGGCGGGCGAAGACCGCGGCGAATTCCCGGCCGTAGTCGGCGCCGAGATTGGGCGGCGCCAGCATCCCCGCCAGCAGCGCCGGGAGGTTGCGTGCCGCCAGCCGGTCGAGGATGGCGGCGAGGTTGCGGTAGCTGCCCTCGGGCGGCAGGCCGCGCAGCCCGTCATTGCCGCCGAGCTCCACGAGGACGCAGTCCGGCGCCTCGGCGAGCGCCCAGTCCAGCCGCGCCAGCCCGCCCGCCGTGGTGTCGCCCGAGACGCCGGCATCCAGCACCCGCACCGGGCGATGCGCGCCGGGACGGGCGGCCAGCGCCGCCTGCAATTGCGGCACGAAGCCCTGGCCCGGCGGCAGGCCGTAGCCGGCGGTCAGGCTGTCGCCCAGCGCCATCAGCCGCACCGGCCGGGGGGTGGGTGCCTGCACCTGCGCCCGTGCCGCGCCGGCGCGAAACATGCCGATACCCAGCAGCGCCTTTCCCAGCGCCGCGCGGCGGCCATATGCAGCGTCATGCCGCGTCGGGGGCAAGGGGTTGTCCGGCGCGGGGTTTCCGAGAGGCATGCCACCCATATCGGGTGCCGACGGGATCGGTCCACCAGCACCCCGGACGACCCGGACAGGCGCCATGGATGCCATCACCGACCACCTCCGACGCGGGCCCGCGGCCGGCCCGCGAATGGCCGCCGCCGAATCGCTGATCGCGGCCCGCGACCTGCGGTTCAGGGTGGCGGGGCCGGCCGGGGAGGTCAACATCCTGCGCGGCGTCGACCTCGACATCGCGCGCGGCGAGGCGGTGGGGCTGGTCGGCCCCTCGGGCTCGGGCAAGACCTCGCTCCTGATGCTGCTGGCGGGGCTGGAGCGGCCGAGCGGCGGCGTGCTGACCGTCGCCGGCCACGCGCTGGCGGAGATGGGCGAGGACGCGCTGGCGCGCTTCCGCCGCCGCAACGTGGGCATCGTCTTCCAGGCCTTCCACCTGGTGCCCACCATGACCGCGCTGGAGAACGTCGCGGTGCCGCTGGAATTCGCCGGCCGGCGCGACGCCTTCGAGCGTGCCGAGGCGGCGCTGGCGGCGGTCGGACTGGCGCACCGGCTGGGGCACTACCCCGGCCAGCTCTCGGGCGGCGAGCAGCAGCGCGTGGCGCTGGCGCGGGCGACGGTCGCCGAGCCGCCGCTGCTGCTGGCCGACGAGCCCACCGGCAACCTCGACGGGGCCACCGGGGCGGCGGTGATGGACCTGCTGTTCGGCCTCCGCGCGCGGCTCGGCACCCCCCTGCTGCTGATCACCCACGACCCGGCCCTGGCGGCGCGCTGCGGCCGGGTGGTGCGCATGGCGGACGGGCTGATCGCCGCCGACGGATGACCGGGCGCTCGCGACCTGTTGGATGGTGACGCGCAACCTTTCGCGCGACTGAGCATCGGCCTCAACCCTCCGAGAGCGCGCGATGCAGAGGATGCCCTGGCTCCTGACCTTCGCGCTGGCATCCCTCGCCTGCGCGGGGATCTGGTCCCTGGCGGCGCGGGACGACCGGCGGACCGTGCTGGGCGCGGCGCGCGTGCAGCTGGCGGCCACGGCACGGCTGCTGGAGCAGCACGCCGACCGTGCGCTGGAGGCGGGCGACCGCGCCCTGCGCATCGCCGTGCAGGCGGCGGGCGACCCGCGCACCCTGCACGAGGGGGACCGCGGCCCGGCGCTGCACGCGGTGCTGCGCAGCCTGGTGGACGACAGCCCGCAGCTCGGCTCCGCCTGGCTGATGGACGCCGAGGGCGTCACCCTGGTCGAGAATTGGAGCTATCCGCCGCGCACCGTCGGCGCCTTCGCGCAGCGGCCCTATTTCCGCGCGCACCAGCAGGGCGAGCAGGGGCTGCATGTCGGCACCATCGGCATCGGGACGCAGATGGGCCAGGCACGCTTCACCCTGAGCCGTCCGCTGCGGGATGAGCAGGGCCGGTTCGCGGGTGTCGCCGTCGCCGGCGTCTACAGCGCCTACTTCGCGGACGTCTATGCCGAATCCGGCCTCGGCCCGGCCACGCGCTTCGCCCTGTTCCGCGCCGATGGCGCGCCGCTGGCGATCTGGCCGCCGCCGCCGCCGGAGGCGCTGCAGATGCCCGTTGCCCTGGACGGGCCGCTGCCGCCGCGCGGCGCGGGCGAGGTGCGCGAGACCGCGGCCGGGACGCTGCTGGCGGTGCGCGGGTTGGAGAGCTATCCGGTTGCGCTGGCGGTCACCCAGCCGCTCGACGAGATCCTCGGCGAATGGCGACGGCGCACCTGGCGGAGCGGCGCCGTGCTGGCGGCGGTGATCGTGGCGCTGGCGGTGCTGACGATCTTCGGGCTGCGTGGCGCGCGGCAGGAGCGCACGCTGCTGCACGCGCTGCGCGCCGAGCGCGGCCTGCTGGAGCGCCGCGTCGCCGCCCGCACGGCGGCGCTGGCGGAGAGCGAGGCGCGGTTCCGCGACATGGCGGACAACGCCCCGGTGATGGTCTGGGTCACCGGCCCCGACGGCACCTGCACCTTCCTGAGCCGGTCCTGGTACGAGTTCACCGGCCAGACGCCGGAGACCGGCCTCGGCATGGGCTGGCTGGACGCCGTGCATCCGGAGGACCGCGAACGGGCGGCGGAGATCTTCGATGCCGCGCAGGCCGCGCAGGGACCGTTCCAGATTGAGTACCGCGTGCGCCGGGCCGATGGCCTGTGGCGCTGGGCGATCGATGCCGCGGCGCCGCGCTTCGATGCCGACGGCCAGTTCCTCGGCCATGTCGGCTCGGTCATCGACATCACCGAACGCCGCGCGGCGGAGGATCGCCAGGCGCTGATGGCGCGCGAGCTGGACCACCGGGCGAAGAACGCGCTGACGGTGGTGCAGGCGGCGCTGCGCCTGACGCCGCGGCAGGACGTGGCGAGCTATGCCCGCGCGGTGGAGGGGCGGGTCGCGGCGCTCGCCCGGGCACATACGGTGCTGGCCGAGGGGCAGTGGCACGGTGCGACCCTGGACGCGGTGGTGGCGGCGGAACTGGCCACGTTCATGGTCGAAACGCCGCACGCGGTGCCGCGCGCCGTGCTGGATGGCCCGCCCCTGCTGCTGACCCCGGGGGCGGTGCAGGCGCTGTCCATGACGCTGCACGAGCTGGCGACGAACGCCACGAAGTACGGCGCGCTCAGCCGGCCCGAGGGCAGGGTGCGCGTGTCCTGGTCCACGGACGGGGCACCAGGGGTGCTGCTGCTGTGCTGGACGGAAACCGGCGGACCGCCGCTGGAGACACCGCCCGCGCGCCGCGGCTTCGGCTCGCGCGTCATCGAGGCAACCGTGGCGGGCCAGCTCGGCGGGACGGTGGAGCAGGACTGGGACGCGGCGGGGCTGGTCTGCCGCATCGCCCTGCCGCTGGACCGCGTGGTGGCCGATGCCGGCACGGTGCCGGCGGCGGACGTGCCGGCCGGGATGCTGCCGCTGGCCGCGCAGTAGCAGCGGACGCGCACGCGGCGGGGCGCCGGATGCAATGCAGTCCACGCCGGGCTCGGCAGCGCCTGCCCGGGATTGCCGATGCCGTCCCGTCCTGCCGCGGGGGGCCGCGCCCTCGCGCCCTTCCAGGGCGGCGCGGCCTGGGCGATGCTGGGGCCGGACGCGATACGGGAGGACCCCATGGCCGACGGCTTCGCCCACCCCGAATTCCTGGTCTCGACGGACTGGCTGGCGGCGCATCTGGAGGATCCGAAGGTGGTGGTGCTCGACTGCACCACGCACCTGATCCCCGACCCGAAGATCACCTACACGGTGAAGCCCGGGCGCGAGGATTTCGAGGCGGAGCACATCCCCGGCGCGCAATTCGTCGATATCCAGGCCGATGTCTCCGACCCCGACGCGCTGCCGATGCGCTTCATGGCGCCGCAGCCCGAGGCGATGGCGGCCGCCATGCGCCGCTTCGGCGTCGACCGCGACAGCCGCGTCGTGCTCTACAGCACGGCCAACCTGTGGTGGGCGACGCGGGTCTGGTGGCTGCTGCGGATGATCGGCTTCGACAACGCCGCCGTGCTGGATGGCGGCTTCCAGGCCTGGGCGCGCGAGGGGCGGCCGGTGGAGACCGGGCCGGGCCGGGCGCGGCCGCCGGGCGATGTCGGCGTGGCGCAGGTGCGCAACCTGATGGTGGGCAAGGAGGCCGTGCAGGCGGCGATCGGCAGCGCGGCGGTCTGCACCATCAACGCGCTGCTGCCGCAGCAGCACAGCGGCGCGGGCGGCAACAGCTACGGGCGCCCGGGGCACATCGCCGGCAGCGTGAACCTGCCGGCGGCGCATCTGCTGGACCCGGCGACCAACCGGATGCTGCCGGCGGACGTGCTGCGGGAGAAATTCGCGTCCATCGGCGCGCTCGATCGGCGCGTGATCGCCTATTGCGGCGGCGGCATCGCGGCGACGGCGGATGCGCTGGCGCTGGTGATGCTGGGGCACGAGGACGTGGTGGTGTACGACGCCTCGCTCTCGGAATGGGCGAAGGACGAGAGCCTGCCGATGGCGGTGGGATAGCGCCGGGTCGGCGGCAAGGGGGACGACGTTCGAATGGAAGCGTTCGACTACGTGGTCGTGGGGGCTGGTGCAGCGGGCTGCGTGCTGGCGTACCGGCTGAGCGCCTCGGGCAAGCACAGCGTGGCGGTGCTGGAGGCAGGCGGGCCGGACCGCAACATCTTCATCAGGATCCCGGCCGGCTTCAACAAGACGGTGTACAACCCGGCGCTGAACTGGGGTTACGAGACGGCGCCGGGGCCGCACATCGACAACCGGCGCATCCCCTTCCCGCGCGGCAAGGTGGTCGGCGGCTCGGGCTCGATCAACGGGCATCTCTATGTGCGCGGCCAGGCGGCGGACTACGACATGTGGGCGCAACTCGGCTGCCGCGGCTGGGACTGGGACAGCGTGCTGCCCTACTTCAAGCGCGCCGAGACGCGCGGCAATGGCGGCGGCGACCCCGCCGTGCGCGGCAGCGACGGACCGCTGGCCATCCAGGACCAGCGCGACCCGCACCCGCTCTCGGATGCCTACATGGCGGCGAACGAGGCGCTCGGGCTGCGGCGCACGCCGGACTACAATTGCGGCGACCAGGAAGGCACCTTCCTCTACCAGCAGATGATGCGGGACGGCCGCCGCTGGAGCCCGGCCGACGCCTATCTCCGCCCCGCGCTGAAACGCCCGAACGTGCGGCTGATCCAGCACGCGCTGGCCGAGCGCGTGGTGTTCGAGGGTCGGCGCGCGGTCGGCGTGCGCTACAGCCCCGCGGGCGGCCCGCCGGTGACGATCCGCGCGCGGCGCGACGTCGTCCTCGCCGGCGGCGCCATCAACACGCCGCAGCTGCTGCAGATCTCCGGGGTGGGCGATCCCGAATGGCTGGCCGATATCGGCGTGGAGGTGGTGCACGCGCTGCCCGGCGTGGGCAGGAACCTGCGCGACCACTACGCCACGCGCGTCTCGGCGCTGGTGAAGGGTGCGGCGTCGCTGAACGAGCGCTCGCGCGGCCTCAGGCTGGTGGGGGAGGTGATCCGCTACGCCGTCTCCCGCAAGGGGCTGCTGACCGCGAGCCCGAGCCACGCCGGCGGCTACATGAAGACGCGGCCGGGGCTGGAGACGCCCGACATGCAGCTCTACTTCGCGCCGGCGAGCTACCCCGCCGGGCGCTACGGCGTGACGGAGCTGGACACCGTGCCGGGGATGACGCTCGGCTGCTCGCAGCTGCGGCCGGAGAGCGTGGGATGGCTGAAGGCGCTCTCGGCCGATCCGCGCGCCAAGCCGGAGATCCAGCCGAACTACCTGGCCGACCGGATGGACCGCGAGGCGCTGCTGGCGGCGATGAAGTATCTGCGCCGGCTGCTGCAGACCCGGCCGCTGGCGGATTTCGTCCTGGCGGAGAATTTCCCAGGCCCCGCCGTGCAGACCGACGAGGAGTGGATGGCGCATGCCCGCGCCACCGGCTCCACCACCTATCATCCGGTGGGCAGCTGCAAGCTGGGCACCGACCCGATGGCGGTGGTGGATCCGCTGAGCATGCGGGTGATCGGGCTGGAGGGCCTGCGCGTCGCCGATGCCTCCTGCATGCCGACGATGGTCTCGGGCAACACCTATGCGGCGACGAACATGATCGCGGAGCGGGCGTCGGATTTGATTCTTGGTGCATGACGCGCTCACGCGCGTCATCCCTCGGACGCCGGACGCCGGACGCCGGACGCCGCGCCTCCGCGCGGCGCGCTTTCGCGCGCTCGGCCGGCTGCGCCGGCCGAAGGTCGGAATGCACGGCGAGGCGCGTCACTGCCCCCGCGCGCG
>ERZ1066123.1684-NODE-1684-length-12720-cov-9.491670_pt1 | contig 12720 bp, 7 predicted proteins | sample MGYA00382770_ERZ1066123 | MGnify/ENA primary metagenome ERZ1066123 (study PRJEB33369, sample SAMEA5778353) | biofilm metagenome | biome: Industrial cooling water; feature: Water cooling tower basin; material: Biofilm | place: United Arab Emirates | collected...
TCTTAGTGAGCAGGCGCCTGTTAAACCAATACATATCGAGGCTGAACGGCCCTATCCGCTCGATTGTCGGCACAGCGAGCTCGGTGGTGGTCTTCAACTCGAGAGTAGAGAGCCGAAGAAGCCTGCTGCGATTGTGCAGCAGATACTCCATCGTGCCCTCAATCCTCGGTCCGCCGGCGCCCGTCACGTGCAGCTCCGCACGGAAGCGACCATGTGCCTGCTCAAGAAGGAAGTCAGCGAAGCGGGGGATCGGCACTTCGACACCGTTGAAACTGAGCTTCAGGGGGAGCGCCGGTGCGCCGCCTAGGGGGTCCGACAGCTTGGAGAACTGCTCCACAGCGAGCGCCGCTAATTTGTCGGCGGACCAAGCCGACTTAAGGGCAGAAATACGGATTAGAGTGCCACTTTCCTCCTTATCCTTGGAGTTCCCGACCTCAGGCTCGACCTCGATACTTTCGAGGTCGTCATCAGCCGCGTCGGCGAAGTCATTCCAGTCGATTTCGAGCTGGTTCCAGTTCGGCGCACCCGCCTGCCCGGTAACGACCACGACCTGGTCGCCCAAACGCATGGCGGAAAGACGTCCAAGGCCCTTTTCGCCCAAAATGACATTTTGCCTACCCTCCTCTTCCTCGTCCTCGCCGGCATACAAGTTGCGCTTCTGGTCTGCTCGATAGGACGTGCCGATCGTCAGGTAGACGTCACGCAGGATCTCCATCGACATGCCTTGGCCATCGTCATCGACCTCGATCTGATTGGCGGCACGAAGCGCGACCAGAAATTCCCCCTTGGTGCTCGCCGCGATCAGCCGTCGCTCGAGGCGCTCGCTGCCTGGCGCGTCCTCCACGAGAGCCGTCAGAGCGTAATCCCGAAGTTCCTTCCAAGTCCTGGGACGTTGAAGCGACCTGATGTATCGCTCCCGCAAGGGAGCTGGAGTGTCCCGGTCCTCGCCCAGTTCACGAAGAATTTCCGAGTATATCGCAAAGTCCATGCGGTAAATGACATCGACCTTCACGGTCTCAGACTGCGCATCCAGAGAGTTTTTGATCAATTCGTAGAACGCAACTCCATCCGAGCTGATAAGCTCGGAACCCAAGTGCAAGATCGTCCGCGCCGAAACCCTGAAATTCAATTTAATGCCCCATGCACAGCCCGGGTCTCAAGCGCACCCGTCGATGTTCCGGAAAACGACTTACTATCGTAATTACGTGACCCGGGAGGATAGCTGACATGACGACGCACCGAATGAAAGAGAGAACCGCATTTCCCACCCCGTTCACCAGCGAAACGACCGATAGATGGGGCCCCAAGTCCCGTCCAACAGGAATGGACATGGTGTGAGAGCCGCAGGCGTGCCGCCGTTAGCGCAAATGCACTATTTTGAAGATCGAACGACTGATCCGAGGCCGACGACACTGGCGAGAGTGCGCGGACCGTGCAATGTAGCTATTGTAATGTATCCATTATAAAGCGGCAGCCGCGCGGAAGGGGAGTGTTTGAGTTTGTCAGGACTAGGCGAGCGATGGGTACGCTTTCTGCGGCAATACGGTCCCATCTCCCAGAACGAGAACATGTATGACGAGCACATCATGCGGGCCGCCAAGCGGCTCGGGGTGCGCCCGATCGACTTCCCACATCCAATCGAGGACGAGCTCCTCGCCCTGTTATCGCCGACGAGCGAGCAGCCGACCAGCATCGTCTTGACCGGCACTGCTGGTGACGGGAAGAGCCGCCTCTGCGGCAAGGCATGGTCCGCCCTCCAGGGAGACGAAAGATCGTGGGCCTCCGACGAGATTTACCACGAGGCCACCGCCCAGATCGCCGGACGTCCCCGGACGGTTGGCGTTGTGCGCGACCTCACCGGCCTACCGGCGAGTGGGCCTCACGGACCCTATGCTGACAAGGCCGAACTGCTGGCCGCCATAACCCGATCCTTCTTCGAGGCCGACCCGGACCGTGTCTTCATCGTAGCCGCGAACGATGGGCAGCTTATGGAGGCTTGGCGTAGGCTGGATGACGAGACCTCGAGGCCGGCGCAGGAACTACTGGAGGCCCGGCTTGTCGGCGATACCGGCGCGCCCGGAAACGTGGCCTTCTTCCACCTCAGCAATGTCCCGTGCGTCACACTGCTGGACCTCGCGCTTGACGCCATCCTGAATCACGAGGGCTGGGCGGCGGCCTATGAGGAGGCCGAAGTCGACGGGTTTTTTGGCCCTGACTGCCCGATCAGGCAGAACTTCGAACTCATCTCGCGCCCCTCCTTCCGCGCGCGCCTGCGCCAGCTGTTTGAGCTGCTCGATCTGAGCGAGCTGCACGTTCCCATCCGTCGCGTCCTCCTCCTCCTCGCGAATGCGTTGCTGGGCCATCCGCGCGCGAAGGAGCGATTGCTGACACCGGCGGACGTGCGGCCGCGTCTCCAGCAGGGCGACGCGCATCTCGGAGACATTCATCAGAACCTGTTCGGAGCCAACCTCACGCAGCCACGGCGGGAGGGTCTCGAGATCATGGAGTTCCTCAATCGCTTCGGCATTGGCGAGGAGACGACTAATCGAGTCGACAACATCCTTCTGTTCGGCTCAGATGACGAGGCCCTCGCACCATATTACCAGAGCCTGCTTGTCGATCGAATGCCGGCGGCGCGGTTGGAGCATCTCAAGGCGGCCCGCAACTCCTACCTTGAACGGCCGGAAGTGGGAGTTGACGGGGATCATCCATTCCTCGACCTTCTCGCGGGTCAGCGCCGCGCGATGTTCTTCGCCATCCCATCCGAGCAGGTGGAGGAGCTCCATCTCTGGAGCCTGACCGTTTTCACCCACGCCGGCGACTTCTTGGAAAAGGTCGCGGCACCGCTCCAGAGCGGCGACCGCGTTCCAAGGCAGATCCTCGCCCGACTGGTGAACGGCCTCAATCGGGTATTCACCGGCATGCTGGTGGTGACCGACAGGGAGCTCCTCCTCGCAACCAGCCTGTCGAATTCGGGCGCCGGCACGAGCCAGCTGCTGGAGGACCGCGTATCCGTCGCACCCCGCCGGAACGAGCGCGTCGACGTGATCATGGGCGAGCGACTGCCGGCACTCACGGTGCAGCTCGACACTGACGTCTCGGTAAGCCTCTCCCTCAACCTCGTACGATACGAGTTCCTGATGCGGGTGGCCGAGGGCGCGCTGCCCAGCAGCTTTTCGCGCGAGTGCCACGAGGACATTCTGGCGTTTAAAAGCAAGATCCTGGCCGCGCTTAACCAGCTGCGCGGTCCCGCCCCTACCCATGACCTAAGTTTCCGCCTCCTCACCCTTAACGACGCCGGCGAGCCGGCCGACGAGGTCATTGAAGTCGCTTATGCTTGAGACGCTTCCACCACCGCCAGTAGGGCATCACCCTAACAACGCGATGTGGATCGATGAACAGATCTGGGGCCACAGGCTCTGGGACTCGACCACACCCTGGCTGATCTTCCTAGAATTCCTAGGCGTCGCGGAGGCGCGAGACCGGGAGGGTGTCCTGTTCGCACCTGCGGGCAGCCCTTATCCGCTCGTGTTCAAACCAGCTCAGAGGATGTTCGCCCGTAACCTCCTCTACAACAACGAGGCGCTCGGCAGGATCGCCGCTGAGGGGCTGTCCGACGCTGCGTCTTGGGAGAAGTGGCTCCCACTGATGGAGAAGGCCGCACAAGGGACGACGAAGGGCGACTTTCGCTACTTGAAAGATCGCTTCGCCTCGTTCCGGGACTTCGCTGCACTGGTCGGAATGCTGCGCAGTTCCACGATCGAGAACGGGGCGAACAAGCGCTGGAGCTCGCGCTTCGTATTCCCGTTCGGACGACACGCGCTCTACGAGGACCTCAACCTCAAGGGCACCCGCGAATACATCAACTTTGGGTTGCCGGGCGAGCTACTCTATCAGATGTTAGCCCGATCTGGCCTGGCCGATCAGCTCAAGCCACACCTAGAGGCTGCCTTCGACGGAGACCCGTGTGACAAGCTGATGTCCCTGCTTGAACCTCCATACTCGGAGGACCGACAAACCCGCGGAAACAGCTACCTGCCCTATGCCTTTCATCAGTCGTTCGAAGACGTCGCGCGGGATTGGCTTGCCGTCTTCGAGCAGCGCCTCCCGCGGTTCGATGCCTATCCGCACCTCGCCCGGCTGGGCGCTCTCCACCTCATGAGATACCAGCTAGATGTCGCGGCTGAGACGGCGAATATGGCCCGACCGGCCTTCGTCTGCGAAATCATCGCCTCCCGGCGGACGCCAGTCCGAGAGCTGTCGATCGCCAGTTTCCAGAGTAATGATGCCCTTCCTCAACGTGCGGTGGAAGCGTATGTGGCCAGCATCGGCACTAGTCCCGACTGGCAGCAGGCGCTAGCTGGGGACGCACCTTTCCACGACTGCCGCTCGATCATGGTCGAGAAGGCTCGTTGGCCCGGTGACGACGACTACAACGGGCCGCAGGAGCCGGCCGAGCTCTTGGCATCGCTCCGGAGGGCTGCGGTCGCCCGCCACCGCCAGCACGTGTCGAACGTCCACCGGTCCTACGGCGCCGGAGCGGGACTCGTCTCGCGGCGCGCCACCACACAGCTCAGATATGCGCCGACCGACGGACTGCTGAAGACCATCATTCTGGCGAACATCCCTCTCCGCATGAACTACGCGGAGTTCCTCGAGTTGATCTTCGAGCGATACGGTTTCGTCATCGGAGAGAGGGAGGCCGGGCGCGTCCTTGGTTCGGACGAGTTCGACAGAAAGTCCTTTCAGGCCAATTCCGCACGACTACAGCGGCGCCTGCGGACACTAGGGATGCTGCGGCGTCTTTCGGACGCCTGCGCGTATGTCGAGAATCCGCTCGCCAAGGGGACGGTGCGATGACGGGCGTAACTCCCCGTCTGAATGCCGAAGGTCTCGTCGGGCGGGTCGCCGCAGCTTTCCTGCACGAGGTGCTGGCTGACGTCGAGACTTCGGGTGGTACTGCCCGCATCCTGCTGGATGGCCTGAGCGTGCCGCAGACGCTCGCCGTTGCCCGTGCGGTGCTAGACGACCCGCATCTTTCGGCGCGCATACACGTCCGCCTACCGGAATCCCTTTTCGGAGATACGGGCCTTCCCCCGGAAGTACTAACCCTCCGGAACGCCACCTACTACCGCAGCGCCAATTGCGACCGCAGCGCCTACCTCATCACGAACGCCACGCCGCCAGGCGAGGAGACGGAGGAAATGTCGCTGCACGAGCTGACCCCGCTGGGCGTAGCTCAGCTGCTCGAGCGCATGTCGATTTGGGTGCGAGAGGCAGGCCGCGGGCTCGCGCTGACCGAGGAGGCAAGCATATGGTGGGAGCGCGCCCTCAGTGGGCTCTCGCAGCTCTCTATCACGTCGCTAGACAGGTTTACGAGCTACGTCCTGGCTGTCCGCGAGGCGATCGAGGTCGAGGGAAACCCCATCATCGACGCGCTCGGCTTCGCGCTTCCCGAGCTCCAGATGCCGCGCGACAGGACGGCCTTCCTGAACGTTAAGGAGCGGTCCCGCAGCTATCCATCGACCTGGCGTCGTGAATTCGCAGCGCTGCGTAAACGGAGGCGACCGTTCCTTCTAAAGGAGACGCAGAACCAGATCATCCTCAACGAGGACGACCTCGTTGCGGCATTCGAGAAGGTGCGGGACGCCATCCCTGAGACAGTGTACCCGGCGATCCGTGAATTCATCGCGGCGCCGCCGGGCTGGAACGAAAAGTCGAGGCAACTGGCCGATTGCGAATGGGACCACGTCAAACCGCTTTTCGAGGGTCTCGCGCGCGAGAAGCTAAACCTCGGAGGCGAGACTATCCGCTTTTACGAAGAGGGTGAACCGGACCGGCTGTCCCCGGACGACGTTGAATACCTTAAGGCCCTCAAGGCCAGAACCCCGTCCGAGCCACGCGATCAGGACATCGCATTCCACGAGGACCACCGGGACGAGTTGCGGCAGGACCGCAGGCTCAAGTCCGCCTGGGACAAGTTCATCTTTGGCAAGCCGCGGGAGACCGACGACTTCCTGGCCGGACTGGCCGCGACAATGGAAACACTGCTCGTCCGGGCGACGCTAGGCACACATCGCACGCTGCGCATCCGCTGCGACCAGGCAACAAAGCGTGACCTCAAGGGCATAAACACCGACGCCGGGCTCTATTTCGCCCTTCGCTACGCCGGCCTTCAGTCGTTGTTCGGTCCTCGGGTGACTTGGGAGCTCGGATCGCTGCCAGACTTCGCCAAGCTCGTCGCCGAGTGGCGTCGATCAAAGGACAAGGCCGCCTCCAACCGCTCCGTCGCCAAGTCGGCCCTTCAGCTGCGGTTCCAGATCGAACTCGAGACACATACTGGCGCGGGCGACGCGAGCGTGGTCTCCGCGCAGCTGATCTGGCGCTACAACCCGGACAGCATCGCGTCCCAGCTTGTCGACGACTGGGAGCGGCTGGAAGCGCACCCGCTGCTGCTAGGGCGCGCGGCGAGGGAAGCCGCGTTCGCCGGAAGGCGCGCCGGCTCAGTCGACCTAGACAACGTCAGATCCCTCGTCCCAACCTACGACCGCGACCGCGGCTCCCTGCTGCCCACATATAGGCGCGAACGAGACGTCGCGCAGCGATGGCCCGCGAACTTAGAAGCGGCGAAGCGGGACAAACTCATCGACGCAGCATCGGCTGAAAAACTTTCCGCCTCGTTCGCCAAATTCACCACCGCCTATTCCTCGGCAATCACCGGCTTTCGGACCGCTGGCGCCGGTGCGCAGGCGGTTCGCGACCAAGCCAAGGCCTACGCTGCCCTGTTGAACACAATCGTCACGTTGGCAACGGGAGACAAGAACCGGGAACTGCTGCTCCAACCAATTTTGGAGATTGGGCAGGCGACGGTCGACGATGGGTCACCTGCGGCGATCGTGGCTCCCTGGCATCCGCTCCGCCTTGCAGCGATGTGGCGAAAAGCGAAGCTCGCCGCAGGCGTCGTCGCAATGGTTCTGGATGGAGCCGAAGGAGTCGCCGGGGACACCAAGCTGTTCTTCAAGGATCTGGCGGCGGACTTGGACCATCCGCTTTACCCGGAGATCACGCTGACTTGGGACGCCCGCAAGCCTCAAATCCTCTCGCTCGCGAGCCACCGTGCCGACTACTCGCTCCACGAGTCCCCTGTCTTCGGCCCCAGCGGCACAGCTGACGTGGGCGACGACGCGGGAGCCGGAGGAGACTGCCTGCTCGGACTTGTGGACCGGTATCTCGCGCTGAACCCTCATGAACGATCGAACATGTCAGTTGTGCTATTCAACTGCGAGTCCCCTAGGCTGCCCCAGCAGGTCGTCACCGGGCTTGGCGACCTGCAGGACGAAGCCGACGACCTTAGGTGTCAGGTCATGCTGCGGCACACCGAGCCCAAACGGCTCCGGGACTTGTACCGCTCAATCCTAGCGAGCCACGACGGCGTCCCCGACGCCTACTCCTCCTCGGAGGCGACCCAAGACTTTATGGCCCGCCTGCGCATCAGCGTGATAGCCGATCAGGCACCACCGCCAGATCCCCGCGACGGACGGCCCTATGACATCGTTTTTAGCCAGGACGTCATCTCCCGGCATGCGTCGCTTGAATGGTATTCAGTCGACGCAACGCCAGTCGCAATGGAAACCCATCTTCCGGCGCGCTGGTCGAGACGCAGGCCGGCGGCTGCGGACGACCTAAAGTCTACTGTCTACCTTTGCTGCCCTGTCCAGACCGCAGAGGGATGGGAGCATATCGCCGCCCTCACGTCGTTCGTCCGACACGAAGTTACGGCGGCGGGGACGAGCCGCCTATTGCCGGTCAGGCAACTGGATTTCCGAGATGAGCGCACTTCCCGCATATTCGAGGAAACGCACGACCTGGGCGTCTGGGTGGTGAACCATGACGAGCTGCTGGACCGACGTCAGCTTCAAAACCAGTCCGTACGGGTGATCCGTTACAAGCAGGCCGCGGCTCAGGGGCGAAACACTATCATTTCTTCGCGCGCGCCGCTTAGCCTCCTTCGCTCGATGATCGTGCGACGTCTCGAACTACTTCACCTCGACCTCCAGCGGGGCGACCTCGAACGGCTCGCCGACAAGCTGATCGCCGACGCTAACGACGTGTCCGGGGACATCGTGCTCAGAGCGGCGAAGCGCGGCGAGTCCGCGAGCGAGCTCATCGGCGTCGTCCTCAGTCGCCACCTTACGCAGCATCTGCTCGGCGAGCGCCAGCTGGTCGGCTGGTATTTCCTTGACGATTATGCTGCCTGGCTTGGCGCGCGCGAGGAGACGCAGGCCGATATCGTAGCGCTGGCACCACGCGTCGATGCGACGGGCAGGCTCCAACTGCGCATCGTTGTGACCGAGGCGAAATACGTCGAAGCCCCTTCGCTGGGGGTCAAGCGCAAGGAATCCGAAAAGCAGCTGCGCGACACCGTCCATCGGATGCGTGATGCCATCGAGGGGGAGCGGCGGCTGGATCGGGAGTCTTGGCTTTCCCGCCTCGGAGACCTGCTTCTGGACGGCATCCAAGTCCCGGCGAGCAGCCATGTCCCGCTTTCCGAGTGGCGAAGGGCGATCCGCGAAGGGGAGTGCGATATCACGATCGAGGGTTTTAGCCATATCTTTGTGCCGACGCCGACAGAGTCAAGCGTCGCCTACGAGGCCGACATACCGAGTGCCCCAGGCTGCACTCAGCAAATCTACGGCCGATACGAACTGCGCGAGATACTACTGGACTACCTGACAGGAGCCGGTCCCCGGTCGACGCGAGCGGAGCAAATGCCTGTCCCGGACCAGTTGTTGCGTCCTAAGGAGAGCACTGAGCCAGGCGAATCCGCACGAGATTATTCAGGGCCGGCCGACATTCTCCAACCACAGCCCGACGCGTCCAAGGCTGGGCTCGACGACGCGAAACATTCCGCAATCGGCCCAAAAGCGGGCGAACCGGACGCCTCTGAAACCACGCGGACATCGTCGACCGGCGTGGCGGCCGTAATTGAGCAGCTTATAGCATCCGCTCCGGTGACGGAGGAAGGGGACGATGCGTGGCTCGGAACCGTAGCCCTCGCCACCCGCAGCGCTCTGCAGCAGCTCGGCCTTCAAGCAAAATCACTGGGACAGACGCTGACCCCGAACGCCGCAATCCTCCGGTTCGCTGGCAGCTCGAAACTGACTGTTGAGCAAGTTCTGAAGAAGAGGTCCGAACTGCTCACCACACATGGATTGAGCATAATTTCAGTGCGGCCTGAGGCCGGCGCCATCGCGATTTACGTTGCCAGGCCGCAAAGGCGCATGGTTACGGTCGAGGCGCTGTGGGGCCGCTGGCGGCCCACTACGTCCGAAACCGGCAATCAGGACCTGGTGATCGGCGTCCGCGAGGAGGACAACGAGCTGCTGGTTTTCTCGCCGGGTCGCCTCCACGCGCCGCATACGTTGATCGCCGGGAGCACCGGGTCAGGCAAGTCGGTGTTGGTCCAGTCGATAATCCTAGGGATCGCCGTGACAAACACGCCCGGGCAAGCCCGCATCGTCCTGATCGATCCTAAGCAAGGCGTCGACTACTTTGCGTTCGACGAGTTGCCGCATTTGGATGGGGGACTGATCGACGAGCAGGACGCTGCGATCGAGAAGCTGGAGGCGCTGGTCGAGGAGATGGACCGGCGCTATCGTCTCTTCAAGGCAGCGCGGGTCGCGAATCTGGCAGCTTACAACGCTAAAATTTCACCGTCCGAGAGGCTTCCCGCCTACTGGGTAATCCATGACGAGTTTGCCGAGTGGATGCTCACCGACGAATACAAATCCGCGGTTACGTCGACAGTCGGTCGACTGGGCGTTAAGGCCCGTGCTGCCGGGATATACCTCCTGTTCGCCGCACAGCGGCCGGACGCGAACGTTGTGCCCGTCCAGTTGAGGTCGCAGCTTGGTAACCGTCTGATCCTTCGCGTCGACTCGGAGGGCACGTCGGAGATCGCCCTGGGCGAGCGTGGTGCGGAGCGGCTGCTAGGCCGAGGTCATATGCTCGCTCGGCTCGAGGGAGAGAGCGCGCTTGTCTACTCGCAGGCGCCATTCGCGAGCGAAGGCTTCATCGAGAGCGTCGTTCAAGCCATCGTCGAGAATAACTGACTGCAGGGGCATCGAGCAACGGGCGGGAGGAACAGCGAGTTCACACCTGCTCTGACGACTGCGTGTCGAAAGCACACGTGCTTGAATCATCACTGACACTTCTTACCCGCAGTAAATTGTAGGCGATCGCCGACGGTGTTGTCCAAGTGGCTCGGTCTGCGGTGGGGTCGGTCCAGTTTTCCGATCACCAGCGTGTCTCCGCGGGCCAATGCGACGAGGCTCGCATCCAGCCCTCGCCCGCTGTCGCGGGCGCCCGAGATGCTGTCTTAATAGATCCGCTTGGGATCAACGCCAGCGGCGATGAGCGCATCGTGCTGCAGGTGATAGACCTGACTGCCATCGACATTGGATACGCAGGTGTATCTTATCATGGAGACGTTTTCGGCCATTTGGGCCCTCCTTCCTGAGGCAGTCCGGCTCTCTGGCGCCAAGGGGGCGCAGAAATGTGCCGAGGCATCAAGCCAAGCTAAAGCGGCAGGTGCACAAGTGTCTGACTCAATGAGGTAACAATGCAAGACGTCTTCCGTCTCAAATCCCTCCGCTTGTGAGGCTTTCGCGGGTACGAATAACGGGATTGCAAGCGGTGGAGCTCGCGCGGAACGAGGGGATGGAACGCCCAGACATCCCTACGGACGACGCCGGTCGGCCGAACCTTCTCGCCGCCTATTCCTCGACCGGGATCGCTCGCCGCATGAAGGCGTCGAACAGCGGCACAGTGAAATCCGTTTCGCCATAGCCAGGAGTATAGATCATGCCCTTGGCGATCAGCGAGGCGCGCACCGGGCCGAAGGCGTTGGGCTTCTTGCCGAGGTGCTCAGCGATGGCGCTGGAGATGTAAGGCCCCTCGCCCAGCGCCGCCATGCCGCGCAGGTAGCGTTTCTCTGAAGGCGTCAGGCGGTCGAAACGCACCCGGAAGAAGCTCGCATCGAGCGCAGCAATCGCGGCGGGGCTGGCGATCGCGACGTCAGTTGCGGTAATCGGGCAGGCCGTGGCCGCGTCCCAGCACTGCTTGCCCCACTCCTGCAGGAAATAGGGATAGCCGCGCGTTACAGACATGATCTGGTCGACAGCGTCGTCCGTGATGTCGCAATCTTCGGCCTTGATCGGGTTGGCAAGGGCCGCGCGGGCAGCATCGGGTGGAAGCGGGCCGATCTGAGCGAACACGAACAGGCGCTCGGCATAGCTCTTGGCCCGGCCCATCTGCCCGGCGAGTTGCGGCAAGCCGGCCCCCACCAGCGTGATCGGCCGATCATTCTGCCGCGCCCGGTGAAGCGCGGTGATCAGCGCCGCCAATTCGCGCTCGGGAACGTACTGCAATTCATCGATGAACAGCACCAACGCCGTGCCGCGCTCTCCCGCTGCCGCCCCGGCCACGTCGATCAGATCGATGAGATCCGCCTCAAGGTCGCCATTATCGGCGACGCCCAGCTCCCCAAGATCGAGCGATGCCTCCAGTTCGCCATAGCTGAGTTTGAACGCCTTCACGAACCGCGCCAGCGCGCCCAGACCGCGCTTCGCCAGGGTCATCGCCGCCTGCCCCCGGTCGAGCCGGAGCAGCGCGGTGCGAAGGGCAGGCACGATCAATGACGGCAGGGATTGACCCTCGGGCGCTTCGATCGGCACCGCAACGATTCCCTCCCCCTCAGCCGCGCGGCGCAGTTCGTTGAGCAGCACGGTTTTGCCCACGCCGCGCAGGCCCATCAGGATGACGCTCTGCGCATGGCGGCCATGGGCGATGCGGTGGAGCGCGATGGCGACATCCTCCATGATCGCATCACGACCTGCGAGTTCCGGCGGGCGACTGCCGGCACCAGGGGCAAAGGGGTTACGTCGGGGATCCATGCCTAGGACTTTTATACAGTTCTAGCAAAATAGCTAGATGGGCTTAAAACTTGTAGAACGCGCACCCGCGGTTTGTGAAATGCGAGCCGGTCTCCCACCCGAAATCACTGTCACAGCGCCAGCTGGGCAAGTGACCTGTTCTGCTCGGCCCGCGCTGCTTGTTCCCGCAGCTGCTTTCGATAGGCCCGCTCCCCCTGGAGCTGCCTCACCTCGCGGAACATCATGACAAGCTGGAAAACGGTCATCGGCGCGCGCCAGTAGCGATTTGAGAGCCGTCCCTCGATCTCGGTCAGCAAATGGGGCCGTTCCCGGTCGGTTGCAGCGACCAGGGCTGCAGCGATATCGCGGCCGCTGGCAATGCTCTGCATACGCGCGACAAGCGGGAAGATGGCTGCACCAATAGCGGTCAGGCTGATCGCAGCAACACCGGGGATGAACACCTCCCTGCGTTCGGGCGTGACGTCGAGGACAAGCGCGGCGAGCGTTGCGATCCCGAATGCGATGATGACGGCCAGAGGCACTGAGACCGCGATCGGGTGGCAGCTTGCGAAGAACCGGGCGCGGCTGATGGGGCCGGGGTGCGGCAATCCAGCGATAGGCTGGGAATTTGCGGACGGATTGTCGGTCATGGTGATTTCCTTGTTTGAAGCATCCGGAAGACGGTGCTGACCATGCGCGCGATGGCGCGACGGGCATCAATCGCTGCGCGTATGATCGAACCCGCCGGCGCCAGTGCCCGACCAGTGATCGAAGCTGCTGCCGGTCG
>ERZ1066123.1687-NODE-1687-length-12688-cov-16.891950_pt1 | contig 12688 bp, 12 predicted proteins | sample MGYA00382770_ERZ1066123 | MGnify/ENA primary metagenome ERZ1066123 (study PRJEB33369, sample SAMEA5778353) | biofilm metagenome | biome: Industrial cooling water; feature: Water cooling tower basin; material: Biofilm | place: United Arab Emirates | collected...
GCATCTCGTGCATGTATTCGTACATCCCCACCCGCTCGGCGAGGGGGGCGTAGATGTCCATCGTCTCGCGGGCGATGCGTTTGCGCTTCTCGGGGTTCTTGATGAAGTGCAGCGTGCGCATGTTGTGCAGGCGGTCGGCGAGCTTGACCAGCAGCACGCGGATGTCCTCGGACATCGCCAGCAGGAACTTGCGCAGGTTCTCCGCCGCGCGTTCGTTCTCGGGCATGGCCTCGATCTTGGAGAGCTTGGTCACGCCGTCGACCAGCCGCGCCACTTCCGCCCCGAAATGGGCCTCGATGTCGTCGATGGTGGCGAGCGTGTCCTCGACCGTGTCGTGGAGCAGCGCGGTGATGATGGTGGCCTGATCGAGCTTCAGGTCGGTCATCAGCCCCGCGACTTCGACGGGGTGGGAGAAATAGGGATCGCCGCTGGCGCGCTTCTGCGAGCCGTGCTTCTGCACGGTGTAGACATAGGCACGGTTGAGCATCGCCTCGTCGGCGGCGGGATCGTAATCGAGGACCTTCTCGACGAGTTCGTACTGGCGGAGCATCACGGACGAATATGTGCGCGGGCGCGCTTTGCGGCAAGTGCGAAGAAAGCCGCAGGCTCCCCGGTCAGCTCCACGTCGCCCTTGGCGGCAGGCTCATCAGGATCGCGTCGATGTTGCCGCCGGTCTTGAGGCCGAAGATCGTGCCGCGGTCGTAGACCAGGTTGAACTCGGCATAGCGGCCCCGGTATTCGAGCTGGCGCGCCTCGTCTTCGGGGGTGAAGGCGCTGCCCATGCGCTTTCTCACCAGCGCGGGGAAGATGCTCAGGAACGCCTTGCCGACATCCTGCGTGAAGGCGAAGTTTCGGTCGAACGCGGCATCGTCGGCGCATTCGAGGTGGTCGTAGAAGATCCCCCCGACCCCGCGATGGACCTGGCGGTGGGGGATGTAGAAGTATTCCTCCGCCCACTTCCTGTAGCGTTCGTAATAGGTCTCGTTGTGCGGATCGCAGGCGGCCTGCATCGCCGCGTGGAATTCCGCCGTGTCCTCCTCGTAGGGGATCGGCGGGTTGAGGTCCGCGCCGCCGCCGAACCATGCCTTGGTGGTGGTGAGGAAGCGGGTGTTCATGTGGACGGCGGGCACGTGCGGGTTGGCCATGTGCGCGACGAGGCTGATGCCGGTGGCGACGAAGCCGGGGTTCTCCGCGCTCGCCCCGTTGATCGAGCCCGCGAACTCCTTGGCGAAGCTGCCGCGCACGGTCGAGACGTTGACGCCGACCTTCTCGAACACCTTGCCCTTCATCAGGCCCTGCACCCCGCCGCCGGGATCGGGATTGCCTTCCTCGTGCCGGTTCCAGGGGGTGTACCGGAAGGCCGCGTCGGAGCCCGCCTCGCGCTCGATCGCCTCGAATTCGGCGCAGATGGAATCGCGCAGGGATTCAAACCACGCGCGCGCGCGGGCCGTGTGTTGTGTCCAGTCCGTCATACATCCCCGTCCGTCATTCCCGCGCACCATAGGCGAAGGCGCGCGCGGCACAAGCCTGACTTTGCCCGCCGCAGGGGTGTTGCCAAGCGGCGGATTTGGCGGCAGTGGGGGCGCATGGTTCGCGCTATGTTCGCCCCCTTCCCCTTCGCCGGACATGAGCTTGCGCTCGGGCAAGGCCGCGCGCTCTACTGGCCGGCCGAACGCGCGCTGCTGGTCGCCGACCTGCATCTCGAAAAGGCGAGCTGGTTCGCCGCAAGGGGCCAGATGCTCCCGCCCTACGACAGCCGCGACACGCTCGAACGGCTGGCGGACGCAGTGAGGCAGACAGGCGCACGGCGGGTGATCACGCTGGGCGACAATTTCCACGATGATGCCGGTGCGCTCAGGCTCGACGCCCATTGCACCGGGATGCTCGAGGCGCTGACCCGGGCGCTCGACTGGGTGTGGATCACGGGCAACCACGACGAGGCGCTGCCGAAGGGCTTCGGGGGCACCATCCTGCCCGAGCTTGAGCTGGGCGGGGTGATCCTGCGACATGAAGCCCGCACCGGCGAGACCGCGCCCGAGCTTTCGGGCCACTACCACCCCAAGCTGCGCGTGAGCGTGAGGAACCGCCACATCGCCCGCCCCTGTGCCGTGATGGGGCGGAGCCACAGCGGGGCCGAGCGCATGATCCTCCCCGCCTTCGGGACGCTCACCGGAGGGCTCGACGCGGGCCACCCCGAGATCCTCGGCGCGCTCCAGCCTGCCCGCGCGATCGAGGCGCTGATGCCCGCCAAGGGCCGCATCGCCCGCTTCCCGCTGTGGCAGGCGGCGGCCTGACGCTTCAGGCGTCGGCCTCCATCAGCACCGATCCCACAGCGACCACGCCCCTGCGCGTCAGGCCCACGAGCGTCACCCGCTTGTCCGTCTGCGATGGCGAACGCTGGATCAGTTCGGCTTCCTCGAGCCGGTCCATGATGCGCAGGGCGGTGGTGTCGGCTGCGCCCGAGGCGATCACTAGGCTCTTGGTCGAGACCCGGGCCCCGCCGGAAAACTGGATGAACAGTTCCAGCAGCATCTCCCAAGCCGGCTCGCCAAACCATTCGCCCGACAGGTGCCGCCGTCGCCGTCGCGCCGCCGCACGCAGCCTGCCCGCCACCTGCGCCAGCTGGAGCGACCGGCGCTCGATATGTCCGGCTCTCGTCATCCAGTGGTATTCGGAACGCACCCCGGCCGGGTGCCAGGCATCGTCGAGCGCATCGGCCAGCTTGAGCAGGCTTGCGCCCAGACTGCGCATCTGCCCGGCAGAGAAGCTGCCGGCGATCTGATCGAGCGCGCGCTGCTGCTCGGCCTGGTCCGAGCGATCGTCGGCCCGGAGCAGGCTGCCCGCCTCGTCAGGCCAGCCTTCGACTGTGGCGATGAAATCGTCCGCCGGCCCGTCATTGGCCCCGAGCCCCGGGCGGTTCGCCACGGGCGGGACGATCGGGGACCATTCGGCCCCGTTGCCGGCTTCTTCGGGTTCGTCCGGTTGCGCCTGGCCCTTCGGGTTCGGGGGGTGCGCACCTGAAAAAGACATCGTCCTGTCTCCTGCTGCAGGCCACCACCAGCCTGCGTCAGCTCCAGCGATCCCTCTCTTTTGCTGCTTCCGTTCAAAGCAGTAAATCGCCGTAAGTTCCACAGGATTTGCATTTTTCCTTTGCAAATTTATGGCGTTGCCCCACCGTGGGCGAGGCTGGCGGAAACTGCCGGGTTGGCCGTGCGGCCCGGTCGCAAGACTCCACCTAGCGCTCGCCCCCGTTTCCGACTAAGGAGCGCGCAGCAAAGAGCCACAACAGGAGAACACCCCATATCACGTCCACCCCGGCGCTCGCTGGCCCCGCCCGTAAAAAGCGGCCCGCGCTTTGATAACATGATCAACGTCCCGAAGGTCCGCGTCATCGACGACGAAGGCGAGAACCTCGGCGTCATGTACACCCGCGAAGCGATCGAGCAGGCCAACGAGAAAGGCCTGAACCTCGTCGAAGTGTCCCCCAACGCGGACCCGCCGGTGTGCAAGTTCCTCGATGTCGGCAAGTATCGCTACGAGGCGCAGAAGAAGGCGAACCTCGCGCGCAAGACGCAGAAGACGCAGGACATCAAGGAAGTGAAGATGCGTCCGAACATCGACACGCACGATTACGACGTGAAGATGCGCAACGTCCACAAGTTCATCGAGCATGGCGACAAGGTGAAGATCACCCTGCGCTTCCGCGGGCGCGAAATGGCGCACCAGCACCTCGGCATGGACCTGCTGAAGAAGGTGCAGGACGATGTCGCCGAATATGCCAAGGTCGAGGCCTTCCCGCGCCTCGAAGGTCGCCAGATGCTGATGGTGCTCGCGCCCAAGTAAGGCGCACGCCTGCCGCAGACACGAAAGGGGCGGACCGTCGCGGTTCGCCCCTTCTGTTTTGCCCTGCCGACGAGCGGTGTGCGAGGCTCGACAAAGCGCCGACGGAAACCGACTGCCGACGACACCGTTCGGGCGGTTCATGCTATTGAAAACAGGAAGGCGTAGGGATGATCCGGCCCCTTCCGGCTCGCCTCGACACCGTTACAGCCCCCTTTCGTTTCACGGGAAGCACCCGCCCATGCCGCATCTCCCCCGCCTTCTCGCCCTTGCCGCCCTGCTGTCCGGCACCGCGCTCGCCGGCGGTGCGCCCGCCGCTGCGCAGTCCCCCCGGGGCGAGGCGGAGCTTGCGACCTTCGCGCCGTCGGACACCCCGGGCAACGACAGGATCGACTATTCGATCTGGGACGAGGCGATGAAGAACATCGTCATCTCGATGGGCCCTTCCCTGCGTGAAGGCGCCCCCCGCCCCGATCCCTCCTTCGGCACCCGCCGCCAGTACGGTCACGTTTCGCGCTACCGGCTCGAAGGCACGCGGGTGATGTTCAGCTTCCTCGATGCCGACGTGATCGCGAGCTTCACCGAATACCGCAAGGACCTCGAGAACACCGCGAACATCGTCGACATCCAGTCGCTGAGCCGCAACGAGCAGCTCGCCTACTGGATCAACCTCCACAATGTCGCGATGGTCGAACAGATCGCAAATGCCTGGCCGGTTCGCCAGCCGCGCGACATCAAGGTGGACGGCGTGCCGCTCGACGAGGCGCGCTTCATCACCGTGGAAGGCATCAAGCTGTCCCCGCGCGATATCCGCGAGAAGATCGTCTACCGCCACTGGAAGGACCCGGTGGTGATCTACGGCTTCTGGCGCGGCGAGATCGGCGGGCCCTCGCTCCAGAAGGAAGCCTTCAACGCCGACAATGTCGCGCGCCTCCTGCAGCGCGGCGCGGGCGATTTCGTGAACTCGCTGCGCGGTTCTCAGGATCAGGGCGGGCGCCTGCAGGTCGCGGAACTCTACCGCGAGGCCGCGCCCTTCTTCTTCCCCGATTTCGAGAAGGACGTGCGCGCCCACCTCACCCGCTATGCCGACCAGACCACCGCCGCGCTGCTGGCGAAGGCGAGCGGGGCCGACCCGGTGATCGCCGAGTACGACATCGCCGACATCGAGGGCGGCGTGCGCGAGCCGACCTACCAGAACATCACCTCGAACGGGGTCTCGACCAGCTTCCGCATCCCGCAGAGCGTGGCCGCCCTGCTGCGCGAGCGCGAGACCAAGTTCCAGGAGATCATCCGTCAGGGTCGCACCGGCACCGTGACCTTCAGCAACATCACCCTGCCCGGCGACGAGAGCGAACCGGCCGAGGTCGAATAGGCCGCACCTGCCGGCCGGCCCGCAGCCGCCACCCGCGTTCGTCGGCCATGACATATCTGCATGAACCTGCGTTCATGTGCCGTTTATCTGTCTGACATATCGTGCTTTCCTGGACGGGTTCGAATCTGGTGGGAGAGTTTCGATGGTGCCGAAGTCCATGATCGTGCTGCTGGCGGGCTCTGCCCTCGCGGCGTCCCCGGCGGTTGCGGAGAGCGTGTCGCCGGCAGCCCACGGCCAGAGCGCGCGCGGCGAGCTGCAATTCGTGCCCGGTATCGCCCCCGCCGAGGCCCGCACCTCCGAGGCGGACCAGCGGCTGGCGATCTTCACCCCCACCACCGACCCGGTCCGCACCACCATCGATTACGGGATCTGGGACTACGCACTCAAGCATCTGGTCATCTCGATGGGCCCTTCGGACCGGCAGGGCGCACGGCGGCCCGATCCGATCTCCGGCACGCGGCGGCAGCAGGGCCCGCAATCGCGCTACCGGCTCGAAGGCTCGATGGTGATGTTCCGCTTCTTCGACCGGGAGGTGATCCAGAGCTTCACCGAATATCGCCAGGATCTCGAACGGGTCGTCGAAACCCACGACATCGCCGCCCTGCCGCGCAACGAACAGCTCGCCTTCTGGCTCAACCTGCACAATGTCGCGCTGATGGAGCAGATCGCGCGGGAATGGCCGGTGCGCGAACCCAAGGAAATCACGATCGACGGGGTGCCGCTGGACGATGCCAAGTTCATCACCCTGCGCGGGATTCCGGTGTCGCTGCGCGACATCCGCGAGAACATCGTGTTCCGCCACTGGAAGGACCCGAAGGTGATCTACGGCTTCTGGCGCGGCGAGATCGGGATGCCGCACCTCCAGACCAACGCCTTCACCGGCAGCAATGTCGGCCCGCTGCTCGAGATCGCCGCCGCCGATTTCGTCAACTCGCTGCGCGGCGCGCAGAAGATCTCCGGCGATCTGGCGGTCTCGGAACTCTACGCGCAAGTCGCGAGGTTCTACTTCCCCGATTTCGAGAAGGACGTGCGCGCGCATCTCGCGGCATACGCCGAAGAACCGGTGGCGAAGCTGCTTGCTCAAACCGACCGGACAGTTGCGACGCTGCGTGAACACGACATCTCCGATCTCCACGGCGGGGCGCTGCCGGCCAACTACCTGTTCGTCAACGTGGCCCCCGGATCCGCAGCCGCAGACCCGGGGCAGTTCGGCTGCACCGAGAAAATGGGGCAGGCGGCCTGCGACCTCCTCTATGCCCGGGCGCTCAAGCTCGACAGGATGGAGCGCCGCGGCCAGCCGGTGTCGCGGGTGTTCTTCTCGAACATCGACCTGCCGGGCGATCCGCCCAACAAGAACGCGGTCGAGTAGCGCGCACCCGGGCATGACGCGCCCGCCGGGCTTGCCCGCGCGGCACCGGGGCTGGTAGGCCGTGCAGGGTCCGTCCATTCTGCGGGGAGCCCGACAGGCATGACAGCGCGCCGGATCGGCCTATTCCTCGGCCCGCTGGCTCTCGCCCTTACCGCCCTGACCGCGCCGCCCGCGGCGATGCCGGCTGGCGCCTGGCTGGTGGCAGGCCTGACGGTCTGGATGGCGGCCTGGTGGATGACCGAGGCGGTGCCGCTCAGCGTCACCGCGCTGCTGCCCTTCGTGGTGCTGCCACTGGCGGGCGTCTCGAATGCCGAGGCGACGGCGGCGACCTATTACTCGCCGATCCTGTTCCTGCTGCTGGGCGGCGCCTTCATCGCGCTCGCGATCGAGCGCACGGGCCTGCACCGCCGCCTGAGCCTCGCGATCCTGCGCATCGTCGGGCGCGAGGGCGGCGCGGCGCGGCTGCTGCTGGCCTTCATGCTCTCGACTGCGCTGCTCTCGATGTTCATCTCGAACACCTCGACCGCGCTGATCATGATGCCGATGGCGCTGGCGGTGCTGGAGGGCGGCGGCGGTGCCACGGCCGAAGGCGCACCGCCGCGTCAGGACGGCGTTCACGGCGCCCTCCCCATGGGCATCGCCTTTGCCGCGAGCATCGGCGGGCTCGGCACCCTCGTCGGCTCGCCCACCAACGCCATCGCGGTCGGCCTGCTCGACAAGGTCGCGGGCGTCAGGATCACCTTTGCCGAATGGGCGCTCTACGGCGTGCCGCTGGTGCTGCTGAGCGTGCCGCTCGCCGCGTGGATCGTGGCGCGGGTGCAGCAGGTGGCGGCGCACCCTTTCGACGTCGCCGCAGCGCGCGCCGCGTTGGGCAGTCACGCCGCCTGGAGCGCGCCGGAGCAGCGCCTCGTCCCGCTGGCGATCCTCACCTTCCTTGCCTGGACCACCCAGCCGCTCGTCGCCCCGCTGCTGCCGCCCGGATCGTGGACCGACGGCACCATCGCGGTGATCGCCGCACTGGCGCTGTTCCTGTTGCCCGACGGCACCGGCCGCCCGCTGCTGGTGTGGCAGGAGGCCGAGCGCGCGCCGTGGAGCGTCATCTTCATGTTCGGCGGGGGACTGGCACTCGCGGCGGGGATGCAGGCCTCCGGCCTCGCCGAATGGATCGGCGGGGCGCTGCTGCCGCTCGAGGCATGGCCGCTGCTGGCGGTCGCGCTGGCGGTGACGGCGCTGGTGATCCTCGTCACCGAGTTCGCCAGCAACGTCGCCACCGCCACGGGGATCATCCCGGTGGTCGCGGCGCTGGTGGTGGCGCTGGGGGCCGATCCGGTGCTGCTTGCCCTTCCGGCGGCGCTCGCGGCGAGCTGGGGCTTCATGCTCCCCGCCGGCACCGGCCCCAACGCCATCGCCTGGTCGACCGGGCGCATCCGCATCGGCGCGATGGTGCGGGCCGGCGCGCTGCTCGACGTGGCGGGCGTGCTGCTCATCGTTGGCGTGGTGTGGTTGATCGCAACTCTCGTGTGAAATCTTGCGCCGCCCGGTTGAAAGAATTTTACGCAGGCGATACTCCCCAACCAGCACAGCGGCGGCAGCGGAGAGGCGTTCCTGCGGAGGTTAGGAACGGGCGCCCTGCCCGCCGCCGAACGGCTCCCGCCTTCCTGGGAGCGTGAGCATAGGAAGGACACGGCCATGCCTGACGCCGTCGACTCTGTCGTCACCCCCACCCCCCGCCGCAAGCCCAAGCCCCCCCGCCGCGAGATCGCCGGACGGCCCCTGAAGCCCGCCACGCTGATGATGGGCCACGGCTACGACCCGGTCCTGTCGGAAGGGTCGTTGAAGGCCCCGATCTTCCTCACCAGCACCTTCGCCTTCGAGAGCGCGGCCGCCGGCAAGCGCCACTTCGAGGGCATCACGGGCCTTCGCGAAGGGGGGGCGGAGGGCCTCGTCTATTCGCGCTTCAACGGCCCCAATCAGGAAATCCTCGAGGATCGCCTCGCGGTGTGGGACGGGGCAGAGGACGCGCTGACCTTCTCCAGCGGGATGACTGCGATCTGCATCCTGATGATGGCCTATGCCAACGCCAATGACGTGATCGTCCATTCCGGCCCGCTCTACGCCGCCTCGGAAGGCTTCGTCGCCAAGGTGCTGAGCCGCTTCGGGGTCGGCTATGTCGATTTCCCGGCCGGGGCGACCCGCGAGGTACTCGACGCGGTGCTTGCCCGCGCAGGCGCCGAGGCGGCCGAGCGCGGCGGGAAGGTCGCGATGATCTATCTCGAGAGCCCGGCCAACCCGACCAACGCGCTGGTCGATGTGGAGGCGGTGCGCGATGCGCGCGATGCGAACCTCGCCGGCTGCCCGATCGCCATCGACAACACCTTCCTCGGCCCCCTGTGGCAGCGCCCGCTGGAGCACGGGGCGGACATCGTTGCCTATTCGCTGACGAAGTATGTCGGCGGCCACTCCGATCTCGTGGCGGGCAGCATCGCGGGTGCCAAGCGCTGGATGGATCCGGTGCGCGCGCTCAGGAACACGATGGGCGGGATCGTCGATCCCAACACCGCGTGGATGCTGCTGCGCTCGCTGGAGACGGTGGAACTGCGGATGCAGCGCGCGGGCGAGAACGCGGCGAAGGTCTGCGCCTTCCTGCGCGATCATCCCAAGGTCGAGGGGCTGGGCTATCTCGGCTTCATCGCCGACGCCCGCCAGCAGGATATCTATGATCGCCACTGCCTCGGCGCCGGGTCGACCTTCTCGCTGTTCATCAAGGGCGGCGAGGCGGAGTGCTTCCGCTTCCTCGACAACCTCACCATCGCCAAGCTCGCGGTCAGTCTCGGCGGCACCGAGACGCTGGCGAGCCACCCCGCCTCGATGACGCACCTCTCGGTCCCGCAGGCGAGGAAGGACCTGCTCGGCATCACCGACAACCTCGTGCGCATCAGCATCGGCATCGAGGATGCGGACGACCTGATCGCCGATTTCGCACAGGCGCTGGAGCACGTCTGAGGAGTTTCCCCTTTTCGTCACCCTGAACTTGTTTCAGGGTGACGGACGGAGGGAGACCAACCATGACCGACAGCCGCAAGCCCGTGTTCCTCGTGATCGGCGCAGGGGCCGGTATCGGGGGCAATGCCGCGATGCGCTTCGCCGCCGGGGGCTATCACGCGGTGCTGGCGCGGCGCTCGGACGAAGAGGGCCTCGCGCGCATGGTCGGCGAGATCGAGGCGGCGGGCGGCAGCGCCTCGGGCACGCTCCTCAACGCCGCCGAGGATGGCAGCATCGAGGACCTGGTGGCGCGCACCGAGGCCGAGATCGGCCCGATCCGCGCCGCGCTTTATAACCTCGGGGCGCAGATCGGGAACCGCGCGCTCGACCAGACCCCGCACCGCATCTTCGAGCTCGGCTGGCGGCTCGGCACCTACGGGGTGTTCCGCCTCGCCCATGCGCTGCTGCCCCGGATGGTCGAGCGGGCGAAGGACGGCGGGCCCCACGGCACCCTCCTCGTCACCTCGGCGACCGCGGCGGTGCGCGGCAATGCCGGGCAGCACAGCCACGCCGCGGCGATGGGCGGGCGGAGGATGCTGTGCCAGACCCTCAATGCCGAGTTTGCGCCCCAGGGCGTGCACGTGGCCCACGTGGTGGTCGATGGCGCGGTCGACGCCCCCGACACGCTCGGCAAGCTGCTGGGCGACAAATACGAGGCCTTCAAGCAGGGCAAGGGCCGCGACGGGATCATCGATCCGGCGGCGCTGGCCGAGACCTACTGGCACCTCGCACACCAGCCGCGGAACTGCTGGACCCACGAGATCGACGTGCGTCCCTGGACCGATGTCGCGTGGTGGAACGACAATCCCGATCCGCAGATCGACAGCAAGGGCAAGGGCTTCGCGGGGCCTAAGGACTGAGGCAGCCCCAACTCCGTTCGTGCTGAGCTTGTCGAAGCCCTGCACTTCTTCTTTGAGATTGGGTCACGAAAAAAAGTGCGGTGCTTCGACAAGCTCAGCACGAACGGGGTTATTTCTTACCCCCGCCACTCGCGCCGTTCCTCGGCGGCGCGCAGGACCTCGTAGCTGGTCTGAATCAGCTGGAACTGCCGCGCCGCCTCGGCATCGCCCGGCTTCACGTCGGGGTGCACTTCCTTGGCGCGGGCGCGGTAGGCCTTCTTGATCGCGTTGAAGTCTGCATCGGCCTCCAGCCCCAGCACCTCGAGCGCGCGCATCTCGTCGGCGCTGCGCGAGCCGTCGCCCGAGCCTGCCCAGCCGTAATGCGCGGCCTCGGCATAGCCGGCGTTCTCGCGGCGCTCGGCGCGGGCGCGTTCTTCCTTCTCACCCGCCTCGAGGCCCTCGAAGTAATCCCACTTGGCGTTGTATTCGGCGGCGTGCTTCTGGCAGAAATACCACCGGTCGCGGCTGTTCGGGGCCTTGGGCGCGGGGCAATCGCCCGGTTCGTTGCAGCCGTGCCGGTCGCAGATGCGCACCTGCGCGGCTTCCTGCGAGGAGCCATAGCCCCGCCAGCGCGGGAAACCCCAGTCCATCGACCGGCGCGCGCGGCTCACCGGGGGGCCCCGGGCGTCATGTCGTTGGTCGATTGGGTCACGCGTTCAATCTAGGCGCAGTGGCCACGAATGGGAAGGCGTGAGAAGCAGGAACAAGTTGCAATGTGAAATGTTGCATTGCAAAAGGATCGCAGACCATGAGCCAGCAACTGACCCTCTCCAGCCTCTTCTGCGTCCTCGCACTGGCGGGCCTGTGCCTCGTCACCGGCGCGCGCGAGCTGGCCGGGATGGGCGCGCCGGTCGCCGCGCAGCAGGCCGAACTTTCCGCCGGCCCGCTGCGCAGCTGATACCTCAGTTGATGATGACGCTGGCGGCGCGGCGGTTCTGCGCCCACGAGCTTTCGTCAGAGCCCAGCGCCACCGGGCGTTCCTTGCCGTAGCTCAACACCGAAATGCGGTTCGCGTCGACGCCGAGGCTGACGAGATAGGACTTGGCAGCATTGGCGCGGCGTTCGCCGAGCGCGAGGTTGTATTCGCGCGTGCCGCGTTCGTCGGCATGTCCCTCGATGGTGAAGGTCACCTGCGGATAGCGCGCGAAATACTGCGCCTGCGCCTGGAGCGCGGCGGCATCCTGCGAATCGATGTTGTAGCGATCCGTGTCGAAGTAAATCGTGGTCGCCGAGCCGACAGCTGCGGCGAAGTGCTGCTGGGTGCCGACCTGCGGGCCGGTGGGCTGGACCTGCGGGCCGGTCTGGGTCGGCCGCGCCGTTTCGGCGGGCGCGGGCGGCAGGGTCTCGGGCGCCTTCTTCGAGCAGGCGGCAAGACCGACGGCGGAGGCCAGCATCACGGCGGTCGCAATCTTCCGGTTCATCGTTGTTTTCCTTTCAGACTGTTGCGGGGAAGTGTGAACTCTGTCTCCGGGACGATCATGGCGAAATTAGGGTCGCCCGGTCACGGACGGATCGGGCCCCACGCCGGGTCGGAGGCGTCGACCGGGGTCGGCAGGCGGCGCTCGTTCTGGCCGGTGAGATCGACCTGCCAGATGCCGGAGCGCCCGGTGTTCTTCTCGGTGCGGAAGAACTGGATGATGCGGCCGTTGGGCGCCCAGGTCGGGGCCTCGTCCTGCCAGCCGCGGGTCAGCACGCGCATCGCGCCGCCGCCGGTGTTCATCACCGCGATGTTGAAGTCGCCCGCGATCCGGGTGAAGGCGATCTGGTCGCCGCGCGGGCTCCATTCGGGCGTGGCGCAGCGCCCGCCGAAGAAGCTGATGCGCTTCTGGTTGGTGCCGTCGGCGTTCATGACATAGCATTGCTGGCTGCCCGAACGGTCGCTCTCGAACACGATCTTGGTGCCGTCGGGCGAGTAGGAGCCGCCCACGTCGATCCCCGGATTGTCGGTCAGCTTCACGCTCGCGCCGCCCGTGGCCGGGACGCGGTAGATGTCGGTGTTGCCCGCGACTGCCATCGAATAGAGGATGAACTTGCCATCCGGCGACCAGCGCGGGGCGATGGTGGGGTTGCGGTTCTCGGTCACCAGCGTCTGCTTGCCGGTGCCGATGTCGTAGACATAGATGCGCGGGTTGCCGTCGACGTAGCTGAGATAGAGGATCTTCGAAT
>ERZ1066123.1688-NODE-1688-length-12688-cov-7.014090_pt1 | contig 12688 bp, 4 predicted proteins | sample MGYA00382770_ERZ1066123 | MGnify/ENA primary metagenome ERZ1066123 (study PRJEB33369, sample SAMEA5778353) | biofilm metagenome | biome: Industrial cooling water; feature: Water cooling tower basin; material: Biofilm | place: United Arab Emirates | collected...
CTTCGCGACCTCGGTGCCGGCAATCCCCATCGCCAGGCCGACGTCCGCCTTCTTCAGGCTCGGCGCGTCGTTGGTGCCGTCGCCGGTCATCGCGACGACGTGGTTCATCTCCTGAAGGAGCGTCACCATCCGGTACTTGTCCAGCGGCCGGGCGCGGGCGAGGACGCGGAGGCGGGGGAGCAGGGCCTTGACCTCGTCGTCCGACAGTTTGTTGAACTCGTCGCTCGTGAGAATCGCGGCGTCCGGGACGTCGAGCAGCCCGGCGTCGCGGGCGATGGCGGTGGCGGTCTCGGCGTTGTCGCCGGTAATCATCTTCACTTCGATCCCGGCGGCCCGGCACTCGGCGACGGCGTCCGTCACGTCGGGCCGCAAGGGATCGCGGATGGCGACGAACCCGTCGAAAACCAGGGGGACTCCGTCGGCGGAGACGGCGTCGGACGCAACCTCGGCGTGCGCGAAGGCGAGCGTCCGCATCGCCTGCCCGGCCGCCGTCGCGATCTGTTGCCGGACGATTTCGCGGTCGCCGTCGGCCAGTCCGGGGCACAGGTCCAGCAAGAATTCGGGGGCACCCTTCACCAGCGCGACCCGCTTCCCGGCGAACTCGACGACCGTCGTCATCCGCTTCGTCTCGGACGAAAACGCGATCCGGGCGACGACGGGGACGGTGAGCCGGGCCTTGGCGAAGTCGGCCGCGGAGTCGTGCAGCCAGTGAAGCAGAGCGCCCTCGGTGTTGTTGCCGACGACGACGAGCGTGCCGTTCTTCGGTTCGAGCGACGCCGTCGAGTTGAGCGCCGCGTTGAGCCCGAGCCAGTCGACGCTTGTGGGCGAATCGGTCGAGAGGTTCGGCGTCGGCAGCGGCGGTTCGTGCGCGATTCCGCCCGCGCAGACGCGGACGACCCGCATCTTGTTCTGCGTCAGCGTGCCGGTCTTGTCCGAACAGATGACCGTGGCCGAGCCGATGGTTTCGGTCGCGACCAGTTGCCGAACCAGTGCGTTCGCCCGGGTCATCTTCCGCATCGCGAGGGCCAGCGACACGGTCACGCTCATCGGCAATCCTTCCGGGACCGCGACGACGATCACGATGACCATGTACACGAAGTACCCGAGCAGGTTCTGCGCGACCGTCAGCGACTCGGCCCCGTTCGCGGGCCAATACACTTCCCGCACGAGCAGGCCGCGGACGAGGAGCGCCACGAAGATCGCGGCGGCGGCGGCGTACCCGACCTTGCTGATGAGCCCGGCCAGCGACGCGAGCTTCTGCTGCAGCGGCGTCAGTTCCTTCGAGATGGTCAGCTTCCGGTGGACGCGGTTTTCCCGGGCGTCTTCGGTCTCTTCCGCACCCGACAGCTTCCGCGCGATCTGCCCCAGCATCGTGTCGTCGCCGACGTTCGTGACCGTCATCCGGCCGAGCCCGTCGATGACCTGCGTGCCGCGGAACAGGCAGCCGGGCGAGTCCGGGCCGTCGGCGGGTTCGTCGTCCGGGAGCGGGGTTTTCGCGACCCACTCGGACTCGCCGGTCATCAGCGACTGGTCGAGCTTCAGGTCGTCCGAACTCACGAGCCGGCCGTCGGCGGGGATCTCGTCGCCGGGCTCGAGGACGACCAGTTCGCCGACGAGCACCTCGTCTTGCGGCAGGGTTTGCAGGGTGCCGTTGCGGACGACCTTCACGACGGCAGCTTCTTTTCCGGCGTTCAGCGAGTCGAACTCGCGGTCGCTGCGGTACTCGGACAGGAACGAAACGCCGGTGGCGAGGCCGACCGCGACCATGACGGCGAGCCCCTCCACGGACGGGTGGCCGAGGGCCGCGGAGACGGCGAACAGGCACCCGGCGAGGGAGAACAGCAGCGTCGGCACCCACGCGGCGACGCGGGGAACGAACGACCCGACCGCGACGGCCAGCACCGCGAGCAGCCCCAGCCCCCCGGCCAGCGGCGCGACGGCGAACAGGTCGACGACGATTTTCAGCAGCGACGCGGCGAGCAGAATCTGGATGATCGGGTCGTCGAACTTTTCGAGCAGCTTCTTCCAGACGGGTTCCCGCGGCAGCGGCGTCAGCTTGTTGACCCCGAACCGGGTGCGGCTGTCGGCGACCTGCGCGGCGGCGAGCCCGTGCTCGCGGGTGCCGGGGAACAGGTCGAACACGGTGCGGAGGGTGCGCATAGTCCGTCGTAGCTTTTCTTGTAGGTCGGGCCGAGTCTTCGAGGCCCGACATTCACCTCGCGTCGGGCCTCGAAGACTCGGCCCGACCTACAAGACTCAGCTTCGCAGCTTCTCGAAATCCTGCCAGAACCCGGGGTACGTCTTCGCCACGCAGCCGGGGTTGTTGACCGTCACGCCCGGCACCCGCAGCCCGACGAGCGCCAGGCTCATCGCCATGCGGTGGTCATTGTAGGTGTCGACCGTCGCCCCCGAAAGCGGACGCGGCACGATGCGGAGCCCATCGGGGAATTCGTCGACTTCCGCCCCGAATTTGCGGAGTTCCGTGGCGAGGGCCGCGATGCGGTCGGTCTCCTTGTGGCGGATGTGCGCGACGTTGCGGATCGTCGTCGGCCCCTCCGCGAAGAGGGCGACGGCCCCCAGTGACATGACGGTGTCACTGATCGCGTTCATGTCGACGTCGACGCCGTGCAGCGGCTTGCCGTGGACGGTGATGCCGGAATCGCACTCCTCGACGCGGCACCCCATCTGGGCGAGGGCGTCGACGAACGCGACGTCCCCTTGCAGCGACTTCCGCGTCAGCCCGCGGACGGTGACGTGCCCCCCGGTGATCGCGGCAGCGGCCCAGAAGTAGGATGCGGCGGAAGCGTCGGGTTCGATGGCGTATTCGTCCGGACCAACGTATTCCGCACGAGAATCGAAGTCGAACGTGTAGGTTCGGGTCGGGGCGTCGAATCGCCACGTCGCACCCCACGCGAGCATCATCTGCTCGGTCATCCGCACGTAGGGCTCGGAAACAAGTGGGCCATCGAGCCGGATGCCGAATCCGAGACATCCTCGCTCGTTGTGAGGAGCGACCATCAACAAAGCACTCACGAACTGACTGCTCGTTCCGCCACGAATCGCGGCACCTTCACCCGTGAGCCCTTTCGATTCGATCACGACCGGCGGGCAACCATTGCGGGCTTCGCTGAAGGCGTTGACGCCGCATTCACGAAGCGCGAGCAGGAGATCCTCGATCGGACGCTCCCGCATGCGGGGAATCCCGTCGATGCGATACCGCCCTTCTCCCAAAGCACACAACGCGGTGAGGAACCGCATCGTGGTGCCGGAGTTTTGAACGTCGATATCGGCAGTCGTGTTGGGAACGATTCGATCGCCGCTATGCTTCCGAACACGGACCGTTGGCCAGTCTGTCTCGACGAGAAATCCGAGTTGGCGGAGCCCAGCAACCATCACTTCCGTGTCTTCACTCCGAAGCACCCCGGTGAGGGTGCAATCGTGTTGCCAGCTGCCAAGCGCCGCCAGCACCAGCGCCCGGTTCGTGATGCTCTTGCTGCCTGGCACGGTCACGTCGCACGACGGCGGCTTCGCCAAGGGGACGATCTCGATTTGCGACGGGTACGACATCGACATGGAGAGGTCTCAACTCTGTCTTGTAGGGTGGGTCGAGCCGCTTCGGCGAAGACCCACCAGCCCGGGCAATCACTTCTTGCCGTTTCGGTGGGTCTTCGCCGCAAAGCCGGCTCGACCCGACCTACAAGAAGTCACTCGCCCAACTCCACCTGCGCCGCGTTCAGCACTTCGCCCGTGGCGTCGTTTTGCACTAACGCGATGAGCTTCAACTTCTTCAACTCCAGCGGCCGGTCCGGGCGGGGGAACTCTCCCTCGTTCTTCGCGAACTCGTCGAGGTATTTTGCCAGTTTCTCGCGGACGGCGGGCACGTCGACGGTGACGGTTTCCTCGTGAGACTTCTTCGTCAGCGGGAACCCCTTCGCGCCGCCGGGCATCGCGCGGACGACGTAGGGGTGGTACTTCGTCCCGCTGCCGCCGGCGAAGCGGACGCGCTCCTCGGCCAGGATAAACCGCAAGAACGCCTTTTCGCCGGGGGCTTCCAGGTCGGACACGGTCGCCTTCGCGGCGTAGCCCTTGTCCCCTTTCGTGACGGCGAGGGCCAGCTTCACGGTGGCCGGCTTCTCCAGTTCCGCTTCGACCGCTTCCCGGAATGCGATGTACCGGTCCTTCGCACCCGTTGCCGCACCCGTCGCCGCGGGGCCGGCCTTGCCGTCGATGAGCAGCATCGGGAAGCCCTTCGATTGCAGCGTTTCGCCGTACAGCGGCAGCCGATCCATGCCGTCCCCGGAGGCGAGGGCGTCCGGCGGCACGCGGCCCACGTGAACGTGGAAGTTCGCCACGATCACATCCGTCGGCTTGAACGTGCGGGCCAGCGCTTCGACCATGTTGTCCGCGCCGACGGCCTGCGGGGCTTCGGACGTGGTGAACGCTTCCACCAGCACGACGCGGTCGGACTTCCCCTTCCGGCCCTTGTACGCCTCGATCGGGAACGGAATGTTCGCCTTGATGAGGTCGGCGTAGTCCTTCGCTTCGAGCTTCGCCAATAGAACGGTGTACTTCTTGGTTTGATCTGCCTTCCCGGCTTTCGTCAGCACGCGGACGAGGGTGTCGTACACCTCCATCGCGGCGGCGGCGGGGGCGTCGTCGCCGAGCATCCGCTCCGCCCGCTGGGCCTGGGCGACGGCCACTTCCGCCAGCCCTTCTTGTTCCGCCAGCGTGTTCGCGAGCCGGAGCGTGGTGGTGCGTTCCCAGCGGGGGCCGTAGGCAGAAGCGGCTTTCGCCAGCTTGTCGGCGATGCTGCGGGCCTCGTCCGCGGGGAGTTTCTTCTTGCCGGCGTCGCCGAGCACGATGAAGCCCGCCTCGAACAGGTCCGGGCCGGCGTCCACCTGGGTCAGCGTTTCTTTGGCCAGTGAAAAGGGGTCGTCGAGCTTCTTGAGCTTCGACGGGTACAACTCGGTGAGCTTGAGCGGCCCGCCGAATTGCGAGTACGACCCGGTGATCTTTTTGCCGTCCTTCGACACCACGCCGTCGAAGTTGATGAACTCCCGGCCGCCGAAGGTGAGCCCGAATTTGAGGTTGTCCCCGGTCACGGTCACGTCGCCGAACTTGGGCTCCTGCTTGACCGCGTGGGAGCTGGAGACGAAGTCGCCGGTCCACTTGCCGTCGGTTTCGGAGAAGTAGAAGAGGAACGTGATCGGTTCCTTGCCGCCGTCGAACTTGAACTTCCAGGTGCCGGCCGGCGGGCCTTCGGCGAGGGCGGCGGCAACCGGCAAAAACACGAGCCAGGCGGCCGCGACGGCGACGGGGCGGGACATACGCGGCCTCCGGTAGGTCAAGGCACCCCCCCCGACCCCTCCCCGAAACGGAGAGGGCAGGAAGAGAAGAGGGTTTGCTCCCCCTCTCCGCTTCGGGGAGGGGGTTGGGGGGAGGGGTTGCTTTTGTGGCCGACCCCTCGCCATTCAGAGGGTCACGATACGCGAACGGGCCGGGCTCGGCGATTTCCCCGGCGCATTTCCCGGCCGCTTCCGCCAGAATAAGGGCGACCCGTCCGCCCCAGGTTCCGCCGATGACCCGTGCCGTTCTCGCACTGCTCGTCCTGTCCGGGTTCGCGTTGGCACAGCCGGCCCCAGCGGATCGGGCACGGTTGCCGGCCGAGTCCGACCAGACCCGGAAGCGGCTCGCGGAGGCGGAGCAAAAGCTCCTCGGCGGGAAGGCCGTCGACGCGGCGGACGACCTGCAAAAGATTCTCGACGAGGCCGGCGACGACCTCGTTTCCGTGGACGGGAAGCACTTCATCCCCGCCCGCCGGCTCGCGCAACGGTTCCTGGCCAAACTTCCCCCCGAGGTGTTGCGAACCTACCGCGACCGGGTTGATGAGCCCGCCAGAAAGCTGCTCGATGCCGCCAAGCGGGACCGCGACCCCCGGCCGTTGCACGCGCTGCTGGCCAAGTACTTCCCCGCGAGGCCGGCGGAAGACGCCCTGCTCCTGCTCGGCGAACTCCACTTCGAACGCGGCGACTTTCGCGAGGCGGAAGCGTGCTGGCGGCGGTTGCTGCCGGAATCCCCGCTGGAAAGCGTGCCGTTCCCGGACCCGCGAAAGGCCAGCCGGGCGGGCGTGCTGGCCCGTATCGTCCTCGCCGGCATCTTCCAGGGGGAACGGGCCGCGGCTTCCCGCGATTTGGCTGTGCTGGCGAAGGAGTTCCCCGATGCGAAGGGCCGACTCGCCGGGAAGGACGGGACGTTCGCCGAGACGTTGACGGCCCTGCTGGCATCTCCGCCGGGGGTGCCGCCGGAACCGACGCCCGACGGGGACTGGACCGCGTTCGCCGGGTCGGCGACGAGGTCCGGGAAGGTGACGGGCCGGCTGCCGTACTACTGGCCGACCCGCCCGACGTGGAAGACGCCGATCCCGATGGACAAGGCGAACCCCCGCAACCCGACGCCTTCCGCGAAGTCGGTCGGGTTCCACCCCGTCGTGTTGAACGGAATCGCGTACATCAGCGACGGCGTCCGCGTGCTGTCGTTCGACCCGCTCACCGGGAAGTCGGACGTCGCGTTCGACCTGCGGAAGCGGTTCAACACGGTCGCCCCTGATCCGCCGCCACTGCCACTCGCGGTGGACGCGGACTTCACGTTGACGGTCGCGGACGGCAAGCTGTTCGCGCGATTGGGGGAACCCACCCTGGTGGGCGATCCGACCCAGAGCTACCTCGTGGCGTTGGCCCCGGAGGCCGGGAAATTGACGCAGAAATGGCGGCTCGTTCCGCCGGTGTCGAAAGGAACCATCGCCGGGTGGGAGGGCTCGCCGGTCGTGGTCGGCGGCCGGGTGTACGCCGCGTTCGCGAAGTTCGAGGGTACCCGCACCGCCCACGCCATCGCCTGTTTCGACGACCCGCCGGGCAAGCCGGTGTGGGTCGCGGACGTGTCCGACGCCCCGAATGCGGCGATCGCGGAGAACCGCACCCGGCACGAACTACTCGCGTTCGCCGGGGGCAACCTGATCTTGTGCCCGAACGCGGGGGTGATCGCCGCCGTCGATGCAGCAAGCGGGAAGCCGGCGTGGGGGTTCCGCTACCCGCCGAGCGACCGCACGCCGGCGACGACCGGGCCGCGGGACGTCTGCCCGCCGGTCTCGGCTGACGGACGAGTCTTCATCGCCCCGACGGATTCCGACCGCGTCTACGCCCTCGACGCCACCACCGGCAAACCCCTCTGGGAAGCCGGGCCGACGCAGACCGACCAACTCCTCGGCGTGACCCGCGGCCGGCTGATCGCCACCGTCGCCGGGCCGAACCGGGGCATCCGCGGGCTCGACGTCCGCACCGGCAGCCACGCCGAGCCCGACGGCTGGGCGACCCACGACGACCCGTTCCTCGGCTCGTTCGGCCGCGGACTGGTGTCGGACGAACTCGTCCTCTGGCCCACGAAATCCGGCCTCTTCCTCTTGAACCCGACCGACGGCACCAACGCCCGCCCGCCGATTCCGGGGCCGCACGGCAACCTCGCCTTCGCGGACGGCGTCCTCCTAGTGGCGACGCCGACCGCTGTGTGGGGCTACGTCGCCGACCGGCGGCTGCTGCAAGAGCGGAAGCGAGCGGCTGTGGAACGACCGGGGGACGCGGACGCCGCGGCGAAGCTGGGGCTGGCCCTCGCCGATGCCGGGCGATTCGCGGACGCGGAAGCGACCGGTGCGGAGGAACTTACCCGGCGACAAGCCGAGTGGTTGAGCGATGCCGCGGAACGGGCCCTGCTTCGCGGGAACCGGGCCGAGGCGAAAGCCGCGCTGCGGGACGTGGTGCGAGGGGCGTTCCCGGAACCGGTTCGGGCTCGCGCCGCCGGGCGGTTGTTGACGCTCGACCCCGCCGCGGAGATTCCTCTCGAACTGCGGGATTCCTGGGTACTCGCCCCGAACGGGTTGCCGACGCGGGTCCGGGAACTTCGCACAGACGCATCGCCACCCGTGGATGCGATCGCGTTCCCCCCGGCACCGCCGCCCGACCTGACGACGCTACCCGCACTCGGGTACGACGCCAAAATCGAGCACGAAACGCGCTTCCCGAACCCGCGGTGCGTGCCGCTGTTGCCGTTCGCCGGGGAAGCCGACCTGCCCGGACTCGGTCGACGCGTGCCCGCAGAGGGTCGCAAACTCGTCGTGACCGACGGCGAGAAGTTGCTCGCGTTCCGCCCCGGCGAGGACAAGCCCGCGTGGGAATCGCCGCTGCCCGCGGGGGTGCGACCGACGCACGGTATCGCGGCCGGGGATGCACTGCTCGTCGCCGGGCCGCGCGGAATCGGTGCGTTTCGACTTCGCGACGGGACGCCGCACTGGCACGTTCTCGTTCCCGACACCGACCCGCTTCCCGCCGGGGAAGGCCGACCCGTGCCGCGTTCGGCCGGGTTGCCGCCCGCGGTGCCGGAACTCTCGGGCTTCGCGGTGGACGGCGACCGCCTCGTCGCCCGGCTCGGGCCGCACCACCTCATCGGGTTGGACCTGCGAACCGGCCGGGCCGCGTGGGTGCTCGACGCGGGCGGGCGGAAGCGGTACGTCCCGTTCGCGGCCGACCCCGAGCCGCGGTTTTCGCCGGGGTTCGCGCTCGTCGGCAACCGGGTCGTGGCGAAGACCTCGACCGGCCGCCGGATTGAAGTCGTCGCGTCGTCGGGCACGCTCCGTCGAGAGTCTGTCGATTTGCTCGCCCCGTGGGACACGTCGCCGGCGGCGTTCGCGGGGCACGTCATCGCCGCGGACGGACCCGGCACCGTGCGGGCGTTCGCCCCGGACCTGCGGGCGGCCGAGTGGACGTACCTCGCCGGCGGCGACACGAGTTTGGCCGGGCGGTCCCCCGCCGTGCGGCTCTTCGGCGAAATGCTCGTCGCAGCGATCGTTCGCAACCACGGCATCGAGATTGCAAAGCTACACCCCGCGAACGGCCGGCCGGCCTGGGGTGACCGCACCGCGTTCCTCCCGGTCAGTGACATCGACCTGTCATTGGCCGATTCGGACGGCTCGAACCTGTACCTTCCCGCGGAAGGCCGGCTGACCGCGGTGCGCCTGGAAGACGGCCGCGCGGCGTGGACGACCGACCTCGGCCCTGGAACCTGGCGGGTGCGGGCCGGGCGGAAGGCGGTCATCGCGTACCCGGCCGAGCCCGTGCCCGAAGAAACGTGCGCCGAAGTGTTCCCGCGCGTGCTCCGCCGGTCCCGGCTGAATGCCGCCGACATTCCGCGGCTGACCTTGGGGGCGTATGATGCATGGGCGGATCGCGCCATGCCGGTACTGTTCTTGGACGCGGAAACCGGGCGAGTGAAACACCGATTCAGCGTGCCGTGCGGACCCGTGTCCGGGGTCCATCTCGGCGGCGATGTTTCGGTCATCGTGTCGAACGGCAAGGGCTACTGGCTGAAGTAAGCCGTGTGTCAAGTTGAGTCTAGCCGTAAGCCAATAGCTGTTGGCTAACGGCTGGACGCGATTGGAATGTGAGGAACCCATGTCGTACCGCTTCCTGCCACTCGCCATTCTTCTCGGCTTCGCCCAGCCTGCGAGTGCGGCCCCGCCCGTGGACGAGCAGGAAGCGGTCGCCCGCGTCAACAAGGCGATCGACGCCGGGGTGCGGTACCTGAAGACCAAGTACAAGCCGGTCGACCTGAAGAATCCCGGCAACGGCGGCGGGTGGGAGGGCTTCTGGCTCAACCAGCTCGGCGAGATGAACGGGGGCGTCACCGCCCTCGCCACGCTCGCCCTGCTGAACTGCGGCGAGAAGCCGACCGACCCCGTCGTAGCGAACGCCCTCGGGTACCTGCGGACGCTGCCGCGGAAGAAGACCTACGTCGTCGCCCTCACGACGATCGTCTTCGCCGAGGCCCGCCAGAAGGAGGACGTGTCCCGCATCCAGGCCAACATCGACTGGCTGGTTTCCGGCGGGAAAGACGGCCCCGCCCGGCGGGAAGGGGGCAAGCTCATCGGCTGGAGCTACCCGTTCGACGAGTCCTCCCGGCCGGACGCCTCCAACACGCAGTACGCCCTGCTCGGGCTGTACGCCGGGAAACTCGCCGGCGCGAAGATCGACGACGAGGTGTGGCGGCAGATCCGCGGGCTGTACCTCAAAACCCAGCGAAAAGTCGACGCCGACTCGGGCTACTGGCGGTACATCGAGGAGCAGATCGTCGGCGAACGCGCGAGCTTCACGATGACCGTCGCCGGGGTGTGCGGCCTGATCATCGCGGAAATGGCGCTCGACGACAACGAGCAGAAACTGGACCCCACCACCGGCGTCGCCGCCAACTGCGGGAGGTACGAATCCAGCGACGTCGTCAACCGCGGCATGAACTGGATCGGCAAGCGGTTCTCGTTCAACGAGGCCCCGGAACTGAAGTCGGTCTTCTACAACGTGTACGGCATCGAGCGCGTCGGCCGGCTGTCCGGCCAGCGGTTCCTCGGCCGGTTCGACTGGTACCGCGAGGGGTGCGACTACCTCACCTCGGAACGCTCCGGCAGGCAATCGGACGGCAAGTGGAAGCTCGACAAGGGCATCGCGATCGACAACGTCGACGTGATCTCCACGAGCTTCGCGCTGCTGTTCCTGTCCAAGGGGCGGACGCCGATCCTCATCACGAAGCTCGCCCACGGCGACCACGTCCTACAAGCCGGCGGCACGCTGCTGGAGAAGGGGGACGACCCCGGCGTGACCGGGTGGAACCGCAAGCACCACGACGCCCGGAACCTGACCGACTTCGCCAGCCGGGAACTCTTCAACGGGCTCCCGCTCGGGTGGCAGATCTACGACCCCCGCCGCCGGGAGTACCCCAAGAGCGAGGACATCCTCGCGGAAGTCGGGGTGCTGGTGCAGTCGCCGATCCTGTACTTCAACGGGCACAAGAAGATCGTCCTCGGCGGGCAGCAGAAGGAAATTCTCAAGAAGTACATCGAGGAAGGCGGGTTCATCCTCGCGGAAGCGTGCTGCGGCTCCGAGGAGTTCGCCGTCAGCTTCCGCGCCCTGATGCGCGAACTGTTCCCGGACAACCAGCTCAAGCCGGTCGCCCCGGAGCACGCGATCTGGCGGTCGTTCTACGCGGTGCCGCCGAACCAGTTCGCGAAGCTGGAGTGCCTCGACCGCGGCTGCCGGACGGTGCTCGTTTTCAGCCCGGAACCGCTGGCCGGGTTCTGGGAGGTGTCGAAGTACGCCCCGCGCACCCCGCCCGGCCAGAAGCCCGCCCCCGCTGCCGACCGCGGCGAGCAGGCGTTCCGCCTCGCCGGGAACATCATCGCGTACGCCACCGGCATGGAACCGCCGAAGCAGCGGCTGTCGCAGCGCGTCATCGTCGACACCACCAAGGGGGACGCCAGCCCGCCGAACGGGTTCGTGAAGCCGGCGCAACTGAAGCTCCGCGACGAGCCGTACCCCGCCCCCGCCGCCATGCGGAACCTGATGGGCTACCTCCGCGACGCCGCCAAGATCGACGTCGTCCCCGAGAAGCAAGAGATGTTTCCGGGGAACGACGAACTCTTCAAATACAAATTCGTCTACATGCACGGCCGCAAGGCGTTCACGTTCACCGACGACGAGATCGACAACCTGAAGGCGAACCTGACCAGCGGCGGGCTCCTGTTCGCGGACGCCTGCTGCGGCAAGCCCGAGTTCGACACGGCGTTCCGGGCCATGACCGCCAAGATGTTCCCGGACTCCAAACTGGAAGTGATCCCCGTAAGCGACGACCTCTACTCCGCAAAGCTGAACGGCACCCGCATCGCCACCGTGAAGCGGCGCGAGAAGGCGGACGCCTCCGGCCCGGACGGCGGCTTCCAGGACCTGCCGCCCCTGCTCGAAGGCATCAAGATCGACGGTCGGTGGGTCGTCATCTACAGCAAGTTCGACGTCGGCTGCGCACTGGAAGGCCACAAGGCGAGCGACTGCCTCGGCCACAACCGCGACAGCGCCCTCCGGCTCGCCGCGGCCGCGGTGCTGTACGCCCTGAAGCGGTGAGCCGGTTCCCCTTCCCAGCCCGCGCGGAATCGGTTTACACTCCCGGCCCGACCCGATTCGGAGCCGTGCCATGCCGTCGACCCGTTTCCCCTGGTGGATCCCGCTGGGGGCCATCGTCCTGGCCCTCGGGTACCTGCCGAGCCTGTCCGCGCCGTTCGACTTCACCGACGACGGGAACCTCGTCTACCCGGCGGCCGCGGGCACGACCCTGGCCCAACACGCCGAAATCTGGTGGGACAAGGTCCGGGCGAACGTCGAGCACCTCGGGCCGTTCCGCCCGACGCTGTGGGTCCACTGGGAGGTGACCGCGAACGTCCTCGGGGCAGACCCCGTGGCGTGGCGGGCGGTGCGGCTCGTCTGGTGCGGGCTCGCGGCGGGGGCGCTCCTATGGCTGATGCGCGAGCTAAACCTCGCGGCGACGGCGGCCCTCCTGGCGGCCGCGGCGGCCATGTGGAACCCCTACCGCAACGAGATCTGGACGAGCCTGACGCTCTCCGAGGGCGTCGCGATGCCGTATGCGCTGCTCGCCCTCGTGGCGGCCAGGAAGGCGACGACGTCCCCGCGGGCGGGGCGGTGGGACGTGTTCTCCGTGGCGTGCGTGCTCATGTGCCTCGGGTGCAAGAACACGTTCGTCGCGATCGTTCCGGCCCAGATCGCCCTGCGGGTCCTGTTCGGGCTGACCCTGTGGACGGTCTGGG
>ERZ1066123.1694-NODE-1694-length-12670-cov-6.910424_pt1 | contig 12670 bp, 8 predicted proteins | sample MGYA00382770_ERZ1066123 | MGnify/ENA primary metagenome ERZ1066123 (study PRJEB33369, sample SAMEA5778353) | biofilm metagenome | biome: Industrial cooling water; feature: Water cooling tower basin; material: Biofilm | place: United Arab Emirates | collected...
GCCCCGAAGGGCCGGTAGATTCACCGGGCAGACATCTGCCCGCGCTCATCGTACCCGCCCCGCCGCGAACCGCTACCTTATTCGTGCTACGATTTTGCGATTGTGCTGCGGGCCGAATTCCGACTTACCGGGGAACGTCCCGGTGACGAGCGTGGCACGAGGTGCAAGACCTCTGGATTCCCGCGAATGACTCGGCGATCTCGGCGGCATCCCTGCCTTGGAGTGCGCGTTCCAAAGTCCGCCCGAAACCTTCACTTTCCCGGAAAGCCGCGTGCAATCGGGCGTTCGCGGCCACCGCCGGAATCCGCCCCGCTTCCCGGTAGTGTTCGACGATCTGCACCGCGTCCTGGGCGGAGTCCTTCGGCGACGGCCAGCCCCTCGCCTTCGCGGACTTCAGCGAATCCCAGTGCTCGTCCACGCGGACCATCACCGCCGTCAGGGTCGGAACCGCCGCCGTTTCCGGGAAATCTGCCGGGTAACCCTCCAGCTCGTCGGCCGTCGGGCGGGTGAACGTCCGGGGGGTGGCGAACAGCCCCCGATACCGCGGGTCGGTGCCGGCGTCCCGCATCCACGCTTCCGCAGCAGAAGGGGTGAACCTCGGTTCCAGGGCGAGTAGCGCACACGAGGCCGCGGCCGGACCGCGGTGCATGCCGTGGTGGCAGTGAACGTACACCGGCCCCGGCAGCTCCCGCACCGCCTTCGCAATGGCGAGGGCCTTTGCCCGGGGAATGCCGTCGTACCCGATCGGGACGTGGACGTACCGTAGCCCGTACTTCTTCGCCGCCGCCACGTCCGGAGTGGCCCCATCGACGGAAAGAACGGTCCGCACCCCGAGCCGGCGAAGGGACGCGAAGCCCGCTTCGCCCTCCGGACTGCCTCCGCTGAAGACCCGTTCGCCGATGCGGAAGACGTTGTGCAACCCGGCCGCCTCGACGCGCACCGGCGTCGGCGGCGGGTCCGGCGGGGATCGCCAACAGCCCACTGCGACGGCCAGCATCGCGGGAATCAGGTACTTCACCGCAAGCCCCGGACCCCGTCTCGGATCGCGACACACAGGCTCACCCACGCCGTCCCGAGTAAGCCGGACGCCATCACGTCCGTCGGCCAGTGGACGCCGAGGTACACCCGGGTCCACCCCACGCCGAGGGCTGCCGCGACGAGCCCGAGCGCTGCCGGCCACGTCCACCACGCCCACTTCCGCGACAGCAGCACGGCGACGAACGCCCCGGCGAGGCCGACCGCACGGAGCGTGTGCCCGCTGGGGAAACTATACTCGCCGATCGCCGTCAAGGCGTCGGCGGGGGCCGGGCGGGTGACGGCGTACCAGGATTTGGCAACGAGCTCGATCGCCACGGTGCCGAGCATCACGGCGAGGAACAGCACCCCGGCCGACCGGTGCCGGCGCAGGAACGCCACGACCGCGGCCGTCACCCCGATGACGACCGCCGGCCCGCCGCCGCCGAGCGTGGTGAACGCGTTCGCGAACGAATCGAGTGCCGGCGTCGCCGCGGAGCGCACGTCGGCCCGCACCGCGAGGTTCCAATCGTCCCACCGGCCGGCGGTCACGCCGGCGGCCAGCACCGCGAACTCGCACAGGCACAGCACTGCCAGCAGGAGGCTGAACAGCGTCGCGGACGGGCCGGAACGGAGGACGTTCAAGACGCCCGCGACCAACCCGAAGAGCCGTCGGCCGAGGTCGCCGAACCGCGTGTTCCCGACCCACCCGAGCCGCGGCGACCGCCGGTATCCCGGCCCGACGTACACGCGCACCGCCCGCGGGACCGCCGCGAACGTGAAACGTTTCCCCTCGACGAGTTCCCCGTCGAAGCTCAGCGGCAGCGGCTGCGGGGCGGTGAGCTCGACCCGCTTCGCCCGGCGGTGGGTGACGTTGTCGTCCGCGACGTAGTCGCCGGCCAGCAGCCGGGCCGTGATGACGCCCTGGTCCAGCGCGGACTCGACGGCGTGAACCAGCACCACGTCGAGTTTCCCGTCCTCCGGGTCCGCCCGCGGGGCGACGACGTACCCGCCGGCCGCGGTGCGAGCGTTCGCGACGACGATGTTGAGCACGTCGAGCGTTTCCGTCTGCTTGCCGTCGTACCGAAGTGTGACGCGGAACTTCGGCGGATCGGCGATCGTCCCGGCGGCCCCGCGGAGGTACGCCAGCGGCCCCCACGCGGCCTTCAAGTCGGACGTCACCTCCGCCGCGACCTTCCCGCTGAACCCGCCGGTCGCGACGTTCGCCAGGAACCCGGACCAGTCGCCGTCGACGCGGACGGCGTCGACCGCACGGGTGCGGTTCAGCTTCAACAGCCCGACCGCCCCGACCGGGTCCAGCGGCACGGCGAGCGTCCGGCAAAAGTCGTTGCCGGTGCCGAGCGGAAGGAGGAGCAGCGACACCCGGGGAAAGTCCGGGCCGAGGGCGTTGACGACGCCGTGAATGGTGCCGTCACCCCCGGCGACCGCCAGCGCATCCACGCCGGCCTTGAGAGCCGCCTGCACCTGTTCGCGCAACTCCCGTTCCGGATCGACGGACACGAGCGACACGCCGGGGACCGCTTCGAGTGCGGCGCGGACGGCCTCTCCCTGTCCGGCGGACCCGGCCTTCGGGTTGAGCAGCAACGCCATTCGCAGCGGTTTCATGGGCATCGCACTTCTGCCAGGACGGGTTCACGATCCGCCGCGCAAGTCCACGGTGGCGTCGATCACGGCCACGGAGCGGTCGACTTTCTTCGCGGAGCGGATGCCGGACGACAGCAACACCGCGTCGGGCCGCGCGGCCCACCACGCGGTCGCGCAGTCCGCGTTCCAGTCCGACGCACACGCGCAGTCCAACAGCGCCCGCTTCAGGCTCGCCGCGTCCGGGTAGCGTGCCCCCGGCGCTTTGGACAGGCACCGCAGGACCACGCGTTCCAGGTCCGCGGGCACGTCCACGCCGCGGCGGGACGGCGGCACGACGGGCTCCTTCGTGTGGGCCACGATCTGCTCCAGGATGGTGTGGCCGTCGAACGGCGGGCGACCAGTCAGCAGAAAGTATGCCACGGCCCCGAGGGCGTACAGGTCGCTCCGGGCGTCGGACACGCCGCCGAGGAGCCCCTGTTCCGGGGCCATGTACGCCGGCGACCCGCTGATGCTCGCGGACTCGGCCGGTTCCTCCCCGCCGGACACCTGCCGGACGAGCCCGAAGTCGAGGAGCTTGGCCACGTCCGGCACGCCGCCGCGGGTCGCCGCAAAAATGTTGGCCGGCTTGATGTCGCGGTGAATCAGTCCCTTCTCGTGGGCTTCCCGCAACGCGTCGCAGACTTGCGATAACAGATACACGGCCCGCCCCGGCGGCATCGGTCCGTACAACCGCACGAGGTCTGCGAAACTCAACCCGGTGAGCAATTCCATGACATAGTAAAAGGTGCCGTCGTCCGTGCGGCCGTAATCGTAGATCTCCACGGTGTTCCAGTGCGACAGCCGGGCGGTGGCCCGCACTTCCTTCTCGAACCGCGAGACGGCTTCCGGGTCGGCGTCGATGCCGGGGCGAATGAGTTTGATCGCGCAGTCGCGCTTCAGGAGTTCGTGTTCCGCGCGGTACACCTCGCCCATGCCGCCGCTGCCGAGTTGCTCCTTGAGCCGGTACTGGCCGAACCTCTTCGCCCGAAAGACCTCCTTTCGGACCCCCGCGATGTAGTGCGAGTAGACCATCCCTTCGAGCACCGCCAGCATCACCACCGGGAACGGCGTGCCGTGGTGCAGCGAGTCGAACGCTTCCTGCACCCGCGGCTCGTACAAGCCCAGTAAGTATTGACTGAGGTAAGGCACGCACCCCGCGGGGAACATGTATCGGAACGCCCGCTGCCAGGTGTTCGGGATGAGCAAGCCATACGTGACGATGTTCAACACCCAGACCGCGTGGACGAAGTAAGCGTCCATGACGACGGTGGAGTACTCGCCCGCGCGGGCGCTCTGGACCATGAGCGCGCCCGGCATCAGGGTGATCTGCACGGCGACCGTGCCGAAGACGAGCAGTTCGATCCGCCTCAGCCACCGCATCGAGAGCGGCCGGGGGTTCCGGACGCGGACGAAGCACAGCGCTTCGATCAGGATGAACGCGAGCCGGGGGATCAGAAACGGGTGCTGGGTCGTCGGGATCAGGGCGATGCTCATCGCCAGCGCGGTGACGAGCGACACGATCTGTAACCGGCGGCGGAGCAGGGCGGCGGTCTCGGCGTCGAACTCGCGGACGACGTTGTCCACCCGCACCTTCGGCGACGAATCCCGCGGCACGGACGGCGTCGGGGTCGGCGGGTGGGAGGACGCCATCGCGAGCAGGCGGTCGACCGCCACGGCCGGCGCGGACAGGAAACTCCCGGCCGCGTCGTGGGCGTGCAGCAGGGCGTCGACCTTCGCACGCAAGGCCGGGTCCGGGCACGCGGCGTCCAGGAACCGGCGGCGCGCGGCGGCGTCCGGTTGATCCATCGCTTCGAGAAACAGCGACCGCTGGTTCACGTGATGGGCTCTCGCAGCGGCCGCGACGGGGGGAACGCGACCCCGCGGTAGACGTCCGCCATCGGAACGCGGAGCGGAACGGAGTCCAGCACGAACTCGGCGTCGAGTCCGACGACTTCGACGAGTACCCAGCGCCCGTCCGGCTGTCGGACCCGACGCTCGACGGCGGGTTCGTCCTGGAAGACGAGGACGTATTCACGAAGCGATTCGATTTGTTTGTAGTGCCGAAACTTCACTGTCCGGTCGTACCGTTCGGTCGACGGGGAGAGGACTTCGATCAGCACTGTTGGATTAATCAATGTGTCGCGGTCGAGTGGATCGTATTCACCCGGACCACACACAATTCCCAAGTCCGGGTAGGTGTATAACCCGGTGGGATCGACTTTGACGCGAAGGTCCGCGGCAAACCCCTCGCACGGCCCGCCACGAAGTCGCACTCCGAGCTCCACCGTGAGGTTGTAACTCACACGGTTATGTTCCCGACTTGCGCCCGCCATCGCGAACATTTCGCCGTCGTAGAACTCGCTCTTGAACTCGGCCACCTTCTCGATGGCGAGGTACTCGGCCACCGTGAGTTTCTTCTTGGGTGCCGCGGTCATGTTCGCCTCCCGTTCCCGTCACGCCTCCATCTCACGATACAGCCACGCCCGTGCGAAGGCCCACAGCCGCTCCGCCGTTCGCTGGGACAGGCCGAGGCAGTCCGCGGCTTGAGCGGACGTCAGGCCCGAGAAGTACCGCAGTTGCACGAGCTGGGCCGCCTCCGCGTCTTCGGCGGCGAGTTTGGTCAGGGCCGCGTCGAGGGCCACCAGATCGACCTCCCCCTCGTCCGTGGCGGCGTGGATCTCGTCGAGTGGGACGCGCGTCCGGCCGCCGCCGCGCTTGAGGCTGTGCTTCTTCCGGGCGTGGTCGACCAGGATCCGCCGCATGGACTCCGCGGCGGCGGCGTAGAAGTGGCCGCGGTGACTCCACGAAACGTCTTCGGCGGTGCCGACGAGCCGGAGGTAGGCTTCGTGGACGAGTGCGGTCGCGTTCAGCGTGTGGCCGGCGGATTCGCGGGCGAGGCGGAGGGCCGCCAGCCGGCGGAGTTCGTCGTACACGAGGGGAAGAAGCTGGTCGGCGGCCGCGCGATCGCCACCGTGAACGGCCGCCAGAATTCGCGTAACATCGTCCATTGCTGACGGGAATTATAGCAACTCGTCGATCGGCTCGGGGTCGTCCAGCACCGGCACCGGGCGGCCGCTCGGGTCGAGGAGTTGCAGCTTCGGGTCGATGCCGAGCACCTTGTAGACCGTCGCGTGGATGTTGGACGGCGTCACCGGCCGGGCCTTCGGTGCCGTCCCCTTGCTGTCCGTCGAGCCGACGATTTGCCCGCCCTTCACGCCGCCGCCGCCCATGAGGCAGAACATCGCGTCCCCCCAGTGGTCGCGGCCGGGGGTGCCCATGCTGCCGGGGGCACCGCCGTTCCCGCCGTCGTTCATCTTCGGCGTCCGGCCGAACTCCCCGCACAGCATCACCAGCGTCGTGTCGAGCAGCCCGCGCTCGGCCAGATCCGTAAACAGCGTCGCCACCAGCGCGTCCACCTGGGGGAGCAGCCGTTCGTAGCTCTTCTGCAAGTCCCAGTGGTGGTCCCACCCGCCGAGGTGGACGGTCACGAACGTGGACCCGGCTTCGACCAGCCGGCGGGCCAGCAGCGTCGCCTGCCCCCAGCCGTTGCGGCCGTACCGGTCGCGGAGCTTCGGGTCTTCCTTGCCCATGTCGAACGCCTTCCGGGCGACCGGGCCGGTGACGAACTCGAACGCTTCCCCCGAGAACTTGTCCATCGCCTTCGTCGTCGGGTTGCCGTCGAAGCTGGCCTTGTGCCGGTCGAAGTGTCGCAGCAGCGTCCGCCGGTCGTCGAGCTTGTCGAGCGTCAGCCCGGCCGCGAGGTTGAGGTTCCGCACCTGGAAGTTCCACGGGCTCGGGTCGCCGGTCGGGAACGGGTCGTGCTGGACGCCGAGCATGTGCCCGCCGAAGTAGCCGGGGGTCAGCCCGACGCTCGCGGAGTGCGGCGTGGCGACGTGGCCCGGCATCCCCGGCACCCGCGGCCCGAGTTCCCGGTTGACGATCGCCCCGATGCCGGGGAACTTCTGCGAGGTGTTCGCCCCCGACACGCCCATGTCCTTGGCGGTGATCATCCGGTGTGCGCCGGCGAAGTGGTCCCCGGTCCCGTGGTGGAGCGACCGCACGACCGAAAACTTGTCCGTCACCTTCGCCTGCTTCGGGTACAACTCGGTGATGTCGAACCCCGGCACCGCCGTGCGGATCGGCTTCCACAGCCCGCGGTATTCGGCCGGCGCGTCCGGCTTCATGTCGTACATGTCCATGTGCCCCGGCCCGCCGTCGAGCCAGATCAGAATCACGGACGTGTTCTTCCTCTCCTTCCCGGACGCCTCGTTCGCGCGGAGGAGTTGCGGCAGGCCGACGCTCGCCAGGCCGGCGACGCCGAGTTGCAGGAAGCTGCGGCGATTCAGGCCGTCGCAGTACCGGCCCTGGGAACCGAGGTCGAGGCGGAACATGGCGGGATCCTGGGAGGGGACGAGTCGGCGGACTGGTACTGTCGCACACCCCCTGCCGGCGGTCAAGCGACTGCTTCCTTGACTCTTCGCCCCGGTCCTCGTCGAATGACGGCATCCCTTCTCACACCGGAACCCCACGATGCGACCCGCCCTCGCGATCCTGCTCCTCGCCGGAGGCCCGGCCATGACCGCCCAGTCCGACGAAGGCATGTGGCTGCCCAACGACCCGCCGCGGGAACTGCTGAAGAAGAAGTACGACTTCGACCTGACGGACGCCTGGCTCGACCGGGCCACGCACGGGTCCGTCCGGTTCAACAACGGCGGGTCCGGCGGGTTCGTCTCCGCGGATGGGCTGATCGTCACGAACCACCACATCGCGGCGGATGCGCTGCAAAAACTCTCCGGCCCCGGCAAAGACCTGTTCGCGGACGGGTTCGTTGCGAAAACACGAGCCGACGAACTGAAGTGCCCGGACCTGGAACTGAACGTGTTGCAGTCGATCGAGGACGTGACCGCGCGGGTGAACGCGGCCGTGAAGGACGGCATGAAGCCGGCCGAGGCGTTCGCGGCACGGCGGGCCGTCATGGGCGAGATCGAGAGCGAGTCCCTGAAAAAGACGGGGCTGCGGTCGGACATCGTCACGCTGTACAACGGCGGCGCGTACCACCTGTACCGCTACAAGAAGTACACCGACGTCCGCCTCGTGTTCGCCCCGGAAGCGGGCATCGCGGCGTTCGGCGGGGACGTGGACAACTTCGAGTACCCCCGGCACGGGCTCGACGTGGCGTTCTTCCGGGCCTACGAGAAGGGCGAGCCCGCGAAGGTGACGCACTTCTTCAAGTGGAGCGAGACCGGCCCGGCGGAGAACGACCTCGTGTTCGTGACGGGGCACCCCGGCACGACGCAACGGCTGGAAACCCTCGCGAAACTGAAGCACCGCCGGGACGCGACGCTGCCGTACACGCTATACCGGCTCCGTACCCTGGAAGCCGCCCTGACGCAGTATTCCGAGGCCGACCCCGAGCAGCGCCGCCAGGCCGCGACGGACCTGCATCGTGTGGCGAACGCGCGGAAGGCGTTCAGCGGGCAGCTACAGGGGTTGCTCGACCCGAAGATTCTGGCTCAGAAGGAAGCCGCGGAGAACGCCGTCGCCACCCGCATCCCGGACGCGAAACCCTATCGTGATGCGGTCGACAAAGTGGCATCGGTGCAGACGACGTTCCGCCCGTTCGAAAGGGAGTATGCCCTCCTCGAACGCGGCGATGCTTTCTTCACGGACTTCCTGCCGATCGCCCGGCACCTCGTCCGGCTCGGTGACGAACTCCCGAAGAAGTCCCCGGACCGGCTGCGCGAGTACCGCGAGTCGAACCTCGAATCGCTGAAGTTCCAGCTCTTCAGCCCCGCGCCGATCTACCCGGACCTGGAACGCGCGAAGCTCACGGCGTCGCTCACCTTCCTCGCCGAGAACCTGGGCGGCGAACACCCGCTCGTCGTCGCGATTCTTGCCGGGAAGAACCCCGCCAACCGCGCTGCGGAACTGATCGCCGGGACCAAACTCGCGAACGTCGACGAACGCAAGAAGCTGTTCGACGGCGGCAAAACCGCCGTGGACGCGAGCACCGACGCGATGGTCGTCCTGGCCCGAACGATCGACGCCGAAGCCCGCAAGCTCCGCAAACGCTACGAGGAGGAAGTCGAGGAACCGGAACGCCAGGCCTACGCCGAGATCGCGAAGGCCCGGTTCGCCGCCTTCGGCAAGTCGATCGCCCCGGACGCGACGTTCACCCTCCGCCTCGCCTTCGGCACCGCCAAGGGCTACGAAGTCGACGGCAAGTCGCTCCCGTTCCACACCACCTTCGGCAGTGCCTTCGAGAAGGCCTCCAAGCTCGGCCACCGCGACCCGTTCGACCTGCCGAAGCGGTGGAAGGACGGCAAGGAGAAACTCGACCTGACGACGCCGTTCGACTTCGTCAGCACCGCGGACACGATCGGCGGCAACAGCGGCTCGCCGGTCCTCAACCGGGCCGGCGAGCTCGTCGGCGTCAACTTCGACCGCAACCGCCACGGCCTCGTGCGGAACTTCGTCTACACCGACGTGCAAGCCCGCCACATCGCCGTCCATTCCCGGGCGGTGCTGGAGGCGCTGCGCAAGCTGTACGACGCCGAACCGCTGGTGAAGGAACTGACCGGGAAGTGAGTGTTCATACGCAGTGTCATCATTGATTTCGCGAAGGGCGTGCCAGTCGCTCGGACCCGCGTCTCGCTGCACCGTCTGCGGCAGACTTCTTCCTTGCACCCGCTCGAACATCGGGTAAACTTCATCTTGCCTCCCTGTCCGCTTCCGCGGACGCCTTGCCAACCCGCCCCCTGCCGACACGGGCTCCCGATGCGCCACCTCGCCTGGATCGTCACGGCCGTCGCACTCGTCCCCACCGCACTCCGTGCGGCCGAGCCGGACGCAAAAGCCGTGGAATTCTTCGAGACGAAGATCCGTCCCGTGCTGGTCGAACAGTGCTACTCGTGCCACTCGGCGGACGCCGAGGGGAAGAAGAAACTCAAGGCCGGGCTCCGGCTCGACACGGCTGCGACGACCCGCAAAGGGGGCGACTCCGGCCCGGCACTCGTGCCGGGGAAGCCGAAGGACAGCCTGCTCGTCAAGGCGCTGCACGCCAGCCACGACGTTTCGCTGATGCCGCCGAAGGGGAAGTTGCCGGCGCAAGTGATTGCGGACTTCGAGACGTGGATTGCGAACGGGGCGGCCGACCCGCGGACCGACGGCGCGACCGCGGCGAAGGTGGGCATCGACATCGAAAAGGGCCGGCAACACTGGGCCTTCCAACCGCCCAAGAAAGCGACGCCGCCCGCGAACGCCGGGACGACCGACATCGACAAGTTCGTCGCCGCGAAACTCACCGAGAAGGGGCTAACCCCCGCGAAGCCCGCCGACAGGCGGACGATCCTGCGGCGCGTCTACTTCGACCTGATCGGGTTGCCGCCGACCCCGGAAGAGGTGGAGGCGTTCGAGAAGAACCCGTCGCCGACCGCCCTCGCGGACGTTGTGAATGAACTGCTCAAGTCCCCCCGTTACGGCGAACGCTGGGCACGGCACTGGCTCGACGTGGCTCGCTACGCCGAGGACCAGGCCCACACCTTCGGCGTGAAGCCGTACAGCCACGCCTGGCAGTACCGCGACTGGGTCATCGCCGCACTGAATGCGGACATGCCCTACGACCGGTTCCTGAAGTTGCAACTCGCCGGCGACCTGATGCCGGAAAGCGCGGGCGACCCGTTCACCCGCCTCGCCGGGCTCGGCCTGCTCGGGCTCGGGGCGCAGTATTACGGCGGCAACCCGACCGCCCGGGCCGACGAGCTCGACGACAAGCTCGACACCGTCACCCGCGGGATGCTCGGCGTCACGGTGGCGTGCGCCCGCTGCCACGACCACAAGTTCGACCCGATCCCGACGCGCGACTACTACTCGCTGGCCGGCATCTTCAACGGCGGCAAGATGGCGGACGCCCCGCTCGCGCCGGACGACGTCGTCAAGAAGTACGACGACGCCCAGAAGAAGGTCAAGGAGCAGGACGACAAGGTGAAGGCGTGGCTGAGCGACAAGGCGAAGGCCGCCGGCGAAGCGGAGGTGGCCCGCACCGCGAAGTACCTGACGGCCGTCCGCAAGATGCGAGAGCCGGGGGCGAAGCCGGACAAAATCGCCGCCGAGGAGCAACTCGACCGGCGGTTCCTGGAGAAGTGGGCCAAGTTCCTCGACCCGAAGAACGCCCCGAAACTGCCGCCGATGATGAAGGCCATCGCCGACGCCCCCGCCCAGGAGGTTCCGTCAAAGGCGGGCGAGTTCCAGGCCGCGCTTGCATCCGCGATCGAGGCGGTGAAGAAGCCGAAGCCGCCGAAGGAGCAAGTCGAGTTGGTGAAGGCTATTCTTCAGGACCAGAACGGCCCGCTGTTCGTGAAGCCGGAGGAAGTGGAAAAGGCGCTGCCGAAGCCGGACGCGGAGACCCTCGCCGGGATGAAGAAGGAACTCGACGACCGCAAGAAGGCGTCGCCGCCGATGTACCCGGTCGCCCACGTCATGAAGGGCGGCGGCACCGCGATGAAGGTGTTCGTCCGCGGCAACCCCGCCAAGCTCGGCGAGCCGGCCCCGAAACGCTTCCTGCAAGTGCTCTCGCCCGGCGGTTCCGCCGACCCGAAGGAGTTCACCCGCCTCGACCTCGCGAACGCGATCGGCTCGAAGGACAATCCGCTGACGGCCCGGGTGATCGTGAACCGCGTCTGGGCGCAGCACTTCGGCCGGGGAATCGTCGGCACGCCCAGCAACTTCGGCACCTTGGGCGAGAAGCCGACGCACCCGGAACTCCTCGATTACCTCGCCGTGAAGTTCATGGAAAACGGCTGGTCCCTGAAGTGGCTGCACCGCGAGATTCTGCTGTCCGCGACGTACCAGCAGGCCAGTGCCGGCGACCCGTCGAACGCGGAAAAGGACGGCGACAACGCCTACCTCTGGCGGCAGAACCGTCGGCGGTTGGAGGTCGAACCCTGGCGGGACTCGCTGCTCGCGGTGTCGGGCAAGCTCGACCTCACGACCGGCGGGCCGACGACCGACTTGAAGAATCCCGGCAACTCCCGCCGCACGGTCTACGGCAAGGTCAGCCGGCACGAACTCGACGGCCTGCTGCGGCTGTTCGACTTTCCCGACGCGAACGTGACCGCCGACAAGCGGACGCTGACGACCGTCCCGCAGCAGCAACTCTTCGCGATGAACAGCGATTTCATGGTGACGCAGGCGAAGGCGTTCGCCGTGCGAGTGGCGAAGCTCGGCAAGTCCGACGACGAGAAGATCGTCGCCGCGTACCGGCTGGCGTTCGGCCGCAAGCCGACGGACGAGGAAGCGTCAATCGGCCGCGGGTTCGTGGCGTTGCCGGCCGATGCGAAAGATAAGCTGACACGGTGGGAGCAGTATTCGCAAGTGCTGTTGGCGGCGAACGAGTTCCTGTATGTGGATTGAGTCGACAAATACATGTTTCACTTGTTAGTTGTTGGCCATTAGCATTTAGCTGTTAGCGCTACGTAGGATGAGTTGAAGCTGATAGCTATCAGCTAAGAATTAACAGCTAATACATCTAAAAATTCTGATGGACACGGAGACCGCCGATGACCCCCGCACTGCCCCTCGCTCTTGGCCCGAACTGGTTGCCTCTCACCCGTCGCGACATGTTCCGCCGCGTCGGGGCGGGGCTTGGCAGCGTCGGGCTGGCGGGCGTGCTCGCGCAGGAGAGCCGCGCCGCTTCCGTCATCGCGAACCCGCTCGCGGAGAAGAAATCGCACTTCGCGCCGAAGGCGAAGCACGTCATTCACCTGTTCATGAACGGCGGGCCGTCGCAGGTCGACACCTTCGACCCGAAGCCGGAACTCGACAAGCAGCACGGCACCCGCCCGGCCGCGGCGAACCTCAACACCGAACGCAAGACGGGGAACCTCTACAAGTCGCCGTTCAAGTTCAAGAAGTACGGCCATTCCGGGATCGAAGTTTCCGAACTGTTCGAGAACGTCGGCCAGCACATCGACGACATCTGCGTCATCCGGTGGATGCACGCCGACGTGCCGAA
>ERZ1066123.1695-NODE-1695-length-12665-cov-6.748929_pt1 | contig 12665 bp, 13 predicted proteins | sample MGYA00382770_ERZ1066123 | MGnify/ENA primary metagenome ERZ1066123 (study PRJEB33369, sample SAMEA5778353) | biofilm metagenome | biome: Industrial cooling water; feature: Water cooling tower basin; material: Biofilm | place: United Arab Emirates | collected...
GTGTTCATCGCGGACGGGGCGTCGGTGCTCAGCGTGTTCTGGAGAGCCGTCGTCACGCGATATAGACCGCCCGCTGAGAGTCGTCTCTCGACGATCCGGGTCGGCGCGATGAGCCCGATCCGGCCGGCGGAAACGGCCTGGCCCAACCCCTGGCCGACGAACCCGTACGGGCTGGCGGGGAGCAGGATCCCGTACTGGTAGAACAGCCGCCGGTTCATGACGTTGCCGGCGTACACGTTCTCGGAGATCGTGTGCTCCAGGAAGTCCCGCGGGGCGATGACCGGGACCTTGCCGGCCCGCACGTCCTTCTCGTCGACGATCCCGCGGACCCCGCCCCAGTGGTCGCCGTGGGAGTGGGAGTAGACCACCGCGGACACGGGCAACTTGTTCCCGACGTGTTCTTGAAACAGCGCCCATGCGGCGCGGGCCGTCTCCGTGCTGGCCATCACGTCGAACACGATCCAGCCGGTCTTGCCCTTGATGAAGGTGATGTTGGCCAGGTCGACGCCCCGCACCTGATAGATGCCGGGGACGACCTCGTACAACCCGTAGTTGTTGTTCAACACGGACTGGCGGAGCAGTGAGGGGTGGATGCTGTCGTACTCGTCCTGCTTGTCCAGGAACTGGAACTGGGCCATGTCCCAGGCCGTGTGCCCGGCGTCGGCGGGGATCTCGAGCGGCTTCATCGGGGCGAGGAAGCCCTTCTTCTGCTCGTCGAGGTCGCGCCGGTCCGCGAGCGGCAGCGCCTCCTTCGCCTTCTTCAGCACCTCGGCCGTGAACTTCGACGGGGCCTTCCCCTTGGGGTGGAAGTGACCCGGCACCGGGGCGGGTTCCTCCCCGCGGGCGGGGGCCTCGTCGAGCAGGCCGCCGGTCACGGCGAACGCGGTCCCCGCCGCCGGGAGGGACCGGATGAACTCGCGACGGGTCGTCATGGGGGGCTCCGGAAGGGACGGCGGGCGGTCACCCGGGCTGCCCGACGGGTTTGGAGAACCAGTGGTTGGACGAGAGGTCGGTCGAGTCGAGCAGCCACGGCCGGGCGGTCGGGCCGCCGGTCCACTCGCCGGCGACGCGCATCGCGGTCCGGACGAGGTCGGTCGTGACCGGGCCGGGGTGGCCGACCCAGCGGACGCAGCTCGCGCCTTCGCCCAGGCGGAACACCGCCCGCCGGGTGCCCGGCTCCGCCGCCGCGAGCGATTCGGGCAGCGGCCCGGCGACGAACAGGCTTGCGGCCGCGAGTTCGCCGCCGAAGTACCACGCGGCGGTCGCGGCGTCCCACGGGCCGTCCCACCGGAACCGGTCGCGGTAGACGAGGTGCCCGTCCCGCCGGGCTTCGAAGTCCTGGACGATCCGGTCGAACCGGAACCGCTCGGAGAGGACGCCGCGGTCGTACCGGCCGGCGAGCCAGATGTCCCCCCAGATCATCTTCGCCGTCGGCGCGAGGTTGACCCGGCCGCGCTGGTAGAACCGGCTCCCGTGGTACGGGATCGTCGGCCCCGGCAGCACGACCAGGACCGCGTCGTCCTCGACCGTCACCGCCCAGTTCTGGGCGGCGAAACTCTTCCCGGCGGGGTGGACCCGCGACGCGGCCTGCCCCGTCACGACGGCGCGGGTGCCGGCCCGGGCGACGACCTCGTACAGGTGCCCGTCCCCGTCCATCAGCCCGGTCGTCAGGGTGATGAGGTACAGCAGGGACGCGGGCTCGCGGTCGAAGTCGAACGACGGGAGCACCCGGAGCGGGATCTGCTGGTACAGCGTCCCGACCCGGGTCACGTCGCCGCCGACGCGGGCGGCGGGGTCGCCGGTCGCCTCCAGGCCGCGGAACTCGGGGGGCGTTACGAACTCGGCACGTGTGATGCCAGCTGCTCCCGGACCCACGCGACCACCTCCTGGATGCCCTGCTTCTGCCGCAGGCTGACCATCACGAAGGGCCGCTCGCCCCGCATCTTCAAACTGTCCCGCCTCATCACGTCCAGGTCCGCGCCGACGTGCGGGGCGAGGTCGATCTTGTTGATGACCAGCAAGTCGCTGTTGCAAATCCCCGGCCCTCCCTTGCGGGGGATCTTGTCCCCCTCGGCCACGTCGATGACGAAGATGAACTTGTCCGCCAGTTCCCGCGAGAAGACCGCCGTCAGGTTGTCGCCGCCGGACTCGACGATGACCATCTGCAGTTGCGGGATCTGCCGCTGGAAGTTGCCGACCGCGCTGAGGTTCGCGCTGGCGTCCTCGCGGATGGCCGTGTGCGGGCACCCGCCGGTCTGCACCCCGACGATCCGCTCCAGCGGAAGGGCTTCCCGCCGGGACAGGAACTCGGCGTCCTCGTGCGTGTAGATGTCGTTGGTGATGACCGCGAGGTTGATCTCGGGCCACAGTTCCTTGCACAGCGTCTCGACGAGGGCCGTCTTCCCGGACCCGACCGGGCCGGCGATGCCGAGCGTGAACACCTTCCGCTTCGACCCCGCGTACCGGGCCGGGCCGGCGTGACCGGTGTGGTCGTGCGTGTGGGCGTGGCCGTGCGGGTCGCGGTGGAAGGCGACGCGGGTCCGGGGCCGCTGCCGGCGGGACGGCGTGCCGAGCGAGCCGTCGGTCGGCTCAGGAACGGAACATTCGGGCATACAGAAGAGTTTGCTCATCGCAAAGGACCTCGTAAAAGGGGCAGCCGGCACCGGCCGCCTCGACCGGGCGGGCGACGATCTCCGCAACCAGTTGGTGAATGTCGTCGTGCAGGTACGCGAGCAGCTGCTGGCCGTGCGTGTGGCCGACCGGGATCGCCCGGACCCCGGCCGCGATCATCCCGATCGCGGCCTGGTGCAGGTACGCCGTCAGCACCTCCGCGGGCTCGGCCCCGGCGACGGCCCCGAGCAGCCCGAACGCGACCGAGTGGTGCCAGCCGGTCCCGCCCGCGTAGGGGGCCAGCCCCGCCGCGGACCACGACCACGTCCGGCCGAGTTCGACCAGCTGCTCGCCCATCTCGCGGCTGGCGGTCCGGATCGACGGCGGCAGGATCGACACGTCCGCCAGGTGATTCAGGTCGGCGATGTCGTCCGGCGTGCCGGCCCGGTGCGCCCGGCACGCCGCCACCGCGAGCACCCCGTCGAGCGGGGCCAGGCAGGTGCGGAGCCAGCGGGACGTCCAGTTCTCCAGCGCCTCGGGGCCGTTGACCAGCCCCTTCGCGATGGCCGCCTCCAGCCCCCACGAGTGGGTGTAGCCACTGATGGGGAGCGCCGAGTCCGAGATTTGCAGCAAGCGGACGTTCATCAGTTCCGGTCCCCCCCCCCTTGAGGGGGGAGGGTGACGGTGGGGGTGACACGGGGGGTGAACCGTTCACCCCCACCCCAACCCTCCCCCCTCAAGGGGGAGGGAGAAAAAGCCATCCTCGGCGGGTGAAGAACCGCAGCGCGCCGCGGTCGACCGTCAGAACAGGAAGTACCGCTGGGTCATCGGCAGGGTCTTGACCGGCTCGCTGTACACCCGCTGGCCGTCGACCGTCACCTGATAGGTTTCCGGGTCGATCTTGATCTTCGGGGTCGCCTCGTTCCGCTTCATGTCCTTCTTGCCGATCTTCCGGCAGCCCTTGACCGCCTGGATCTCCCGCCGCAGGCCGTACCGCTCGGCGACCTTCTTGTCGACCGCGGACTGCGACAGGAACGTGATGCACGACCCGGCCAGGGCCCCGCCGAAGGCGGCGAACTGCGGCCGCATGTGGACCGGCTGCGGGGTCGCGATGCTCGCGTTCGGGTCGCCCATCTGGGCGTTCACGATGATCCCGCCCTTGACGACGAGGAACGGCTTCACCCCGAAGTACGCCGGCTCGTAGATCACGAGGTCCGCGAGCTTGCCGGCCTCGATGCTGCCGACGTGGTCCGCGATCCCGTGGGCGATCGCCGGGTTGATCGTGTACTTGGCCACGTACCGCTTGACCCGCTCGTTGTCGTTCCGCGAGGAGTCCCCGGCCGCCGGGCCGAACTGGACCTTCATCTTGTGGGCGGTCTGCCACGTCCGCAGGATCGCCTCGCCGATCCGGCCCATCGCCTGCGAGTCCGAGCTCATGATGCTGATGATGCCGCGGTCGTGGAAGATGTCCTCGGCCCCGATCGTCTCGGCCCGGATGCGGCTCTCGGCGAACGCCACGTCCTCCGGGATGTTCCGCGACAGGTGGTGGCAGACCATCAGCATGTCGAGGTGTTCGTCGATCGTGTTGACGGTGAACGGCCGGGTCGGGTTCGTGCTCGCCGGCAGCACGTTCGGCTCGCCGGCGATCTTCATGATGTCCGGGGCGTGGCCGCCGCCCGCGCCTTCCGTGTGGAAGCTGTGGATCGTCCGGCCCTTGAACGCCGCGATCGTGTCGTCCAGGAACCCGGACTCGTTCAGCGTGTCCGTGTGGATCGCGATCTGGATGTCGTACTCGTCCGCGACCGTCAGGCTGGTGTCGATCACGGACGGCGTCGTGCCCCAGTCCTCGTGCAGCTTCAGCGCGCACGCCCCGGCGTCGATCATGTCCACGAGCGGCTTGCCGAGGGCGCTGTTCCCCTTGCCCATCACGCCGACGTTGATCGGCAGCCCCTCGAACGCCTGGAGCATCCGCATGACGTTCCACGGGCCGGGCGTACACGTTGTGGCCCAGGTGCCGGTGGACGAACCCGTCCCGCCGCCGATCAGGGTCGTGACCCCGCTGGCGAGGGCCACGTCGATCTGCTGCGGGCAGATGAAGTGAATGTGGGTGTCGATCCCGCCCGCGGTGACGATCTTCCCCTCGCCGGAGATGACGTCCGTGGCCGGCCCGATGACGATCCGCGGGTCGATCCCGCACTGCGTGAGCGGGTTCCCGGACTTCCCGACGGCGACGATCCGCCCCTCGCGGATGCCGATGTCCCCCTTCACGATTCCCCAGTGGTCGATGATGATGGCGTTCGTGATGACGAGGTCGCAGTGCTTCGGGCTCATCGGCTCTTCGAGGGCGCACTGGTCCTGGCCGTCGCGGATGGACTTGCCGCCGCCGAAGATCGACTCCTCGCCGTAGTCGCCGTAGTGCTCTTCGATCTCGATGACGAGTTCCGTGTCCGCGAGGCGGATGCGGTCGCCCTTGGTCGGCCCGTACTTCTTCGCGTAGGCCTTCCGGGAAATGTTCACGCTCATCGGGTGGTGCCTCGGCCGGTGGTGTATTGGGGGAATGTCGCGGCGGGGGCCGCGAGGAGGTTACTTCTTCTTCTCGTCGGCCGACTTGTGGCCGTAGCCCTGTTCGATGCACCGCTTGATGCTGACCTCGCGGGTGTACGGGTCGTCGAGCCGGCCGTCGACGAGGTCGTTGAACCCGTACACGACCCGCCGGCCGCCGTAGGGAACGAGCGTCACTTCCTTCGTGTCGCCCGGCTCGAACCGGACGGACGTGCCGCTCGGCAGGTCGAGCCGCATCCCGTAGGCTTTCGTCCGGTCGAACACGAGGGCCTTGTTCGTCTCGAAGAAGTGGTAGTGCGCCCCGATCTGGATCGGCCGGTCGCCGGTGTTGTTGACGGTGATCGTGACCACCGGCCGGCCGGGGTTCAGTTCCAGGTCCGGCCCGTCGAAGAAGTATTCGCCCGGCACCATGTTCGTACTCCGTGTGTGGGGGTGGAAGCGGCGGCCGCGGTCAGCGGATCGGGTCGTGGACGGTGACGAGCTTGCTGCCGTCCGGGAACGTCGGCTCGACCTGGATCATCGAGATCATCTCGGGCACGCCCTCCATCACGTCGGCCTTCTTCAGGATCTCGCGGCCCTGGCTCATGATCTCGGCGACGGTCTTCCCCTCCCGCGCCCACTCCATGAGCTGGGCGGTGATGAGGGCGGTCGCCTCCGGGACGTTCAGCTTCAGCCCGCGGGCCTTGCGGTCCTTGGCGACCAGCGCCGCGGTGTAGATCAGCAGTTTGTCGCGCTCTTGCGGGGACAGCATCATGGTCCAGACTCCGGGGGTGAACGTTCGGCAGGGGGAGACCGACTCGCCCGCTACTTGGACGGGGACGGGCCGAACAGCCGGGATTCCAGGCGTTCGAGCCCCAACACGATCCACGCGGCCAACACGAACGGCGCGGTCAGGGCGGGCAGCCCCAGCCGGGGGACCAGCTCGGTCAGCGGGACCGACAGGAACACGCCCACCAGCGGGGCGACGAGCGACCGGCGGTTCAGGAACAGGGCCACGGCCACCAGCGTCGCGTTGTACCCGAACAGCCCGAGCGTGACGGTGTCCGCCTGCGACCGCGGGATCAGCTTCTCGGGGTCGATGGCCTGCATCCCGGCGGCGACGTGGTAGTTCGCCACCAGCATCCCGACGACCGACCCGACCACGACCCAGATGGCGTGCGGCCGGTCGTTCACCGCGATGCCGACCACGAACAGGACGCCGGTCCAGATGCTCGCCTGGAACATCACCTGCCCGACCCCGTGGGCGACCGCCTCCACGAAAGCCCCGAACGGCGGGTTCGGCACGAGCGTCGGGTAGTCCCCGCCGATGGGCACCGCCCCGATCACCGGGCCGAGGAAGAAGACGCCCCACGTCACGACGATGAACGGGGCCGTGTACGTCGGGAACGGGACGTGCGTTCGCACGAGCCGCGTCAGGAAGGTCGCGAGGACGCTGCCGACGAGCAGCAGGGAGATCGAGCCGACGCCGGGCTCGAAGAAGAACAGCGTGCCGATGCCGACGAGGGCGGGGTTGAAGCCGTGAATCCCGGCGAGGACTTCGCCCTTGTCGAACTTCGCGAACCAGGCGACCGCGGTGCCGATGGCCGCCCCGACGACGATGCCCGCCGCCAGGACCGGGATGCTCAGGGCGATGCCCAGGACGAACAGCGCCCCGGTGAGGGCGCTTTCCTGGAACATGACCTGCCCGATGCCGCGGAACACGACGAGCACGGGCAGGGGCATGGGGCCGACGGAAGCGGTGGTGCTCACAAATCCCCGCTGACGGGAGGAGGCTTCGCGGAACCGGGTGAGTGAAGCGGCCGGGTTACTTCGCCGGCTCGAACGGCAGCGCGGACTTGTGGACGATCAGCCGGAGCTTGCCGTCCGCGCACCGGCGGAAGGCGAAGGTCTTGTCGACCATCACCTCGTCCCCCTTGCTGTTCGTCAGGTAGACGTTGCCCATCGTGATGGCGATGTCGCCGTGGATCTGGATGCCGTTCTCGGCGGCGTTGTTGTCGTACCGGACCTTGACCCACTTCTTCAGGGCGAACCCGGTGTCGTTCGGGAAGGCCGGGTCGCCGCCCACGAAGTACGCCAGGGCCCCGGCCTTGGTCGGGCGGAACGTGTCCTTGCCGGACGCCAGCGTCGGCTTGAAGAACACCTTGCCCCCCTCGTAGTCGTAGGCGTCGTCGATGATCTTGGACGCGGTCGCCTTGTAGTCCCCGCCCTCGGCGTACACCTTGCCGATCTTCACGAGCCCGTCGCACCACGCCTGCTGGGCCGCGTTCACTTCCTCTTCGGTGATCGGCTTCTTGGCCTTCGGCTCGTCGGCGGCCGCAAACAGGGCCGAGAAGCCGAGTGCCGCCGCGACGAGCAGGCCGCCGAGGCGGGGGGTCGAACGTCCAGTCATGACGGGGTCTCCGGGCGGATGGGTAACACGATCCGAGGGAACGCGTTACGGAACATGCTCATCAAGTGACGATGCGACTGTTGTTTCGGATATGTTAGTCCGGAAGCGGGGTGCGGCAACGCGCGAAAGGGGTAAACCGGGAAAGAATTCGCCGCTTGTCGGGAAAGCCGACGCTCAAATGTGTGGATTAGAAGTAGAGCTGGCACCGCGTCCAGAACAGGTCCGTCGACTTCTGAAAGTCCCCCGGCCGGTACTGCACCGGGCTGCCGAACTCCCCGTGGAGCCAGAACGTCGAGATTTTCGTGTACTCGTTCAGGTACCAGTTCAGGCCGAGTTCCACCGTCGTCGCCTTGTTCGACCACAGGGCCGGGTTCGCGAACCCCCCGGTGAACACGGACTCCCCGGCGGTCAGCTGGCTGACCCGCCCCGCGAGTTCCCACGCCCCGAACCCGCGCTCGTCGTCCTTGTCCACGGGCACGAGCGACCGCAGCGGCTTGACCCGCGTCCGCCGCTCGACGTGCTCCCCGGTCAGGAAGTAGCCGGCCGCCACGAAGAAGCCGCCGAACGGCACCCGGACCTCGTTCGGGTTCGCCGCCGAGGCGTACCCGCCGTACCCGTACTGCCACTCGCCGATGACCGACAGGCTGTTGTAGAAGTACGCCGTGTGGACCGACCCGATGACCCGGTCCCCCCGCTCGACGGTGCCGGGGTTGAAGATCAGGAACGGGACGGTCGCGATGCTCGGGGTGTTCGTGTCCGGCGACCCGGCCCCGATCCGGAGGGTCGCCGGGGACGGGTTCTGGTCCTGCCGGCCGTAGGCGACCGACGTCCCCACGTTCAGGAACCGGGCGAACCGCAGCGTCCCGGACTCCTGGAACGGCCGGGCGTTCACGTACCCGACCACGTCCACCCCGTTGTTCTGGCTCTCGAACGAGTTCCGCCCGCCGTTGAACACCCCGACCGCGTAGTCCAGCCGCTTGTCCAGCAGGTAGCCCCAGGCCATCGCCCCGATCTGCCGGTTCAGGCTCAGGTTCGTCGTGAACAGCGACCGCTCCGGGGTGAGCAGCCAGTAGTTCGACACCGCGAACTGGTCGTAGGTCAGCGGCGTGAAGAACCGCCCGACCCGCACCTCGAGCCGGTCGTCGAAGTGGAAGTTCAGGTAGGCGTTCAGGATGTTGATGTTGTTCACCCCGCGGTTGATCGACAGCTCGTACTCGATCGGCTTGGTGATGTGGCCGTTGAAGAAGATCCGCTGCCGGGGCAGGAAGAACCCGCTGTTCGCCGGCAGCTGGTTGTCCTGCGCCCACACCCGGCTTTCGATCTGGGACTCGTAGTGGATCTGGAGCTGGAACCGCTCGTCGTCGCTTTCGAGGCGGAACCCCGGCCCGAAGCTCGCCCGGAGGGGGTACCGGCCCTTCGGCTTCGCCGCCCCGTCCGGGTAGCCGGGCGGCGGCGCGAACGGGGCGAACAGCCCTTCCGTGTAGTCCGGCACCGGCGACGGGCTGTCGATCCGCGAGATGCCCTCGTTCGGGGCGGCCGCCGGATCGGGGTCGGGCGGCGCGTCCGGCAGCCGGGTCCGCAGCCGCTCCAGTTCCTCGGCCTGCTTCCGGTTCGACTCTTCCAGCGCCCGCAGCCGGTCCGCGACCGACTCCGGACCGGCGGGCGGAGCCGACGCCGGCGGCTGCGCGACGGCGACCGCGGGAATCAGACCCAGCAGGCAGAGCCACACGCGGCGCGGACGCATTCCCCATCCCCTCCCCGCCCGGCGGGGCCGGGCGGCACGGGTCGACACGCAGGTATTCGGGCACAGATCGGCCGCGTATACCCGTGCCCCGCGGGGGGGGAAAGCCCAATCGGACGCCTGCGAACGGGGCAGGTCAGTGGCCGGGCGGCTTGCCGGACTCGGCCAGATCGAAGGACACCATCACGAACGGTTCCGGGTCCTCGGCCCCGCCGACGGCGCGGTACAACCGGCGTGCGGCCGCGTTGCCGACCTCCGTCCCGACCCACCCGGCCGCGCACCCGACTTCCCGACCGCGCGCGAACAGCGCCCGTAACAGCTGCCGACCGATCCCCTGATTCTGGAACGCCGCGGCCACCCCGACCTCGTTCACCCACAGTTCGGGCGGCTTGTCCGGGTGGACGTAATGGACCCCGGACGCCATCCCGACGACGACCCCGTCCGCGATGGCGACGGCCAGATGATGCCGCGGGTCCGCCAGAAACTCCGCCGCCCACCGCGCATCGACCGGCCCGTCGAACACGTCGTCCGCCACGGCCGCCAGCACTGCCCCGTCCCCCGGCCCGAGCACCCGCACGGTGATGTCCATGCCCCCAGCCCTTCGCAGTGGGATGAATACGCGACGAACTTGTGCTGCCTGAACACTAATCACGATTCCGGCGAACGCCACTCGTGGCCGAACTTCACCAACTCGTATCCGAACGGCGCTGCGACGTAGGCCATCAGCGATTCGCCTTCGCCCAAAAAGATGATGTCACCCAACTTGCTTGAGTAAAGGTCTATCGCGTGCTCGACCGAGTCGACGTCCAATGTGAGAAGTTGCTGATAGTCGTCAGGAAAAACCGCACCTCGCATGTCCGTGAGCGAGCGGGGCCGCCAGCTCTTGTGACCCTCTGATCGATTCCACCGGTAGACCACGGCCTTCATTCATGACCTTCGTCGCGAGTCGCAGACGGCCATTCGCTGTCGGATCGTCCTTGCTTCCATAATGACAGCATCTCGGCTCGCACGTCTGGACCGAATGGGGTGAGAAAATCCGCCCCATCGTGCCCGTACCACACGTCTCCGCCCGGCACGTTGGCTTCCAGCCACGCCGCTACTCGTGCGATCAACTCCGGCTCGCCACGCGGGTATTTTGGGCTCCAGAATGCCTTGTAGAGGTTGGCTCGATACCACCGGCTCACCCCATCCTGCACCGGCATGGCCCACTCGTCCGGTTCGGGCACCAGTGGCCCGTCGCAGTAGAAATCGTCGAGCGGCAGACCACATTCCACGGGCATTCGCTCCCGCAATGCGGTCAGTTGCGCTTCAGACAAGCCGTGCGGAACCTGGAGATTCACGACCGCTCCCTGGGCCATCGAACAACCCTCCGAACGGGAACCGATTACTTGCCCACACCTTCCCCTGGCTTGCGGAACAGGTCCGCGATCGGGACGGCGAAGCCCGGCAGGATGCCGTCGGCGGTGAGGGTGTCGGTCGACCGCAGGAACGCCACGCCGTCGGGGCGGTGGGCGTAGATGGTTCGCGTTTCGGGCTCGACGACCCACACGGTTCGCACGCCGGCGGACAGCCACTGGTCCCGCTTCACGGCGACGTCCGTGAAGAAGTCGGTCGGCGAGACCACTTCCGCGACGAGGTCGGGGACGACGGTGCAATAGCCTTCGTCCACGTAGGTTTCGAGCGGCATCCGGGCGAGGGAGATGTACGCCGCGTCCGGCTTGCGGACCCGGCCGGGGGCGTCGGCGAAGCAGCGGAACGGCGTGTCCGCGGGGAAGGCCCAGCCGGCGTCCGTCTCGCGGATGTAGGCCCGGAGCGCGTAGTAGATTTCGCCGCCGATCCGGCTCGATTCGGTGCCCACGCTGGTCTCCTTGAGGCGGCCGTCGAGGAGTTCGTACCCGGCCCCGCCGTCGGGCAGCCGGAGCAGGTCTTCCGGCGTGAAGAGCTTCCGTTCGGGGGCAATCGCGGTCGCGGACATGGCCGTCTCCGTCAGGGGTTCGCACGACAGTTTACCACCGATTCGCCCGGTCCGAAACGGCACGACCCCAGGGGGCGGCCCCTGGGGTCGGACGGTTCCCGGACGGAACCCGGTTCACTTGTTGCCGCCGGGGTTCTGCCCGCCGAGGCTCTGGAAGTACTCCTTCACGGCGTCCCGGGCGTCGCGGGGCAGCCGCTGGGAGTCGGCGGCGACGGGGGCCTCCTGCACGGCCTCGCGGATCTCCTTGCCGAACTCGGCGGTCGTCTTCTTGTTGAACGCCGGGCCGCGGGTCGCGCCGCCGTAGGACTTCTTCCCGGTGGGGTCGAACAGGCCCTTGATCCGCTCGTCCTGGGACGAGGTCTTGGCGTCCTCGTTGATGGGCCGGCGGCCCTCGCCGATGCCGCCGTCGTTGGGCTGGTCGGTGTCCCCCTTGCCGTTCCCCTTGCCCTGGCCCTGCCCCTGGCACGCCTTGCAGGCCTTTTCCTTCTCGGCCTTCAGCCGTTGGAGGTACTCCTGGGCGTCTTCGAGGTCCTTGAGCTCCCCTTCGGTCTCCTTGATCCGGTCGCCGACCTTTTCGAGCTCGCGGGACAGTTCGTCGAGGTCGCCCTTCTCGGCGGCCTGCTGGGCGCGCTTCAGCGACTGGGCGAGGTCCTGAAGCGCCTCGGACGATTCCTTCGTCTCGGACTGCGTCTTTTCGAGTTCCCGTTCGAGGGACTCGGCGTCGCGGCCCTCTTCCTTCGCCTTGTCGATGAGCTTCTTGAGTTCCTCTTCCCGCTCCTTGTTGCGGGACAGCTTTTCGACCTCGTCCTTCATCTTGTCGAGTTGCTTGGCCAGCTTTTCCTGCTCCTTCTTGTCGAGGTCCTTGTTCTTCGCCTTCTTGCGAAGTTCGTCCACCTCGTCCTTCGCCTTCTTGAGGTCGCTCTTGGCGAGGGCGTCGTTCAACCCCTTGGCGGGGCCGTCGGAAAAATCCTTGTCCTTGTTCAGCTTGTCGAGCTGCGCGAGTTGCTTCTCCATCTGCGAGAGCTTTTCCAGCTTCTCGCGGCTGAACTCTTTCAGCTTCTCTTCCATCTTGGTGGCTTCCGTCACCTTCTCGCGCTGCTTCTCCGGGGTGTCGGCGAACGGGTCCTTGGCCCACTTCTCGGCGAGTTTGTCGAGTTCGGTCTCGAGGTCCTTCATCTTCTCGGACTTCGCGCCGCGGTCGAGTTCGTCCGGGGCCTTCGGCTTGGTGAAGGGGACGGCCTTCTTCTGACTGTTCGTGGCGAGCTTCGCGGCGTCGACGGCCTTCTTGGCGGCGGGGTCGTCTTCGCCCGCCTGAACGCGGGCGGGGTCCGGGTGGTAGAAGACGGCGGCAGCGGCGAGGCACCCGGCCAGCGCCGGCACCGCCAGGG
>ERZ1066123.1696-NODE-1696-length-12660-cov-8.350417_pt1 | contig 12660 bp, 16 predicted proteins | sample MGYA00382770_ERZ1066123 | MGnify/ENA primary metagenome ERZ1066123 (study PRJEB33369, sample SAMEA5778353) | biofilm metagenome | biome: Industrial cooling water; feature: Water cooling tower basin; material: Biofilm | place: United Arab Emirates | collected...
CCGCTATTGCATCGGCGGCGGCGAGGGAGCCGATGTCGGGGATGGGATGATCGCCCACCTTGATCGGCAAGTGCGCCGACCACGCGGGCACCGTAGCCGGGTGGTGCGCCGCGATCACGAGTCCACCGGCGGGTTGTTGCCCCGCGTCGTGCAGCGCCGCGACGGCGCCGTCGGTCATTGCAACCGCGGCCTTGCCGAGTGCCAGGATGTGCACTGGCGCCGCAGAGGCGCGACGCGCGAGCCACGCTGCCGTGTGCTCACGCGTGCGCGGCGCCGGCGACACACCCGCAACGGCTGCGTCGTAGCAGCGACGAAGCAGCGCGTGCGCCGGCGGCAGGGTCAACGCGCGACCTTGCGGATCTCGGCGTCGAGCGCGTCGTACGCTTCCTGCGAGAGCGGACGGAAGCTCGTGGCGTACGAGATCTTGCCATCGGGGCCGATCACGTAGAGGAACCGATTGTGGAACGCGCCTTCGCGCGCCGCACCGTACAGCGCACCCACCTTGCGGTCGGTATCAGCGCCGAAGAGGAACTGGAAGCCGTCGTCCTTCGCCCACGAAATGAGGTCGGCGTCGGTGTCGGTGCTGATGCCGATCAGGCGCACCTTCTGGCCGTTGCGGAAGAGCTGCTCGTACTTGTCGCGGTACGTGTGCATCTGCGCCGTGCAGCCGCTCGTGCGCGCCTTGGGGAAGAACGCGAGCACGATGGTCTCCCCGCGGTGCTCGCTGAGCGTGAACGGCTTCGAGGTGCGGCCGTCCTTCGTGACCGTGACGAGCGTGAAGTCGGGGGCCATGGTGCCGGCGGCCAGCATGGACGCGGGCGCCGCCTGCGCGTGCAGCGTGGTGGCCGACGACGTGATGATCGCCGGTGCCACCACGAGCGCGGCGGCCGCGAGGAACGACGAGACAGTGGCGCGACGCGCCGACAAGCTCAGCGACATGACAGGAGCTCCGAGAAGAAGCGAGAAGGGTCGCCGCGTGATCGCGGCGGACGACGAGAAAGATACCCGATTGGCGAGGCGGACGTTGACGCGAGGGCGTCCTCCGCGCGGGACACGGCGTGCGTCGCCCGCAGGACAACGGGTGGTGACGTGCCTGGCGTTTCCGCGGCCGTCGGACCGTCGTGCGGGGCGAGGCGTGATGCAGCGCACCACCGGAGCGCGTGGCACGGTGGGTGCACTGGGGGAGGGCAACGGTTGGTGCGGGCTACGTCTTCTTCCCAGGCAGGAGGGTACCATGTCGGTGATGACAACGCAGCAGGGGCGGGCTGGTTCGATGGGTCCTCGTCCGTGGCACATGGCGGGGCTCGCGCTTGCCGCGGTCGCGCTGATGGCCTGCGACGGTGGCCGAGACGCGGCCATGGAGCAGGCGTTGCGGGCCGACCTCGCGCTCGCCGCGGGCGCGCCAAGTCTGCGGCAGGGGTACGTGAGCCCGGCCGAGCTGGGGTATCCGCCGGGGGCGTACCCGGCGCCTGCCTACGGCTACCAGCCGGGGTATCCGCCAGGGGGGTATCCCCCGGCGTATCCCCCGCCAGCCTACGGCTATCCGGCCGGCGCCTATCCGGCGGGTGCCGTGATGTATCCGGCGCCGGCGCCCGCCCCGGCTCCGACACGGGTCGTGTATCGCACGCCGTCGCCGACTGCCAGCGGCGGCAGCGGGAGCGGCGCTGGCGGCACCGGCCAGGGGACGGGGGTGGTCACCGAGAACAACACCAAGCGCGGCGCGATCATTGGCGGCGCGACGGGCGCGGCGGTGGGGATCATGACGAGTCGCGACAGGGTCAAGGGCGGCGCGGTGGGCGCGATCACCGGTGCCGTGTTGGGTGGCGTGGTGGGCTCGCAGATCTACACGCAGCCGCGCAGCCAGCGACGCAACTGAGGGCGTGGCGCGCGCGTGACGTGAGGTGTCAGGCCGCGGTGCGGAGGGCGCGTGACCAGAGCACATGCCCCCGCACCGCGAGCGCCGTGAACACGGCGTAGAGCAGCGCCGTGAGCAGCAGCTGCTTGTACACGAAGAGTCCCACGTACACCGTGTCGAGCACGATCCAGCACGCCCAGTTCTCGAGCCGTTTGCGCGCGGCGAGCCACTGCGTGCTCAGACTGCCGGCCACGAGCGCGGCGTCGAGCCACGGGAGCGACGTGCCGGGGAGTTGCGACGTGATCGTCGCCAGCGTGACCCAGACGAGCAACGCGACCGATGCCGCGAGCCAGGCTTCGCGTGGCGGTGTGCGCGTGACCGGGAGCTCCGCACGCGTGACGCGATCGCCGCGTCGCCAGTGCCACCAGCCGTACGCCGAGAGCGCGACGTATACCACTTGCAGCGCCGCATCGGAGTAGAGGCCCGCGCGCGTGAACAGCACCGCGTACAGCGCCACGTTCACGAGGCCGACGGGCCACGCTGCGATGTGCTGTCGCATCATGAGCCACACGGCCGCCACGCCGAACACGAAACCGACCAGTTCGAGCGCGCTGCTCCCGTAGGGTGCGAGCGCGGTGTTGAGCGTGTGCCAGAGCGACGAGAGCATGGGGACGAAGCATAGCAGCGTGCGCGGGGATTGCGCGGCGGCGTGCGACGCCGACAGGTTTCGCCCACGACCGGGGTGTCCGTGCCACAAGGGGCGCGGGCTGAGAGAGACCCGTAGAACCTGATCCGGTTCATACCGGCGTAGGGAGTCCCGATGTTCTGCATGCAGCCCGCGCGCGATGAGCGCGTATCGGCGGCGCGCGCGATCGCGCCGCGTCTTCTTGCCATGATTGCCGCGCTCACGGTTGGTGGCGCGATCCACGCGCCACTCGCCGCGCAAACGGTGCGCGATACGGCGCGCACTGAACGTCCCATGCCTGACAGCTCACGCACGCTCGAGGGCGTACTCGTGCAGGCGCTGCGTGCGGGTGATGTGGCCCCCGTGACGCGCAGCACGATCACGCGGGCCACGATCACCCGTCGCAACTTCGCGCAGGACGTGCCGCTGCTGTTGCAGGGCGCGGTGCCGTCGCTCATCGGTCATACCGAAACCGGTGCGCCCTGGGGCTACAGCTACCTGCGGCTGCGCGGCATGGATCAGACGCGCCTGAACCTGTCGCTCGACGGCATCCCGCTCAACGATCCCGAAGACCACGTCTTCTTCTTCGCCAACTTCGTGGACCTGCTGGCCGGCGTGCAGAGCGTGGACGTGCAGCGCGGCGCCGGCACGACGGGCGCGGGCACGGCGGCGTTCGCCGGTTCGGTGAACTTCGAGACGCGTCCCATTGCCGCCATGCCGCGGGCGGCGGCGGCCGAAGTGCAGGCCGGCTCGTTCAACTCGCAGCGCGTCATGCTCGAAGGGAGCACCGGACTCTCGCCGCGGGGCTTCGCGGCGTACGCCCGGATCTCCGGCGTACGCAGCGACGGCTATCGCTACAACGCCGGCGTGCTCTCGGGCTCGGGGCTCGTGAGCGCCGGCTGGTTTGGCGAACGGCAGTCGCTCAAGCTGCTGGCGCTCGCGGGCGTGCTGCGCGATACGCTCGCCTATCTCGCCGTGCCGGTGGATCAGTTGCGTGTGGACCGGCGCATCAACCCCCTTGGCCCCGACGAGCAGGATCGCTTCGGGCAGCGACTGCTCGGCCTCACGTACACGCGTGAAGCGCTCAGCGGTGCGCGCTTCGCGACGACGCTCTATCGCATGTCCGCGAGCGGCAGCTACGATGTGCGCATCGACCCCGATCCGGTGACGGGGCTCTGGAACTTCCATCTCGATCACACCTGGTACGGACTCACGAGCGCGGTCACGCACGACGTGGGCGCGTGGCAACTCAACGCGGGCGTGAACGCGAACACGTACGCGCGTGATCACTACGCCTGGGTGGACGGCACGCGCGGCACACCGGGTGCGAGTTCGCTGTACTTCAACACCGGCCACAAGCAGGACGCGGCCGCGTTCGGCAAGGTGGCGTATCGCGCCGGTACGGTGACGCTGTTCGGTGACGTGCAGGGGCGCGTCGCGCAGTTCCGCTACGAGCCCACCGAAGGCTCGGGCGTGCCGGAGGAGACGGTGTCGTGGGCGTTCCTGAACCCGCGGGTGGGGCTCACCTGGCAGGCGTCTTCGCCGGTGCGCGTGCGCGCGTCGCTCGGGCGCACCACGCGTGAACCGGCGCGCAGTGACATGTTCGGCGGCGCCGACGACCTCGACGCCGCGCAGTACGCGGCGATCGGGGACTTTCGCAACGTGCGCCCCGAGCAGGTCACCAACCTCGAAGCGGGCGTGACGTACACCGGCGTGCGTGGCCGTCTCGACGCGAACGTGTTTGCGATGGAGTTCCGCAACGAGATCGCGCCAAGTGGAGCGCTCACGCCACTCGGTTCCCCGCTGCGTCGCAACGTGGCGCAGAGTTTCCGTCGCGGTGTCGAGCTCGATGGGCAGTGGCGCGTGACGCCGCGCCTCACGATGGGTGGCAACGCCGCGTGGCTGCACGCGCGCATTGCGTCGTTCACCGACGAAACGGGCGCGCAGCCGATGACCTATCGCGATGTGCCGCCGCTGCTCTCACCGGCGTGGTTGAGCGCACAGCGCGTGGAGTGGACCGTGACGCCCTGGCTCGATCTTGGTGTCGAGGGGCGGTATCAGGGGGCGAGCTATCTGCGCAACGACGGCAATCGGGCGACGACGCTGCCGGACTTCTACGTCGCCGATGCCACGGCGCGTGTGCGACTCCCGCGCGTCGAACTCACGGTGCGCGGCGCGAACCTCGGCAACAGTCAGCGCTTTGCGAGCGGGTATGCGGTAGAGGGCGTGCCACACTTCTTCGTGCTGCCGCCGCGGAGCGTGTTCGTGACGGCGCGAGTGGGACGGTAGCGAAAAGAGACGTGGTGCGCGCCTGCGCACGCCAGCGGTCAGGGTGGCGACGTCTCGACACGCTGGAGGTCCGTATGCACGAAGTCGTCGCCCTTGAAGAGCAGTGGCACGCCGCGCGACTTCGCGAGTGCGTAGCTGAACACGTCGCCAAAGTTGAGCGCTGCTGGATGGCCGCTGCCGCGACCGAACGTCACGAAGGCCCCGTAGGCGATCTCCATTTCGCGCGCATCGGGCGACACGAGCTCGAAGATCGGCTGACGCAGCAGGTCGTCGAGCAGGATCACGCCGCGCTGGCCCTTGCGGCCGTGCACGACCATGCGTGCTTCCAGCGCCGAGACGATGCTCACGAGGGTGCGGTCAGCCGTGCGCACCGCGTCGAGGAAGGCCGCACGCTCCGGCTCATCGAACACGATGGCGATGAGGGCGGAGGTATCCGCCGCAATCACGTTGGCAGCCCGGCGTCGTCCCATGCGAGCGGGTCGAACGCGTCGGGCCGATCAGGCAGGCGATCGAACTGTGCCAGCAGCGCGTCGATGCGGTCCCCGCGATCGACGGCGAGTTCGGCGGCCAGGCGGTCCACGGCGCGTTCGACGAGAGCGGTCTTGCTCAGGCCGGTGGCCCGGGCGAGACGCTCGACCTTCTCGACGACGACCGGGTTGGCGATTTGCAGGGCCATAGCGAGGATGGTGAGATGTGTAAGATCAATATACATCTCAAGTTGTCGGCGGGGAGATGCTCTGCTTGACCGCAATATTTAGCTAAGCTAAGCTAAATCATTGCGATCACGAACCGTTTCCGGCCACGGAGCAGCCATGACCACCGTCAACACCCATCACGCCAAGACGCATCTGTCGCGCCTGCTCGAGCTCGTCGAGGCGGGTGAAGAGGTGATCATCGCGCGCGCCGGCAAGCCGGTGGCTGTGCTCTCGCGCTTCGTGGCAAAACGACCGGCGATCGCGCCGCCCGGGGCGATGGCCGGTGAGGGGGCGATGGCCGAGGACTTCGATGCGCCCATCGACGAGATGTTCGACGCGCTGCGCGAGGAGCACGCGCCCGCAGCGCCGAGCGAACCGGCTCGGAGGGAGCGGACACGTCGGTCGCCGCGCCGATGAACCTCCTGCTCGATACCCACTGCGTATTCTGGTGGCTTGTGGAACCAGCGCGCGTCTCGAGCAAGCTGCGCGAGCTGGTGCGCAACGCGCCGGACCGAGTGCTGGTCAGTCATGTCTCGCTGTGGGAGCTCGCGGTGAAGCGGTCGGCCGGCAAGCTGCAACTCGATGTGGTGCGTTTCGCCGAGCAGGTGGCGGCCACGGGCTTCGAGTGGTTGCCGATCACACGTGAGCACATCCTCGCGTGTGATGCGCTCGTCGTCAGGCCGGATCACCGCGATCCGTTCGATCGACTACTGGTGGCGCAGGCAGGGCGTGAAGCGGTGCAGCTGATCACGGCCGATCGGGCACTGGCCGCGTACGGCGAGACGGTCACCGTGATCGCGTAGGCGCGCCCGTCAGGCCACACACACCAGCGCGCGCGGCAGCACGTCGGCCTCGAGCACCGATTGCTCGGCAGGCATCAGCTCACCATCGAGTTCGCACGCGACTGGCACCTCGGTGATGAACGCGCACGTCGTGGCGTTGTGCGTCTCGACCTCAGGCGCCCGCACGTGTGTGCCGGCGGGCGCCGAGCTGAACACGCGTGCGCGACGCCACGCGCGCATGTCTCGCACGAGCACAAGATCGAGGCGCCCGTCATCGAGTCGCGCGGTGGGGGCGATGCGGAACGAGCCGCCGAACCACTGGCCGTTGGCGATCACCACGAGCAGCCACCGGTCGCGTGCATCGAACAGATCGGGTGCAATCCGCACGCGCGCGTCCACGCCACCAAAGCGGAACAGTTCGGCCAACGCGGCCGCGATGTAGAGCGCGTCGCCACGCAGCCACCGCGCGCGCGACATGCGATCGAGCACCGCGACATCGAAACCGAAACCGGCGGCGTTCACGAACGGCCGCGTGTTGAGTCGCCCCACATCCACACGCCGCGTCTCGCGGCGTGCGACGCGCTCGGCCATGGCCGCGAAGTCGTGCACCGGTGTGCCGAACGACTTTGCAAAGTCGTTGCCGGTGCCGGCCGCGAGCGTGGCGAGTGCCGTCTCGGCGCCGACGGTGGCGAGCGCGCCGCCCACGCGCGAGATCGTGCCATCGCCGCCGAGCACCACGAGGGTGCGGACGCCATCGGCGACGGCGTCGAGCGCGAGGCGCGCTTCGTCGCCAGCGCGTTCGGTGCGAACCACGTCGAGTGGTCCAAGCCGCGAGAGCGCGTGTGTCGCCGCCGCGAGCCGACGAAGGGCACGCCCGCGACCGGCGGCCGGGTTCACGAGCAAGCGAGTGGGCGCGGGCATGGGTGACTGGCGGCTCGGCGAGAAGGTGTGTAGCTCTTGCGTAGAGCGAATGTAGCCATCCTCGCTACCGAGCAAGGAGGCGCCGTGAGTGGATCCAATGTCACCTATCGTGATCTGCGTAATACGCCCGGTCTCGTCTTCGAGCGGCTGGCGAGCGGCGAGCCACTCACGCTCGTGGCCGACGGAATGAGCAAGGCGCTGCTGATCCCGATCGAAGATGGTGACGTGAATACGGCGCTTGATGCATGGCGGCGCGGGCGCGCACTGCTGGCGTTGGCGCGATTGCAGTCCGATGCGCGTCGCTCCGGCGCAGCGGCGCTCACGCTGACCGACATCGAGGCGGAAGTCCGTGCCACACGCCGTGCTCGCCGCGCTCGCGAGACGGCCGAGTAACGCTCGACGGTGCGGGTCGTGCTCGATACCAACGTGATCGTGTCCGCGCTGCTGATCGGAGGCGGCACGGCGGACATGGCCGTGCAGTTGGTGGTGCAGGGTGCCGTGACGATACTCGCGGACTCACGGATCCTTGCCGAGTACGACGAGGTCACCGCGCGTCCGCGTTTCGGGTTCGCCGAGGCCGAGCGACGAGTGTTCGTGGACGCGTTGGCCGCCCTTGGAGAACCTGTGGCGGCGAGGCCGCTGCGCGTGGCACTCCCCGACGAAGACGATCGGATATCCGTCGAGGTCGCGCTGGCGGGTGCCGCCGACGCCATCGTGACCGGCAAGGTTCGACACTTCGTGCCGCGTCGTGGCGCGCTGGGGGTCGCCGTGTGGACGCAGCGGGAGTTTGTGGATCACATGCGGCACTGAACGGGACTTACCGCGTGAGGCGTTGGCTAACGTGGCTCGCCCGGACGGAGTGGGCGCGGGAGCGACAAGCGCGACCGAGTCACGCGTTGAAATCCTGGGGTGAGGTCTGACGCCTCTCGTACTACTTCGTCCAGAGGATGATCGTCGCGCAGGCTCCCGCGTACTCGATCGGCACCGTTCCCGCTGTGTGGTATTCGAGGCCGATGATCTCCGTCGTCTGATACGTACCAAGGGTCGTCCGCTGTGCGAGGCCGTTCACGATGATCCGCGGTGTACAACGAGAACCGCGACCAATGGTGATGGACTCGCTCATGCCCGAGCCGGAAACACGGATGCCGGGAATGCGGCCGACCAGGAGCGAGGCGATACTGCGCCCCGGATGCGGCGCAAAAAAGTCTGCTGAAAAGAAGCGCCCCAAACCGGTCTGCCGCCGGGCTTCGAACTCTGCGAGCCTCGTCGTGATCAGCGAAGGCCCGCTCGCTGTCGTCCGCACGGTCGCCAGACGCGTCATCGTACGGCCCATCTCGAACTCGATCTCCAGCGTATCGCTGGCGCCAAGGCGCACCTGCGACACCAGCAGGTCGTAGCCGATCACCCTGATCGAGATGACGTGCTCACCGCCGGGGACCCCCTGCATGCGAAACTGCCCGGCCGAGTCGGTGCGTGCGGCGATGCCCAGCGCCGGCAGTTCGACGAGCGCCAGCGGTACCGGTGCACCGGCAGAATCGGCGACCACTCGGCCGAGCAGCACGGCCGATTGACCATGGACCGCGTGCCATGCGGTGCAGAGGCACACGAGTGCCGTCGCCGCCGCGAGGGTGGATGACTTCGTCGGTCCGAACTGCATGGGGACAAGTCCGCGTTCATCGTTCATGATGCTGCCGTCGTGACCACTCAGTTCTGCAGCCAGATCACCAGCGTACCGCATGGCGCGTGGCCGCGAAAGTTGAATTCGATGGGCGTCGAGGCCACCGTGTAGTACTCGATGCCGGCGATCATGCTCGCGTCGAGGCTGCGCAGATCGAACATCGGGCGCGTGTCGCCAGTGAACCACCGCAGCATGCCATCGACGACGACGTTGACGAAACACGGAGTCGCCTGACCAATCTCGCCCGAGCCGCGTCCTGTTGCGGCGACGATCATGCTGTTCACGCTGACGAGTCGCACACCGGGGACACGCGATCGCAGAAGCGCGTCGAGGGAGCGTCCGCGCTCGCGGAGCAGTTCGGCGCGCGTGATGAAGTGGCCCAATCCCATGGCACGCCGGCTCTCGAACTCCCGCATGGCGAGGTTGCGGGGGGCGTCCACGTCGGCCGTGGCGACGACGCTGTCGAGCACTGGCGGCAGCGGCGTGAGTTCGACGTCGAGCTCGAGCGGTGCGCCGGCGCCCAGCGGCACGAGCGCGCGCACCGGAGCGTAGCCGACGGCCTGGACGATGAGGTCGTGCTCGCCGTCGCGCAGGTAGAGGAGCGAGAAGCGCCCGAGTGAGTCGGCGCGACTGCGTCGGCCGAGCGTCGGCATGGTGAGGGTGGCGTCCGCGATCGGCTGGCCCGTGGCCGCGCTGAGCACGCGGCCGCGCAGGGTGACGCCCTGTGCGTTCACGCTCGGCGCGGTGAGCGCGAGCAGGAGGGCGACGCCGAGTGTGCGCCCTGCGGCGTTGGCTGGCATGGCTCCTCGGGTCGGGGGGCGAGCGGGCGCAAGGCGCGTGAACGGGCGACGCAGAACAATCTTGCGGCAATGCGCTGGCTGGGGAAGCGCTTCCGCCTGCCGTCTCGGACTGGTCGCCAGTCGGCGGTATTGGCCGTGACTCAGCCAGCGCGGCTGGCAAGTTCGCATGCAGCCGTAGCAAGTCGGATCGTTCCCTTTGGACCAGATGCGTTCGAGCGATTCGCCGACGCAGTCTTTGGCGGACGCTCTCCGAAAGAGTTACTTGCAATGGCCACCATCGGGGAGAATGATTACGCGATGCGCTCTGCCTCTCTGCCTTCGCTTCGCGTGCATATGGTCGCCCTGATGGCTGGTGGGATCACGGCTATCGTGGCGTTTGGCGCGGGCGTTGTTGTGGCGATCACGCGTAACAATCCGTTCAGCTACGATCTCGAGAATCCGCGGCGCGAATACGCGCGAACGCTCCTCGAATCCGAGGTGGGTTCGATGATGTTCGTGAGTATCGGATTCGGAGTGATCAGTGTCCTGTATCTTGCCGTTCGGCGCGCACGGTGGGATCGTCACCGGCGGGTGGTGCGTGTGCGGGACGCCAGTCTCGTTGGGCTGCTGAACATTGCGGGAATCATGCTGCTGAGCGTGGTGTCCTACGTGCTCGGGGACAGCGCGGGCGGGCCAACCTTCGGCATCATCCTCCATCTCGCAACCGCGTTGGCGATGAACGCGCTCGTGTACGAATCGCGGTTCCGGCAGCTGCGCAGCGCTCGACTGGAGGCGGAACCGTAGTTGCAGCAGGGCCATGCGGTTCTCGTCGTGCCGCGACAAGGCGCAGCCCCTCGCGCACATGACAGTGCGTCGCGCGTGAAGACGCGGATTCCCGTTCCGTTCGGTCACCGCCGCGTGATCGGGCGTGGTTTCCACGGCCGTGCCCGCGTGGCGCCTCGATGGCTTGCAGCTCGCGTACGGCCCGATGCGCGCGAATGCGCTCCCTCGCAAGCTTGCGGTGACGCGCCGAACGGGTCGCGGTGCGAGGTTGGAAGGCGTCAGGGCAGGGGGGCCGTCCGACGAAGTCAGGTTGACTCATTGCAATGAGTAAGATAGACTCATAAATATGACACAGCGGCTGCAGGTCCTTCTCGACGACGCCGAGTTCGACGAGATCCGTCGCATCGCCCAGCGACACCACATGACGGTGGCGGAGTGGGTACGACAGGCATTGCGCGCGGCGCGGCGCGACGAGCCGGCGTCCGCCGCGCCGCGCAAGCTCCGAGTCCTGCGGACAGCCGGGCAACAGTCGTTTCCCGCAGGCGACATCACCCAACTGCTCGAGGAAATCGAGGCTGGCCGCTTCGCGAGTGACGCGTCGTGATCTTCGTCGACTCCAACATCCCGATGTACCTCATCGGGGCACCGCACCCTAACCGGAACGCGGCGCACAGCGCGCTGGAACAGATCATCCGGCGCGGTGAACGCATCGTCACGAGCGCCGAGGTGTTGCAGGAGATCCTGCGTCGCTACACGCGTATCCAGCGACCGGACGCGATCCAGCCGGCGCTCGACGTGCTGCAGGGCATCGTGGACGAGGTGTATCCCATCGAGGCAGCCGACGTGGAGCGCGCGCACTCCGTCCTGCGCAGCCACACGCGCCTCTCGGCGCGGGACGCGCTGCACGTGGCCGTCATGCAGCGGCGCGAGGTACCGCGCATCCTGAGTTTTGACACCGGCTTCGACCTGGTCGCGACGATCGAGCGAGTCGGATGAGGAGGCGTGAGCGTCACGTAGTGGCGGAGCTTCGGTGCATCGATACGAAGCTCCTCCGTCTCCCCGTGCCCCACGCGCGCAACGCAGTCGAAAGAGTTGGCGATCACACACGGCGGTTTGCAGTCCTCGGCTGCTTTCGCGGCCACACCACGCATCGACCGCTGGCAGTCGCACATGGCGTGAGCATATGTCGTCCTTGCGGTGGTCAGTGGCTGGCAGGGGAAGGGGAGCGCTGATCAGGCCGAGGAGCGCGGGCCACACGGAAATCGAATCGCGCGCGCCATCCTTGCGCTTTCCCTTCCCGGACACTCTACTTCCTCTCAGAGTGCTTGAGCGCGTTCGCTTTCAAGGGGGCTGCATGTTGCGACGTTCGCGATGGGCTGTTGGTGCGCTGTGCGTTTCGATGATGATCGCAGGGGCGTGCGGCACCGATCAGTTGATCCCCCCCCCCCGAAGCTGAGTCGCCCGCCGCAGGCGTCGCACCGTCCTTCCTGTTTCTCGCCTTCACCGCCAAGCAGGCTGCCTGTGAAGCAGAGACGGCGCGCCGCGACGTTTCCGGGAAGTTCCTCGGTTGGCACGTCGCGCAGCAGCGCCCTGCCATCGCCCGGGCGGTCGCCGATACGGGCATGGTGAACCTGCAGCTCATTCGCTTCAGTCGCGCGACGTGGCTGCAAACGGACTTCGTCAACTGCGTGCTGCCGAACAACGAGGCATCGCGCGCTTTCATGCGGAGCTATTTCAAGAGCGCGACACCGCCACCGGGCATCGGCCTCGGCATGGTGGCGGCGAGCGTGATGGACGACCTGACGTGCTTCTGGGAATGGGATTCATGGTCGTGCGGGGGTGGGATTCACTGCCAGCCCTCCTACTTCATGCGTGTTGCCCCAGCTGCTGGACCCTCTGCCGTAACGCGCTACAGCATGCAGAGCGAGACGGGTACCTTCCATTGCACCGGCGGGGGAAGTGACGGCTGCTGGATCAACGTGCAGGACTACGGCGGGACGTACGCGCACACCTGGGGTGGCACGTGTGATGAGACCGATCCGGGCGACGGCGATCCACCGGGCGGAGGGGGAGACCCGCCGAATGGGCCCACGCCGGCGGAGCAGATCGCTGCGCTTGTCGAGCTGGATCCGTACGCACTGCTGGATGTCCTCTGCGGTGACATTTCCAAGTGGCAGGCGCTCGCGACAATGC
>ERZ1066123.1698-NODE-1698-length-12637-cov-7.667541_pt1 | contig 12637 bp, 8 predicted proteins | sample MGYA00382770_ERZ1066123 | MGnify/ENA primary metagenome ERZ1066123 (study PRJEB33369, sample SAMEA5778353) | biofilm metagenome | biome: Industrial cooling water; feature: Water cooling tower basin; material: Biofilm | place: United Arab Emirates | collected...
CCGGCGATCTTCACGATGGCGCCCTCGGGCGCCAGGTTGCCGTGCAGCGCGACGGCGCCGCCGATCGGGGAGATCGGGTCGGTGTGCGGGCGCACCACATCCTGGTCCTTCGGGAAGATCACGTCGCGGTGGTTCTCCGCCAGCGTCTTCCCGCTGACCGTCATGCAGTCGCCCTTCAGCCAGCCGCCATCCAGCATCGCCTTGATGATGACCGGCACGCCGCCGATGCGGTGCACGTCGGCGGCCACGTAGGTGCCGCCCGGCTTGAGGTCGGCGATGTGCGGGGTGCGCCGCATGATCTCGGCCACGTCCTGCAGGGTGAAGCGGATGCCCGCCTCGTGCGCCATCGCCGGCAGGTGCAGCGCGGCGTTTGTGGAACCGCCCGTCGCGCCGACGATCGCCGCGGCATTGTAGAGAGCATCGCGGGTGACGATGTCCCGCGGGCGGAGGTTCCTGCGCAGCAGCTCCACCACCGCCCGGCCGGATTCCAGTGCCCAACGGTCCCGGTCCTGGTCCTCGGCAGGCGCGCCGGCGGAATGCGGCAGCGCCAGGCCGATCACCTCGCTGATGCAGGCCATGGTGTTGGCGGTGAACTGCCCGCCGCAGGCACCCGCGCCCGGGCAGGCGTGGCGTTCCAGGTCATCGAGCTCGGCATCCGACATCTGGCCGGCGGCGTGCCGGCCCACCGCCTCGAACAGGTCCACCACCGTCACGTCGCGGCCCCCGTACTTCCCTGGCATGATCGAGCCGCCATACATGAACACCGCCGGCACGTTCAGCCGCAGCATCGCCATCATCACGCCGGGCAGCGACTTGTCGCAGCCGGCCATGCCGACCATCGCGTCGTAGCAGTGGCCGCGCATGGTCAGTTCGATGGAATCGGCGATCACGTCGCGCGAGGCGAGGCTCGACTTCATGGACTGGTGGCCCATGGCGATGCCATCGGTGACGGTGATGGTGGTGAACTCGCGCGGCGTGGCGCCGGCCGCCTTCACGCCACGCTTGGCCGACTGCGCCTGGCGCGAGAGGGCGATGTTGCAGGGCGCGGCCTCGTTCCAGCAGGTGGCGACGCCGACCAGCGGTGCGGCGATCTCCTCCGCGGTCAGGCCCATGGCGTAGTAGTAGGAGCGGTGCGGCGCGCGCTCCGGCCCCACGGTAACGTGGCGGCTCGGCAGCCTCGACTTGTCCCAGGCGGTCATGCGGTGTGTTCCCAAGGCGGTCCCGGAGGCGTTGTCGCGCGGGGCGGGCCCATGGGCAAGCGTTGGGCATGCGGCGCGGCATGCGTGGGGCAGGCGCGTGGTGGCGCGCGGGGCCGGGGGTGGCGTAGGATCGGTCGCGGGCCCAATCGTGACGGACGATGCCAGAGGCCGTCGAGATCCCCCCGGCACCATGACCCGGGAGGAATTCCATCGCTGGATGGCGGGCCAGCCCCAGGGCCGCTTCGAACTCGACGATGGCCGGGTCGTCGCCATGGCGGCCGAGCGGATCGCCCATACGCGCGCCGGGCACCGCGCCTGGCCCGCGCGACGCGACGCTGCCGCCGCGGCGGGCGTACCCTGCGAAGCGCTTGGTGATGGCGTGTCGGTCGCCGTTGACGAGTGGACGAACTGCGAGCCGGACGCACTGCTCAACTGCGGCGAGGTGGCGGCTGGCGACGCGGTCGCGGCACCCAACCCGCTGATTGTCGTGGAGGCCACCTCTCCCTCGAACAGCCGCATCGACCTCGACACCAAGTTCATCGGATATTTCCGCGTGCCGTCCATCCGGCACTACCTGATCGTCCACGTGACGGGGCGGGTCGTGCTTCACCATGCCCGGCGCCAGGATGGCCGGATCGGAGAGTGCGATCCTCGGCACCGGCCCCCTTGCCCTCGCCCCGCCCGGCATCGCCCTCCGGATCGAGGACCTTTTCGGGGGCTGACGCGCCCTTCCCCGCGGTCCCGGCCGCGCCGCCTACTGCAGCCGGCGCGACAGCGAGACTGCGTAGGCGTCGGTGCGGGCATGCAGCGTCGGATCGTCGCTGTAGGTGATGCCCGGCTCCTGCCGAAGGACCATGAAGCTGATCTGGTCGCAGGGTCCGCCCGGCCCCGGCTCGACCCCGGTGACCGCCAGCCGCCCGACGCGCGTGCGGGGCCGGTCATCGGGCCAGGCCACCGTCGGGTCGAGAAGGTCGTCGCCCGGCGCCGGGAATTGCAGCACCATGTCGAACTCGACCGGCCCCGCAGTGACGCGGCGACGCAGCTCCTCGGCGAGGAAGTCCGCCGGCAGGCTGCGCATCTGCTCCTCGGTCAGGCGGAGCGTGCCGGCGAGCGGCTCGAACACCCAGCGGGCGTGGCGCACCTCGCCATCCTGGCCGCGGAAGCGGAAGGCGTTGACGCCCCAATAGGGGGTTGTCGCCCAGCTCGCCGGCGGCAGGGTCGCGGCCAGCCAACGGCCCTGAAGGGTGGATTTCGGGTTGGCCGCGACGAAGGCAGCGACCCGATCCGGGTTCGGCCGGCCGGTCGCCGGATCGGGCGCCCGCGCGAGCAGGCCCGCGACCAGGGCCTCCGGCGTCGGCGCGCCGAAGATCGGGGCGGAAATGTTCGCCATGTCCCACTCCACCCCGCCCGGCGCCTGGAAGCGGATCGCCAGGCCGCGCGTGGTGCGCGCCGTGTCCGGCGCCGTGGGCCCGGCGCCGCCGACGCCGAAGCGGATGATCGTCGGGATGCGGGCACCGCTGAAGACGGGGGAGACGGAGAGGCGCGTGCCCTCCGGCGTGGCGGTGAAGTGGCCGGCGGCGCAGATGCCCTTGCCGTGGCTCGGCCGGTGCGTGCGGATCGGGCCGAGCGCCGCCTCGAAGGCATCGACCACGGCGATCGGCGAGGGTGGCTCCGCGGCGGGCGGGGTCTGCGCGGCGAGCGGCGTGGCCAGCAGCAGGGCCGCCGTGGCAGCGGCGGCGACGCGTGCACGGATGGACATGGCGCATGTCTCCCGGTTGGGCAGGTTGGTCTAGTGGCGCGGGCAGGAATCATAGTCGTTCTGGGGGAATCGCCCGAAGCAATTCCTGCCCTGGATCCACGATGCCTGGAGCATCCCCTGCCCCTGCTTGGAACGCGCGCGCCGCGTCCGCGGGGGAGCCGCCCGAGCGGTGTTGCGCCGCCGACTGCGTATGGACGTCACCACGCCACGAGAGCGAAGCCGGCAAACGCAGCCTGTGCCGCCGGACGCGGCTGGCGCGGCTTGCACCACCACGCCACCCTCTGCATCGCAGCCTACGGATTCCTCATCGCCGAAAGGGCGGCGATTCCCCCCTCAGCAGAACGCCGCACCCCATTCATCCAAGCGCCTGACATTCCCAGAACATACCGACCACGAGGCGCCGCCGATCCGGCCTGAACGCCACGTCGCAAGCTCCATCGCCACCATCCGCGTCCGCATCGCGCGCCAACTCGCCCGCAGCCTGCCGCGATGCCCGTACTGCCAACGCCTCACTCAACGTCGGCTACTTATGAGACAGTAGTAGTAGGTCGCCCGGCGCAGTTCCCTCGGCCAGTTCGGACAATGAGGCCAAGTTGATCAGCTCCACCCGCTGGTGCGCCGGCTCGCGGATCCAGCCGCGCTTGCGGAAGGCGGTGAGCGTGCGGCTCACCGTTTCCAGCGTCAGGCCGAGGAAATCGGCGATGTCGGCGCGCGTCATCGGCATCTCGAGCAGCCGCCCGACCGCGCCGCGCCTGCGCCGCGCCGTCATCAGCGAGAGCAGGAAGGCCGCCACGCGCGCCTCCGCCGTGCGGCGGCCGACGGTGACCAGCTGCTCCTGCGTCGCCGCCAGCTCCTGCACGCAGAGATCGAGCAGCCGGTGCTCCAGCAGCGGGTAGCGTTTCAGCAGTCCGGCTAGCCGCGGGCGGTCGATCCGGCACAGCTTCGCATCGGTCAGCAGCTCGGCATCGAAGGGATAGGTGTCGCGGGTGGTATAGCCGATGATGTCGCCGGCGTAGCGGAATCCCACGACCTGCTGCTTGCCGTCCACCAATGTGCGCAGCAGCTTCGCCGTGCCGTCCACCAGCGTGAAGACGCGGCCCGCGGGATCGCCTTCGCGGAACACCGTCGCGCGGGCCGGCAGCGTCATCTGGTCGGATTCCGCGGACACCTCATCGAGCGCGGCCGTGTCAAGCGGCCGGCACAACCCGGCCACCCGGCTGCCGCACGTCGCACAGACCCGCGTGTCCGTTTCAGGATGCAGCCGACGCGTTCCATCCAGCGGATTCACGACACCTCCAGCTCTGCTGACCCAGGATACCCGCCCCGCACGCTCGGATACAAGGAACAGATGACGCACGGGTGCCATGCCGGTGCCGCGGGCCGGCGGCCGCACCGGCGCGCCGAACCCGGATCGGACCGGGTCCGGCGCCACGCCATCAGGACGGTGTCAGAACCAGGGTGCCCGGGTTGATCGTGACCGTGCCGGCCGCACTCACCGTCGCAGCCTGCGCCAACGGACTCCAGGTGAGCGGATTGCCGCCGCTCGCCGCATCGAACAGGCCGACATGGGTCAACGTGCCGGAGGGCGCGGTAAAGGTGAAGCGGACCGCATCGAGGTTGGTCTGCGCCCCGGTGCCGCTGAAGGTGACGCGCTGGCGGGCATAGCCATTGCCCGCGGGCTCGCCCACCAGCCCCGTGGCATCGCTGCCGCCGGTGCCGAGGGCGAGGAAGACCTGCACCGGCAACGCCGGCAGCCGGGCGCAGAGCGTGCGCCCCAGCAGGTTCTTGGCATAATCGGTCAGGTCGGACATGGGGATTCTCCTGCTGGATGCTGGTGTGCTGCCCGCGGCGATCTTCGGCCGCGCCCAGGGGCGCAGCGGACAGGCAGGCCGTGGGAAACAGGCGCTGGTCGCCGGGGAGTCGCTGCGTCGGCAGCGAACGACGGGATCGGGATATCAGGACGGCGGAGTCAGCCGACCGCTTCGACCGAGGACACGCGGGCGACCCAGTTCACGGTCTTGTTCGCCTCGCCCGTCCCGCTGACGGCAAGGCCGCCATTCGCAACGTCCGCGGCGACGGCGAGCCGCCAGCCGGCCGCGGACGCGTCGTTCATCCCCGGCACAAGGCCGGCACCGCCACCGCCGATCAGCGCAGTGCTCGCGGCGTTCGCGCCACGCCGCACCAGCGCGGAGACCTCCCAGCCCGCGCTGTCGCCAGGGGTGCCGGCCGTGCCTGCGGTCTGCCGCGCCACCACGAGCAGCCGCACCAGATAGGTGCCGGTGTTCGGCAGGTTCACCGTGTTGGCACTGCCCTGCGCCGCGCCGTCGGCGGTCAACCGCGTCGGCGTCGCATCGGTGGTCTGGCGTCGCAGCACGTGCTCGCCGGCCTGCGCATCGCCCGCATTGGCGAGGTTGCCCGAGGCCCAGGCGCCCTTGCCGTAGGTGCCGCGTGCATCGGCCTGCAGCCCGCCCGGAACCCAGGACATCGAGCCATTGGCCAGGTTGGCCTGCCCGCCGCCGATCGAGCCAAAATTGCCGCCCGCATTGTTGATCTGCCCGCCGCCGACCGAGGATGCGATGCCGCTCGCGGTGTTGCGCAGGCCGCCCGAGACCACTGCGTAGTTGCCGCTGGCCACCTGGTTCGCGCCGGTGCGGCTGACCTGCCAGTCGATCGCGCCGCTGCCGCGCGCCGCACCGCCGGTTGCGGCACCGTCCGGCGCCTGCGCGCTGATCGCGCCGGTGCCCTTCGGGGTGCCGAGCACGACGCCGACATTGGCGTCGGCGGATGCGGCGGCATCGACGCCGACCACCACCGGGCTGCCCGCCACCGCGCCGGCCATGCGGGCCGTGTTGCCGCCGCCGGCGCTGTTCGCCTGCATCGGGCCGGTGGCGCGGATGGTGCCGCTGCCCTTCGGCTGCAGCTCCAGCGTCAGGTTCGCATCCGTGCCCTGCGCCGCCAGCGAGACCGCCGCGCCCGCGATGCCGCCGCTGGCCAGCAGGCGGTTCACCGTGCCGGCCGGCGTCGCCACCTCCAGCCCATGGCTACCGGGTGCACCGCCCAGGGTGACACCACCGGCGCTGGTGATGCGCAGCACCTCGGAACCACCGGCGCTGGCGGCCAGGACATTGGTCGCGGGCTGGAACAGGCCGGCATTCTGGCTGCCGACCGCCAGGCCGGGCCGGCCGACACGGCCGGGCGGCGTCTGGTGCGCCAGCACGGCATTGCTGCCGCTGTTGCCGAGCGGGCCGCCATTGCCGTTCTCCAGCAATGCCGGCGCGCCGAGGTAGAGCGCGTTCGGCGTCGCCGCGGCGCTGTCCGCCAGGTAGATCGCCGCCGACCCATTGTTGCGGGTGTTGTAGAAGTTGCAGCGCAGCGAGGCGATGTCGAGCCGGTTGCCGCTGCCGTTCACCCGGATGGCGTTGTCCTCCGTGTCGTCGGCGCGCAGGTTGGCGATCTGGATGCGGGCGTTGTTCCCATCGACCTGGATGCCGGTGGCGCCGGCCACCGGCGTGCCGCCGGCGCCGAAGACCTCGCCCTGGGTGGTCAGGCCGGCGACCTGGCCATCGACGCCATTGGCCTCGATCCAGATTCCGTGACGGACGAAATCGGCATAGGCCTGGCCGATGTAGAATTTCGTGGTCACGCCGCTGCGCTCAGGCGGCGCGCCGGCCGCGGAGGGGAGGAAGCGGAACATGCTGCGGTAGCCGAGCGCGAAGGCCTGGTCGACGAAGACGCCGTCGCAGCGGCGGAAGATCAACGCGTCGCCATTCGCCTGCTGCCAGCGCACCACGTTGGTGTCGGCCGACCAGAAGGTCCAGAGGTGGATGTTGTGCAGGCGCGGCACGTCGAGGCATTCGTCGATCTCGACGCCGCAGGTGAAGGCCTGGCCGCGCAGCCGGCGGATGTCGAGCCGCCCGGAGTTCCGGACGTAGATGCCGCGGTTCACGTTGGCGAGCAGCAGGTTGTCGAAATCGACGCCGCCCAGGCAGTCCTCCACGCGGAACACGTAGGGATAGGCGGTGGGCGCCCAGGCGGCGGTGAAGGCGGTGGAATGCGTCTGCTGCACGGCAATGTCGCGCACCGCGGAGCCGCGCGCGCCTGTGCCAGTGAAGGTGAAGGGCGTGAAGGCGGGCCCGTCGATCGCCAGCCAGGTGCCCTGCCCGGCGCCCGCACCCTCAGTGAAGCCGGCGCCCTGCATGACGACCATGGTGTTCGCCACGCTGACGGCGCTGGCCATGCGATAGGTGCGCGGGCCGAACTGCAGCACCCCGCCGCCCCGCGTGGCCAGGTCGTTCACCGCGGCCTGGATGGCCGGCGCGTCATTGGCGCTGCCGTCGCCCACTGCGCCGTAGTCCCGCACATGCACGCCGCGGTCGGCGAGCACCGCGCCGCGCAGCTGGGCGAGCGAGGCACGGCGCGTCTCCAGCGTGCTGCCGGACGCGGTCTGCACGACGGGATGCAGATCGGTCGCGGCAAGGGCGGCAACGGCGGGGAGTTCGCTGATTCTCAGGTCGGGCATGGGCGATCCTTCGGGGTGGGCGCCATGCGGCGCGGGTGGGGCGTGCGGCGCCACGCGGCGCTGCGCGCCGCCCTGGGCTCGTGCCGGGAAGGGGCGTGAGAGGACGACAGCGCGCTACTGCTTGAGCGCGCCGCCGTCCTCGAGCAGCAGCAGCCCGCCGTTCTCCTGGAGCAGCAGCCGCAGGTCGGGGCCAACCGTGAAGCTCGCGCTGGTCATGCCGATGGTCGGATCAGCCACATCCTCCACCCGGATGCGGTAGCCGGTGCCGACCGGCGGCGCCGGGAAACCGGCATTGGCTTGGCCATTGATCACGTTGCGCGTCCGGATCGGCGGGATGATGGCGTCGTTGGCGTCCCGCAGGGTGAACACCACCTGACTGATCGGCCCGGTGACGGTGGCGGAGGCCGGGATGGTGGCGCCGGCGACAACGATCGCGGTCAGCGGTGCGAGCACGATGCCACGCACGACCGCCGCGGCGGCCTGGCTGATGGCGAACCCGTGTGCGACGGTGCGCACGATGGCCAGCGGCCCGACCGCGCCGTCAAGGGTAACGCCGGTGCCGAGCGCCGGACCGGTGCGGATCGGCAGCAGGGCCAGCGAATCCGCGGCCTGCAGGATCATCAGGTCACCCGGCTGCAACCTCGACGCGACAGCCGAGAAATAGCCGGCGGCCGTCACCGCGGTGCGAGTATCCGGGGTGCGGTAGTGCCAGAGCGTGAAGCCGTTGCCCTGGATCAGGGCGCTGAAGCTCAAGGCATTGAAGGGCAAGATGACCTCCGTCGCGGCGGGCGCCACGGCGCGCGCACGCCCGCCTGCCGCCGGCCCGCACCGCACGGCAGGGGCCGGGCAGGCGGAACGGCGCCGGGCGGAACGCGGCGGTCGCGGTCGGGATGGAAGGGGGCCGCGGGCGCAATCCGCCCGTTGGCACCTGACTTCTAGGCGTTCATTCCGTGATTGTCAAGGAAAATCGTCTCATTCCATGCAGGATCGATCGCCGCCGCCCATCTGCCCGGACCACGGACGGAGAAGGCGCCGGGTCGATGCGCCGCCCATGCATCCGGCGATCCCATTGGCCCACTGGTGCACCTTCAGGCTGTGGGGTGCGCGTTGCCTCGCCGTCGTGCACCCGCTCGGGCAGGGTTTGCGCTACCGCCGCTGCCGCGCCGCCGCCTCCTGCGTCAGCTTCGTGAAGTCGCCGAAGCGCATGGAGGGATGGCTGCGCGCGTATTGCGGCGCGAAGGCGGCGGCTTCGCGCAGCGCCTCCGCGGCGTGCCAGGCCCAGCGCGGGTCGTAGGTCATGCCGCGGCCGAGCGCCACCAGGTCGGCGGCGCCGTCGCGCAATGCCCCCTCGGCCTGCATCGGCTCGGTGATCAGGCCGACCGCCATGCTGGCGATGCCGGCATCCTCGCGCATGCGGCGCGCCATCGGCACCTGGTAGCCGGGGCCGACATCCAACTTCTGGTCGGGGCTGGTGCCGCCGGAGGAGGCGCAGACGTAATCGCAGCCGAGATCCCTCAGCGCGCGCGCGAAGGCGACGCTGTCCTCCACCACCCAGCCGCCCTCCAGCCAGTCCGTCGCCGAGATGCGGACGCCCATCGGCCGCTCCGCCGGCCAGGCCGCGCGCATGACTGCGAAGACCTCCAGCGGGTAGCGCATGCGTCCCGCAAGATCGCCACCATAGGCGTCGTTGCGCGTGTTCGACAGCGGCGAGAGGAAGGCGTGCAGGAAGTAGCCGTGCGCCGCGTGCACCTCCAGCAGGTCGAAGCCTATGGCGGCGGCGCGGCGCGTTGCGGCGACGAAGCACGCCTTCACCTCGTCCAGCCCGGCATGATCGAGCACGCGCGGTACCGGGCGGCCGGCATAGGGCGCGTCGCTGCCGCTGATCGGCACCCAGCCGCCTTCCGCCTCGCCCTGGTAGGCCAGCCCCTCCCAGGGCCGCGCGGTGGAGGCCTTGCGCCCGGCGTGGGCGAGCTGGATGCCGATCGCCGCCTGTCCGTACTGCCGGCAAAAGCCGAGCACCCGCGCCAGCGCGGCCTGCTGCGCATCCGTCCAGAGGCCGATGTCGTGCTGCCCGACGCGGCCGCGCGGTTCCACCGCGGTGGCTTCGATCATGACCAGCCCGGGCCCGGAGACGGCGAGGTTGCCGTAGTGCATGAGGTGCCAGTCCGTCGCCTCGTTCGCGGCATTGCCGGAGTACTGCGCCATCGGCGAGACCACGATGCGGTTGGCGAGCGTCAGGCCGCGCAGGACGTAGGGCGAGAAGAGGCGCGTGGGCATGGGGGCATCCTCGGTGCGGCCGCCAGTGTCGCGCCCGGCGCTGCCCGCGCAAGCCCCGGGCGGCTTGCACGGCCGCGCCGGGCATGGGTTCATCGGGAGAACCGATTGGTGCGGGGGAAGCGGGACAGCATGCAGGAGTACGACACCATCGTCGTCGGCGCCGGCTCGGCCGGCGCGGCCGTGGCCAACCGCCTCTCGGCCGATCCGCGCAACCGGGTGCTGCTGCTGGAAGCCGGCCCGGCCGGCTACCGCTGGACGCGCATCCCGGTCGGCTACGCGAGGATGATCGCCAACCCGGCGGTGAACTGGCTGTACAGCGCGGAGCCGGAGCCGGCGACGAACGGCCGCCGCCTGGCCGTGCCGCGCGGAAAGATCCTGGGCGGGTCGAGCGCCATCAACGGCCTCGCCTTCGTGCGCGGGCAGCGCCAGGACTTCGACACCTGGGCGCAGATGGGCAACAAGGGCTGGAGCTACGAGGAGGTGCTGCCCTTCTTCAAGCGCATGGAGCGCTGGGAGGGGCCGGGCGGCGACGCCGAATTCCGCGGCACGGAGGGGCCGCTGCGCATCACCAACCCGCAACCGACCGACCGGCTGCTGCGCGTGGTCGTCGAGGCGGCCGGGCAGGTCGGCATCCGCTACAACCCGGACTACAATGGCGCGGCGCAGGACGGCATCGCGATGAGCCAGGCCTCCATCGCCGGCGGCCGGCGCATGAGCACGGCGGCCTGCTACCTGGAGCCGGTGCGCCACCGCCCCAACCTGCGCATCGAGACCGGCGCGCTGACCGAGGCGCTGCTGCTGGAGGGCAGGCGCTGCGTCGGCGTGCGCTACTCGGTCGGCGGCGCGGCGCGCGAGGCACGGGCGGGGCGCGAGGTGGTGATAAGCGCCGGCACGATCAACTCGCCCCAGCTGCTGGAGCTTTCCGGCATCGGCCAGCCGGAGCGGCTGCAATCCCTCGGCATTGAGGTCCGGCATGCGCTGCCGGGCGTCGGCGAGAACCTGCGCGACCACTATGCGCCACGCACGCGCTGGGCGATCGGCGCGCGGGGCTACACCTTCAACGACCGTGGGCGCGGACTCGGCCTGGTCGGGCAGGCGCTGCGCTATGCGCTGACGCGGGGCGGCATGCTGGGGAGTGTCGCCGCACCGCTGCGCGCCTTCGTGCGCTCCCGCGAGGGGCTGGAGGCGCCGGACCTGCTGCTGGGCTGGGTGCCGATGCTGACCGAGCTGCGGCCGAGGGGACCGCGGATTGCGGCGCAGTCCGGCATGACCTGCTACGCGCACGCCATGCGGCCCGAGAGCAGGGGGCACGTGCACATCACGGCGGCCGACCCGCGTCAGGCGCCGGCGATCACCTTCAACTTCCTCTCCTCGCCGATGGACGCCGAGCTGACGGCGCGCGCCATCCGGATCGCCCGGTCGATCATGACCGCCCCCGCCATGGCGCGGCTGCAGGTGCAGGAGATCGCGCCGGGGGCGGAGCGCGAGACGGATGACGAGATCATCGACTGGGTAAGGCGCGCCGGCGAGACCACCTACCATCCGATCGGAACGTGCAGGATGGGTGCCGACCCGATGGCGGTGGTGGATGCGCGGCTGCGCGTGCACGGCATCGCCGGGCTGCGCGTGGCCGATGCCTCGATCATGCCGACGCTGACCTCGGGCAACACCAACGCGCCCGCGATCATGATCGGCGAGAAGGCAGCGGCGATGATGCTGGAGGATGCGGGGTAGCACCCTCCCTCCCCCGCGTGCGCTACGGGATTCACACATTGCGAACAGGGTTGTGTGCGAGGGAGAAGCCTTCTGCGATGGCGGCGAAGCGTTGCCAGCCGTCGCGCATAGTTTTGGGTCCGGGTGGTTTGTCGGAGCAGGTCCATCCGCCAGGGCGGGCGGCGATCCGGGCCATCCAGGCGAGCGAGCCGGGCGGGTGGTGGTTGCGTTGCCGATCGGTCTTGCCCTCGAGCGTGGGACAGAGCGCGGCGGCGGCGGCGATCTGCGCCTCGGAGGCGACGTCGGTGGCCGGCCGTTCGCTGCCCTCGCGCACGGCATGGCGCGGGCGGCGCAGCAGCACCGTGCCGGCGCGCAGCGCGACCTTGGCCTCTCGCCCGCGGTCGCCGGGGCCGCGCGGCGGCACCTTGACCGTCCGCCCGCCCAGCACCGGCCGGGCTTCGGCGGCATCGAACAGCGAGTGTCGTCCTCCAGCGTCCGGCTCTGCGCCGCCCGCACCAGCAACTGCACCGCCGCCGGCCGACGGCTGAACAGCGCGTGGATGTCGCTCTCCCGGTCGCCCACCACGACCACCGCCGCCGCCGCCGCCAGCCGCTCGGCGGCAGCTTCCGCGGCACTCAGCCAGCGCTGCGATCCCTTCTCCGCCAGCGCCCGCTGCCGCCGCTCGGCCGCGGGCAGCCTGTCCCGCGTCCAGATCGCCGCATCCACCAGCCCAAGCACCGCATCGGTGTCGGCATCCACGGCGACCGTCGCGTGGATGAAGAAGCCGGGCGTCGCCCCCCGCCGCCCCGCCGGACCCAGGCCGCGCGATTGCCGGCCGGGGAAGTTCACCCCCGTCGTGTCCTGCGCCGCGACGAGCCGACGGCCCGCCACCGCCGCGCCCGTCCGCCGCGCCAGGCAGCCCACCGTCTCCTGCCCCGACGAGGGAACCCGATGCGCCGAAAGCTCGCCGCCCCGATCAACACCGAGCTTGCGGATCACCACCGAACTCCGCTCGACCATCGAGCCATACAGGCGCCCGACCGAAGCAGCCCGGCGTCGATCCCCAAACGCACCCGCGACATCGCTCACCGCGCCACCCCATGCAAAGGGGGCACCCGATGAATCAGAGCCCGCCGCACCAACGCAACCAAAAATGTGAGCATGCCGTAG